>Ga0157375_10005965_pt1 | contig 10624 bp, 11 predicted proteins | sample M35metaG_FD_115311 | JGI IMG/M metagenome (GOLD analysis project Ga0157375, IMG submission 115311) | Miscanthus rhizosphere microbial communities from Kellogg Biological Station, Michigan, USA - M3-5 metaG | ecosystem: Host-associated > Plants > Roots > Rhizosphere > Soil | place: USA: Michigan... | reverse complement strand
GCTTTTCCACTCTTTATAACCCTGAATTTATTATCTTTGCACATTAAATTTTAAAGCAGAAAATAATGAACTCTTTTATTGAAGAACTGAAATGGCGCGGGCTTTTTGCCGACATGATGCCCGGAACGGACGAACAACTGAATAAGGAAATGACGACTGCCTATATCGGTTTCGACCCAACTGCAGATTCTTTACATATCGGAAGTCTTATTCAGATAAAAATTCTGGCTCACTTTCAACAGCACGGTCACAAGCCGATTGCGTTGGTAGGCGGTGCTACAGGAATGATCGGGGATCCTTCGGGAAAGTCATCCGAGAGAAATCTTTTGGACGAAGAAACGCTTTTACATTATGTTGACTGTCTAAAAAATCAGCTTTCAAAATTTTTGAATTTTGATGGAAATGAAACCAATAAAGCCGAATTGGTGAACAATTACGACTGGATGAAGAATATTTCTTTCCTTGATTTTGCTAAAAACGTAGGAAAAAATATTACGGTCAACTATATGATGGCGAAAGATTCTGTAAAGAAAAGACTTTCCGGTGAAGCGGGCGTTGACGGAATGAGTTTTACTGAGTTTACGTACCAGTTAATTCAAGGTTACGATTTTTTACATTTATACCAAAATAATAATGTGAAGCTTCAAATGGGGGGGTCCGATCAATGGGGAAATATCACGACCGGAACAGAATTAATCCGCAGAAAAGCGCAAGGAGAAGCATTTGCATTGACGGTTCCTTTGATCACAAAAGCTGACGGCTCAAAATTCGGGAAGTCTGAAAGCGGAGAAAACTACTGGTTAGATAAAAAGAAAACTTCACCTTATAAGTTTTACCAGTTTTGGGTTAATGCAACTGATGCCGATGCTGAGAGATTTATTAAATTTTATACTTTTTTAAGCAAAAAAGAAATTGAAAGTTTAATCGAAGAGCACAAAACTGCTGAACATGAAAGAAAGCTTCAAAAGAAATTAGCTGAAGAAGTTACAGTTTGGGTTCATGGAAGAGAAGAATATGAAAAGGCTATGAAAGCTTCTGAGATTCTTTTCGGAAAATCTACAACAGAAGATTTAGTAAGTCTTGATGAAGAAATTTTTCTTGAAATTTTTAATGGAGTTCCCCAAAAAGAAATTGCTAAAGCTGACGTTTTGGGAACAAATATCATTGATCTTCTTTCTGAAAAGACCGGCTTTTTAAAATCAAAAAGTGAAGCCACAAGAGAATTGAAAGGAAATGCAATATCTGTAAACAAAGAAAAGGTAAACGAGGTCTACACCGCTAATGAAAGCGATCTGATTGACGGAAAATTCCTTCTGTTACAAAAAGGTAAGAAAAATTATTTCATTGTAAAAGTGATTTAATTTTAATTAAAAATATACAAAACGCCGCGAGATAAATCTCGCGGCGTTTTTTGAATAAATTTGAATAAACACAAATTAAAAAAAGCCACCAAAGGCGGCTTTATATTTAAATAAATAATTTAAATTTTATAGTTCTAAGAAACTGTGAGCTACAGCAGCGCTTTTTACTCCCGCTCCTGTTACTGTATCTGATTTTGCAACTTCGCCATCAATATAGATGCTTACGATTAATTCAGAATCAGCGTTTGGAAGCGTTGCATTGGCAGCAAGGTTTAATTGTGACTGGCTTGAGTTCACGAAAAACTCCCCGCTTGTCCAGATAAGACCCGGAGAATCAAAAACCGTATTCTGGCTAGTTCCTACCTGCGTTACAACCGTTTTATACAACATAATAGGTGCAGGAGGAGGAGTCGTACCCCCAGGAATTATTTTTGATTCAAACTGCACTATGTGATCTGTAAATTCTTCATCATCGTCGTCATCTTTACAAGAATTAACTACAGAAATAACTGAGAATAATACGATGAATAAAAAAGAAAGTCTAAGTAAACTTTTTGATTTGTAAAATTGCTTCATTTCTCCAAATAGATTTTTAATGTTTCAAATATAGGTTTTTTATCAATATAAAAACAACTTTTATGAAAATTTTCCAACAAAGATTTCTAAATAATATCAAATTAACAAAAAGATCTACACATGAATTTTTCATTCCTGCATGATTGATTAAAAGCCTTGCTAATACTGTTAATTATAAATCATTAACGGCATTTTAACGAAATTTATTTTACACAAAATATTCAAAATTTAGACATCTCCAAATGTGATTTATTAATTATCTTTGTTCTATGAATTTAGATTATCTGGTAAGAGAACCCGAAAACATTACTCCCAATACCCCTATACTTTTCATGCTTCACGGGTATGGAAGCAACGAACAAGACCTTTTCAGCTTCAGAGAAACACTTCCTGCAGATTGGATTCTGGTAAGTTTCAGAGCCCCGAAAGACACCCAATTCGAAGGATATTCCTGGTATGACATCGACTTTAATAATCCTGAAAATTTTATCAATGTAGATCAGGCGACAGAGTCTCTGAATTCTGTTTTAGAAAATATTTTAAAGATCGTTAATCATTACGGACTGACAGATAGCAAAACTCACCTTTGCGGTTTCAGCCAGGGCGGAATTTTATGTTATTCTTTAGCACTAAAATATCCTGAAATGTTCAATTTTGTGGCGTGTCTGAGCAGTTATCCCGAAGAAAAGCTTCTAACTGATATTGTTAAAGATAAAAAGAAACTGGAAAGACTTCGTTTTTTTGTTTCTCACGGGACTGACGATGCTGTTATCCCTTTAGAATGGGGAAGAAAAGCGGCCGATTTGCTTTATGATCTGGGATGTTACTTTACATTCAGAGAATATATGAGCGGTCATGGTGTCAATCAAAAAAATTACATGGATTTAATGGAATTTTTCTCAAAATAATATTACGAGAAACAAAGCATTTCTTTCAATTCGTTATACATTATATAAACATTTTCAACATTGAGAATGTTTTTTATTTTCGGTAAGGATAAATTTGCTAAATTCAATAAATGAAAATTAAGTTTTTTTTACTGTTTTTGTTATTAAGCGTTTTTGGAAATGCTCAAGATTCGTTTATTATAAAAGATGCAAAAAAAACGGTTATTCCTTTTAAATTAATCAATAATTTAATTTTCATTCCAATCAATGTTAACGGCGTTGATCTTACATTTTTACTGGACACGGGCGTTGCCGAAACTTTACTTTTCAGCCTTGACAATCAGGAAGTAAGGCTTTCCAATGTTGAAAAAATCAAATTTTCAGGTTTAGGTGGCGACTTGAGTATCGACGGTTTCAGGTCTGATAAAAATATCGGAAAAATAGGTGATGATTTAATCAATCCTTCACTTACCATTTTCCTTATTCTAAATCAGGAATTTAATATTTCTTCCCATGTCGGAATCCCCGTAAATGGGGTGATTGGCTATCATCTGTTTAAAAATCATCCGATTACGATAGATTATATGTCGAAAAAAATTACTGTTTATAATGACTATAATGTATTTAAGAAAAAAGTAAAAAAATTCGAAGAATTCCCTATAAGCATTGAAAAAAGCAAGCCTTACCTCAATGCAGACGTAGAAATGACGCATGAAAAGAAAAGCTCAAAATTGTTAATAGACCTGGGAAACAGCGATCCCATTTGGCTTTTTCCAACTTTGATTAAAGATTTCGTTTACAATCGACCGAATATTGAAGATTTTTTGGGAAGAGGGTTTAATGGTGATATTTATGGAAAAAGAAGCAGAATTCACAATTTTTACATTGGCGATTTTAGATTTGAAAAACCTCTTACCGCAATGCCGGACGAGTTTTCTATACAGCACGTGCATTTGGTGGATGAAAGAAAAGGCTCTGTAGGTGGGGAAATTATGCGTCGATTTACGGTAGCTTTTGATTATCCCAACCAAAAAATTTATTTAAAGAAAAATAGAGATTTTGATGATCCTTTTCACTTTAATATGAGTGGTCTAGATTTCAGACAAGACGGGCTGCAATGGCAGGAAGATATGGTGAAAATTGAAACGACAAAAGCCAATGGAACAGGCAGTCAGTTTACCGCTCAGAATGAAAAATTTCAATATAAATTTATTTTAAAACCTATATTTTCAATTTCCGGAGTGAGAAAAGATTCACCGGCAGATGTATCAGGCTTAAAAAAAGATGACCAGATTATTTCTATTAACGGAAGCAAAACGGCTGATATGACGCTCCAGGAAATAATGGAGCTAATGAAAAGTCAGGAAGGAAAATCAATCAGAATGCTTATTCAAAGAAAAACCCAACAGCTGACTTTCAGTTTTACTTTAGAAGATCCAATACCCTATCAAGATTAAATACTATGCAGACCGAAGAAACTACCTTAGACAAAATAAGAACGCGACCGAGGTTCAAAATGTTCACCAATATTACCAAAGAAGAATATGCTGAAGATCTGAAAAAATACCTCGCAGCGCACAAAGGCGAATTTTCCGGAAATATTAACCAAGAAGTAGCTACCATCTGTGTAGAAACGGAATACGACAATTACTGGAAGCCCAGATTGTCTTTAAGAATTGAAATTGAAGATGGCAAAACTGCCATACGAGGTGTTTTCGGACCTAGTTCGGCAGTCTGGACATTCTTTATGTTTCTGTATTTTTCGTTTTCAATCTTATGGATGACTTTTTTCACCATGTACTATGTTGAAAAACAAATAAAAAGCTTTGAATTTCCCTGGGCTCTGAATGCTTCTTTTGCAATGTTAATTTGCATCGCCCTCACCTATGTTGCAGCACGATTCGGGCAACATAAAGGCAAAGAAGAGATGTTAAAACTCAGAAGATTTGCAGAAGAATCTACTTTAAAATTCGAAAAATTAGATGATTAAGGCTCCACCGTTTTCGGAGTTTGCGGCATTTGCTCCAATACTGCTTTTGCAGCTTTGATGGAATCCACTACTTTTTCCCGATTGTCCTGTTCTTTGACTATTTTTTCAATATTCGGTTCGATCATTTTTGTCATTTCCTCCACAGAGACACTGTTTGCATTAGGATCATTTAACAGTTTTCTCCAGGGCTTTCTCTTCCCCCAACCATAATCACCATACACCAAAACAGCTGTTCCTTTCGCTTTTGTAGTTGCTCCTCCCGGGTTCAGGACCCAGGTATCTGCGTAATTGTACAACCATTTTGCATCTTTAAGCAACAATCTTAAACAAGAGTGTGATGCAGGATATCCTGGAAGATCATACTGATGCCATCCGATCCCGTCAAGATTAAAAATATTGAAATTATAGGGTAATTTCCATTCACTGCTCACGGTAGAAATAGCTAATTGTTTTTTCCAGTTGGCAAATGTTAATCCTGTTTTCGTTTTGGCTGTTTTTTTACCCATACTTGTAGGTCCCCATTTCACTAAAGTTCCGTTTGAATAGACACCGTAAGCCTGAATAGGATACGAGAACACCACAAACTTTTTCACGGGACTTAACACATCCAATTGCATTGGGAATGGCGAATATTCCATCAATGTTGTATCGATTTTCGCAGGAACCACCAAGGTATCAGAGTTCCACTTATTTTTAGAATCTAATCTGTTTAAAGCTAAAATCGCATAACGTTCTTTCTCAGAATATTTTTTGCTGAATTCTGCGTAGATAGAATCTCTCATTTTTTTGTCTTTCGGAAGTACAAAAGCATTATAAAAACCTGTTTCCTGCATTGCCGGAGGAATAGATTCTTTCATTACGACAGAGTCTTTTTTCACAGAATCTTTCTCCGCGGCCGGAGTTTCTGTTGTAGAAGTTGTATCTTTAAAAGTATCACTTATTTTCTCTATCTCTTTCTTACATGAAACTAAAAATAAAGCAATAAAAAGTGCGTATAGAAATGATTTTTTCACAAGTATGTTATTCATAAATAATTTAGGTCAGCTAGTTTTTCTACTCAGTACAAATATCAGACCTAAAATTGAATAATAAAAACTATTCATAAAAATACCGTAAAAATACGGGGAAACCGTGATCTGTGTAAAATCAGCAATTACTATTTTCCCTCTGTTTATCTACTATTTTAAAACAAATTTTTCAAGATGTGAAATGTAATTAAGTTTTGTTTAAATTAAAACCATTATTTTCTCTCCATTTTCTTCACGATCCAGGGTAATGTTAATCCTTGTCCTAAAAGTGAAATTAATACCACCGCAATGGAAAGAAAAATAATCTCATTACGCATTGGAAAGACCGATCCGTCATCAAGAGTCACAGGCAAAGCAAGTGCAATCGCCAGAGAAACAATCCCTCTCATACCCGACCAGGTGATGATAAAGCTCGTTCTGGAATCCAGTAGTGCCTCTTCACTTACACGGCGTTTTCCCTGAAAAGCTTTCTGTAAATTAAATTGTTGCAAATAAACCCTCACCATTCTGATTCCCAATGCTACGATTGCAATGATAAGAGCATACCCAATGTAAAGCATTACCTGAGTAGGATCCATCATTTTTAAGACAAGCGGAAATTGCAATCCGATTAACAAGAAAATCAACCCGTTGAGTAAAAAGATGATGACATCCCAAAAATTACGGGACTGACCTTTAATATTGTCCTGAAATTTTTCACGGCTCAATCTTGACATTCCTAAACCCAATACCACCACAGCGATGACTCCGGAGACTTCAAAATGCTCTGCAATTAAGTACGTTACAAACGGCATCAACAGCATTAAACTAATGATAACCATATCATTACTCCTGAAAAAACGTATAATGAACGATAAAAGTTTTGCCAGGATTATTCCTACTACAAGCCCTCCTCCTAACACGGTGACAAAATCCAGTGTTGCTTTCCAGGTTACAAAAGCGATTCCCGTTACCGCCGCTACCGCAAAACGGTAAGCAATCAATGCCGAAGCATCATTCACCAGGCTTTCCCCTTCAAGTATTGTCGTTGTGTTATGCGAAAGTCCTAATCCCTTTGTAATTCCTATAGCAGCCACTGCATCCGTAGCTGACAGGATTGCTCCCAATACAAATGCCAATGGCCAGGTCATACCCGGAATCAGAAAATGAGCGACCACAGCAATGCCTACCGTTGTCAGAAATACCAAACCAATTGCCAAGGTACCAATAGTATTTATGTTTGTCCTAAATGATTTGAATGAAATATTAAATGCCGCGTCATACAACAACGGCGGCAGAAAAATCAACATGATGATTTCAGGATTAATTTCGATTTTTGGCATTGAAGGAACAAAACCAATCACGATCCCAACCAATAACAAAAGCACCGGAACAGGAATTTTCATCCTCTCCGCTATACCAGACACCCCGATCATCAGTGCCATAATAATTAATATGACGGTATAGTTTTCCATTAAGATTTATTGTTTCATTTATGTTAATACCTACAATATATTTTCAGCTGTATATTGTAAAGATATTTATTATTCCTAAATTTTCTTTAGTTTTTAACTCTTTCGGAATAGTACAAAACAAAAAAAGCAGTAAAATAATATTTTACTGCTTTGAATCACTATGCGATCCGGACGGGACTCGAACCCGCGACCTCCGCCGTGACAGGGCGGCATTCTAACCAGCTGAACTACCGGATCAATTTTATTTGAAAAGTAAATTGAAAAACTTTCTGCGATCCGGACGGGACTCGAACCCGCGACCTCCGCCGTGACAGGGCGGCATTCTAACCAGCTGAACTACCGGATCAATTTTGTTTGAAAAGTAAATTGAAAAACTTTTTGCGATCCGGACGGGACTCGAACCCGCGACCTCCGCCGTGACAGGGCGGCATTCTAACCAGCTGAACTACCGGATCAAATTTTTGTTGAAGTTTTAAAGAACTATGTTTCTTTTTTGTGATTGCAAAACTACAACTTTTTTCCTTACCTGCAAACTATTTTGCAAAAAAAAGCCTTCCAAAAGCGGAAGGCATTCATTATCAAACTTATTTTTTTTATAAGTGTGCGCTTAATTTCTCAGCGATCACTTCTTTTGGAGCTACTCCAACGATTTTGTCAACAACCTCACCGTTTCTAAAAATTAGAACTGTAGGGATATTTCTGATGCCATACTGCATAGAAATTTCCTGATTGTTGTCTACATCTACCTTTCCTACTACTGCTTTTCCATCAAAATCTGTTGCTACTTCTTCGATGATTGGTCCCAATGTTCTACATGGTCCACACCATACTGCCCAAAAGTCAACCAAAACCGGTTGCTCATTAGATTTTGAAAGTATCTCCGCGAATGAGCTATCTGTAATTTCTAAAGCCATTTTATTTTTTATTTTTAATATTATATTCTTTTTAATCGTCGATTTCGATATTCAAAATTACTACTTTTCAGTAATAAGACTATCTATGCTCAACATTTGTTTTTTCTATAGCATAGTCGCTTGAAATCTCTTTCAAAGCACTTACCAAAGCATCAATTTCAGCTTTAGTTGTCATATGGCTAAATGAAATACGAAGCGGAGTGCAATGATCCATTTCATCTTCCGATAAAACCATCATCATCACCATTGAAGGTTTTGAAGCACCTGACGAACATGCGCTTCCCTGAGAAATAGCGATTCCTTTCATATCCAGCTGAAGCCCGATCAATGGATTTTTATAAGGTAATAAAGCACTTAAAACCGTATAAAGACTGTTTTCCTTCTCTGCGCTTCTTCCGTTGAATTTAATCCCTGAAATCTCTGCTGAAAGCCTTTCAATAGCATAGCTTTTAATTTCCTGCATATGGTTGGTATAAGCTTCCATATGATGTAAAGAAATTTCTAAAGCTTTCCCTAAACCTACAATTCCTGCAACATTTTCCGTTCCTGCTCTTAAGCTTCTTTCCTGAGGTCCTCCGGTAATAATTCCTTTCAAACCGCTTGATTTTCTGATAAAAGCAAAACCAACTCCTTTCGGACCATGGAATTTATGAGCACTACAAGACGCAAAATCAACCTGAATATCAGAGAAATCCAAATTCATGTGAGCCATTGTCTGTACCGTATCAGAATGAAAAAGCGCATTATTTGCTTTGCACAATTCCGCGATTTTTTTAATATCATAAATATTTCCGATCTCATTGTTGACGTGCATTAAGCTTACCAACGTTTTCTTGTCGGAAGATTTTAATAATTCTTCTAATTTATTAAGATCAATATCTCCTTTTTCATTGGGACGGATGTAGTTTACTTCTACTCCCTTTCTGTTTTTCATGTCTAAAATACTCTCAGAAACACATTTATGCTCCAAAGGAGTACTGATAATTCTTTCTACTCCAAGGTGATCAACGCTGGATTTAATGATCATATTATTTGACTCTGTTCCGCAAGAAGTGAAAATAATTTCTGCCGGAGTCACGTGAAGATAATCAGCAACCTGTCTTCTTACATTTTCGATAAGAATTTTTGCTTCCTGCCCGAAACTGTGCGTTGAAGAAGGATTTCCGAAATTCATTTTCATGGTATCTACCATTGCATCGATAACTTCTTCCGAAAGTGGCGTTGTTGCAGCGTTATCTAAATATATTTTATTCATTTTTATTTTGAAGATTTTAATTCTACAGAAGTGAAATTATAATGGGAAGGAACGGTAAAAATCACATACGGATTAGAAATCACCTGTATTTCCATCCCGCCATGTTCTACAAAAGGAACTTCAACGTACAGAACATTATCTTTTACAGAAATGCTTTTAATTTCTGAAATTCTGTGATCTCCCGATCTGAACATTCCTAAATTATATAAAACTATCTTTTTATCCGTTGGAAATTTGTGGGATCCAGCTTTTGGTTCATTTCCAGGCTCAACAACAACCATAGAATTTCCTGTGATTGCCTTTTGAAACTCCTGATCGTTCTTTAGAATAGAAAAACCAGCCTGTTCCGCGCCACCCTGTGATTCGGAGACAATGATTTCTGTTTTTGCTTGCATGTCTGATGACTTTTCTGGCGACTTTTGAGACGTTGCGCTTGTACAACTCATGACGGTGGCCAGACACAAAATGATGAGTCTTTTCATTTTTACATTTTTACCACTCAAAATTAGTGAAAAAATTGGTAATGACCTTCATTTGCCCATTTCAGCATCGGCTTATCTCCGGAAGTATCCCCAAAAGCGATGATCTTATCATATTTATTATTGCTGATTTCTGTCTTTATTCTTACTAGTTTCTCTTTTCCGTTGCAGTTTTTCCCGATGAAATTTCCCGTGAAAACACCGTTTTTAAACTCTGCCTTAGTGGAAACCAGCTGCATTTGAAATGCATCAGCAAAAGGTTTAGCCCAAATATCTAAAGAAGCCGTCACCAATAGACTTTGTGTATTATCTCTATCCATATTTTGAATAAAGTCTAAGGCATTTTCTCTTACAATTTTAGGGTAATTCTGCTCAAAAAACTGTTGTGATTTTTTTTCAATCTTCTCCTGAGTCTGTCCTTTCAGGATAGATCCAATGAAACTTTTCTTTACTTTTTCAGTTTCAGCAAGTTTTAACTTTAATAAAATAAAGAGCGGAACATGTTTCAAAAATTGTAAACGAAATTTTGTAGGGTCGTAAAATTTAAGATACATAAACATGGTATCCTTATAAGTTATCGTTCCGTCAAAATCAAAACAATACAATTTCTTCATTTTAATTAAAGCTTTAATTTTTTAAATATAAATTCAGGAATATTCCTGATAATCATCATAATAATT
>Ga0157375_10005962_pt1 | contig 10626 bp, 8 predicted proteins | sample M35metaG_FD_115311 | JGI IMG/M metagenome (GOLD analysis project Ga0157375, IMG submission 115311) | Miscanthus rhizosphere microbial communities from Kellogg Biological Station, Michigan, USA - M3-5 metaG | ecosystem: Host-associated > Plants > Roots > Rhizosphere > Soil | place: USA: Michigan... | reverse complement strand
TCCCGGCCCCTGAGGGCCTCGACGTAGACGCGGCCGCGGGCGGCGTACTCCGGCGCCGGGGTTCCATCGACCAGGACGGAGACCGCGAACGGCGAGCCGTCGGTGCCCAGCGCCCCGGCGGCCCCGAGTAGCCCCGAGAAGGAGAAGAGAAGTCCGAAGCGGGTCATACGGGTCATGCCGCCCTCCTGGGAAGTGGGACACCGGACCCGCCGGAAGGTTCCGGCCCGGGCGAGGAAAGGCGGACGGGCGGACGAGCCGACGGGCTGCCTGCGAGGGTCTAGGCCGGCAGCCCCGTCTTCATGAGCCTCTCCATGCGATCCGAGAAGGCGTCGACCTCGTCCAGCGTCGTGTAGACGTTCGGCGTGATCCGCAGGCCGTTGAACTCCGGATGCACGATGGGCGTCGTCATGATGCGGTGCTTGTCCCAGAGGTGGGCCTGCAGCTTCTCGGTGTCGAGGCCCTCGGAGTGGATGAGGCCGATCCCGCACGACTCGGTGTCGTTGAGCGGCGTCAGGACCCTGAAGCGCGGGTCCGCGGCGGCGAGCCGTTTGGCCCAGCGGTCGCGCAGGAGCCGCAGCCGCGCGGCCTTGCGCTCGGCGCCGATCCCGCGGTGGAACGCGATCGCCACCGCGATCGCGTTGTGGTTGGCGGCGGGGTGCGTCCCGATCTCCTCGTACTTGCGGATGTCCTCGTCCATCTTCGGCGGCGCGGCCATGAGGGGCCAGATCGACTTCTGCTTCGCCTTGCGGACGTAGAGGAATCCCGTGCCGATCGGCGCGAAGAGCCACTTGTGGAGGCTCGTCGCGTAGTAGTCGCACTCGAGGTCGTCGCGCTTGAACGGGAACTGCGCGAACGCGTGCGCGCCGTCGACGTACGTCTCGATGCCGTGCTCGCGTCCGAGGCGGACTATGTCCCGGACCGGCAGGATCTGCCCGGTCAGGTTCGTGATGTGCGTGACCTCGAAGACGCGCGTGCGGGGTGTGATGGCGGCGCGGAACTTCGCGACGACGTCGCCCCCCGACTGCGGCGGCACCGGGAAGGTGATTGGCTTGACGACGATCCCCTCGCGGCGGGCGCGCTGCTCCCACGACGTGATCATGCGAGGATAGTTCTGGGTCGTGTAGACGACCTCGTCGCCGGGCTTGAGGTCGATGCCCATGATCAGCGTCTCGAGCGACTCCGAGGCGTTGCGCGTGATCGCCATCTCCTCCGGGTCGCAGCCGAACTCCGCGGCGAGCTCCCGGCGGCACGACTCGATGCGCGGCTCGAGCACGGTCCACATGTGGTAGACGGGAATCTCGTTCGAGAACCTCAGGTCGCGGATCATCGCCTCCATCACGTGCGCGGGCGCGGGGCTGCAGCCGCCGTTGTTGAGGTTGATCAGCGTCCGGTCCACGTCGAACGCGCGCGCGATCTCGGCCCAGTACGCCTCGTCGCCGGCCACCGCGGGAGCGGGCTTTCCGGCCACCGCCTTGCCGGCGTCGGCGATGCGTGCGAGGGCGTCGGAGCGGAAGGCCGCGAGCGCGGCCGCGCCTCCGAGACTTCCGAGCAGGGCCCGGCGATTCAGGCTCATGCGATCTCCCTCTCTTGGAAACTTGCCGGGATCCTATCGCGTTCCCGCGGGCGGGTCGCCCTTCTCCAGGTATTCGTCGATGTTGCCGGTGATGAGGCGGGCGCCGCGCTGGTACGTGGCGTAGGCCCACGCCCACTCGAACATCACGACGAAGCGGTTGCGAAAACCGATGAGGTAGAAGATGTGCACGAAGCACCAGGTCATCCACGCGAGGAGCCCGCCCAGGCGGAGCCCGGCGATGTCCGCGACGGCCGAGCCCCGGCCGATCACGGCGAGTATTCCCTTGTCGAAGTAGCGGAACGGCGGCAGGGTTCGGCCCTGCAGCCGCGCGAGGATCGCGCGTGCGGCGTAGCGGCCCTGCTGGATGGCGACCGGGCTGACGCCCGGCAGCGGCCGGCCGTCCTGGTGCTTGTAGAGAGCGAGATCTCCGATCACGAAGATCTCGGGATGGCCGGCGATCGAGAGGTCCGGCGCGACTTCGATGCGGCCGCTCCGGTCGAGCGTCCCGCCCAGCCCCTGCGCGATGGGCGACGCCGCGACGCCGGCGGCCCAGAGCACGGTCTTCGCGGCGATCCGCTCCCCGCCGACGGGCTTTCCACCGGCGTTGGCGCCGACAGACCTTCCGTCGGCGTTGACGCCGACAGACCTTCCGTCGGCGTTGACGCCGACAGACCTTCCGTCGGCGTTGACGCCGACCGTGACGCCGTCGGCGTCGACCTGCGTCACCGGCGAGGAGACCCGGACCGCGACGCCACGCTCCCGCAGGGCGGTCTCGGCGCGCCGCGCGCTCCGCTCGGAGAAGGGCGCCAGGATCCGCGGCCCCGCCTCGAGCAGCTCGATCCTCGCCTCGCGCGGGTCGATGTGGCGGAAGTCGTCCACGAGGACGTGCCGGGAGATCTCGCCGATCGCGCCGGCGAGCTCGACTCCGGTCGGGCCCGCGCCGACGATCACGAAGGTCAGGAGCGCCTTCCGCCGCGCGGGATCCGTCTCGCGGTCGGCGGCCTCGAAGGCGAGCAGGATGCGCCGCCGGATCTCGAGCGCGTCGTCGAGGTTCTTGAGTCCGGGCGCCTCCGCCTCCCAGTCCTCGTGGCCGAAGTAGGCGTGCGTGGCGCCGGCGGCCAGGACCAGGTAGTCGTAGGGAAGCACTCCGTCCGCGAGCCGCAGCTCGCGCCTGTCCGGATCGACCGAGACGGCCTCGCCGAGGATCACGTCGGCGTTGCCCTGGTGCCGAAGGATCGATCGGATCGGATAGGCGATGTCGGCGGGGGAGAGCGCCGCCGTCGCGACCTGGTAGAGGAGCGGCTGGAAGAGGTGATGGTTGCGCCGGTCCACCAGCGTGACCCGGACGGGCGCGTGCCGGAGGCTCAGGGCGGCCTGCAGCCCGCCGAATCCGGCACCCAGGATGACGACGTGGGGAGCTCGCGGCGCTGCCGGCTCAGGCATTTGCGAACACTCTACCCGCGAGTTGACAGACGTGATGGAATAACGGGGATTCGTGTTGGCTCGGGTCGCCGAGCCTTGCTGCGAAAGGAGCTGGAATCGCCATGGTTACCTCCAACGCCCCTGCCCGTGTCCCCGAGCGTCAGCCGGAGCCGACCAACACACCCCGTCCGAACGCGCAAGGGAAGAAGCCGACTCGGTTCGTCATCAAGCTCGGCGGATACGTCCCGTCCTAGAAGGCGCTGTCTTGATCGTCCGACAAAGACCCGGCGGTAGAGTCGGGATAATCTTGTCGAGAACACACGAATGAAGCGTCCATCGCCGGCGAATACCGTCGAGATGCTGTCGATCTTCGACCGCTCGGTCGAGCTGATTCGCTGGACGCTCGGGTCGTATTACCAATTGACCGAAGTGGAGGCGGCCGGCGCCGAGGAAGATCTTCGGGCCTGGTTCCACCGATTGGTGCGACGAGGAACATCGCCACCCTCCCCTCAGCTTCTCGAGGTCGCCCTCGTCTCGGCGGCCTGCCAGTATGGGCGATCTCTCCAGCTCTGGAAGCTTCATGGTCAGCCCTCTCGCGACGAGAATCTCAATACTCTTCTCGCGCGCCAGCCCGACGACGTCGCCCGGGACATTCGGCAGCGATTCGATTCGGAGCGAAAATGAGCGGGCGCGTGATTCGTTTCCCGAAGCACAGCCTCTCTCTGCAGCAGGCGGAGCAGGCGGCGGAGCACATCCTGTCTCAGCCTCAGGAGGAGCGCGTCCGGAGGAAACGGTCGCTTCAGATGGAAGATCCCGAGACGCTCCTGGCCGTCTGCTCGGCCATTCGCGGTCGGCTCATGAGCGACCCCTCGTGGGCTCGTGACGAGGCGGAGTTCTTCTTCCAATTCATCGACAAGCCCCGGAGAGACATCGGCCTCTTCGATGAACGGCACTACTTCCTGGGCGAGCTCGCTCTTCTCGCCGGAGCGGCATGTCGCCAGCTCTCACGAAGGGAGGAAGCCTGGATCTGGTTCGACCGCTCGGAAGCGGGGTTCCGACACACGATCAATGCGGCCGCCGACCTCTCGAGACTCGCCTATCAGCGTCTGGCCGAGCGTCTCGAGGAGCGTCAATTCGACGTCGTGCTGGAGTTGCTTCCGTCTCTCGTCGAGAGCTTCCGAACGCTGGGCATGGCCGAGGATGCTCTCAAGGCGCGCTTCCTCGAGGGTATGGCGTTCCTGGAGACCGACGAGCCGACCCGGGCCGCGGAGGTGTTCTCGGAGATTGCGGACGACCCCGAGGCCAACGAGAATCCCCGATTGCGGGCGGCGGCGTACACCAACCTGACGCACGTCTACGGGATGGTCGGCGATGCCGAGGCGGCGATCGCCGCGTCGGCGAGGGCGATTCCGGTCTTCCGGCAGCTCAACGACCGCATCGGCCTCGCGAAGGTCCAGTGGGGCCTCGCCTCTGTTCTTCGCGAGAGCGGGCAGATTCCGCCCGCCATCGAGGCGTACCGTCAGGCGCAGCAACAGTTCGAGGATCTCGGCATGCGCGCGGACGTCGCCGCACTCAACCTCGTGCTCGCCGATCTCCTGCTCGACCAGGGGCAGAACAACGAAGCGTTGCGCGAGATTTCGGCGGCCCTCCCCGTCATCGACGAGCTCAAGATGGCGCCCGAAGGGATGGCCGCGCTGTCGCTCCTTCGGGAATCCGCGCTCCGGCAGCAGGTCAACCGCGCCGCCCTGCGCGAGCTCCACGGCTACTTCCCGCAGCCGGACGCGTAGGGCTCCTACCCCTCCTTCGAGTGGCGCATGATCGGCTTGCGCCGCTTGCTCGACGTGGTCCGCTTCTTCGTCGGCTTCTTCGTCTTGCGCGTTCGCTTCATGCCGCTATCTTAGGACCCTGAACGGAAGCCGTGCCCCGAGTTCTCCTCCTCCTCCCGACCACGACCTACCGGGCGCCCGACTTCCTCGAGGCGGCGGAGAGGCTCGGCGTCGAGGTCACGGTCGCCTCGGAGCGCCCGAGCACGCTCGAGAGGCTGAACCCCGGCGGCCTGCTCACGCTGGACTTCCGGGACGCCGAGGGCGCCGCACGGCGCGTTCGGGAGTTCGCGGGGTCGCATCGGATCGACGCGGTCGTGGGCGTCGACGAGGACACGGCGGTGGCGGCCGCCGCGATCGCGGAGTCCCTGGGACTGACGCACAACCCGGTCTCGGCCGTCCGCGCGGCGCGCAACAAGGGCCTGATGCGTCAGCGCCTCTTGGAGGCGGGCGTGCCCGCCCCGCGATTCCGTCTCCTTTCGCTCGACGACGATCCGGAAAGAACGGCGCGAACGGTTTCCTACCCCTGCGTCCTCAAGCCGACGTTCCTCGCGGCGAGCCGCGGAGTCATCCGCGCCGACCGAGAGTCCGACTTCGTGGCCGCGTGGCGCCGCATCGCGGCGATCCTCGACGACCCCGAGGCGGCCCGGCGCGGGGGCGCGGCGGCCCGCGAGATCCTGGTCGAGGAGTTCCTGCCGGGCGGGGAGGTCGCCCTCGAGGGCCTGCTCGAACGGGGGAGGCTGCGCGTGCTCGCCCTCTTCGACAAGCCGGACCCGCTGGACGGACCGTACTTCGAGGAGACGATCTACGTCACGCCTTCGCGGCTCGCGCCGGAGGCGCAGGAGCGGATCGCGTCCGTGGCGTCGTCGGCCGCCGCGGCGCTCGGGCTCGTGGACGGGCCGGTCCACGCCGAGCTGCGCGTCGGCGCGGGAGGCGGAGAGGTGCGGGTCCTCGAGATCGCGGCCCGCTCGATCGGCGGCCTCTGCTCGCGCACGCTCCGCTTCGGGACCGGGCTCTCGCTCGAGGAGCTGATCCTGCGGCACGCGCTGGGCTCGACGGTCGACGGGCTCGACCGCGAGTCGCGGGCCGCCGGCGTCATGATGATCCCGATCCCGCGGGCCGGAGTCCTCGAGGGCGTCGACGGGATCGAGGAGGCCCGCGCCGTCCCGAACGTGACCGACGTGACGATCTCCGCGCACCCGGGACAGACGCTCGTGCCGCTGCCCGAGGGCTCGCGCTACCTCGGTTTCCTGTTCGCGCGGGCTCAGACGCCTGGTGAGGCCGAGGAGGCCCTGCGCCGCGCGCACGCGGCGCTCCGCTTCCGGATCCGGAACGAAAGGGGTCCTTCGCTGCGCTCAGGATGATTCTGCGCGCTGCGGTCGCGCGCGCAGAATCATTTCGCCGGCGCGTAGTAGGGATTGCGGCCGGCGGCGTGGTCGGTCGTGTCCAGGATCTCGCCGACGGCCGGCGCGAGCGACCGGATCGCCTTCTCGATGCCCTGCTTGAGCGTGACGTCCGCAGCGCCGCAGCCCTGGCATCCGCCGCCCAGCCGCAGGAAGACGGCGTTGCGCTTGACGTCGATCAGCTCGATCCAGCCGCCGTGGCCGGCGACCGCCGGGTTGATCTCGCGGTCGAGAAGATCCTGAATCGCCCACTTCAGATCGCCCTCGGACGGAAGGCCGGCGAAGTACTCCTTCGTCACGATCGGGACCCCGGACTTGAGGTGCCGGCGGATGATCTGGCCGACCTGCAGGGCCGGCCAATCGACCTCGTGGGCCGCGTTGACGGTCACGGTGTTGTCGGCGATCAGGGTGGATTCGACACCCGGGATCGCGAGGATCTCCGAGGCCAGGGGAGACAGGGAGGCGTTGGCGGCCGTGAAGTGAGCGGATTCCGCCGGGAACACCGGCCGATCCACGGTGAAGACGCAGCGGTCTCCGGTGCGTGAGGGCTCGCCCGTAATGTGGATCTCGCTACCGCCGTCCATCCTCCCGAGTATAGCGCCGCGATTGACGCGCCCGCCGCGGTCTGACACAATGCCGCGCTTTTGAAGCGGAGCCTCGCGATGTCGCAGAAGATCAGCCGACGGGACATGAAGCGCAACGAGCTGGCCGAGACGGTCAACCGGACCGTCGGCTACGTCTCCGAGCACCGCAGGGGCGCCACCGAAGCCGTGGCGATCGCCGTGGCGGCCGCGCTGCTCGTCGGCGGCTTCTTCCTGTACCGCGCCTGGCAGGAGCGCTCCTCCGGGACCGCGCTGTCGGAGGCGCTGGCGGTCCTCGACGCCCCGCTCGCGGGGGAGGCCGGCGCGACGCCCGGCGTCAAGACGTACGCGACGGCCGCCGAGCGCCGCGCCGAGGCGGACAAGCTCCTGAAGAAGGCCGCCGTGCACGGCTCGACCTCGTCGGGCCGCGCCGCGTCGGTGATCCTGGCGGCCGGCGGCGCCGACAAGCCCGAGCAGTCCTTGGACGCGTTCGAGAAGGCCGCGCGCCAGGCCCACACCGAGACCGCCGCGGCGGCCGAGATCGACGCCGCGAAGCTGCTCGTGGCGCAGGGCAAGGCGTCCGAGGCGATCGAGCGCCTGAAGCGCGCCATCGACTCGCCGAAGACGGCGGCCCCCCGGGACGCGCTCCTCTTCGCGCTGGGCGAGATCTACGAGCAGACCGGCGCGCAGGCCGACGCGCGCGCCACCTACCAGCGACTGATCACGGACTTCCCGAACTCGGCGTACCGGGCCGAAGCGCGGCAGAAGGTCCCGCTCTCCTAACGGGCGGACGCCGCTACGGATCCGCCCGGATCCTCGGCCCGGGTCCACGCTCGCTCCCGCGATGAAGTCGCCGAGCTCCGTTCTCCACGCGCTCCTCCTCGTCTCTCTGGGGATGAGCGTGCTCGCGGCGATTGCGTTCCCGATCAACGTCCTTCGCATGCCGCGGCTGTCGCGGCCGCGCCGTCCGGATCCGGCCCCCTGGCCGCGGGTGTCGATCGTCGTGCCGGCGCGCAACGAGGAGCGCGGAATCGAGGCCGGAGTCCGCTCCCATCTCGCGCAGGAGTATCCCGGGCCGCCGCCCGAGGTCGTCGTCGTCGACGACCGGTCGACCGACGCCACGCGCCGGATCCTCGAGCGCGTCGCCCGGACCGAGCCGCGCCTGCGCGCGGTCTCCGGCGCCGAGCCGCCCGCGGGCTGGCTCGGAAAGCCCCACGCCCTCCACCAGGGCGCGGCGGCGGCCTCGGGGGACCTGCTGCTGTTCGCGGATGCCGACGTCGTCTACGCCCCGGAAGCTCTCGCCGAAGCCGTCCGGCTCCTCGAGGCGGAGCGTCTCGACTTCCTCTCTCTCTTTCCCGCGCTCGAGATGCACGGTTTCTGGGAGAACGTGCTGATGCCCAACATCCCGATCTCCTTCTTCTTCGGGCTCGGCTTCCTCGCCAACTCCGACCGGCATCGCTGGATGGCGGCCGGCGGGGGAGCCGGCAATCTCGTCCGGCGCTCCGCGTACGCCTCGGCGGGAGGCCACGCGGCGATCCGGGACTCGGTGATCGACGACATCCGCCTCGCGATGGCGGTCAAGCGCGCCGGGTTCCGCTGCCGGATCGCGCAGGCGGACGATCACGTCCGGGTGCGGATGTACCGCGGCTTCCGCGAGGTCTGGAACGGCTTCACGAAGAACGTGGCGTTCGTCTTCGGCGGCGCCTTCGGACTCGTCTTCCTGCTCGGGACGGCGCTGACCTGGGTGGCCGCGCTCGCGCCGGTGGCGGCCCTCGCGGCCTGGGCCGCCGGGCTCCCCGTCTCCCGCGGCGATGCCGTGCTCGCCGCGGCCGCGCTCCTGCTGACGATCCTCCTCCGCGTGCTCCTGGCGAGGCGCCTCGCGTACCCGGTGTGGGCCGCGTGGACGCAGCCGATCATGACGGCGGTCTGGGGAGGGCTCATCGCCCGCTCGCTCTACTGGAGGTTCGTGCGGCGAGAGCTGCGGTGGCGCGGACGCAGCTATGACGCCCAGCGTGCGGGCTTCTGAGCCCGCCGACGCGCAGCGCGCGGGCTTCTGAGCCGCCAACGCGCGGCGCGCCCGGTTCTCGAGGCGCCGGGTAGAATTCGCCCGTGCTGTATCGCTTCGATCGCGTCCGCAAGAGCTACGGCCCCAAGGAGGTGCTGCGCGAGGTCACGTGGCAGCACAACCCGGGGGAGAAGGTCGGCCTGGTCGGGCGCAACGGCGCCGGCAAGACGACGCTCCTGCGCATCGCGCTCGGCCGGGAGGAGCCGGACGCCGGAGAGTTCGTGCGGGCGAACAGCATCCGCATCGCGACCGTCGACCAGGCGCTTCGGTCCGACGAGGCCGAGCGGCTGCACGACTTCGCGGCGGGCGCCTTCGCCGAGCTCCACGCGGTCGAGTCGGAGCTGCGCAGCCTCGAGCACCGCATGGCGGACGGCGAGGACTCGCCGGCGCTGCACGATCGGTACGACGCGCTGACCCACCGCTTCGAGAACGAGGGCGGTTACGACATGGTCGCCGAGGTCGAGAAGGCCCTCTCCGGTCTGGGGTTCGACAAGGTGGATTTCGAGCGGCGCCTCTCGGAGCTGTCGGGCGGTCAGAAGAACCGGGCGATGCTGGCGCGCGCGATCCTCTCCTCGCCGGACGTGCTCCTCCTCGACGAGCCCACGAACCACCTCGACTTCAACGCGGTCGAGTTCCTCGAGGAGTACCTCGCGCGCTCGAAGCGCGCCTACCTCGTGGTGACGCACGATCGGCGGTTCCTGGACCGCGTCGCGGAGGAGATCGTCGACCTGGAGAACGGCCGCCTCTCCGCGTACTCGGGCGGATACACCGCGTATCGGCGCCAGAAGGCGGAGCGGGTCCTCTCCGCCACGCGCGCGTTCGAGAAGCAGCAGGAGTTCATCGAGAAGGAGAAGGAGTACATCCGCCGCAACATCGCCGGCGTGAACTCGCGGCAGGCGAAGGGCCGGCGCACGAAGCTCGAGCGCGTCGAGCGGCTCGAGAAGCCGGCCGAGGATGGCACGTCGGTCGCGTTCCGATTCGACGCGGCGCGCATCGGCGGAAGGAGCTTCCTCCGCGCGAAGGACCTCGACGTGGGCTACGACGCGGCCGGCCAACCCCTTCGGATCGTCCGCGGCGTCTCCTTCGAGCTCCTCCGCGGCGAGCGGCTGGCGATCCTCGGCGAGAACGGGACGGGAAAGTCGACCCTGCTCAAGACGCTCGCGGGCCGCCTCGCGCCCCTCGCGGGCTCGGTCGCCACCGGGCACGATGTCTCGATCGGCTACTACGACCAGGAGCTGCGGGACCTCAACCCGAAACGCCGCGCGATCGACGCGGTCTGGGACCAGCACCCGAGCGAGACCGAGGAGGCGATGCGCTCCTACCTAGCGCGCTTCGCCTTCCGCGGCGACGACGTCTTCGCGGGGATCGACGGGCTCTCGGGCGGCGAGAAGGGCCGGCTGACCCTCGCCGTCGTGATGCGGCAGAGGCACAACCTGCTCCTCCTCGACGAGCCCACCAACCACCTCGACCTCGACTCGCGCGAGGCCCTCGAGGAGTCGCTCGAGGACTTCCCGGGTTCGATCGTGTTCGTCTCGCACGACCGCGCCTTCATCGACCGGCTCGCGACGCGCGTGATCGACCTTCGCGAGGGCCGCGCGCTGCTGCTCCCGGGCAATTACTCCGAGACCGCCGACGCGCGCGCCGAGCGGCGCCGGCGGGCGGAGCCGGCCTTCGCGAAGGCCTCCCCGCCGGCGGTCCCCGTTCCCGCGCCGCCTCCCGCCGCCGGCAAACCGAAGCGCACCTCCGCGCGGCATTCCTC
>Ga0157375_10005961_pt1 | contig 10627 bp, 8 predicted proteins | sample M35metaG_FD_115311 | JGI IMG/M metagenome (GOLD analysis project Ga0157375, IMG submission 115311) | Miscanthus rhizosphere microbial communities from Kellogg Biological Station, Michigan, USA - M3-5 metaG | ecosystem: Host-associated > Plants > Roots > Rhizosphere > Soil | place: USA: Michigan... | reverse complement strand
TCTTGGGGAATGCTTCGCAAGAACTTGCAAAGTTCCTCAGCGTCCCGCCACACCTGACGTGCTAGCTCGTAGTACATGGTGACGCGATGCTTCGGCGGCTTACCTGCTTCGTCTAGCGAAGACGCGTAGGCACCAAATTTCTTTTCCGTGCACCAAGTGATCGTTAACTCGCCGCCTAGTTCTGCGTATCTACTTTCATTCAGACCCTGAGTAATGTCGCCCAAGACCTGACTCGCTAAACTATAGATATCAATGTCCTTCAACGAGCATCTCCGTATTGTGTCATTCACCCACGATGGGCAGGCCGAAGCAGTATTGACGACGGCATTGGTTTGTCAAGAAGCACACTCCAAGACTCCAAGCGCTACATCGGGAGCACATGAAACTGTCCGAAACTCGGCAAGTTACAATGTCGAAAGCCGTCGGTTAATCGCTCCGATGATGGATTGGATGTATCTCCCCAAACTCCCAGCAGGCTCTGCACACAAAGCGTTGTGCACCAGCTCCCGTAGCAATTTTCAAGCAATCATTTCTTGATCAGCCCACCCCTTCGTACAAAGTTCTGTGCCACGTCAAGGACGGCTGACGATGGGCAAACTTCTGTTAGGCCTCGATCGGCCAGAAGCGGACAACGTCAAGCGACCGCTAGCGGCCAAAGCGGACGTATTGGCAATCGACTTTTTTCGAGCTCCGAGAAGTTAAGGCAACATGCTTGATATCGTATTTTTTAATTCGTCGAATTCTTCAGGAAAGTTTTTATAAACGATACTACACACAAGTATTAAACACCGCTCAGGATCCAGGTTTACTTGCTCACCCACTTCGACAAATTCTTCATGTTTGCCTGCCTGTAATGCGTATTCGACGATTTCGGTAGCACGCTGAGGTTCAACGCCCAGCTCAACTCCTAGTTCGTGCGGAATTTCGCTGCACTTTTGTAAAAGCCAGGCTTCGGGCCATGTGTCGCCTGGAAGATAACTTGAGCGTGCAAGCAACCAATTATTAATTTCAACATCTTTCCTCTCTGCCATGTTTTTGGCGTGCTCTATATTCTTCGCCTGCAGTTTTCTCTGATCAGCATCGTATACAGCTAATATATTCGCATGCTCATCTCTCAAAAAATTTGCTGCTAACTGGCGAGCCACTGCGGCGGCGGAGCCTATTCGAGTGATATTTATCCGACTTCGCACACTCCCATTTAGAACGGTTTCAATGATAACTTTTGCGACTGGATCCTCAACGAATATCTCAAGCTCCTTCTCGCCAATAGCTCCCATTTTTGAGAACGCAAACTCTGCTGACACACCTGGAGTTATTTTAGTCTTAGATCCGGTTCTCTCAATAAAAAACCTTGCGTCGTCAGGCAAACATTGAAATATTTGTTTTGAGTGTGTCGTGCATATAACCTGAGTCCCCGTATTCATACATACTTCTTTAAGGCGCTCCATAAATAATCTTTGAGCTCTTGCATGCAGACCAAGCTCAATTTCATCGAGAACCAACAAAGCTCCCTCGCCAGAAGCATATATGGTAGAGAAAATATCAAATAACGCGTTTTCACCTGCGCCCATATTGAAACCAGAGTAAATTACATCACCAACTTTAACAATCGGAAGACCGTATTTTCTGTATTCCAGTTGCCGATAATCATCGTAACGTTTACCAAGGACATAACCAACAGCGTCTTTAACCTTCTGCTCCCAACCGTGAACTCTCAAATCTTTGAAAGCTCGTGAATAAGATCTTGATTGACTGCGTTCAGCGTGAGGGACAATACGCTCAATACCCAAAAAAACCACCGTCCGTTTTATTCTGGTGTCATAGTCATTCCACTTCCCACCTGCCTTTTTTTTCCTTACTTGCGACGCGATTCCTTCAGGTGCACTTTTCCAGTTATTGTGAGCAAAACTATACCAAATCTCTACTCCAGGAGGAGCGATTTCCTCCGAGTGCTGCACAAAAAAATCAGAAAAAGTGTAATAACTCCGAGTACGCTTTGGAAGCTTGAATCCATTCAACTTGTTATGATAGGCACACGCGGCGAGCGCCAGCATAGTTGACTTTCCGGACCCATTAACTCCAGCAAACGCAGTTATCGGATAGTTGAGATTCACCTTGAATGAAGTTAGCCCACGAATGCCGCCCGTCGAGATTTGAATGCTCCGAAGTAAGGCTTTGGTGTTATCCTTGCAAAACCAATTTCGTAACTTTTTATCTAAATTACTTTCCCTGTACTTCATTGGTTCTCCCCATAATTAATTCACAACGGCTTAAGTGTTACGTGGCCATTTGCTATTCCTAGCACAAATTGTGGAGACTATCGAGCCAGCGACGAAAATTTTCTATGACGTATCTGGGGTGGCAAAGGTAGACATATCGAATGCCCGCTATTGGGCAGCAGTATTCTCAGATGAGCGTCGGCTATTGGCCGACTGCAGCCCTTAGAGATAGGCAACCGGCCAAAAGCGGTCACTCCTACTGATCACATGCAATCGCTGGATAATTGGGAGTGTCATCGCCAAAACTTCCACCAAGGACGAACTCGTTCCTCATCCATCGTTGTGCTTGTCTGCCTGTAAACAGCAGTTGAGATCGCATGAGTCTGCGCCGCCATCTCATCCAACCAATCTTGAGGCCCGATCCAGTGATCGTGAACTACCTCCAGAAACTCTCAATCCAAAGGCAGCTCGGAGGCATCGCCAACGACCGTACTGAAAGCCTCGCATTTTGGACACCATGCCGTGGTCTCAGTAAACCGTGTCACATCAGAAGCAGGAAATACCGCATAGCAACCAAAGCAAGCGCAATGGTTGCTGGCGAGGATTTCTGCCTGATTGCGGTTCGCATGATCATGCGCGCTGTAAGTGTCGGGCATTCATACCTCCATCGCAGTGCGCCAGATTAGTTGAGCGGCGATCACAAGGCAGTCAGGCGATTAAGCTGCTCTGCCGAAGGAAATCCTAGTGTCCGATAGCGAGGTGGATAGCCAGTTTCTGTAGTCAGCAGATCGCCAAGCTCGGATTCAAACTCGCTCCATAGAACGGTTTTGACTGTAGGTTCCCCACCCTCAACGGGTTCAACCAACACGATGCGATCACTCTTGGGCAATAGGGTCGGCACACCTTTTGTCCAAGCGCTCATCGATACGGTTTTGCCGTTCTGGTCAGACAGCTCGTAGAGAAGGTACGAGGCAACAAACACATCGACGCTCGTTTCCAGATTGACCTTATCGAGCAACTCTTTCTGATTACTGTAGCTACCCTGGAACAGCAAATGTTCCAGCGTGGCCAGACGGTTATTGACCCCTTCATCATCAGGGTGAAATGGGACGATATCGCGCCCGTCATAGGTATAAATGTCGGTGGAGACTGCCCTGCCCCTCTCAAGCGCTTTGAAGCTAAGCTCGACCATCTGACGGATGCCTTGCTCGTCCTTGTCGCCCGTGACCATCAAGACGTCACGGCTGGGGATCATGAACACCGGTCGACCTTTAACGGGTGCGCGCTGTAGAACATCTGGCAACAAGACTCTGCTGCTGTCGTATCCGTCCGCCCACTGCGCGGCGTAGAGCCCAGGGATGATCTCACCGAAGGCCTCGTGCGTAGCATCGCGCAAGTTCTCAATGGAGATCGCCACTGCCTCATCCATTGTGACACCCCACTGCGCTTCAGGGCCTCTCGTAAGGGTGGCGGTGGACTCGGGAGAGTCGACGGCAAGCATAATCACACAGTCGCGGCCCAAGGACTGATAAACGACATCGTGCGGCTTGTCGCCACCATTTCTGGCGTGCTCCAGTCGAACTTCCTCAAGCATGGCAAGATTTCGAATCACCGGACGTAATTGTGCTTTCACGTTTTCAAAGACCGTCCCGGTTCTCTGGCCAGACTCCAACAGAGTCGATACGTACCCATTCAGAATTGCGGCCTTCTGGGTCTTGTCTCCATTTTGATAGTCGCGAAAGGCGTTATGAAGATTGAAGTACGAGCCATTGTTATGACGGATGCGAAACTCGCTAGCCTGAAAGTCCATGGCCTCGCTGTAGCCAGCCTTGCGGGCTGACTCGATAAATTTTTTGGCAAATCCTTCCTGAGTCAGAGGACGACTGAAGATTTTGTCGAGCAGGGATTGGAGCATGCACAGGATCCTTCGTGTCAGCAGGTATTTGTAAACAGGGTGGGTTGGACGCGGCTAAACGTGTCCACAGCTTGAACGGCTGCTCTCTATATCGACAGGTATAAGATGAAAAATAGGGTCGCACACCTGGAGCTAGGCTCATGAACCCTACAACCCCGGACGGGCGTTATTTTGTTGTAAATGGCCGGCTGTGGCGCTGCTCAAACCCCGCTGGCAAAATCGACCAATCAGACGTTCATGTCGATGAATCCGCCAGCCCCTCTCATGCTCGGCCAGCCGGCATGGATATCCCGCAAGTGGGGCAGTCAACGCCATCGCTCGCCATTTGCATAACCTCCTCGCCGCACGTTGGGCAAACCTCCCCCGCCATCTCGCATGGAGATCCGAGAATGAACTCGTCCCCCATAACCGGGAGCCATTTCTCACAGCAACGCGGCTCGCGATGAAACGGCAACAGCCCCTAGCGCAGCGCATGCTCACAATTAGCGCGCCCTAGCTCATCCCCATACAAAATACCTGTACAGAAATTACGCCACGCATTTTTACAGCGCTCGCAGGATTCTATCGGCCCAAAGATGGCCTTGGGCTGTATCGCCCCCAAACAGTCATCAGCCCGATAGCCAGGCCTCTATTTCCCGCGCCTGCCAGAAATCGGAGGTTACTGACCGTTCATCGGGATTGAGTGATGCCATGACGACATCACACCAATATAGTTGTACAAGACTTGTACAAATACTAAAATCTGTACAAGTTTCGACTAGCCAGAAAATAACACCGCGACTGGTTGCCGTCGGACAAAAGAATACCTGCGCAGGATGCGGACCAAGGGCGAATACATACGCTTGCAGGTGTCCCTAAACCGCTCCTCCCACTATGCAGGTACATCATGCCATCGCACACTCCCCGGCTCTCTACACGGACCAGTCTTTATGCCGGCTACGCCAGCCTGCTCGCGTTTATGCTGCTGATCGCCGCTATCTCGCTGTACGCCCTGGCTAACAGCAATAAGGACTTTTTTCTCTACGTTAATGGCATTGATGCGCGCGCCCGCCTCGCCAACACACTGAACGACGCCGCCGCCCAGCGCGCGATTGCCCTGCGTAACATCGCCTTGAACAGCAATGTCACCGCGAGAGGACAGCAGCGAGGCGCAATTGCCATCAACGAACAAATGGTGGCCGGCAGCCTCGCCGCGCTACGCCAGGCAATTGATAGCCATGATGATGTGTCGCCCAAGGCACGTGAACTGTTCTCAACCATCGAGAAGGTCGAGAGCCGCTACAAACCGGTAGCACACACCATTGCCGAACACCTGTTCAAGGGTGAAAACGACGAGGCCCTGCGCATGGTCAGCGAGCAGTGCACACCCTTACTGGCCGAGCTGACCCAGGCAATTGGCGAATTCCTGCGCTACACCAACCAGAAGGCAGACCTGCAGGTCAGCGAAAATGACGCAGACTATCTGTCACAACGCAACCTGTTGCTCGCCATTACTGCGCTGGCCGTCTTACTAGCAGCGGTACTGGGCTACGTCATCAGCCGCAACCTGCTGCGCGCGCTGGGTGCCGAACCGAGTGAACTCAACCAGCTCGCCCAACGAGTTGCCCAGGGCGATTTGCGCGCTAGCGAGCGCACGATTGAGCCACCACAAGCCAGCATCATGGCCGCCCTGCTGAGCATGCAGGAGAACCTGCGGGACATGACCAAGGGCATAAACCTGTCCTCACAGAGCGTGGCCGAATCCAGCCAGGAACTTAGCCAATCGAGCCTGAGAAACGCCGAAAGCGTGGCCATGGCACAGTGCGAGGTCGAGCAGATCGTCACCGCCGTTCACCAAATGGCCGCCACCGTGCAGGATGTCGCGCGCAATGCCGAATCCGCCGCCAGTGCCGCCAGCGATGCCGATAGCGCGGCCCTGTACAGCCAGCAGAAGGCCAAAGATGCCGTCAACATGATCGGCGAGCTGGCCGAGACAATCGAACAGTCCAACATTGCCATGAGCCGGCTGAAGAATGAAACCGGCAATATCGGCGGCGTGCTTGAGGTGATCAAGTCGGTGGCCGACCAGACCAACCTGCTGGCCCTCAACGCAGCCATCGAAGCTGCACGTGCTGGCGAGGCTGGACGCGGCTTCGCGGTGGTAGCCGACGAGGTCCGCAGCCTGGCACAGCGTACCCAGAAGGCCACCTCAGAGATTGAGGGGCTGATCGCCAGTCTGCAGAAAATTGCCGACGAGACCTCGCAGCATATGCAACGCTGCAAACGCTCCAGTGCGCAGTCGGTGTCCGGCGTTTCCGAGGCCGGTGACGCGGTAAGCACGATCGTAACCATGATCGAGCGGATCAACGGCATGAACCACCAAATCGCCGCGGCCGCCGAGCAGCAGAGTACCGTTGCCGAGCAGATCAGCCGGGGCATCGTGACCGTCAGCGAAAGCGCCGAGCAATCCGCTGCCGCCTTCCGCAGCGCTCAGCAGGAAAGCGAAGGATTGGCACGCACCAGCGTGACATTGCGAGAGAACATCTCGCGCTTTCAGCTCTAGGGTCTGTTGCCATTTCATCGCGAGCCGCGTTGCTGCGAGAAATGGCCCCTGGTTAGTCGCAGGACACAGGTATCGTCGTGCCAACGACCAAGCGAACCGGTCTTCCCATCCACAGTTGCGTATCAGCGCAGTGCGAGCTGATCAGATGGCTGCTGCGTCGAACCATTCACCGCAGACCGATAGCGTACTTTGTTCTACCTGGGCATCAGACAATGCTTCAAAAAGGGCGCGATGCTCTCGGACGGGATTCAAGACGACTTGAAGAAAAGCCGGCCGCTCCGTTCCAAACATGCTTTCTTCTCGAGGTGTTTGCTAACGTCAAATGTTGTTGAAGCCTTCCCCCAGTATTGCCCAAGCTTTTTACAGAGCTTGAAGGGGGGCTGACCGATGATCCATCCCGCAAAAAAGCCAGGCGTGTTGGCCGTACACACATTGTCCAACCGCCCCCAACCCCCTTATCCTCGCCCCTCCCCGTCCGCTCAAACCCGGAGCCGCCATGGACCTCGCCACCCTCGCCCTCTTCCTCCCCGCCTGCTTCGCCCTGAACATGGCGCCTGGCCCGAATAACCTGTTGTCCGTAAGCAACTCCACGCGCTACGGCTACCGCACATCCTGCCTGGCAGGCATTGGCCGCTTGCTCGCCTTCGCCGGTATGATCGCCCTTGCCTCAGCCGGCCTCGCGGTAGTGTTGCAAACCTCTGAGTTGTTGTTCTACGCGATCAAGATTCTGGGCGCGGCGTATCTGTTTTATCTGGCGTTTCAACTGTGGGGTGCGAATCCACAGGCGCACGCGGAGTCAGCAACTCCCAAGGTCAGCCTGTGGGCACTGGCGCGTCAGGAGTTCCTGGTGGCGGCAGGCAACCCCAAAGCCATCCTGATCTTCACCGCCTTCCTCCCCCAGTTCGTGGTACCGGGCCAGCCGATCACGCCGCAGTTCGCTGTACTGGGCGCGCTGTTCCTGGCGCTGGAATGGATCGCGATCAGCGTCTATGCCTATATGGGCCTGCATATGCGCCGCTGGTTTGCCGAGCCGCGGGGCAAGCGTGTCTTCAATCGCTGCTGTGCGGGGTTGTTGTCGGCAGCGGCAACGGTGTTGTTGATGGCGCGACGGGCTTGACGGAGGGTTCGAAATGAATGAGATGGACAGAAATGCGCTGGCCAGTCTTTACCGCGAATACATCCACTGCCTCAACCAGCAGGACTGGGAACGCTTGCCCAATCTGCTGCACCAGGACGTGACCTACAATGGCCGCCTCGTGGGCGTCGCCGGTTACCGCGCCATGCTCGAACGGGACTTTCGCGAAATTCCCGACCTGGTCTTCCACATCCAGCTGCTGGTCGCCGACCCGCCCACCCTCGCCAGCCGGTTGAATTTCAACGTCACGCCCAAGGGTGAGTTCTTCGGCTTGCCGATCAACGGTCGGAAGGTCGCGTTCTCCGAAAATGTCTTTTATGAATACGTCGACGGCAAGATCGCCCACGTCTGGTCGGTGATTGATAAGGCGGCGATCGAACGCCAGCTGTAAGGGCTGTCCCGGGCCGACAAGCGCGACTGCCGCGCCTCAGCCCATTGTCTAGACTCCACACACCCATCCACCGTGGAGCCCTGAGATGACGCATAAAAACACCCTCTGCCTCTGGTACAACGGCACCGCCGAGGAGGCTGCGAATTTCTATGCCAAGACCTTCCCGGACAGCCGGGTCAATGCCATCCACCGCGCGCCTGGCGATTACCCTGCGGGTAAACAGGGCGACGTCCTGACCGTCGATTTCACTGTCATGGGCATCCCGTGTATCGGCCTGAACGGCGGCCCGGCGTTCCCGCACACCGAGGCATTTTCGTTTCAGGTGGCCACCGATGACCAGGCCGAAACCGATCGCCTGTGGCAGGCCATTATCGACAACGGCGGCCAGCCGAGTGCCTGCGGGTGGTGCAAGGACAAGTGGGGGTTGTCGTGGCAGATCACCCCGCGCGTGCTGTCGGCCGCCGTGACCCATTCGGACCCGGCAACGGCCAAGCGCGCCTTTGAGGCGATGATGAGCATGACCAAGATCGACATCGCCACGATTGAGGCCGCGATCGCCAATCGCTGAACACACCCGGCAGCGCCTTGGGGCACTCTACGGCCCAAAGGCCGCTGCACAGGCGTTGTACAGAGCGCGCCACGCTGACTAGACTTTGCCCCCGCCACACCCTGCACGCTAAAGATTCGGCGCCACTTGCCGTCATCCTTACATCCCTGAATGGACTCAAAGAGGCTCCTGTGCGCTTTTTCTCTACCCTTTTGTTAGTGGGCGGCCTTGCCACCCTGTCCGGCTGCGCCACCCAGGCCAGCAAAGTCGACCAGATGCTCGCCGACACCCTCGCCCAGCCGCTGGTGGAAAACAGCATCGTGCGCGAAGGCGATCTGCTCAGTTTCGAGCTGCTGATGCCGCTGTCGACGCCGGGTGCACGTCGCACCATGCAGTTCGAGGCCGCGTGTTCTTCGCCGCAACTGTCCTTGCTGTACCTCGACGGTTCGCAGCGGGTCTACCCACTCAAGGCCGGGCGCTACACCGAAGCCCGCAAATTGTCAGCCGACCTGCACGCGAAGCTGGCCGCCAACCCGACCTTCGTGCGCGCGTGCGCCCAGACCCCCAAGCCAGACTGGCGCCTGGTCAAGACGGATGAACGTGGCAATTGGGTACTGATTGACGCCGCGAGCATCAAGACCGTGGAGGGCGAAGTCCGCTTCTGGGCGGCTTTCGATAACCCAACGGTGCTCAACGACCTGCCCTACGACGCGCCTTACGCGCAAAAGCGCGAGCACTTTGCCGTGTCCTGCGCTAACGGCACCTACAAGGAGCTGGCCGGCTATGACCTGGATGCACGCAATCGGGTCAGTGACGGCCGGGTCGACAGTTTCCCGACGCCACGCAACATTGTCGGCAGCGATACCGACTATGAATTGCTGTTCAACAGCGTCTGCGCCACCCCCGAGAAGATCGCCGCGCTGCCACTGTTCAAGCCGCGCCTGAAGGCCCCGGCGACCATCGCCTTGGGCTCGGTACAGCCACCGGTGCTGGCGGCACTGGCGCAATTTGACCAGGACAAACCGACCCGCAGCCTGAAGTACGTGCACTTCACGGGCACCTCGACCATGAAAGGCAAGACCAGTAACTCGACCAGTGAGCAGTTCATCAGCCGCGACGCCGCCAGCGGCCAGCTGTCGATCGCCCTGCGTGGCGAAGGCTACGAATCCCAATCGGTAAGCTGGCGAAACCTGATCGACCTGGTGTCCAAGAGCACCTTCGGCGGCAGCATGGCCGAAAGCACGACGACGACCCAGCTGAGTTTCACCGGTAACTGGAAAGCCCTGCCGGTGGGCGACACCTTGGTCTACCAAAGCACCCGTTCGACCCTCAACAGTGTGATTGGCAACTACGACAAACAGACCATCACGCGCTGCGTGGTCGAGCGCCAATTGCCGGCCAGTGAACTCAACCCCAACCTGCTGGGCAGCGCCAAGGCCCTGTCTTGCCGCAACGACAACGACAAATACAACCGGGTTAACCACCTGTTCTACCTGACGGACTATGCGTACTTCCTGGAGTCGAGCACGGACAAGAATGAGTTTTTCTACTCCGATACACGCATCGATAAATTCGAGTAACCGTCCACAAGGTGAAAAACACCTTCAATCAGGTTGACACATTTGCTCACACACCCTGAAGATGGAGGCCTTCTTCAGGGTGTGTCCGCTCATGTGCGCAACGTTGCTGGTTAACTTTTCCGTCATTGGCTTGATCGCCAAGGCGCAAGGTTGCGCTGCACACGCCCTCAAATCGAAGAAACAGTCGCTCATGTGACCGGGGCGCGCTGTCCCGTCAGATGAGCTGACAGGACATTGAGCGCGACGGACACCCTCCCCTTGCACAATTCCCTCTGCCCTTCTGACGGTGACTTAATCG
>Ga0157375_10005957_pt1 | contig 10629 bp, 8 predicted proteins | sample M35metaG_FD_115311 | JGI IMG/M metagenome (GOLD analysis project Ga0157375, IMG submission 115311) | Miscanthus rhizosphere microbial communities from Kellogg Biological Station, Michigan, USA - M3-5 metaG | ecosystem: Host-associated > Plants > Roots > Rhizosphere > Soil | place: USA: Michigan... | reverse complement strand
TCGCGAGCTTCTGGGTCATCGAACGCATTCACGCCTTCTTCTGATGGAGTACGACAAAGCATGAAGTCCCGATTGATCACCGCCGCGCTGGCCACGAGCCTGTTCGCCGGCCACGCCCTCGCCGCGGAACCGCCCGCCAAGGTCACCACCAACCCGCTGCGAAACGCCTATTACGGTGAGTTGCACCTGCATACCGGCATGTCCTTCGACGCTTTCCTGATCGGCACGCGCGTGTTCCCGGAGACGGGCTACCAGTACGCGCGCGGCGAAGAAGTGGAAGTGAACGGCAAAAAGTTCAGGCGCAAGGTGCCGCTGGATTTCTGCGCCGTCACGGACCATTCGGAATACCTCGGCCAGATGTACGTGGCCGCGCAGCCGAACGGCCCATTGGCGAACACCATCTGGGCCAAGTCCATTGCCAACGAGCCCGCGGGCCAGCGCCTGCTGCGCATGTTCTCCCTGTCGGATACCTACGGCAGCGGCGGTGAAGAGCCGCCGGAGCTGCTCGACCCGGCGCAGCTCAAGACCAACTGGCAGCGGCAGATCGACGCCGCGGAAAAGGCCTATCAACCCGGCAAGTTCACCACCTTCGTAGGCTACGAATGGTCGTCGATTCCCAACGGCGCCAACCTGCATCGAAACGTCATCTTCAAGGGTCCGAGATACCCGGAGCTGCCGTTCTCGTCGGTCGACTCGGCGATTCCCGAGCAACTCTGGCGCTATCTCACGCATCAGCGGGAGCTCGGCATCGACGCACTGGCCATTCCGCACAACTCGAATGTCAGCGATGGCCTGATGTTTTCGTACGCGGATTCGAAGCGCGACCCCATCGACAACGAATACGCGTCGACTCGCCAGAGTCTCGAGCGCCTGGTCGAGATCACCCAGACCAAGGGCACCAGCGAAACGCGGCCGGAACTCTCGCCAGACGACGAGTTCGCGAACTTCGAACTGGTGAACACGCTGCTGACCGTGCCGCGCCAGAGCAGCGTGCATGGCGGCTATGTGCGTGAAGCGCTGGGCCGCGGACTCGAGCTCGAAAAGCGCGTGGGCGTGAACCCGTTCGAGTTCGGGCTCGTGGGTTCCTCCGACCTTCACACCGGCCTGGTGAGCAGCGACGAAAAGCTCGCACCGGGCTATCTCGACAATCCGCCCGATGTGCAGAAGCTGCTGGAGGCAAACCCGAGCTTCCACGGCGTCAACGGCAGCAACGCGGGTCTCGCCGGCGTGTGGGCCGAGTCCAACACGCGCGAGTCCATCTACGACGCGCTCTATCGCCGCGAGACCTTCGCCACCTCCGGCACGCGCCTGCGCGTGCGCCTGTTCGCGGGGTTCGACTACCCGGGCGGCCTCACGAAGCAGCGCAACTGGGTGAAGACAGCCTATGAATCGGGCGTTGCCATGGGCAGCGATCTTTCGGGCGCCAGAGCGAGCGGCAAACCGCTCCGCATCCTGGTGCAGGCGGTCAAGGATCCGGATGCCGGCAATCTCGATCGCATCCAGATCGTCAAAGTGTGGCTCGAAGACGGCAAGGCAAAGGAACGAATCTTCGACGTGGCGTGGGCCGGCAATCGTTCGCCGGACGCCAAGGGTCGCGTGCCGCCGATTGGCTCGTCAGTCGATGTCCAGACGGCCACCTACACCAACGACATCGGCGCCAATGAGCTGACCGTCGACTGGCAGGACCCCACATTCCGCGCGGATCAGACCGCGGTCTATTACGCGCGCGTGCTCGAGATTCCAACGCCGCGCTGGTCCACGTACCTCGCGGTGCAGAACAACCTCCCCATCCCGACCAGCGTGCCCTCCACCATCCAGGAGCGCGCCTGGACTTCTCCTATCTATTTCAGGCCCTGAAGAATTTATGAAGAGGAATTTATGAACAGGACGTTGCAATCAATGATTCTTGTGGCGCTCGCAGGCGCCGGCGTTTCCGCCGCACAGGCACAGGATGCCGCGGGCCCCGCCGACAGTGGCGGCCTCGAGACCGCGGACGAAGGACTGGCCATCGTCACGGTCAGCGCGCGGCGGCGCGAGGAAGACGCGCAGGACGTGCCCATCCCGATCGCGGCCATCGACGGCAAATCGCTGGAAAGCGTCGGGCAGTTCCGCCTCGAGGACCTGAACCAGCGGTTGCCCAGCACCAACGCGCTCATCACGAATCCCCGGCAGATGAGTTTCGCGGTACGTGGACTCGGCAACAATGTGGCCAACGATGCGCTCGAAGCCAGCGTGGGAACCTACCTCGACAACGTGTACCTGGGTCGTCCGGGCATGGCGAACTTTGACCTGATCGACATCGACCAGATCGCACTGCTGCGCGGTCCGCAGGGCACGCTGTTCGGCAAAAACACGACGGCCGGCGTGCTGAATATCTCGACGCGCGCGCCCAGCTTCGAACCCGGCGCCGCCTTCGAAAGCACCGCGGGGAACGACTCCTACTGGCAGGTGCGCGGCGCCGTGACCGGTCCACTCACCGAGCACCTGGCCGGCCGACTCTCGGCTTCGAAAACCTATCGCGATGGCTATATCAACCAGCCGATCCGCGACAACGAGCTCAATGAGTCGAATCGTACCGGCGTCCGTGGACAACTGCTCTGGGATGCCACCGAGTCGCTGCGCCTGCGCTTCATCGCTGACTACAACAAGGAAGAATCCGACTGCTGCGCCGGCGTCATCAAGTCCCTGGGCGCCAATGACGGCGCTCAGTACCTCGCGAAGATCGAGGCCACCGGCGCGACCTACCAATTCGATCCCGACTACCTCACGGTGTGGACCAACGGCTGGCAACACATGAGCGTCGAGCAGGGCGGCACTTCCGTCGAAGCGAACTGGAAGATTGGCGACTCCACGCTGACGTCCATTTCCGCGTACCGCTTCTGGGACTTCAAACCCTACAACGATGCCGACGGCGTCTCACTGAGCGCCATCATCAATGCAGCCCAGCAAGTCAACGACGAGCAGTTCAGCCAGGAAATTCGCTGGGCCTCGCCCAGTGACCAGAAGGTCGAGTACGTGGCGGGCCTCTACTATTTCTACCAGTCTCAGGACAACAAACTGTTCACGCAGTACGGTCCCGACGCCGGCATCTGGTTCAACCGTCCGCAGTTCATCGACGGCTACACTCAGACCAACCAGGATCTGCACACCCGCAGTTACTCTGTGTTTGCGCAGGCGACCTGGAATGTCACCGACGACTTCAGCCTGACCGGCGGCATTCGCGGCACGCGTGAACAGAAGAACACCGTCGTCGATCGCCTGGCGCCCACCGGTCCGGACCCCGGCATCGCGGTGCTGCTGCCGCCGTATTACTCCGGAGATCTCGAACGCACCGATACGAACTACTCCGGTCTGCTGAGCGCTTCGTACAGGCTCACTGAAGACGCGCAGCTTTATGCGTCGATTTCTCGCGGCGCGAAATCCGGCGGCATCAATCCTTCGGTGCCACCCACCGTGGCCGGCGGGTTGCCCGCGAACGAGACCCTGTTCATCGAACCGGAGATCGCGCTCGACTACGAGCTGGGCGTAAAGACCAATCTGCTCGGGCACCGCGTGCAGCTCAACGGAAATCTGTTCTGGACCGATGTGGATGACTACCAGGCCACGCGGCTGGGGCTGTTCTCGGGCACCGGCGTGTCCACGCAGATCCTCAGCAACATCGGTTCGGTCCGCACGCGCGGCGTCGAGCTGGAGTTCGCCGCGGTGCCAATTGACAGTCTGTCGCTGTCACTGACGGCGTCGTACAACGACGCCATCTATACCGACTACCAGAACGCCCCGTGCGCCGCCGAAAAGCCGCCGGCGCCGTTCTGCGATCTCACGGGCGAACGCGTCTATCTCACTCCGAAGTGGATCGTGAACCCCAGCGTGAGCTTCGACCATACTTTCGATCGGGTCACCCTGTACACGAACGTGGCGTATTCCTGGCGCTCGGACTTCTATGGATCGGCCGACAGCTCGGAGCTGGCAAAGCTCGACGCCTACGGACTGCTCAACGCGCGAATCGGCGTGCGTGGCCAATTGCACAACGTCGACTGGTCGGCGGCACTGTGGGCCAACAACGCGCTGGACGACACCTACTTCCTGTCGCTCAGCCGGGGCGCCTATGGGGAGTACGCCGGTCAGCGCGGCCTGCCGCGAAGCTTTGGCCTCACACTGCGTGTGGATTTCTAGGGTGACGACGGGGCGCCAGGGACGGCGCCCCTGCCGGCTCACCTCAGGTTGATGAGCGACAGGAATTCCTTCCGCAACGCTTCATTGTCGAGGAACACGCCCCGCATCACGCTGTTGGTCATTTTCGACGCGTTGTCCTTTATGCCGCGCCAGTGCATGCAGAAGTGGTCGGCCTCCATGACGACCGCCAGACCATCCGGCTTCACCATTTCGACCAGCTGATCGGCCAGCTGGATGATGGCCTCTTCCTGGATCTGCGGGCGCGACATGATCCACTCGGCGATGCGCGAATACTTGGACAGCCCGATGAGATTCGAGTCCTTGTTTGGCATCACGCCTATCCACAGCCGGCCCATGATCGGGCACAGGTGATGACTGCAGGCGCTGCGCACGGTGACCGGCCCCATGATCATGAGCTCGTTGAGATGCTCGGCGTTGGGGAACTCGGTGACCTTGGGCAATGGCACGTAACGCCCGCGAAACACTTCGTTCACGTACATCTTGGCGACGCGCCGTGCGGTTTCGCGAGTGTTGTGATCGCTCTCGACGTCGATGACCAGGCTCTCGAGCACCGCGGTCATCCTCTCGCACACCTCCCGGGTGAGCGCATCGAGCTCGCCGGGATGGATGAATTCGGAGATGTTGTCGTTGGCGTGAAAGCGCTGCTGCTTCGCCTTCAGTCGCGCGCGAATGCGCTGCGAGACGACCGTGGTTTCCTGGGACATGAGGCACCCGCCTTGAGGGTCATGGGTGCCACAACATAACAGCCGTGCGGATGGTCAGCTAGGGCGAACACAACCGTGGCGTGTCGTCCTATTCAGCTCCCGGCATACCACTGCAGCGAAACCACGGTCCAGGCAATCGCGAGCGCGGCGATGGAGAAGCGGATCGTGTACTGCACGACACACGCCAGGAACTCACGGGCGTGTGAGACCCCGGCGGCACCGCGTCCTGCAGTTCCAGCATTGAAGGCGAACTCGTGTACGAGCATGGCGCCGATCACCAGCGCCGTGGCAAAGGCCAGTGAAGCCGCGATGGAAAACGAGGTGGCGACGGACACGCCCAGCACGACGATGGTCATGGCGAAAATGGCAGCGAAGCGGTTCATGACAGGTACTCCCTTTGGGTTGCGGTGATCCCGTTGATCCCGTGAGCACACTATTGCGTACCGCCTGGTGCGATTTAAGTGTGAGCTATCAGGGCCTTCTCCATGAGAGTTGTCATGTCGGACCACCTGTTCCCGCGCGATATGTTCCCGGCGCCCGATTTGCTAGCATGGCGCGGCCATCAGGGAGGGATTCCGCGATGAAGAAGAAAGCCGCGATCAAACCGGTCCAGCCAGTCATACCGGTCAAACCCGTCAAAATCACCCGGCCGCATGACAGAGAGATCTTCGGCACCTGGATCAAAGGTTACGAGTCTGGCGATGTCTCGCTACTCATGTCGGTCTTCAGCGAGAACCTGCGCTACATCGAACCATGTGAACCCGAGCAGACTTTCGAGTCGCTGGCGAACTGGTACAAGTACGACTTCGCGCGCCCGGATCCGCGTCCGACCTGGACTTTTCGCACCGAGTCGGTCGATGTGGGTGGCGATCTTGCCGTGATCGTTTCCCGCTGGATGGCGGTCACCGACTACGGTGGCTTCCAGGCCGAGGTGCACCGGCTGCGCAGCATCGACTTCCTGCGCTTCGGTGAAAACGGTTGGAAAATTTTCCGCACCATCAACGACCCGCTGTCCTGCTGCGACGCGCCAAGGGCTGCGCGGGCACCCGGCGTGCCCGGACCCCGGAAGAAGAAGTAGCACCTGTCGTAGATCGTTGGATCTAGGAGATGCACCCGTCTCCGAATGGCTGCACTCGTTGTATTTGCAGTTTCGACCTACTCGCATTGACACGCGGAGGCGCTCCGTCGATCGTCTGCGCGCACATAGGGAGTGCGCGCGGCCTAAGGGCCATGGAGAAGCGCCTTGGTGATCAGGGTCTTGATCGCAACTGCAGTGCGCGGCTATCGCGGCGGATTGCAGCGTGTACTGCAAGGCGCGGAGGGAATCGCGCTGGTGGGTATCGCATCCACGGCCGAACAGGTCGTGGAGCAGTCCTGCAAGCTGTTGCCGTCCGTCATCCTGCTCGATAACGCCATGGCCAAGCTCCTGGCGCTGTCCAACCCGTTCCCGGGCGCACCTAAGGTAAGCGGGATGGTCATGCTGGGTACTCCGGAGGTCTATGCGGACATGCTGGTCTGCTTGCCGGCCGAGACCCTCGCCTTCGTGTCCTGTGACGCCACGGTTGCGGACCTTCTCGCGGCAATTCGTACCGCCGGGGGCGACGAATCCCCCTTCCCGCGTGCCGCGATGCCCGCGGCAACCGCGCCGCGCCATCCCTCGGGCCATCCCTCGGCAATCGCGCACCTCACCGAGCGCGAGATGGAAATCCTCAGGCTCATGCAACAGGGTCTTCCTAACAAGATGATCTCGCGCCAGCTGGGCATCGAGCTCTCCACCGTCAAGAACCACGTGCACAGCATCCTGACGAAACTCGGCGCACACAATCGTGGCGAAGCCATCTCGCTGCTGTATCGCTACGAAGGTTCGGAACGCGCGGCGCATCCCTTCCATCCGGAGCCGGACGGCGCCGAGATGCCGCTGGACCAACCCGCGCTCGCTTGACAGGCGCATCGCTCTGGTAGGATCGGCCGTCATTTCGAACGGACGGTCCCATGCGGATCACTATCTCTCGCGTCTCGATGGCTTGCGTCTCGATGGCCTGCCTCACGATGACCCTGGTGTTCGCCGCCCAGGCGGCGGATCGCCCCACCCCGCCGACCCGCCCGCCGGATGCCGAAGGCGCGCCCAAATTCACCCAGGTGCCCAGCGGCGGCAACGCACCCATCGACGCCAATGGCGACTTCCTGATCGGACCGGTCTATCTACCGGCGAGCGAACTCATTGCGGTCGACGCGGTGCCGAAAGGCGCCGTGCAGCAGTTCGTCATGAAATCCGCGGACAGCAAATTCTATCCAGGCATCGCGCGTGACGTTTTCGGCACCGTGGATCCGGCCAACCCGAAGGCCCTGATCGTCGAGACGCACTCCACCCCGTGGGAGCGCGCCATCACGGTGTACGTGCCCGCGCAGTACAAGAAGGGAAAGCCCGCACCGTTCATCGTCACGCACGATGGTCCGAAACTCGGGGAGCCGGACACGACGCTGCCGCGCGTCCTCGACAACCTGATCGCCCAGCGTCGCGTGCCCGCGATGATCGCAATCATGATCCAGAATGGCGGCGGGGATGCCCAGGGCAGCGAGCGCGGCCTGGAATACGACACGCTGTCCGGCAAGTTCGCCGAGTTCATCGAGGCCGAAGTCCTGCCGCGCGTTGAGAAGAGCTATGGCGTCAAACTCACGCGTGATCCGGAGGGACGCGCCGCCATGGGCTGCAGTTCGGGCGCCGCCGCGGCGTTCACCATGGCCTGGTTCCACCCCGAGTGGTACCACCGCATCGTGAGTTACTCCGGCACATACGTGAATCAGCAGTGGCCGTTCAACCCCGCGAACCCCGGCGGTGCCTGGGATTATCACGAATCCATCATTGCCGGCAGCCCGAAAAAACCCATTCGCGTCTGGATGCACGTGGGCGACCGCGATCTCTTCAACCCGAACGTGATGCGCGATGACATGCACGACTGGGTGGTTGCCAATCACCGCATGGCCGCGGTGCTCAGGAACAAGGGCTACGATTACCAGTACGTCTACGCGCTCGACTCCGGGCATTGCGACCGCAAGGTGCGCGAACACACCCTGCCGCAGGCGCTGGAATGGGTGTGGCGCGGGTACAAGCCAAGCCGGCGCTAGCATCTCGCGGCGCCATGGCCTGTTAGCAGGAGAGTCGAATACTCCGCGGTTCGCCCGGGTAAAACTTGCCGCCGCGCCGCGGAAGTTTTTTCAGTGCTTCTTACGAGCCGCGAATTCTTTTTCGGCCTCGGACGTGAGCGCGCGGATCTGATCCGCTTCCGCCTGGCGGTACGGCTTGCCGTCGCCATGGAACACATCGTGGTGCCACACCGAGGGCTGGCTCTGCGTGTAAGGCTTCTGCCAGGAGTCCCACGGGTAACGCGTCTGCGTTTTGCCGTCGACGAAACCCCAGTTGATCATGCCGACGTTGTACCGCCGTGCCAGGGGCAGTGAGGTGTCGAAAGTGGAGCCGGCGCCGCGCGCCAGGTATTCGGTGCAGATCAGGGGGCGGCCATAGGCCTGGAGCTGCTTCACGCGGCGTTCGAAGACTTCCGGCCAGTCGTACACGTGAAACGTGATGATGTCGGACTGCCCGAGCTGCACCTGTTCGATGACGTTCAACTTCTGCTTCGCGCTCCAGTCATCGTGGGTCCACACCCCCGAGGTCAGCGGCTGGGAAGGATTCGCCTCGCGGGCCCACGCGAACACCTGCGGCAGCAGCTCCGACACATGCGTGAATTTCTCACGCGCGCCGGCGGAGTCCCCCTCGGCGCCATTGTCGGGCTCGTTCCACAGGTCCCAGGCGAGGATGCGCGGGTCAGAGGCGAAACTGCGCACGATGTCCTGCACGTACGCCCTGAGGCGCGGGTAGTTAGCCGTGGCCGCGAGGCCCGCCCGGCCGGGGCTCTGCACCCAGCCCGAGTTGTGCACGCCCGGGGTCGGCGGCCGCTGCGGGCCGAGCTTCGGATCCGGATCCCAGCACGAGTCGAAGAACACCAGCATGGGCCTGATGCCATGCCTGGCGGCGATCGCCAGGAACTGGTCGATGCGCTTCTTGAATCCTTCCGCGTCCTGCTCCCAGAGCTTGTCGTGCAGGAAGACGCGCATGGTGTTCATGCCAATGCCCTGGGCCCAGCCAAGCTCCTTGTCGATCTGCGCGGGATTGAAGGTGTCCGCCTGCCACATCTCGAGCTGGTTGATGGCGTCGGCGGGAATGTAGTCGCTGCCCACCAGCCAGCGCTGCGCCGAGTACCAGGCATTGGCCTTCTCCACCGGCCATTGCGACGGCTGCGCGAGTGCAGTTCCGGCTAACAGCATGCCGAACGCCACGACAATGCTCCTTGAACGCAACACGAGACCTCCTCGAGAACCCTGCGCCAAGACTACCTGCGCGAGCGTAGTATTGTCGCGCGGCCCAGGGTTCGGAGGGTGGATGCTTCGCTGGACGATGATGATGACACTCGCCCTCGCGGGCGCGGCTCACCCGGCGACACTCTACGATTCACCGTCCGCCGTCGACGAATTCAGCGGCAAGCCACGACTCGTCGTGCTCACCGATATCGGCAACGAGCCCGATGACCAGATGTCGTTGGTGCGTCTGCTGCTCTATTCCAACGAGCTCGACATCGAAGGCCTCATCGCCACCACGTCCACGTGGCTCAAGGATTACCCGCAGCCCGAATACCTGCGGGCGGTGCTCGACGCGTACGCCGAGGTGCAGGGCAATCTTGGCAAACACGCGACGGGCTGGCCGACGGCGGAGACCTTGCGGGCGCGCTTGACTCAGGGCACGGATGGCTACGGCATGGCCGCCATCCGCAAGGACACCCTGTCCCCCGGTGCCGCCGCGCTGTTCGCCGCTGCCGAGCGAGTTGATCGCAGGCCGCTGTGGATCTCGATCTGGGGTGGCGCGAACACGCTGGCAGAGGCGCTGATGCATGCGCGCGCAACGCTTTCGCCGGAGGCGCTAGAAGCCCTGGTCGCGAGACTGCGGGTGTACTCGATCTCGGACCAGGACGATGCCGGCCCCTGGATCCGACGCGAGTTCCCGCGACTCTTTTATATCGTCAAACCCAGCGGCCCCAATGCCGAGGAATATGCCTCGGCCACCTGGACCGGCATCAGCGGCGATGTCTACTACCGCAACTGTGCGGGTGCCGATGGTTCGACGGTGACGAATCAGTGGTTAGAGACGCACATCCGCAAGAAGGGCGCGTACGGCGCTCACTATCCGCGCTTCGAATTCATCATGGAGGGCGACACGCCCTCCTTCCTCGGGCTGACTGACAACGGCCTCGCGAGCTATCGCAACCCGAGCTGGGGCGGCTGGGGTGGACGCTACGTGTATCGACAGCCTTACGGCGAGTCGCACCCTATCTGGACCCAGGGCGGCGATGCCTTCGCGCGCGTGACGTCGCAGGATGCGGTGTACGGCAGCGACGGGAAGTTGTACCTCTCGGACCAGGCCACGATCTGGCGCTGGCGCACGGCCTTTCAGAATGACTTCGCGGCGCGCATGGACTGGACCGTGAAGGACTTCGCGCAAGCCAACCACGCGCCGAACGTGGTGGTGAACGGCATTGCGGGCACGGCGCCGCTCTATATTGATGTACACATTGGAGAAGCCGTGCTGCTCGACGCCACCGGCAGCGTGGACCGCGATGGGCAGCGGCTCAGTTATCGATGGTTTCACTACGCTGAAGCCGGCTTCGTTCCCGGCAAGGCG
>Ga0157375_10005955_pt1 | contig 10630 bp, 9 predicted proteins | sample M35metaG_FD_115311 | JGI IMG/M metagenome (GOLD analysis project Ga0157375, IMG submission 115311) | Miscanthus rhizosphere microbial communities from Kellogg Biological Station, Michigan, USA - M3-5 metaG | ecosystem: Host-associated > Plants > Roots > Rhizosphere > Soil | place: USA: Michigan... | reverse complement strand
CGCTAAGCGCCGGACTGTTCACGAACACCACCACATTCTACGCGCCAGCAATATCGCGGGCGTTTGCACTGCCGCTTTATACGAACACCACCACATTCTACGCGCCGACGATTTCGCAAACCGGCGGAGCGCAGAGCCTGACCGCAGGTCTGTTCACGAACAGCACCACGTTCTTTGCGCCAGCAATATCGCGGACGGTGGCACCGGGCCTATTAACGAACGTAACGACATTCTACTCGCCATCCATCTCGCGGACCGTTTCTCCGCCGCTGTTCACCAACGCTACGGTGTTCTACGGGCCGACGATTTCACTCGCTGGCGTGGTGACGCTGTTCCCGCCGTTGTTCACGAATGCGACGACATTTTTTGCGCCGACGATAACCAAGACTTACACGCTGGCTCCGTCGCGGTTCGACAACGTGACGGTGTTCTACGGGCCGACCATTACGCTGCAATTGAAGATACTCACAGCCTCGCGGTTCGATAACGCGACCATCTTTTACGGGCCGACCATCGCCAATGCGGTCATCCCATCCTCATCGACCGGCGGAATGGTGTTCGGGGGCGCAGCGTGGATCGGGCGGTCGGAGGATGCTAATATCTGGACGGAGCAGCCGCAGGACGGCAGCGGCTGGGTGGTTCAAAATCAGAACGCCGATGAGTGGAGCTAGATCATGGCGCTGAATTCCTATGACAATCTGAGGGCGGCAATCGCGGACTACCTCGATAGGCCGGACCTCGCAGCCCAAATCCCAGACTTTGTGGACCTTGCTGAGGCGAGGCACCGCAGGGACATTCGCAGCAACGACATGCTGACGCGCTCACAGGTGACGTTCGCCAAGCAGTCGGCACCCTACGTCGCTCTGCCGCCGAGGTTCCTGCAAATGCGCCTGCTGCGGGTTCTGACCGACCCGGTGCGGCGGCTCCAGCCGGTGACGCCGGACCAGCTTACGATGGCAAGGGGCGGGCATCTTGCCACGACATACTGTCAGCCGAGCTTTTATTGCGTCCACGAAGAGCTTGAATTCGATGTGTCGCCGGATCAGGACTACGTGCTGGAGATGTTGTATTACGCCGCGTTTCCACCGCTCGATGCGACGAACACGACGAACGCGCTGCTGGTGAATAACCCAGACGCATACCTGTATGGATCGCTGATCGCGGCGGAGCCATTTATGATGCACGATGACCGCATACAGGTCTGGGCCGAGCTTTATAAAACCGCGCTTGATGGCATCGCCGCGACCTCGCGGCGGGCGAGGCATGGCGCACCGTTGACGGCTCGCGTGTACGGGGGGACGCCTTAATGCCCATCAACAAATTCGGGCAGTGGCTACCGGATTACGGATCGCTGGTGAACGCCGGTGTGGTGCGAGCGCTGAATTGCGTCCCAGCGCCGGATGGGTTTGATCCTGTCCGCCAGCACACCGCGATCACAACGGCGGTGCCGTCGCGTCCGCTGGGTGCGTTCTCAGCGCTGGATAAGTCGCTGGCATACTACCAGTACTGCGGGACGCAGACGAAGCTGCACATGAATGTGCAGGGTGCGGTCGGCGGCGATTGGACAGATCGCTCGCGCACCGTTGGCGGTCCGTACACCGCGCCGCCGGATGGGTTCTGGGATTTCGTGCAGTGGGGCAATCAGGTCATCGCCACCGATGGGTCGGACGTTCCGCAAATCTCGATACTGGGCGCTGCCAATTTCGCCAATCTCTCACAGGTCGGCTGGTCGTTCACAGCCAAGTACGTCACTGTCATCCGCAGCCATGTCGTGTTCGCGCATCTCAACGACATTTCTGATCCTGAAGGTGAGCCGCAGCGACCGTCACGCGTCAAGTGGAGCGGGTTCAACAATGAGACGCAGTGGGTGCCGGACGCGTCAACGCTGTCGGATTACGAGGACCTGAAGCAGCAGCAAATCATCCGCATCTTTGGCGGGGAGTACGGTGTGATTTTCCAGACCGCAGCTATCTGGAAAATGACCTACATCGGAGCGCCAGCAGCGTTTCAATTCGATGAGGTGGTGTCGGAGGTCGGACTGATCGCACCGGGTGCTGCGGTGCAGGTGGGCGATACGATATTTTTCTGGTCGCAGAAGGGCTTTTACGCGATCACGGCAGGCTCAAAGCTCACGCCAATCGGGGCGAACAAGGTGGACCTGTTCGCTGCTGTGGATTTGGACAAGAGCTACACGTTCAAAATCTCAGCGGCGTCTGATCCAAGATCGCAGCAAATCCATTTCCTGTACCCCGGACCGGGCAATCTTGGCGGCGAGCCAAACCGGCGGCTGGTATTCGATACGGCGACCGGCGGCTGGTCGCTCATCATCGAGAGTCTGGCGCTGATATGGTCAACCGCAGGCACTAGCATCGACTTGGATGCTGCCGAGACGTTGCCGGGAGACCCGGAGGATTTGGATGCCGATGAGCCGGTGTCGTTCGATGATCCCCGCTGGGTCGGCGGCGCGTTCGCTCTTGCGGCGTTCAATCCGACATTCCAGAGCGGTTTTTTCAACGGCTCAAATCTCGCTGCGGAAATCGAGACGCCTGAGTATGCGTTTAACGCAAACGGCAGAGCGAGCTTGCAGGGGTTCCGTCCGCTCATCGAGGGCGGGACACTTACGGCCTATGTCGGATCGCGGAACGCTCTCAGCGAGAACGTGGTGTGGGGTCCGTTGCTGACGACAGGGCGGGACCTGAAAATCTACACGCGCACGAACGCGAGATATCATCGCATCCGGTTTGAGATGGCCGGAGACTGGGACCACGCGATGGGCTGGGAGATTGAGGACAGAGACCTGAGGATGGGCGAGGGCCGTGGCTAGGAGGCAACCCCGTCTCGATTCGCCGCTGGCGAACCCTGACTCCACAGCACACCGCAGGCAGATCGCGCTGCGGGCAAATGCCGGTCTGTCAAAGGACGGCGGCAATAGCATGCAGGTGCCGCTGGTTCTGGATCAGGTGCATATCGCTGAGATAGCTGGACCACCACCATCAACGAGCCCGTACTATCCGCCGCTGTGGACAGGTGGCGCGGTGTTCGTCATCGAGACCGGGCGTATCGCGTACAGCAATGGAACGGTGTGGGTCGATATGCAGGGACACACTGCGTTCCTCGATGGCTGGGCGGTTCTGGACCCGGCGAATTTCTGGACCACGATAAAGAAGATCGCAACGGAGACGGTGACGAACAGCGCCGCGTTGCAGGATGACGATGTGCTAAAATTCCCAGTCGCAGCGAGCAAGTCGTATTCGTGGCGCGGGGCGCTGTTCTATAACACCACCGCAGCGCAGAATTTCAAATACACGTTCACCGGGCCGAGCGGTCTGCCGTCGCCGTTCGGCGTCCGGTTCGGACACTCAGCCAATCTAGCGGCATCGGCTATGGCGTCCGCGTTCGGGTCGGCGCTGGCGCTGGTGGTGTCAGCTACCGACAACATCGTCATGTTCTCCGGCGCGATGGTGAACGGAGCCAACGCTGGCAACGTGCAGCTACAGTGGGCGCAGAACACCGCTGGCGTTGGCATCACAACGTCCGTCTATCGCGGCTCCTATATCGAATGGATTGAGACCTGATGCAGTGGCAATACGTCGAGCCTGATGAGGTGCTAAGGGCGTGGCAGGAAATCGGCCCCGGCATCAGGCGCGGGCTGGATCGCGGCTGCGGCGACAGCTTAGACGAAGAGATGGTGGTGGGTAGGTTGCTGGGCGGGTCCTTTCAGCTATGGGTCCGGGTCGAGGAGGACGGCAAGATCAGCGGCAGCATCATTTTGTACGTGGTGCAGCGCGAGAAGGGCAAAGCCATCGAGGTCATAATGACCTCCGGCAAGTGGTGGAACGATGGTCTGGCAATGGCGGCGCTTAAAGATTATGCTGCCCAAATTGGTGCCTACACCATTGAGGCCATTATCAGAAACGGCCTTGTTTCCAGATTGAAGTCTGAGGGCTGGCGACAAAAGGCAGTCGTCATGGATGTGGAGATATAGATGGGCGGGCAGAAGAGCGAACCTCAAGTCACATCGACAGATCAGAAGCAGCAGTCCAGCGGAACGATGACTCCGACGCTGCCTAAGTACGGCAATCAGTACGCCCAGCAAACGGCTGCGTTAGGGAGAAGGTCAGCGCAGCAGTGGGCGAACGATGCCATCGACCCGACGCAGATTGCCGGGTTCAATCCAGATCAGGAAGCGGGCTTCAGCGCGGTAAGAGATTTCGCGCAAGGCAGTCCGTACATGACTGCGCTTGGGGTGACGCAAGGCACCGCTGCCGGTGACTATCTGTACGGCGGTCCGGCGCAGCAGGCGTTCATTGATGCGTCCGTACGGCAGGCGATGCCGGGAGTGATGAGCGCGTGGGGCTCAGCGAACCGCAGCGGCGGGCAGCTTGGTAAGCTGCAATTATCGCAGCAGGCGACTGACGCGTATGCAGGGCTCTACGATGCGGAGCGCAACAGGCAGATGGCAGCGGCTGGTCAATTGCCGGGGCTGCAACAATTGCCTATCGACTTGCAGATGAGCATTGGGCAATTGCAGCAGTCCAATCAGCAGGACATTTTCAACGCGCAGAAGCAGGCGCAGGATCAGGAGCGAGCGCGTGACTCTGCGATAGCGCAGTACGCGGCTGGCGCGATTCCGTGGACTAGCGTGACTGGACAAAGGACCACCGGGACACAAAACGTACAAGGTTCCACTAGCACGCCAATGTACACGAACCCAGCCGCCGGTGCGCTGGGCGGAGTGCTTGGCGGGGCTCAGCTTGGCGGCATGTTCGGCGGACCTGTAGGCGCAGCGGGCGGAGCCGCCATTGGTGGCATCCTTGGATATTATGGTTAGTCATGGCGTTCGGGGTTCCCTCTATCGAGGACATGACTGCGTACATCCAGCAGGGCGCGATCGCTCGCGGGATGGACCCAAACGAGGCGCTGCGTGTCGCACGCAGCGAGGGCTTGCAGCCCGGTACGTGGCAGTCGAACGTCTTTAAGAACGGGGTTCGGGAGCCGAGCTATGGACCGTTTCAGCTTTACACGAACGGCGGGCTTGGTAGCACTTTCCAAGCCAAAACCGGGCTCAATCCAGCCGACCCGACAACGTGGAGGGCTGGTGTAGATTTCGCATTGGACAGCGCCAAGAGCGGCGGATGGGGTCCGTGGTACGGCGCAAAGAAGCAGGGGATTGTCGGCATGCCCACACCTTACAATGGAACCTATCAGCCATCCCTACTCGCTCCGCCTGATCCTGCCGGGGGTGGCATGCTCAATTTGGCCGACCCGACAGTGGTGGGATTGCCAGCCGCACCAGCAGCGGCACCGGCGGCATATCAGGCACCGGGCGCTCCGCCTCCCGGCATTATGAATTTCCTTTCGTCACCGATGGCGACCGGGCTCGCGTCCGGTCTGCTGATGGCGTCCGGTCCGTCACCGACGAAGATTGGATTGGGGCAGGCGCTGGGTGCTGGGCTTGGTGAGATGGGCAAGGCGCAAGCGCTCGCAGCGGCGAACGAGCTAAAGCGCGACGCAATCTCGCAGCAGGCGCTGAGCGATCAGCAGACGCGCATTATGAACATGATGACGATGCAGGGCATGATCCAAGCGCAGCAGCAGAAGGCACAGGAGAACAAGCAGGCGCTGGCGCAGCTACAGACCCAGACCTCGATGGGCTACAACGCGGCGGACGGCGGCTACAAGGCTGCAAAAGAATTGGGGCAGATGGACATTGGCGAGTCGTTGGCGACTCTTGACCCGTCAACAATCCACTATGTGCGGCAGGCCATCGCGGCGGCGAAAGCGAACGGCACAGGTCAGGGCGGTCTGCTGTCGAGAGCGGTAAGCGCTGTTGCTAACCCGGCGCTCGCTGGGCTGGGTCTCGATATTTCTACGCCGGAGGGATTGGCGAAAGCAGATCACGCCATCACGCTTGTCGAGACGCTGAACAAGCAGCGGTCCAATTTGGCGCAGCAGCTTTCAAGTCTGGCGCAATCAGGTCAGATGCGGAGCGCATTCGCATTGCAGAACAGATTGGAGGGGACCGGTGCCGAAGCTGGTCTCGCCATCAACGAAGAGATGTTCTCGTTTATGCGCGACCAGATCAAGACCGAGGCGGAGGCGTATGGCTTCCATGTTGGAGAGCGTCCGCCGGAACCAAGTGCGAAGGCTCCGCCGAGCGCTGCACCGGCAGCGCCAGCCACTGACGCGAGCGGAGCGCCGGTGCTTACGCCGAATTCTCCGCTTGTCACATCGACAGTGCCGCCACTGACCGCGCCGCGTGGTGGTGCGGTGACGGCAGGCGCAACGCCGCGACCGGCAGCGCCGACAGCGCCGCAACGATTCCAGACGCAGCAGCAGGCGCACGACTGGGCAGTGAAGCAGCCGCCGGGGACGTACACGGTGGTTATCGGTGGCGTGACTTATCCAATTACGGTGTCGCCATAAATGACAACGGTTACGTTCGGAGCGCCGATTCAGCAGCAGCCAACGGTGACGTTCGGTCCGGCGATGCCGCTGCGCGATCCCTCGCTCGATATCCCTCCGCCTAATGCGCCTGTGTTCTCGATGGAGAAAAAATTTCAGCCAGCGCCACCGGCTGATGTTCCGCCACCGGTGACGACGACGCTCGCGCCGAAGGGCGGACTGCCGCATCTGGCGACACCGGCGCAGGAGCAGGTGTACGGGCTCATCGACCAGATGGACCGCAACAAGCAGGTGCGGGACAATGCGCTCAAGGGCATGACACCGGGGCGCAGCTTCCTTACGTCCGCCGGGACGCAGTACAGCAATAATCTCCTCGCGGTGCCGTCGATGGTCGGAGACATGCTGACAGCGCCAGCGCGTGACATTGGCAATCTCATCAAGGGACAGATGCCGCCTGCGATGTTCGGCTCCACTCCACGGCTTACTGTGGAGAAGATCGCATCTGGAGCGCGAGCGGCAGAGGCAGCAGCCAAGGGGCAGGACCCGGTGGCAGCGTATGATCAGGCGCGAGCCAACATCGACCTGTCGCAGGGCGCTGTGCAGGAAGCGTTCCCCATATCGCAGGCGGCTGGTGGCGTGGCTGGCGACGTTGGCTCGATATTCTCTGCGAGGCTCCCGTTCGCGCGGCTACCGGGAGCCGCAGCGGCTACGGTCGCCAAGTCTGAAGCGATGGCACCGGGCGCGGCTCGCGCCGTGGTGCGGGCATGGGAGGGGCTATCCGGCAAGCTGGCGAGACCGCTAACGAAAGCAGCCGAGACCGGCGTGGAGAGCGCTGCGCTCGCGGTCGCGCACGAAGGCGACCCGGTAAAGACTGCTGCCATGTCTGCCGGTGGGCAAATGGCTGGCTCCGGTCTGCTGAAGCTGGCTCACATGCCAAAGACAGCCGCAGGCGCTCTGCTGGGCTCAGTGATGCTCTACAGCTACCTGCAACGCGCGACACCGGGCGGTCCGAATTGGATTTTGCCTGCCGTCGAGCATTCGATAAATCACATGTACTACGGCGGGTTGCTTGGCGTTGCCGCTGGCGCACTGGGTGCCGGTCGGTTCAAGGGCGGCAGCGTGGGCTCCAAATTCGCAGACGACATGCCGCTGATCGCGGACGGGATGAACCTCGCGCTACGCGGACCGATGATGCGAACGTGGACGGACATGTTCAAGGCCGACATTACGAGCGACAGACCGGTGCTGGGTCCGGTGCTGAACAAGGTCATGTCGGACCCGACAGTGTTTTCAGAATCTGAATTGCGGCAGATTGGGACGGCGATGCAGGACGGCTCACTGAAGCCAACGGTGGACCGGCTGCTGAAGAGCAACGATTTCAGATTAAAGGTGGGGCTGTAGAATGAGCAACGTATCCAAGTGGAATGTTCTCGCTGGCAACAATACCGACCCACCGCCGGACGGTGCGCCGGAACACATGCTGCGCTCTGCCGTCAACAATTGCATGCGCGAGATGATGGCTGCTGTTGCGCGGTGGTACGGAGATGCGAAGCCGACGATGACAGCCACCGCAGTCTCCAACGCGTACTCACTGGCGACGAACAGCGGCTATCTCGCGTTCACCGACATACCTATTCTGGTGTTCAAAGCGCCAGCGGCAGCTAACACCGGAGCATTGAGTCTCAATGTGGATGGGCTTGGCGCGAAGCCGTTTTACAAAGCCACCGGCAATATCCCGTTCGCGTCCGGCGATGTTGTCGCCAGTCAGGTGATGATGGCGATGTACAATCCGGCAGCCAATGCTGGCGTTGGCGCTTTCGAGCTTGTCGGTCCAAGAGCGGCGAGAGACACTTTCCCTACCGGGACCGTGATGATTTTTCAGATGGCGGCTCCGCCTGTCGGATGGACCGGGCTCACGAACAACGACATGGCGCTGCGAATGGTGAACGTCGCTGGAGCGCAGGGCGGGCTGCTGGGCGGCACAACGCCAGTCAGCGCCGTGTTCACCGCGCGGACCATTGTTACGGCGAACCTGCCAAACAACGATTTAGCGGGTTCGCTGCTGGGCGCAGTGGGTGCAGGCATAGCAAACGGAACATTGGTGGTGCGGAACATTCGAGAGCAAAATTTCACGACCGGAAATTTTGGCAACCAAGGGTCAGTCAATTCAGCCCTGACCGGGTTCGTTGGTGGCGTTAACGCGCCGGACATGAACACGATTTCGCTCAGCAATCCTAATGTCAATTTTACTGGTTCGCACATCTATTTGAACGGCAACGTCACGCAGACGCCGATGGACTTTGCGGTCCAGTACGTCAACGTCATCGCGGCAACGAGGCAGTGATGCAGGTCCCGCGCGGCTCAGAGGAGCTATCGTGTCCGTTCTGGCAGAAGCCGATGAGCGAGTGCTGCCACAAGTGTCCGATGTGGACGCAAGTGCGCGGCAAGGACCCGCAGACCGGGCAGGACCTCGCTGACGAGTGGGCATGTGCGATAGCGTTACTGCCGATGCTGTCTATCGAGAGCAGCAGAACAAGTCTGCGCGTGTCGGCGTCTGCCGACAAGATCGCAACGGAGGTGGCTGACCTACATGAGAGCGTCAAGCAAGCCAACGTCCTCAATTCCACCATCCTCCTCGATGAGCGCGTTAACGGGCGCGGCATGCTGATCACGCAGAACGATGAGGGCAAGTGATGGTGGACCTGACTGAGGTTCTGAAGCAGCTAGGCACCACGAACAGGTTTGTGGGCGGCGGCGGCTTGAACGGGCTCATCGCGCCTCAGGCGCTACCGGACGCTGGACCCGTTCCATTGCCTAGCATGCCCAATCAGACGCCGAGTGTGCCGACCGATGTGCATGGGCTCCCGGCGCTACCACCGCTCAAGAGCGAGCCACAGCTTACTGCCGGTTATTTGCCGACATGGCCTGAGGCTGCGTACGCTGGCGTTCGCAATCTCGCACCGCAGACTGTGGATGCTGCGACAGCGCTGGGCAGCGGTGCAGCCAACGTAGCAATGCAGGGCGGCATTGCTCCGGCGATTGCGAACCGGTACGCACGCACCGGCACATGGCGTGACGCAATTGCCAAAGCCGCAGACGATTACAGCGGCGTCGTGCAGTCCATCGTCAATGAGCCGTCGCGTCTCGCTGGTGCATACCTGTCAGGGCAGACCGAGCTTAAAAAGCAGATCGCCAATAATCCGCTTGGGACGCTGATGGACGCGACGATGTTCCTAACGCCGGAGAATGCGGCGGCACGCGCTGCTGTCCTCGCGGAACACAGCACAGGTCCGCTGACGGAAGCGCTCCGCAATAGGATGGTGAAGCCGCCTGCTGTGCAGGGAATGCTGGACCCGGAAATTGCTCGCGTCGTGCAGGAGCAGCAGGGAGCGCAGAGCATATTCAATCCCGAAGGCGCGTCGATGAATCTCGAATTGCAGAACCCAAGGCAATTCGATCCGCTGCGCGAGCCACCAGCCGAGAACACGATTGGCAGAATACAACAGGCGCAAGACTTGGCAGACCGTCAAGCCGGTACGGTCGGCATGCCATCGGTCGGTACGTTTGATCCGCTGCGCGAGCCGCCACCGGCTGACACGGTGCAAGGTATCCTCGCGCAGCAGGACCTGATCGGCGGGACCGACATGCCGTCTCGCGCAGGTATTGATGAACCGCGCAGATTTAGTCCTCTGGTCGAGCCCGTAGCGCCTGACACCATTGGACGCGTCCAGCAAGCGCAGGACCGGATGCAAAAATTTGTCGGAGTGAGCGAGCCTTTATCGTTAGGCAATGCGTCGTTCGATCCTCTAGCCGAGCCCGCTGCGCGTGACACGATGGGGCGCGTCATGCAAGCGCAGGATCGGATGGCTGTGGAGCGGGGAACACAAAAGTCCTTCGCTGGCGATGCGAACAACCGGGCATGGTTTGATCCGCTGCAAGAGCCGCCACCAGCCGACACGTTGCAGAGGGTTCTCGCCAAGCAGGATAAGCTGGGAGGATCGCAAGCTCGTTCGATGGAGGAGTGGCAGCTTGGGCGTCCCGGCGAACCCAACAAGCGGCAGCTAGAGGAACATGCCGGACGGATGCAGACGCTGCGTGGGACGCCGACAGAGCCGACCACGACCGGCGAGATGTCGAACCCGACGCTGCGGAACAGGATCAAGCAGCTTCAGGTCCGGCGAGCCTACGCGACGAACAAGGCCGACCGCGAGTATTACGACCGGCG
>Ga0157375_10005953_pt1 | contig 10631 bp, 7 predicted proteins | sample M35metaG_FD_115311 | JGI IMG/M metagenome (GOLD analysis project Ga0157375, IMG submission 115311) | Miscanthus rhizosphere microbial communities from Kellogg Biological Station, Michigan, USA - M3-5 metaG | ecosystem: Host-associated > Plants > Roots > Rhizosphere > Soil | place: USA: Michigan... | reverse complement strand
TCGAATGGTTTGTTGACGAGCATACCGATGATCGGACAAATGATTATGGGCTTCGTGCTTCCGTTCGCATTGGCGTTCGTGGCGATCCCGCTGGAAAATGCGATGCATTCGCTGCGGACCGTCATCGGCGTGTTTCTGGTGCAGGCTATGCGCGGCCTTGGTTTTGCGCTGAGGTTTGCCGGTCTGCTGTTCAAACGCTTCCCCAACGTGCTCGAAATGGCCTATGACATACTGATTGTCATTCCGCTGATGATAGAACGCTGGGTGATAGGGATGCGTGCAGGTTCGACGGGAAATACGGGTAATACAGATAATACAGAAGATAAGGAACTTTCCAAACTCAGGAGAGCGGCATGAGTAAATATCTGACCCTCTTGATCCTGTCGTTCGGAATGATACTCGTCAACGCGTGTGGTGACAGCCGCATACACAGCCATGGCGTGTATATGCTGGTGGATACTTCAGGCACCTATGATCAAGAGATGAATAAAGCATCCAAGATTATCAATTACCTGCTGGCGACGCTGAACCCGGGAGATTCGCTTGCTGTGGCCAAGGTGGAGACGCGTAGCTTCACTGAAAAAGATATCATCGCCAAGGTCACGTTTGACAAGCGACCTTCGAAGGCTACCTCGCAAAAGCGCGCTTTCAAAACCAATATTGCGGCGTTTGCCAAGGGAGTCAAGGGCAGTGCCTATACCGATATCACCGGCGGCCTGATCCAGGGCGCGGAATACCTGAACGAGACCAAGGCCGGCATCAAGACCATCGTGGTGTTCTCGGATATGCAGGAAGAACTGGGCAAAGGAACGATACGCGATTTCCCGATCAAGCTTAATGGTATCCGCATCGTTGCCTTGAACGTCACCAAGCTGGGCACGGACAACGCTGATCCCCGTCGATATCTCGACCGCCTGGCCCGCTGGGAGGCAAGCGTGCGGAAGGCCGGCGCCACCGAGTGGGTAGTGGTGAACGACCTGGAGAACAATATGGAATCCATTTTGACCACTCGCTGAACCCGCGTGGCATCTCAAAGCTAGCCCGCATTATTCGCGAAGACTCCTACTGCAACCGCCGATATGCCGCTGCGATAAGCCTAACCGAACGTGCTTTCCGCTTCGTCAGGCAACATGCAGTCTCACGTTTTCTCCCTCGCAATCTCTGCTCTGAAGCCTGCACCTCGTAGAATCCCCATGACGGGGACTCATCCTCTTTGGAACTCCAGGCTGAAAGATCACGCCTCGCGGCTTCTATGCGGTTGCCTTCCTGAGGTGCGAAGCTTTATAGTTCCCGCCCATTGATTAGGTGCCATGGCTTGTTCAACAGAATGCGGAGGCGGTTCATGATAATGATGCTTGTGCTGGTCGCATTGCTTGGGCTCGCTGCTCACCCGGCGATGGCCGCAGCACCCGTTGAGAAGGGGGCCAAGGAGTTGGCTACGGGGCAGAAGCAAAGCCAGGAGAAGCCTGCGGTGGCCCAGCCTCAAGAGGGGTCGATGGCGGTGGTGCCGGCAGGGGAGTTCATGATGGGGAGTCCGACTGGAGATTCAGACGAACAGCCGGCGCACAAGGTCTATGTCGATTCCTTCTCCATGGATAAATACGAAGTCACGGTGGGGCAGTATGCGGCATTTCTGCAGGCGAAAGGGATCGATCCGCCTTCGGACTGGAAGACGATGAATCGATCAGAGCACCAAAAACGCCCGGTTGCCAATGTGGATTGGGCTGATGCGTTCGCGTTTTGCAAATGGGCCGGCAAGCGCCTGCCGACAGAAGCGGAGTGGGAGAAGGCGGCACGGGGGACGGATGACCGTCTCTATCCGTGGGGCGACGAGGCTCCGACGCCGCTTCACGCAAACTTTGGGAAATCGGACTGGAGCAATCACGGGGTATTGGCATCGATTGGGTCGTTTGAAGGCGGCAAAAGCCCCTATGGCATGTATGACATGGCCGGGAATGTCTGGGAATGGGTCAACGACTGGTATGACTATAACTATTATAAGAACAGCCCGTCGCAGAACCCGACAGGACCGTCATCGGGCGGGACGAAGGTGATCCGTGGCGGCGCTTGGAACAGCAATCCTCGGGCGATGCGCTCTTCGAATCGGAGCCTCACGTCACCGACGGACCAGGGACTGACAGGCTTTCGCTGCGCAAAGACTCCGTAGTCCGTACAACGCACAATCAATCCCTACATAGAGAGTCCAAGAGCCCGTGGAACAACCACTTCACCACGACAGAAATTCGATAGCCTGCTCGTCTGATGTACGCTCGATCTGTCCGGCCCATCTGGTTAATCACATGCAATCGAACACACCAGGCAGACGGAACATGTCCGTGATTCTGCGGGTTGTTTTTCTGAGGCGCGAGGCTTTATAGTGCCCGCCCATTAGGCAATGTGAGCACAGGGTGTCATGGCGTTTTCAGCATAAATTCGGAGGCGGTTCATGAGAATGATGCTTGTTCTGGTCGCGTTGCTCTGGCTTGCTGCTCATCCGGCGATGGCCGCTGCACCCGATGATATGGTGCTAGTGCCGGCGGGAGAGTTCACAATGGGGAGCCCCGAGGGAGATCCAGACGAAAAACCGGCGCACAAGGTTCAGATAAGCGAGTTCTTCATGGATAAGTTCGAAGTGACGGTGAAACAGTATGCGGCTTTTTTGCAAGAGTCAGGGGGCGATCGGCCTGCGGAATGGAAGACGATGAACAAAACCGCGAACCAGAACCGTCCGGTCATGGGTGTGGATTGGGCGGAGGCAGCCAGATATTGCAAATGGGCCGGCAAGCGCCTACCGACAGAGGCGGAATGGGAAAAGGCGGCCCGGGGGACGGATGGCCGCCTCTATCCGTGGGGCAATGATCCTCCGACACCGCTCCATGCGAACTATGGGAAAAAGGAGTGGAACAACCATGAAGCGTTGGTGCCGGTGGGGACGTTGGAGGCCGGCAAAAGTCCCTATGGGATCTATGACATGGCTGGGAATGTCTGGGAATGGGTCAGCGACTGGTATGACAATGACTACTACAAGCAGAGTCCGTCAGAGGGCCCAACAGGACCGCGGACGGGCGGGTTCAAAGTGATCCGTGGCGGCTCCTGGAACACCAGTGCGCGAAATCTGCGAGCCGCAGATCGGTACTTCGACCCACCGTCGTTCCGAAGCCAATATGTCCCCGGGTTCCGGTGCGCCAAGACTCCATAGTCCTGGGCTAGAAGCCAGGCGAAAGGCGAGGGGGACACGAGACGAGAGAAAAGACATTCCTTCTGATCACATGCTAGGAGCCCGTTCTTCAATGACCATTCTACTGCGGTGAACGATCCAGGTCCATCTGCGTCCGTACTCAACGAGAAAAAATCCTCAATATATACTCCAGCAAGTACTCTTCCTGTTTTCCCAGGCGTGCATCCACATCTGGCCGCACCTCCTTCGCCTTATGACGACCTGTGCCACGATTTTGAGCATGCTTCCCCTTGTGTTCGCGACCGGCACTGCCGGTCGACGACAAATTGGAATGTCGTGTCTCGTTCCGCCGGAGTTGTTGCCGCCCGTGTATGCGTCGTACAATATATTTGATGGAGTGGGAAGTGCCGCGTCACCCAGCAGGAGATCGTCGCCCCCTTCCATATATACACCTATTGACAAGAACTCTTTAAAATAGATAAAACGTTAATGTTAAAGATAAAAACCGGAATAGGATTTGTTCGAGCTGAACAGTCACTGCTTAGCGGGCATGCAAGTGCGTGGTGAGTGTCTGAGCTCTTGGCGGACGATCAGGAAAAGACGGACTGGCCTCCTGACGATTCCTCCAATGAACGTTGGTCTCTGCCAGAATTTTTAGTTCCGGACATTGAGTCAGTCTTGGGTACAAACGTGTCTACAGATTGATTGTTTATCAGAGGAGGCTGAAGGTATGGGTGTATCAACAAAATGGGTTCGGTCAGGAATAGTAGGACTTGCAACCGGCCTGGTCTTGACCGGGACGATGCCGGCACTCGCGGCAATGTCGTCGCACGACGCGCATGTTGCAGTGGATCCCGGTGTCGATGTCACGACACCGGTGAATACACAGGCGGGTCCGATACTGATGGACAAGATGGCGAAGGCCGTCGAGCAAATCGAGCGGCAGGTACAGAGCAAAGGGCCGTTCCAGGGTGCCGGAGCCCATGCGATGCAACAGGGGATACTGCTCGTCGCGGAAGATCAGGATAAGGTGAAGGTCACGCAAGGCGCTCGCTGTCCGGCGCAAGCTCCCGTCCGTGCCTTCGATATTTCCACGATCAACGTTGAAATCACCGTGAATCGATTTGGAGATTTCTACCCAGGGTACATGTACGCGCTGACCGAGAATGTAGCAGGTGTGCGAGCGGAAGAGGAAAAGAACAAGGCTGCGCGGGAAAGCGATGATCCAACGTTTGCCGGCGGCGCAGTGTCAAACGGTTTGCAAGGCGACTTGATCCAACCGTTGGTCATTCGAGCGAACCAAGGGGATTGTCTCCGGATCACATTGCGAAATCAGATTGCCGACGAACCGACCAACATGATCATAAACGGCTCGCAGATGTTAGTTGCCAGCACAGGCAAGCCGGCGACCCCTAACAATCCCGACGCACTTGTTCCAACAGGAAAGACCGGCGAATTCGAGTGGTACATCCCCAATGATCTTCAGGTAGGCGGGCGCGCGTTTCACAGCCAGGCGACCAGAGAGCAGTATTCCCTGGGCCTATTGGGTTCACTGGTGGTCGAGCAGCGCGGGTCTCGGCATCTGAGCCCGTTTACGGGTGAGGAAATGAAGAGCGGCTGGGAAGCCATGATCGATCTCGCGAACGCCTCAGACTTCCGCGAATTTGTCATTTTCTATCATGAGGCGGGAGACGAGACGTTTAGACTCTTGAACCGCAAGGGGGACATGTTGCCGCAGCGTGATCCGCACACGGACACCTACCGGCCGGCGGCTCGCTTGCTCAACTATCGCAGTGAACCACACGGCACGAGACTTGAGTTGCAAGAGCACCTCGTCGGGTTTGCCGACGAGTCGCAGGGCTATGGATCCTATACATTTGGCGATCCTGCCACCACGGTTCCCCGCTCATATTTGGGGGATCCAGCTACGTTCCGGATGGTCGGTGGGTCTGAAATCGTACACTCGCACCATCTGCATGGCGGCTCGATCCGCTGGGCCAGACAGCCAGGCACCAGCAGGATTGATCCGACCTTGTCCAAGAACGGCCCCGTAAAGTTTCCGCCCATCAGCGATCCGTCGGATCGGCTGGATGTCCAGACTATCGGTCCATCGGAGATTTATGATGAGGTAACCGAGGGTGGGTCCGGTGGATTGCAGGCCTTGGCCGGTGAGTTTGTGTTTCACTGCCACATTCCGCAGCACTATGTGACGGGAATGTGGGGATTCTGGCGCGTTTACAACACGTTGCAGGCGCCTGGGTCTCAGACTGACGTCATGAAGCCTCTGGTCGAGTTGCCCGATCGCAAGGGAAAGGTCAAACTCGCAGTCAGCTCGGATAAGTTGGTCGGCACCACCGTGGATTGGTACGGGGGGAAGAAGTACGAGGTCACGAAAGATAAGACGGATTGGAAATCCAATCCGGTGAAGGTCTCGATCAAGGATTGGGTCGAATACATGCTGCCGCCGCAAGGTTTGCCAGGCAAGACAGAAGATCAAGTGAAGCAGGCCCAGGCGAATGACCCGACGGTGGTGAATTGGAAGTGGGAGGGCGCGCTGGCACTCAACGAGCCGGAGACGCCGCACAAGTGGGCGGACTACGAATCTCCGACACCGCTGAAGCGTCCGGCCATTACGTTCGATCCACAAACCGGGAAACTGGCGTTCCCCTGGCTGCGTCCACATCTTGGGAAGCGGCCGCCCTTTGCGCCGAATCATGGTGGAGCACCGTGGCTGGAACCGTTCCGTGTACGTGAAGATGGAACAAGAAGCACGGAGCAGGCCAAGCCAGGTGAGCAGGGGCCGTGGAGCCTGTGTCCGGAAAATTCTCCGCGCAAGTTCTACACGATTCATTCCATTACGCTGCCGATTACGCTCAAGCCGGCGACGTCAAAATCCGCCGCGCTTGTCGACCCCATTGGAATGATTTATGTGTTGCACGAGGAAGAGGCTGAAGTTCGCAAGAATCCCAAAAAGCAACTTCCGTTGGTCATTCGCGGAAACGTGTACGATTGCGTCGATATCATTTTCAAGAACGAAATACCGGATGATGCGCGGACGGGATGGGCGAACAAGATCAATCTTCATCCGCACTTCTTCCAATTCGATACCAGCGCGTCCGATGGTCCGACGATCGGATTTTCGTATGACATGTCGTTGCGCGCCTTCACTATGCTGAAGGACCCTCAGCCCGATAAGGGGATGCCCCTGCCGGGAAATACGGTGCTGACGGCGGATACGAAAGCCGGTTCGCACAGCATCACGGTGGGCGATACGTCTAAGTTCCATGTGAACATAGAACTAGGCGTGGGGATGGACGATCCAAAATACTTCGAAGTGGCGCGGATCAAAACCATCAACGGAAAGACCATCACGTTTGATGCACCGTTGAAGTACGCGCACAGCAAGAACGATATTGCCAGCGTCGAATTCATCCGTGAGCGCTGGTATGTCGATGCCGACTTCGGCACGGTGTACTGGCACGACCATGTCTTCGGAACCGATACATGGGGACATGGGCTGTTCTCCGCGTTCATTACCGAGCCGCCGCGCTCGACCTATCACGATCCAGTCACAGGGAAAGAGATCCGGAGCGGCCCCATTGCGGATATCCATACCTTGGAGCCGGTCTCCGCCCATATCCGTGGCAGTTTCCGCGAAGTCATGATGCATATCATGGACAGCAATGCCCGAACGGCGGAATTGATCACCACCGATAATCCGCAAGCGAGAGTGGGGGCGACTACCGTCGATGGGCCGCCGTCTCATCAGTTCCCGGAGCGTATCAATAAGTCGCCGATGTGGTTTCTGAACGGCGGTGAAGCCACCACGGGAAGCGGCTACAGCATGCGTGTGGAGCCGTTGAGTGTGCGTCTAGCCAATAATCCTGACGCGTCGAAACTCTTTGTGTCCGGCATTCACGGTGATCCGGGCACTCCGTTGTTGCGGGCCTATCTTGGCGATCCGATTCTGGTACGTGCGCTGGTAGGGTCTGCAAACGAAGTGCATACCTGGCACGTGACGGGCCATTGGTTCCCGATGGAACGGTATTCGACGACCGCCATGCCGCGGAGCACGATTCACCTGGCGATCGGAGAGCGGTACGATCCGGCGATTCCGGCCGCAGGTGGTCCGCAAAAACAAGCCGGCGACTATCTCTACTATAGTGGCCGCGCCTCCCACTTTGCGGAGGGCAGTTGGGGGCTCTTCCGGGTTTTCGATGAACTGCAAGGGGATCTGAAGCCGTTGCCGAGCCGTGAGCAGATTCAAAAGTCCGCTCCGTCGGTCTGTCCGGCAGATGCTCCCTTGAAGACCTTCAACGTTTCGGCGATCGACCAGAACATCCGGTACCACGAAGGAACGCCGGGTGTAATGGAAGTCGATTTGGAACGGAAGATGGTGTTCGGGAACGAGCAGGGCAAGATGTATGTACTCGACGGTGATCGTGGCAAGGTCAAGGCCGGTGAACTCAGGCCGAGCCCACTGACCTTGCATGTGAACGTCGGCGATTGTGTGAAGATCAATCTGAAAAATGAGATGGCAAAAGAACGGGCCGGATTCCACGTCGATATGATGGCGTTCGATCCGAAAGATTCGTTTGGTGCCAATGTCGGCAACAACCCTGGCGATCAAACGATCGGTCCTGGGCAGAGCAAAACGTACACCTATTTTGCTCATCCGGAGTACGGAGAACTGGCCGCCCTCATTCAAGATTGGGGGAACGTGGTCGAGAATCCACGCAATGGCCTGTTTGGTTCGATCATTGTTGGTCCGAAGGGATCGCACTACCGCGATCCAATGACGGGCGCCGATGTTACGATGAAGAGTAGTTGGCGCGCCGATGTGCTCGTGGATCGGACGATCCCAGGGAACGAAAACAGAAAGAACTATCGTTCCTTTTCATTGATGTTCCAGGACGAAGATAACATCGTAGGCGTGAGCTTCATGCCCTATATCCAACAGGTAGCCGGCATCACGGCTGTGAATTATCAGTCGGAACCGACTGCCTGGCGAATTGAAAAGGGCTGTGATGTGTCGGAGATCTTCAGCTGCGTAAAGGCCGGGGCTGGTGGACCTGCGACGCCGCTGCTGCAGGCACATGTCGGAGATCCGGTGGCCATTCATGTGCTCGGCGCGTTCAGCGAGCAGGTTCAGTTGTTCACCGTTGACGGCCACGAGTGGCCACATGAGCCGTATTCGCAGGGTGCCGACCAGGTCAGCACCATGGAGTTCGGGGGTTCCGAAGTGATTAACGCCTATCTTACGGGCGGCGCTGGAGGTCCGAATAAGATCGTCGGCGACTATATGTGGAAAAACCAACGTCCGGCGTTTGCCAACGCAGGTCAGTGGGGTCTCTTCAAGGTACTCCCGATTGACGATCAGCGGATTCTTCCCTTGATGCCCCAGGTTCCGCCAACCAAGAGGGCAGAGGGTGAGAATGACGGAGGGACCGTTTCGCGAACGTCGACGGTTGGACGGTAAGAACGACGATGGCGTCGGCTTACTGAAGAAGGGAAGATCCTGGCGGAACGAATGCGAGGCCAGGTTAAGATCGCCTGACCATGGGGGGAGTATACATACTCCCCCCATCTATTTTGTTTCTATTTGTTTCTAACAACGGTGGTGAACATGACTGTACATGGGTGGCGCATTGTGGCTGCTATCTGTCACGCGATCGTTCTAAGCGGTTTCGTAATCTGTCCGATTGCAGCCTGGGCGTATGAGGAAGCCACGGTGTCGAATGGTGGCACGGTAACCGGGACCGTGCAATTTTCCGGCGAAATTCCGGAGCCCACGTCCTTTGAGCTTCGCCGATATCCCGATCAAGTCTATTGCGGAGCATTATCTGATGGGTCTGGGTACCGACTGCTTCGAGAAGTAACCGTTGGAGCACAGCAAGGTCTGAAAGATGTAGTCGTGACGATCGAGAATATTGGAAAAGGCAAACCTTTCGAGCTTACGGAAACGAAACTGGAAGCGAATATCTGTCAGTTCGTCCCGTTCGTATCGATCATGCGGGAACTTCACCTATTGACAGTGAAAAATCTTGACCCGGTATCACACGATTTGCAGATCTATGAACGGGATCGCGAGCACGTGTTCATTATGTTCCACCGGCCGGCGCTTACCAAGTCCGGGACAAGTGACACCATCCATTTCACCGGGAACCGCCGCAGCGTCATCATGCAATGCGGCATGCATGCTTTTATGCTGGGACACGGACTTGCCGTCGAGAATCCGTACTATGCAATTACCGGGTCCGAGGGCGCTTTTACGATCACGGATTTGCCTGCCGGCACGTATCGGATCAAGGCTTGGCATCCGACCTTGGGAGAGAAAGAGCAAAGTGTGACGGTGGCTGCGAACGGCACCACCTCGTTGGGATTCAGCTTTGAGGCGAAATAGCCATGGTGTGTTCTCGATACATTCAGATGGTAATAATTGCCTTTTGTGCCGGTGTGATGGGGGCTCACACGGTCGCTGCCGAAGTCGTATCGGCGCCGCCGGTCAGTCGTATCGAAGTCGTACTGGCGAGCCATTACAAGAACCAGGTTGCCGCACTGGCGGAAGAATTTGCCCAGGCGGGGATGCCCAACGTCCACTTTCAGTTTTTCAGACAGGGGCAGCCTCCGCAAAATATCGGCCTGGGCCGAGAGGTTCCGGCCGACAAGGCACGAGAAGCGATTCGGTTAGCCCTGAAGTACAACCTTGGTGTGGGGATTCTGCTGCCGGAGCGACTTTTCCCTCCACGATTTGTGACGATCGCTTCATCGAACTATGATGATACGGTCGAATATCCCATCGATCAGACCGCTCTTGCCCGGCTCCAGAATCAAACCCTCACGACGGAAGAGTTTCATCGTCTCTACCGGGATCTGACATCTGCTCCGATAGAACCAAAGAATCGATACTAGTTAAGGGAGAGATGTGAGGCGGCTTCAGCCGATCAGAGGCCGGATTATGCCGGCAGTCATGCTGGCCGTCCTAGCCACTCTGTGGCTTCCTGTTGTCTCGGATGAGGGTACGGTACGCGCATCAGAGCCATCCCGTACTAGTTTGCAAGAGCAGGGCGACGGTCTCATGAAGAACGTCGAGGAAATGGTGGCGCATGGTGGAATGGGGGATGCGAAGGCCATCATCCATCACTGCGGAGAGGCGGCGCGCTATGCCGAGACGATGATCAAGCAGCTCTCAGCGGCAGGTTCTCGTCGAGACGATGCCGTGGCCTCCCTCAATGAAGTGATCCGGCAGTGCGGTCGTGTCTCAGAAATTGGCATCCACGCCGATCCGGGACGGCTTCTCAATCCCGCTCTCAAAGCTCGTACCGCTGCGCAGGAGTCGATGAAACTGCTGGGATTGACCAAAGCAAAGAAAAGCTAATCCAGCTTTCACTGCGCGCTTCTATTAATGCTCCCCCGAGGTTGCTCGTTATCTCCTCCGGTGAAGGGTGGTCTG
>Ga0157375_10005952_pt1 | contig 10631 bp, 9 predicted proteins | sample M35metaG_FD_115311 | JGI IMG/M metagenome (GOLD analysis project Ga0157375, IMG submission 115311) | Miscanthus rhizosphere microbial communities from Kellogg Biological Station, Michigan, USA - M3-5 metaG | ecosystem: Host-associated > Plants > Roots > Rhizosphere > Soil | place: USA: Michigan... | reverse complement strand
GGAGAAATCGAAAGCGCCTTCGCGGGTCCATAAAGATCTCGATCTGGTTCAACGTTTGTTGCGCGATCAGTTGTCAGACGACTTTGAATCGATCCGCGTCGATTCGGAGGAGGAGTACCAGACGATCGTCGAGTTTATCAACCGGATCCAGCCGCGCCTGGTGAAGCGCGTCAAGCTTTACACGAAAGAACAACCGATCCTCGAAGCCTATGGCGTGCAGGTGGAGATCGACAAAGCTATCAAGCCGCGTGTGTGGCTGAAGTCCGGCGGTTACCTGGTAATCAATCAGACGGAAGCGCTGGTGGCGATCGACGTCAACACCGGGAAGTTTGTCGGGCGCGGCAGCGGCCGTCTTGAAGACACGATCACGCGCACAAACCTCGAAGCTGTTGACGAGATCGTCCGGCAGATTCGTCTGCGCGATCTTGGCGGCATCATCGTGCTCGACTTGATCGACATGGAAGAACGTCGCAATCGCCAGAAGGTGATGCAGGCGCTTCAGGAAGCTTTGCGCAACGATAAGTCGCCGACCAAGGTGCTTTCATTCAACGACTTCGGCTTGGTGATCATGACACGCAAACGTGTGAAGCAGTCGCTGGAGAGAACGCTTTGTTCGCCTTGCCAGTACTGCCAGGGCGCGGGACTTATCAAGTCGCCCCAAACGATCTGTTACGAGCTGCTTGAAGAAGCGCGGCGGCTGGCAAAGGGAATTAATGGAGACAAGGACAACAAGCAGGTCACGCTGCGCATTAATCCCGATGTGGCCAAGGCCCTGCGGTCAAGCGAACGCGATGTGATGGTGGAGATTGAAGACTATCTTGGACCAATCGATATTACGAGCGATCCGGCGATTCACCAGGAGCAGTTCGACTTCGCAGTAACTTAAGCCGCGGATAACACGGATCTTCAAACGAGATCTACACGGATAATGCTAAATCCGTCTTATCCGTGGAAATCCGTGTTACGTGTTTGTAGAGGATGTCGCGTTGCTGTGGGATGAAGCCGGCTTCGCGAATCAGGAACTGAAGCATCTTCTCGTCCGCGCGATTGTGAGCGCCGGCCGCTGAGACGACATTCTCCTCGATCATGATCGAACCCATGTCGTTGGCTCCGAAACGAAGCGCCGCTTGTCCGAGCCGCAGTCCCTGCGTCAGCCATGACGACTGAAAGTTTTCAATGTTGTCGAGGAACAGGCGCGAGACTGCAAGCATCTTCAGGTAATCGACGCCTGTCGGCTCATCTTTGATCTTTCGTCCGAGTGCCGTGTTCTCGCGTTGAAAGGTCCAGGGGATGAAGGCGGTGAAGCCGCCGGTTTCGTCCTGTAGATCTCGAATACGCTGCAAGTGCCGCACGCGATGTTCGATACGGTCGCCGATTCCAAACATCATCGTCGCAGTTGATCTGAGTCCCACGCGATGAACCGCGCGCATTACGGCCAGCCATTCATCGGTGGTGCACTTCGTTGCGACGCGTTTCCGCACTTCATCGTCGAGGATCTCCGCGCCACCGCCCGGCAGGCTGTAAAGTCCCGCAGCTTTCAGCCGCGCCATGATCGTCTCGTAATCCAGTTTCGAGATGAGGTGAATGTTGTGTATTTCCGGCGGCGAGAAACAGTGCAATTGAAATCCGGGATACTTCTCGCGTAAAGACCGGAGCAAGTCTTCATACCAGTCGATACCGAAGTCGGGATGCAGACCGCCCTGCATCAGGACGCCTGTGCCGCCGAGTGCGATCGTCTCGTCGATCTTTTCGCAAATCTCTTCGAAGGTGCGGACGTAAGTGTCGGGCGCGCCCGGTCGACGATAAAACGCGCAGAACGTGCAGACGACGTTGCAGACGTTCGTGTAGTTGATGTTGCGATCGATGATGTAGGTGACGATGTTGTCAGGGTGGCGGCGGGCCCGTATCTCGTCGGCGGCGACACCCATTCGCGCGATATCATGCGACTCCAGCAGCAGCGCGCATTCTTCGGTCGTCATGCGCTCACCCGCGAGGACGCGATCCAGAATTGGTTGAATACTCATATCGTGTAAATCCTGTCTAAATGAATCTCAAAGGCTTCACGCGTTCGATCAGTCCATGCTTGAACGCTAATTCAAAATAGAGTCGCAAACCCTTTTCCATCGACTCATTCACATTGAAAACGATGTTCTCGGTCAAGTAGTTTCTCAGTTCACTAACCGGCATCGGAATCTTCTCCTCATAAGAGCGCACGATCTCTTCAATGTGAGCAACTCCCTCATCGCGCGCGCCCGCGAAATCGACTGCGCGAGCGCGCTCGATCACTTCGTCTCGAACCATCCACATCGCAAAGACAAACCCGAGCCCGGTGTGCTCGCGCCATAAGCTCGCCATGTCCCAGACGTTCAATCCTCGTCTCGGGAACGTCATGCCAGGATCGCCGATAATCAACGCCGCATCGTTCTTCTCCAGCATTTGTTCGAGGTTCGGCGTGCGCGTGGTCCACTCGGGCTCGCGCTGCAAAAATTCCCTGAAGATCACTTTGACGAGAGTAGCGGAGGTGCGCGACGACTTGTCTAAAGCGACGCTCCGAATGTCCTGGAGCCATTTATTCTTGGAAACAAGCACGACGCTCAGCACTTCTTTCTGCGAACCGACGCAGACATTCGGCACCAGAAAGCCACCCGGGATCCGCTCGTATTCAATCACGGGAACGAGCGCGCCATCGACCACCGCGCCGGCAAGCAATTCCGCGCAACGCGCAGGCACGGCTTCGACGAAATCCACACTGCCGCGATGTGGTCCGTTGAGAAAACTCCAAATTAGAGGCGCGGAATTTAAATAGCTTGAGGCTGCAAGTCGAAAGGGTCTGTTCATGTAGTTTCCAGTATACTATCGCGGATGCCCACCTGGTTGCACACAGACAATGAGCAAAGAAGTAAACCAACAGAACCCAAAGTACCGCGAACGCGTTTATGCAATCGTGCGGCGCATTCCGCCTGGGCGTGTCATGACTTACGGCCAGATTGCGGAGCTGCTCGGCGAGGGCTACACGCCGCGGACGGTGGGCTTTTGTATGCATTCATCCCCGGAAGGGACGCCGTGGCATCGCGTGATCAATGCGCAAGGGAAATGTTCAACCGGCAGGGTTGTTCTGCCGCATAACAAACAACAGCTTATGCTCGAACACGAAGGCGTAACGTTTGATAAAGACGGTCGCTGCGACCTGCAACAGTTTCTCTACATCCCGAAACCAGCTACGAAAAGGCAAAAAAGATGAGCTCAGATTCAATGCAGCAACGCGTTCCTTACGCGGTTAGCCCGCCGCGCTATTCGGTGTCGCATCAGATGGTGACCACTGCCTTCGAGCTGCCGAATTATCGCGTCGTACAAAACCTCGGCATAGTGCGTGGCATCGTGGTGCGGTCGCGAAACGTCTTCGCCACGATTGGAGCGACGCTACAGATGGTTGTCGGCGGCAACATTACCGTCTGGACAAAGCTTTGCGAACAGACGCGGGCCGATGCTTTCGACATCATGATTCAGCATGCGACAGAGATCGGCGCCAACGCAGTGATTGGCGCGCGCTACGACACGACCGAGCTCGCCCAGGGCGTCACAGAGGTTTTGGCTTACGGCACTGCGGTCGTGGTTGAGCCGTTGAATCCCGGAGACAGTTATCGTTCATGACACTGGATGACATTCCCTTTGCCAAACTGCTTGGCATCGAGATCGAATCGGTTGAACCCGGACATGCAGTGCTCTCGATGAAGATCCGGGACGAGCTGAAGCGAAACGGCGGAATCGCACACGGCGGCGCCGTCGCGGCGCTGATCGACTCCGCGATGGCTTTTGCCATCATGCCAATACTTGCCGCAGACGAACGTTCGCTGACGGTCGATCTCACGATTCATTATCTCAGGCCGGTCAGCGAAGGCTCGGCGCGAGCGTCAGCGCGAGTTGTGCGAGCCGGCAAAAGAGTCATCACTGTCTCCGCGGAACTCTTCGATTCTCAAGAGAAACTCGCAGCCACTGCCGTCAGCACCTATCTGCGTTTGACTTGACAGGATTTACAAAATTTACAGGATTACCTAATACGATCATGGAAGAGTAAATTTCAATCTTGTAAATTCTGTAAATCCTGTCTGTATTTGTCGTCTGCCTGTTAGATCGCGCATCATACCCGGGTGGAAGATTTAAGAAAGTTTGCACTCTATTTTCGTAATTACAAACTGCAACTGACTCTTGGCATAGCCTGCATCTTCGCCAGTGTTGTCGCCGGGCTGTTCATTCCGCTCATCGTCGGCCGGGCAGTTGACGCGAACTGGACCCAAATATCCTGGTCGAAGCTTACGCTCTCGGCCGCCAAGGTTTTGGCTGCCAGTATCATCAGCGGCACGTTCCTCTTCCTACAGCGTCGAATTCTGATCGGCATCTCGCGCCATATCGAATACGACATGCGCAAGGAGTTTTACGCCCATCTCGTCAATCAGCCGCTCTCCTTCTTTCATGAACATCGCACCGGCGATTTGATGGCACGCGCGACGAACGATCTCGCGGCGGTGCGACAACTCGCTGGACCAATGATCATGTACACGTTGCAGACCGTGTTTGTCGTAATCCTGGTGCTGCCACTGATGTTCATGCTCAACTGGTGGTTGACGCTGCTGCTCTTCGTCACGATGCCGCTCGTCTCGCTGACCGTAAAATTCTTCGGCCAGCAGGTGCACACACGTTTCGAGAAGATCCAGGACTTCTTCGCGCAAATCACTGCGCGCGCGCAGGAGAACTTCACCGGCGTGCGCGTTGTTCGCGCATACGCGCAGGAAAAAGCCGAGATGGTGGCGTTCAATAAACTCAACCGGGAATATGCTGAACGCAACCTGGGGCTCGTGCGTATCGACGCGTTGATGCGGCCGTTGATGACTTTTCTCATCGGAATTGGCTTCGTGCTGATCATCTGGGCCGGCGTGCCGCTCGCGATTAGAGGCGAGATCTCCGTCGGGGAGTTCACGATGTTCAACCTGTATCTGACGCGGCTGATCTGGCCGTTGATTGCGCTCGGATACGTAGTGAATCTTTACCAGCGCGGCACGGCGAGCTTGAAGCGGCTCAACGCGATCCTGCGAATTGAACCGTTGATAGCCGACGAACCGGAGGCAGTCGAACAACCGCGAATCAAGGGACGGATCGAGTTTCGCGATCTGACGTTTAAGTATCATCAAAGTGAGACGCCGGTACTTAAAGAGCTGAATCTTACGATCCCTGAGGGTCACACCGTCGCTTTTGTCGGCCGGACTGGAAGTGGGAAGTCGACGATAGCCAATCTCATTCCGCGATTAATCGAAGCTCCCGACAACACGCTCTTTATCGACGGTGTCTCGATTAAGCAGTATCCGCTGGCACAACTGCGTTCAAGCATTGGCTACGTGCCGCAGGAGACGTTTTTATTCAGCGACACGGTAAAGGGAAACATTGCTTTCGGAGTTGAGAAAGCGGAGATGGCGGATGTTGAGTGGGCGGCGGAGATCGCGGGCCTCTCAGAGGACATTGCCGGATTTCCGGATGGGTTCGAAGCACTCGTCGGCGAGCGAGGCATCACGTTGTCGGGCGGCCAAAAGCAACGCACTGCAATTGCGCGAGCGGTCTTGCGCGAACCGCGGATTTTGATCCTCGACGATGCATTGTCGTCGGTTGACACGTACACAGAAGAGAAAATTCTGGGCCAGCTTCGGGGCGTGATGCGCGAGCGCACCAGTGTGATCGTCTCGCACCGTATCTCGACTGTTCGTGACGCGGATTTAATTTGCGTGTTGGACGAGGGCCGTATCGTCGAGCAGGGAACTCACGACGAGCTGCTTGCGCTTGGCGGCGAGTATGCAGATTTGTACGAACGGCAGTTGCTGGAGGAGGAACTTGCGGCAACCTGATGCATTGCCGATTGCCGATTGCCGATTGCCGATTTGAAGAATTTCGGTAGTCGCACAATCGGCAATCGGCAATCGGCAATTGGCAATGACATGTCTACGGCGGTAAAACAATTTCACGAAGAAGAGGCGATCGGGAAGACTTACGACTTTCAGGTTGCGCGGCGGCTGCTTAGATACCTAAAGCCTTACGTGCGTCTGCTCGTGCCCGCGTTGTTGCTGACGCTCGCCCTGAACCTCCTCGGCGTGTTGCAACCAAAGTTCACCCAGTACGCGATCGACTGGCACATCCTTCCACGCCGGATTGACGGGTTGACGTTGCTCGTCGGCTTGTTTCTCGGTTCACAGCTACTGCGCCTGATCTTCTCTTATTACCAGGCGATTCTGGTTAACAGTGTCGGACAGTACGTCATGTTCGACATCAGAAAAGAGCTCTACCGCAAACTCCAACACCAGGAAGTCGCGTACTACGATCGCAATCCCGTGGGTCGCATCATGACGAGACTGACCACGGACGTCGACGCGCTCAACCAGTTGTTCACCGAGGGCGTGACGGATCTGCTCGGCGACCTCGTAATGATCGGCGCGATCATTTCCGTGATGTTGTGGATGGACGTGAAGCTCACGGTGGTCACCTTGTTGACAGTGCCGATGCTGTTTGCGGCGACCACATGGTTTCGCAGAGGCGCACGCAAGGGCTACGACCTGGTGCGCACGCGCATCGCCCGCATCAACGCGTTCTTACAGGAGCACTTCGCCGGAGCGCAAACGGTCCAGATATTCAACGCCGAGGCAAAGTCTCTTCGCACGTTCGACCGTATTAATGACGAGTATCGCAAAGCGAATATCGACACCATCTTCTACTATGCCGTCTTTTTTCCACTCGTCGATCTCATTGGCGCAATCGGCGTGGCGCTGATTATTTGGTACGGCGGCTACCGCGTGATGCAAAACACACCCGAGCATACGGTGCTCACGCTCGGCGCGCTGGTCGCTTTTATTCAGTATTCACAGTCGTTGTTTCAGCCGATTCGCGACATCTCGGACAAGTACAACGTGCTGCAAGCCGCAGTGGTCGCGTCGCATCGCATCTTCAAGACACTTGACCAGCCAATTGCAATCTTAACTCCCGAGAAGCCACTCAAGGCCGAGCGCGCGCGAGGTCGCATTGAATTTCAAAACGTGTGGTTTGCTTACAAGGACGAAGATTGGGTACTGAAAGACGTGTCGTTTACGGTGGAACCGGGACAGTCTATCGCACTCGTCGGCCATACCGGTTCGGGCAAGACGACGATCACCAATTTACTGATGCGTTTCTACGACATTCAGCGAGGAAGGATTCTGCTCGACGGAGTCGATCTGCGCGATTGGGACCTGACCGCGTTGCGTGAGAACTTTGCCGTTGTCCTTCAGGAAGTTTTTCTGTTTAGTGGAACGATTGAAGGTAACATCCGGCTTGGTCGCGAGGACATAACGGAAGAACGCGTGCGTTGGGCGGCACGCGAGGTCCACGCGGACCATTTTATTCGGCGTTTGAAGGACGACTACCAGGCGGAAGTGCGCGAGCGTGGCGCGGGCTTGTCAGTCGGACAGAAGCAATTGATCTCGTTCGCGCGCGCGCTCGCATTCGATCCCGCGCTTCTGATTCTCGACGAAGCGACGAGCTCGATCGATACGGAGACGGAACAGTTAATCCAGCGGGCGATTGAACGGGTGATGCGCGACCGCACCTCGATCGTGGTAGCGCACCGGCTTTCCACGATTCAGAATGCGGACCGGATCATTGTTCTGCATCACGGGGAGATTCGCGAGCAGGGCACGCATCAGGAGTTGTTGGCGAGGCGTGGGCTCTATTGGAAGCTCTATAAATTGCAGTACGCGGACTCTTCGCGATCAGTTTTGACCACGGATTAACACGGAAATCACGGATCAGAACGGATAAAGACGCTCAGAATTGAACAGCCAATCCGGTTTTTTTATCCGTGTTATCCGTGGCCCTGCTTTGCATTGGCACAAGGGTCTCGAACGACTTGTAGATCTGAAGGTACATCTGCGTCTCGCGCGGGATAAGCGTGCGCCAGCCGTCGCCTCCGCGTTTCAGATAGCCGGGAAGCTTCGCCGCGTTGGAATTGTAACCTGCTGCCAGCAACTCACTAGGGGTCGCGATCTTCGTGCCCAGCGCGTATTTCACCTCATCATTTGCGGTCAAATCACCCCACGTGTCGTTCATGTAAAGTAGCATCGCCTGAAGCGCGTTCGCGTGATTTCGCATTCCGGTAACGAAATCCGGAATCAGCCCGACGCCCGGATGCCGCGTGCGCAGGAGGTTGTACGCCCAGGGAATCATCTGGACCATGCCGCCGGCGCCTGCCGAACTAACTGAAAAACGATAGGTGTCTGGTTCGTTCAAAGCGAACAACGAATAGATCTCGTCGTACAGCGCCAAGCGGTTCTCAGCGCGGAAGCGTTCGTGATCGACGTGTTCGACAACGCAAAGACGCTCGGCAACGTCGGCGATCTCAGGCGAGATCGCGACGCCTTTGTCGCGCAACCGTTTCGCTGCGAGATCCAGCATGTTGCGCACGTAGGATTGTCCCGAGCGCACCAGGTCTGCCGAGAGCAACGCCGGGTGCGCGGAGGTGTAATAAGCCGTCTCGAGAAACTTCCCGCCTCGTTCAATCGGATATTCAATCGTCAGCGGAACGAGCGATTTGCCTTCCGGCGTGAAGATCGTCAATGCAGTGTTAACGCCATTCGCGCGAATGACGCGGACGTCGACGTTTGTTCCTTCCGAGCTGACCGTATTGACTTCGGCGCCTTTAGTGAGAAATGTTTGCTTTGAAATCGTGATGAAGTGGGTGCGTGCCGTCTCGCGGTCCAGTGCTGCGATGGTGACAAACTCGATCTGCCCCACGGGCATGGCGGTCAGCACTGGACGCGTCTTGAACATGCGTCGCGCTTCCGAGATGCGAGTTTGAATCAGAGACGGTGTGAGTGTTACCGGGGCTGAAAGCGTTTTCTGTGCATCGGCTTCGACAGTTGGTACGACCGGTTTTGTGGCGGCTGCCTCAGCGGTGGCAACAACACGGGGGCGAACCGCGGTATTGTCCTGCGCCTTCATCTCAACAGCAGCAAAAAGGAGTGCGACGACAAAGAGAGCGAGACGGGATTTCATCTTCATATTTTTTCGGAGAGTCTAAGACTTACACTGACGCGTCGGGGGGCGAAGCGTTGGTTTAGATTCGCGCATGCTCCGGCGAGTTGTCAACTGCTTTTTAGACAGGATTACAGGATTTTCAGGATTAGTCGACCGCGAAGCCGATATTCACGACGGCCGTAATGTCTTTTTCAAGCGACGACGTGTCGTTCATGCCGGAATCGGAGACCTCGTTCGAATCCGCCGGAGTAATTTGCAGCACGCCCATCCGCGCTGACCGTACGCTACCGATCGAACTGCCGGTGCTCTGCGCGATCTGTTCCGCTCTGACCTTCGCGTCTTTCGCGGCTTCGGCCAACATCTCGATCTTAAGCCCGCCGAGTTGTGTGTAGGTATACTCCGGCGCCATCGACTCGATCAGTATTCCCTGGTTGATCAACTCCGTCGCCTCACGAGCGATCTGGCCGATTTTGTCGACGTCATTCGAGCGCACCCAAAGTTCCTGCCGCAGAGAGTAGCCGGTGATCTCAGATGTTTCGCCGCCGTCACTGGTGCGGCCATGAAGAGTTTGGGACGAGATTGAAGAGACGGTGATCTGGTTTTCGGGGATTCCCTTGCTTACCAGGTAAGCCTTTACGCGCGGCACTGCCGCGGAAAGTGATCGGTACGCCTCAGACAGCTCCGATGCCTGATAGGAAACTGCCGATTTCCAAATAACCAGGTCCGACTTGATTCGTTTTCGCGCCGAGCCGGTTACTGTAATCGTCTGGTCGCCGCGTTTGCCTTTCACAAAAAACCAGCCGCCGATAACGGTCGCGACCACCAGGCCGACAGCAAGCACCACCGCAGCCATGAATGATCCTGAACGTTCAAGGTACATAGGGGAAGTAACTCCTTTTCAGAATCCGCAAATTGCGTGCGCACAATACACGCTCAGCCACAAACGAGCAATAGGGCCACAAAAAGGCACAAAGAGCACAATGAGAGAAGTCGCTCAGAAGAGCATTCACTACTCATTTGTGCTTTTTGTGCCTTTTTGTGGCCCTGTTATACTCGCGGCTTGTTTCTAATTCGAAGGGAGCGTTCGTAATGTCCGTTTACTCACCCATTCGCCTGGCGCTAATTGTGTGTTTGTTTCTAACGGGTACGATGCAGCAGATGATTAAACCGAATAGTTATCCCCCAGCCAGAAAAAGTGATCAAATTGACGACTATCATGGCGTGAAAGTCGCCGATCCATATCGCTGGCTCGAAGATCTCGATTCAGAGGAAACGCGAGCCTGGGTAGAAGCCGAAAACAAGTTGACCTTCGCTTTTCTGGCCTCGATTCCGGAGCGCAACACCATCAAGGATCGGCTCACCAAGCTTTGGAATTACGAAAAGTACGGCATCCCTTTCAAAGAAGGCAATCGTTACTTCTACACGCGCAACAGCGGCTTGCAGAACCAGGCTGTGCTTTACACCGTCACCGCTCTCGATGCGCAACCGCAGATGATTCTCGATCCGAACACGCTCTCGGCCGACGGCACAGTCGCGCTGTCAGGATTGCAAGTCAGTCCTGACGGCAAACTCCTGGCGTATAGCTT
>Ga0157375_10005949_pt1 | contig 10632 bp, 11 predicted proteins | sample M35metaG_FD_115311 | JGI IMG/M metagenome (GOLD analysis project Ga0157375, IMG submission 115311) | Miscanthus rhizosphere microbial communities from Kellogg Biological Station, Michigan, USA - M3-5 metaG | ecosystem: Host-associated > Plants > Roots > Rhizosphere > Soil | place: USA: Michigan... | reverse complement strand
GACCGACTCGCGCCTGGGTTACTCGACCGTGGTGATCCAGTCGCGGAACCGATGGAACGTGCGCGACGCTACTCACGCGACGACCTCGTCTCGCTCTGACGTTGCCTCGCCGGTCCTGAATTCGACGTCTTCGCGCGTGAGGTCCATGAAGGCTTCCTCGAGCGAGGCCTGCTGCAGTGTCAGCTCGTGAATCGCAAATCCGTGCTCCGCGGCTGCATCACCGATCTGCTCTGCTGACAACCCATCCACTTCGAGGACACCAGGCTCGACCGTCTCGACGCTGACGTCAGGGCCGACAACAAGGTCGCGGAGCTCGGCTGCCTGCGGCGACCGCACCCGGACGATGTTCTTCGACGCCTTGCGCACGAACTCGTCGACGCTCAGATCGGCAATGAGCCGGCCGCGTCCGATCACGATCAGGTGATCTGCGGTCAACGCCATCTCGCTCATGAGGTGCGACGAGACAAACACGGTCCGCCCTTCGGCTGCGAGACCCTTCAAGAGGTTGCGGATCCAATGAATCCCCTCCGGGTCGAGGCCGTTCACCGGCTCGTCCAGCGTCAACGTGTGCGGGTCCCCGAGTAGCGCGGTCGCGATTCCCAGCCGCTGGCTCATTCCCAAGGAAAATGTTCCGGCGCGCTTCTTCGCAACGTCCTGCAACCCGACGAGCTCGATCAACTCACCGATTCGGCGCTTCGGGATGCCGTGCGTCTGCGCAAGCGCAAGCAGATGGTTGTACGCGGAACGACCCGTGTGAACCGAACGCGCCTCGAGCAGAGCGCCGACCTCGTGGAGCGGGGCCTGATGGTCGCGATAGAGCTTCCCGTTCACGGTCACGGTGCCGGCCGATGGGCGATCCAACCCGAGAATCAGGCGCATCGTCGTCGATTTGCCGGAGCCATTCGGCCCGAGAAACCCGGTCACCATTCCGGGCTTCACCTGAAATGTCAGGCCATCAACGGCGCGTTTGTCGCCGTAATCCTTCGTGAGATTCTGGGCCTCGATCACTCATGGCCACGCTAGCAACGGCCCCGTTAAGCGGAGATAAAGTGTTGCGCGTACGCGACCAGCGGTAGCCCTACGGCTTGACGAGCGATGCGAGCCGCTCGATGCCTTCGTCGATCTCACCTTCGTCGACGAGGCTGAAGGACAACCGCACGTTGCCGCCGCCGCGCTCGTCCGAGAAGAACAGCGAGCCGGGGACGACGGCGACCCCGTGTTCGACTGCGCGTTTCGCAAGCTCGCCGGCATCTCCTCCGGCCGGCAACGTCAGCCAGGTGAAGAAGCCGCCGTTGGGAACCGTCCAGTGCACGTCCTCAGGCATGTGGCGTTCGAGCGCCGCCAGCATCCGCTCGCACTTGCGTTTGTAGAGCGACCGCGACTGCGCCAACTGCTCGTCGACCCAGCCGCGGCGGACGTATTCCTCGAACAGACGCTGACCGAGCGCACCTGCGCACTGGTCTGTGTTCTGCTTCGCCGCGACAAGCTGCGCGGACACCTCTGCGGGGCCGACGGCCCAACCGAGCCGCACGCCGGGGAACAACGTCTTCGAAGTCGTGCCCGCCTGCAAGGTCACGTCCGGAGCAAGACTCCACAGACTCGGCTCGGGTTCGTCGTCGAAGCCGAGCTCACGGTAAGCGACGTCCTCGACGATCAGGAAGCCGTGCCGGCGCGCGAGCTCGACCAGCAACGCGCGCCGCTCGTGGGAGAGACTGACTCCCGCTGGGTTCTGGTGGTCGGGGATCGTGTAGACGAGCTTCGGGCGCAGGCCACCGGCAAGCCGCCGCTCCAGCTCCTCGACGTCCAGCCCGTGCTCGTCCATGGGGACGGCCACGAGCTCGGCCTCGAAGCTGCGGAACGCCATGATCGCCCCGAGGTACGTCGGCGCCTCGACGACCACGACGTCGCCGCGATCGAGAAACGACTTGCCGACGAGCTCGAGCGCCTCGATCGCGCCGCTCGTGATCACCAGCTCGTCGTCGGCCGGTCGGCGGCCCTGCAGCGCGTGGAGCCTGGCTGCGATCGCGTCGAGCGGTCCGGCCAGCCCTCGCGTCGGCGCGTACTGGAACGCGGCCGACTCGCCTGCGTCGGCGAACTCACGGAGTAGCGCAGACGCGCGCTCCCGTGGAAACGTCAGTGGGTCGGGGAATCCACCGGCAAAAGAGATCAGGTCGGGCCGGCCCAGAAAGGCGAGGACAGCCGCGATCCCTTCACCGACATCTCCGCGCGTCCGTTCGGCGAAGAGCCGATCCCACCGAGGCGTCTCGCGCGCTACAGCCACGTGACCCAATATAGAAGAGTGGGTCGACCGGCCCTGCAGCGAGACGAGAGGAGAGACGTCGTGAACAGCCCGAAGGCGACCCGGTACCGCTGGGAGGACATGCCGAAGGAGCAGCTCAAGCCGGATCTCGGCCGGCGCTTGATCTCGACTGAGCGGCTGATGCTCGCGCACGTCTACCTCGAGAAGGGCTGTGTCGTCCCGCAGCACTCGCACGAGAACGAGCAGCTGACCTACATCCTCGAGGGTCTCCTGCGTTTCTCGCTGGGAGACGACGAGTCGGAAGTTGTGGATGTGGCCGCCGGCGAGGTCCTCCACATTCCTTCGAACCTCGCGCACAAAGCGGAGGCGATCGAGACGACGCTTGATGTCGACATCTTCTGTCCACCGCGGCAGGACTGGCTCGACGGGTCGGACGCCTATCTGCGCGACTCGACCCACCCCAAGGGCTCCTAGTCGGAGAGGTTCGCCGCGAGGCGAGCGAGAAGCTCCGCGAGTTGCTCGCGGTCTGCCGGCGGAAGTGCCGCGGCCGCGGGACGGAATGCTGCGTAGACACGCGCCTTGCGCTCCTCGACCGATCGCCTGCCCTCGGCTGTCAGCTCGATCGTGATCGCACGCCGGTCGGTCGGGTCGGGGTCCCGATCCACGAGACCGAGCTCGGCCAACGCGTCCACCGCGCGGCTTGCGGTCGGGGCACTGGTCCCCATCCGCTGCGCCAGATCGATCAGCCGCAGCGGTCCGCTCTCGACGAGCTCGAAGAGCGCCAGGCGCTGGCTCGCCGTCATGGCAGGCCCGTCGTGAAGGCCACCGCTGATGCGGGTCAGCTGCCGGATCAGCCGACTGAGCTCCTCGAGGATGCGCTGTCCCTGGTCGGTCTTCGCCATGTCAGGATTATTACATCCAACAATTGTTTCATGCTGTTGCTATTCTTCGATGATGCCCCAGGACGCCGCAGCCAAGCCCCGCATTCGCCTGATCTTCCTGGCGCTCATGCTTGTCCTGCTGCTCGCTTCGCTCGACCAGACGATCGTGTCGACGGCCCTGCCGACAATCGTGGGCGACCTCGGCGGCCTCAATCATCTCTCGTGGGTCGTCACGGCGTATCTCCTCACCTCCACGGTTTCCGGCCCGCTCTACGGCAAGCTCGGCGACCTCTACGGACGAAAGCTGATCCTCCAGGGAGCGATTCTCATCTTCCTCGCCGGCTCGGTCTTGTGCGGACTCGCGCAGAGCATGGTGCAACTGATCGCGTTCCGAGCGATTCAGGGCCTGGGCGCAGGCGGACTGATCGTGACGACGCTCGCCGTCATCGGCGACCTGATCCCGCCCCGCGAACGCGGCAAGTATCAGGGTTACTTCGGCGGCGTCTTCGGCGTTTCGACGGTGATCGGGCCGCTACTCGGTGGGTTTTTCGTCGACAACCTCTCCTGGCGCTGGATCTTCTTCGTCAACCTGCCGGTCGGCGCGGTCGCGCTCGCCGTGATCGCGACTGCCTTCCACGCACGCGTGATCAAGAGACGCCACGAGATCGATTACCTCGGCGCAGGCCTCCTCGCGGCCGCACTCAGCGCCGTCATTCTCTTCACGAGTCTCGGCGGCACCACCTTGGCGTGGAACTCGCCCGAGATCATTGCGCTTGCGGTCGCCAGCATCGTGCTGCTGCCGGCCTTCGTCTTCGTCGAGTCACGCGCAGCAGAGCCGATCTTGCCGCTGGCGCTCTTTCGGAACCACACGTTCACGGTCACCAGCATGATCGGGTTCATCGTCGGCTTCGCGCTCTTCGGCGCAGTCACGTACCTGCCTCTTTACCTCCAGGTGACGAAGGGATTGAGCCCGACGAAGTCAGGCTTGCAGCTCCTGCCGCTGATGGCGGGCGTGCTCATCACATCGATCGTGAGCGGGCAGCTGATCACGAGACTCGGCCGCTACCGCTTCTTCCCGATCGCAGGCACCGCCTTGATGACGGTCGGCATGGTTCTGCTCTCACGGCTCGACGCGAGCTCGAGCATCGAGTTCGCCGCCGCCGGGGCGGTCGTGCTGGGCCTTGGCCTCGGCATGGTGATGCAGGTGCTGGTGCTCGCCGTCCAGAACTCCGTCGACCCAGCGATGATGGGCGTCGCGACGAGCGGCTCAACCCTTTTCCGTCAGATCGGCGGCTCGATCGGCGTCGCGCTCTTCGGGACGATCTTCGCCAACCGCCTCGCCGTCGAGCTCGCCTCGCGCCTGCCGCTGAATGCCCATGTCCCCAGGGCGACCAGCCCCGGCATCATCCACCACCTGCCTCCCGTGGTCCGCGTAGCGTTCGAGGATGCTTTTGCGGCCGCGCTCCACCCCGTGTTCGTGGTCGCGGCCGGCGTGTCGTTACTCGCTTTCGCCCTCACATGGCTGTTGCGTGAGGTTCCGCTCCGTGAAGGGACTCACGCCGCCGATGCGATCCCGCCGCAGCGCGACGAGCGCGCAGCTGCCGAGGCGGCAGCCTAGGAGCCAACGCTACGGTCTCGCGGTCGCGGCGAAGATTCCCTCGTGGAACTGCCCGTCGAACGGTGACGTGGCTGCGGCGTAGACGGCGACAGCGGTACGTCCAGGCACGAACGACGTCGCCATGTAGTCCCCGAGAAAGCGGGCGCCGAAGGTGAGCGGGAACCAATCGAGTGGCATCGTCGGGGAGAGATCCTGCGGTCGGCTCCAGCGACGGCCGGCGGTGTCGGAGAACATCATGTGTGCGCTAACAGAACACGCGTCACCCGCACAGTTCGCCGGACTGAGGCCGTAGAACATCACGGCGAGGCGGGTGCGAGCACCGCGGGTGTTCGGGTCGACGGCCACCGCGGGCAGGATGTGCTCCAGGGCACTCAAACCCGACCCGGTCGCGACAAGTCGCGGAGGTGTCCAGCGAGTTCCGGCGACGGATGTCGAGATCACGAGGCTGTCGACGCGGCACTGCGGCCTGAAGCGGCAGTCCCGCCAGATGACGTACTCGCGGCCGTCGGCGCCGATCTCCGCCGCCGGAAACACGTCATTGCGCGGAGACGGCACGTCGATGTCTCGGAACGCGGCGATGCGCACGGGTCGGGAGAGCGTCCTCAGGCCGTTGAGCGATGTGCGCGCTTCGAGAAGGTCCGCATGCGAACGGCGATAGACGAGCGTGATCGCCCCGTTCGACCGCACAAGCGGCACGAAGGCGAAGCCATCGACCGGCAGGCTCCGCTCCGGAGACCACGTTCGGCCCCCGTCCGAGCTCTCGGAGACGGCCAGCCGATCGGCATTGAAACCCGGGATGGTCCACACCGCATAACAGTGACCCGCGCGCCGACTGCGCCGGCCGTTGTCGCACGCGAGCCAGTCCTTGTCCTGCCCGGTATCGGTCGCGGCGGCCACGACGACGACCGGCGCCTCCCAGTGCACGCCGTCTGCAGACCGACTCGCCAGGATTGCAGTGGGGACGCCGCCGGCCTGCCCTTTCCGCAGCGCCAGCATGGAGACGAGCCAGACACGGTGAACCCGGTCGTACGCTACCGCCGGGTCGGTAACGCGCTCGAACGATCCCGGTTCGACCTGGCTCGTCGCGATCCCGGGTAGCGTTCCGCTCTGCCACGTCTTGCCGCCGTCCTTTGACGTCGCCCAGGCGAGCGCTGCCGCCGCACCTGCTGTGGAACGTCCGATCTGGAACACGCTCACGATGGTGTTCCCGACCGCGGCGCTGTCCGGCTCGACGGCAGTCTGATGTTGTCCCAGCGAAGTGGTCAGGGGATCTACCGAGATCTGAGTTCCGGTGTCTCTTACGCCTGCCCCCGCGCCGACGCAACTCACCAGACCTGCCGCAGCCGTCACGCAAGCGAGAGATCTAGTGGGCCGCAGCATCAGATAGCTGATCCTACATCTGCTCGGCCTCCGCCCCCTCCCGCTCACGACGCTCTACCTCGATGAACGCCCGCGACTTTGCACGCCTCGGGACGACACGACCGATTCCGTTTCGGTGCCGAGCCACCCAACGGTAGGCACGGTCGGTGAGACCGGGCGACAGCGAGAAGAGCAAAACCGCGGGTCGACTCGCGGGGAGGAGCTGCAGCAACGGGACTACAGCAGCCCCGCCCGAATGCAGGCAACCGTCCGCCGTCACCAAGTGCCACGAGGCGAGACGCTCTGCAGGATCGAGGGCCGACAAGAGCCGATCTCCCTCCTCGCTCTGAATCCCCAACGGACGCAGCCTGGCCGCCCGATCCCAACGTAGTACCTGCGCAACCCCCCAGCGGCAGAACCCGCAACTCGCGTCATAGAGCAGCACTGAACGTGGGAGCGCGTCCGACGGGATCAACTCCAATAGGTTCTACCGTACGGAGATCGAGATGAGGCTTGCGAACACTGCTCACACCTCCCGGCCGTGGCGGATCCATGAGCTCACTCGCGACTTCCGGGTCGAGGACGTCTGGTCGCTACCGACGCCGGGCGGCCCCGACGACTTTCCTCGGCTGGTGCAGATGATGGCGGCTTCCGATCCGTCGCGAAGTTCGTCGCGTGTTTACCGCGCGCTCTTCGCAATCCGCTGGAAGGTCGGAAAGCTGCTCGGTTGGGACGGCCCGGAGACCGGCCTCGGCTCGAGGGTGACATCGCTCCGTGAGAGGTTGCCGGCGGATCTCCGCACTACTCCATTCGGCCCGCAGTTCGACGGGCTCCCGTTCAGCGCGCTGTACCTGGTCGACGACGAGTTCGCAGCGGAGATCGCGAACCGGACCGTTCACGGCGTCATGCACATCGGCTGGGTCGAAGACGAGCCCGGCAGCTACCACGCGCAGATGGCGGTTCTCGTGAAGACAAACGGTCGGCTCGGGAGTCTGTACATGGCTGCGATCGCGCCGTTCCGGCACCTGATCGTGTACCCGCCGATGATCCGACAGATCGGGCGGAACTGGCGAGCGCGGGGCTGTTCGTAGCGCGTCGGATCTGTGCCGGACATGTGAAGCAGGTCTTGCCGCGACGGATGTGAACCCCGCCCGTAGGCCGACGTTCAGATCAGTCTTACGAAGGTTACGGCAAGTTCGGCACAGCTTTTATGAGATTGAAGTTACCCCCGGTGGGGGTAGTCCCTCCGGCGGACGTAACCGAACCTTCCTCCTGGGAGAGCCCGGAACGACCGTCCCCGGGGGGCCGCAGCCCTGGGTCGGTTCCGAAGCTCCTCAGCTTCCCGGGCTCTCCCTCGCAGCCACAGGCCGCGCGCGCACGGCAACGTTCGGGGCGGCGTTCCGTGTCGCTCGTTCGTCTTCGTAGCTGCGAAGGAGGAGGACGGCGTTGTGGCCTCCGAACCCGAAGCTGTTGCTGAGCGCGATGTTTATCTCGGCGGGGCGCGCGTTGTTCGGCACGTAGTCGAGGTCGCAGCTCGGGTCGACGTCCTCGTAGTTGATCGTCGGCGGCGCGATGTTGTCCCTGAGTGCAAGGACGGTGACGGCCGCCTCGACCGCACCGGCAGCACCGAGACAGTGACCGAGCGCGCCCTTGATCGACGATACCGGCGTCGATCGCGCGTTCTCCTCGCCGAGTGCAGCCTTGATCGCCATCGTTTCGGTGGCGTCGCCCAGTTCGGTGGAGCTCGCATGCGCGTTGACATAGTCGACATGCCCTGGTGCAACGCCCGCGTCTTGGAGCGCAGCGCGCATCGCTCGTGCCTGCCCGGTCCCCGCGGGATCGGGCTCGGTCATGTGGAAAGAGTCGGAGCTGACCCCGTAACCGCCGACCTCCGCGTACACACTCGCACCGCGCGCACGCGCGTGCTCCAACTCCTCGAGCACGAGCACCGCGCCACCCTCCCCCATCACAAACCCATCCCTGCCAGCGGCGAACGGCCGGCTCGCACCGGCGGGATCGTCATTGCGACGCGACAACGCTCGCATCGCGGCGAAGCCGGCCATCGCCAACGGCGTGATGCCCGCCTCGCTCCCGCCGCACAGCATCACGTCGGCGCGGCCAAGCCGAATCGCGTCGTACCCTCCCCCGAGCGCCATCGTGGATGCAGCACAAGCGGTGCACGGCGACCCAAGCGGACCCCGCAGCCCCAGTTCCATCGACACCCAACCAGCCGCCATATTCGGCATGAACGCGGTGACCAACGTCGGATGAATCCGACCGCTCTCGGCAAGCTCTCGACAGCACTCGGCCAGACTCATGACCCCTCCCTGAGCAGTCGCGATCACTGCGCCGACACGGTCCGGCTCCTTCGCGACGTCGAGCCCAGCATCAGCCTCCGCCATGCGCGCCGCCGCCACCGCGAACTGCGCGAACCGATCAAGCCGCCGCAAGGTCCGCCGCTCAAGCCAACGCTCCGGCTCAAATGCCGCCGCCTCGCAGGCGATACGAACCGGATGCCCCTCGGAAGCGAAGGCAGCGATCACCGAACCCGCACTCTCACCGGCGACCAACCGCCGCCACGTCGTCTCGATATCCGGTCCGAGCGGCGTCACCGCACCCAGACCTGTCACCACAACACGGCGCTCCGAAAAACTCAAACTCCCACCACTATCAGCACCGCGCTAGTCCTGGCTCGAGAGGCGAGTGAAGCCCCCGAGGTGCTCGGTGTGAAAGGCGATCTCGACGCCCTCACTTGCCTGCTGCTTCAGAGCCGCGAGCATCCCCTCGCTCGGTTGCCCGAAGACTTGGATCCTGACCGTCGCGTCCAGCGTCCCGGCATAAGCGGCTCGTGCTCTCTCGGCGACAATCGCAATGTGCGCCTCCATCGAGGCCGCGTCCGGGTGTACCTGGACAACCGAAACCTCATCTCCGGCTTCGTTGACGTACTCGTTGAACGCGATCAGGCGTGGCTCGTTGGCCTCGATGAATTCGACGAGACCCGGCGCACGCGCTCGCTCGCTGTCCATTCGCCCGGGCTTGACCCGATTCGTTGCGATGAAGATCAACGGTCCCTGCATTCCAACTCCTCGCCCATGACTTCGCCCGCAACCATACGCATCAGCGAACGCCGGATGCCGGCGGACGCCATACCTTCAATGACGATGAACCTCTGGTCCTTTTGGGGACGACTGCCAGGACACGCGGCGAGATCCACACGCGAGGCGTAGCATCACGGCGTGGCGATCGTCGGCGTGCACGTGCTCCTCTACACGCCCGAGGCCGAGCGGCTGCGCGAGACACTGCGCGACGTTCTCGGCTGGGATTCCGTCGAGAGCCACGACCCGCCCGACGGCTGGTTGATCTTTGCGCTGCCGCCCGCCGAACTCGGTGTCCATCCCGGCGAAACGCCGCAGCACGAATTCACGCTCATGTGCGACGACCTCAACTCGACGATGGCAGAGCTGAGCGAGAAAGGGATCGCGTTCCGCGGCGAGCCGCGCGACCAAGGCTTTGGGATCGTGACGACGATCGTCCTCCCCGGCGGCATCGAGGTGCTCCTCTACGAGCCGAAGCACAACTCACCGCTCGATCTGTAGCTCACGAAGAGGAAAGAGCAACGCGAGTTGGGCCAGTGTTCGGGATGTCACCCGACGCAGCAGAAGCGAGACCGATTGCAGAAGCGACCGGGCCGGCGCAGGCGTAAGCTTCCGACATGAGTAGCGAAGCGATGGAAGTCGTCAACCGCTGGCGGGCATCGAACTTCGAGCGGGAAGCGGTCGAGGGCGTCCTTGCAAGCGACGTGGAATGGGTGGTCCCAACAGGCGGCGCAGTAAGCACTCTTAAGGGGATCGACGCCGTCCTTGCCTGGTACGAGGGTGGGGGAGCGGCCGATGAGGGAGCGCCGGGGGATCTCGGAGACCCAGAAGGTCTCGAGTTCTCGGAGGAGCGCGGCGAGCTGCAGGATTTCGGCGACGGTCGGGTCGGCTCGCTCAATCGAATGATCTACACCCACAAAGAGTCGGGCGAGGTCGCGGATGTCAAAACCGCGCGGCTCGTGTACACGGTTCGAGACGGAAAGATCGTTCGCTACGAACTCGAGAGCGTCGACGACGCCGAAAGCCTTCTCCAGAAGTCACAGGGAGAGGAAGCCGGATCACTCTCGGACTTCACTGACCACGACGTCAGCGACCCCGGCATCACGTAGCACGCCCGGTCTCACGCAAAGCACGAATTGGTCGACGACGAGGGCACGGGGTATGTCCGCCATTTCCAGCCTGTACCAGTCGCCCTCGTCTGGGCAGCATTCGGGAATGTCACTCGAGGAGACTGAGCGACCAAGCCCACATAGACTTCTCTCCGGCTCAGATTGGATGCGTTCACCAGTGAAGACTTTCAATCTCAACGCAGACGAGTGGGATCGCACGGAAGAGCGCGAGGGCTGGCGCTTCAAGGACGCCTGGGTCGGCGCGCACACCGACGCCGAGCTGATCGGCGCGAGCATGTACGAGGTCGAG
>Ga0157375_10005947_pt1 | contig 10634 bp, 16 predicted proteins | sample M35metaG_FD_115311 | JGI IMG/M metagenome (GOLD analysis project Ga0157375, IMG submission 115311) | Miscanthus rhizosphere microbial communities from Kellogg Biological Station, Michigan, USA - M3-5 metaG | ecosystem: Host-associated > Plants > Roots > Rhizosphere > Soil | place: USA: Michigan... | reverse complement strand
AGTGGCACGCCTTTGTGTTCCTTCAGCGGCCTGACGGTCTGCGCGTCAGCGGCGAGCGAGAAGACGAAGCCGACGAGCGAAGCCCTTGCACGCGCGTGTTAGGCGGCACCCGACTTCCATTCATCTCGGCCGCCTCCGACGATGCTGCCGCTTCGCAGAAACCGACCGAATGACCAGTTTGCCGCGCCCCTGGGATGGCAACGGAACTTCAGCCCGGTCAATTGCAGAGGCGATCAGCGTCTCAACATCTGGATGCGCCAACTGGCTCGCGGCCTCCACCCGGATATAGCGGGTTTGCTTGCCCGATCCCAACAGCAGCTTCGTCGGGTCGGGCAACCGAGGTCCATGCATCAAGTAAAGACGCACACCATCGGCACGCCCGGCGATTGAGACGATCCCATTCGTAGGTACATCGTTCGGCGAATACCCGATGACTAAGAAGGTGTAGTAGTCATACACCAGCTCGTTGGCGGTCGGCAACCGCTTGCGCACCGCAGACCGGACCGAGCGGAAAAGCTTCTGCTCCTTGGGATCTAGATTCTCGATGAAGAAGCGAAGCTGGGCCTGCGGCGTACCCTTCGCGTCAAAAGACCTGACTGGCATCCCATCCTCCGGGTTCTCGTAGATCGCTGCACGAGATCAGCCTAACCGCCTGCGCGTCAGCGGCGAGTGAGGGGGCGAAGCCGACGGAAGGAGTCCGCTCCACCCGCATGCTGGGCGGCGACGAGAGTATGGCTGGTCGAGCGGTGTTAGATTGCTCGATGCCAACCCCACCATTGCGGTTCATCAGAGGACGGAGGAATGCATGGGACGAATCTTGCGCCCCACCGTTTGGCCGCTTGCGTTGCTGGCCCTGCTTCTGGTTTCCGAGACACGAGCCGTCGGGGCGCCGCCGCCAAAGGACAGCTCTTCTAAGGCCGATTGCGCCTTCAGCAACCCCGGATACTCCGGGTGGTGCAGGCAGACAGTTCCGATGCCGGCGGGCAGGGAACCGAAGGAAGTGTGCCAGGCGGTGCTGAGCTGCCTGAACGGCAATGCCTGCGAATCCAACTACTGCAATGCGCAAAACATCCGCAGTGGCTGGAGACTGGAAGAGGCCAAGGTTTCTCAGCCTCAGCCGCGACACTGAAGCGTTCCTTCCGCCGCCTAACGGCCTGCGCGTCAGCGGCGAGCGAAAAGCCGAAGGCGATGAGCGAGTCCGCTGCGCGCGCGTGTCAGGCCGCTGACATGTGTTTCGCCAATCCACGGTGAAGCTCCTCCAAGAACGCGCGGCCTTACCTCGTCAACAGTTCCGCCAGGGTTCGCCAGGTGCCGGTCTTCGAGATGGCCAGACGCAGCGGTACAGAGATCGCGATGAGCGCTCCACCCCACAGATAGACTTTGTGCACCCGACGCCTCGAGAGGAAGTCGTAGATCCCGGCCACCACGACAAAAAGCAGTGTGAGGCCGAAGAACGCCGGCGGCCCCCCCCGCAACACGCCGGGGAGGCGGGCGACCGCAGCCACGATGATGCTGATGTAGGCCAGCAGCATCAGCCGCTTGTGCGCTTCCTTGTCGCGTCTCAGTACCAGGGCGGCGGTCACGAAAGTCGCGAACAGGATCATGTCGACGAGCGGAATGATCAGGAAGGCCAGCGGATCCACCCCCACCGGCGCCGCGCCACGTTTCGCTGTGGCAATGGCAATGAATGAGCCCGCCACGATCATCGCCGCCGCGAGTACGGCACCCGCTACCCCCACCCGGCGGTGCACCGCCACGCGGCGCCCCGCGATGAGAGCGGTTTGGGCGATGAAGAGAAGCACCCAGGCTGTGAAGAGCGCCCCGTGCACGTACACGAGCGTGGTGAACGGTCCCCCGCTGAGCGTGGCTTTCGGGCCGCCGGTAAGGAATCGCAGGTAGTACGTCGACGCGAATCCGGCGAACACCGTGAGCCCCATCGCGACGGCCATGCCGCCGTAGAACAGGCGGTCACGTCTGCCGGCCGCATGGACCGGCAATTGCACAGCTCTGCCGGCCACGGCTCTTGCCATTGCGGTCCTCCGACCTGTTGAAACCGTATCACGGTAAGGCCGCTCCCAGCGCGCGCTGCGAGGTCCCTACTCTTCCCTGGTCAGGCCTAACGGATAGCGCTTCAGCGGCGAGTGAGGAGGCGAAGCCGACGAATGAGTCCGCTGCACGCGCGTGTTAGCCGGCAGCGGGCGAATCGCCGTCAAGCTGCAGCAGCGAGAACAACTGATTGAAGCACGCCGAGTAGACGATCAGCCCGAAGCTGCCGATCGCGCCCGGGTCTAAGAACGTTGTTCCTTTTGCTTCAGGGGTGACGCCGGCGTGTGAGATCAGAGTCAAGTAGAAAAAAAGCCAGCGAGGAGCATCCTCCGTTGTCCACATCGCTACTCCTTTGGAACGTCGCCTAACGGCCGGCGAGTCAGCGGCGCGCGAAGAGCCGAAGGCGATGAGCGAGTCCGCTGCACGCTTATGTTAGACGGCTCCGCCACCGGCAGCCAATCCGTAAAGCAGCAGTGCACCGAATGCGAACGACCCTACGGCGTACAATCTTAGGTGTCGAATGAGCAGCGGTAGCACCCGCTCTCCCAACCGATGGTGCCACTGCCACGGAACGCACAGCAACACCGCAGAGCTGACGACGATGGCCCACCCGACGAGACAGAACATTTTGGGTTGCCACATGATCGGCGAGCGTACGACAAGTGCCGCCCCGACTACCAAGCGAGCAACCTGCTCTACGTAGTGCGTTCTCGCTGAGCTCGCAAATGCAGTCAAGAATCGCTCGGCAATCGCCGGGTTCGCAAAGGCCACGCCGGCGAATGCGATGAGGGAGAGGCCAAACGCGACAACCACGACTGCCGCTGCGACACTCATGCGCTCACGGCAGTGCCAAAGAGCCGCCTGACGAGTGGAGGCTCAGCAGGCGAGCCGGGGCGAGCCACGCGCGTCCGCTGGACCCGCGTGTCAGGCGGCTCAAACATTGGCTGACTCCACGGTTACCGACGTGGCCAGGCGGAAGGGTTGGAAGGCGGCGCTAGGAGCTGATGGTGGCGGAGTCGGCGGGTTGGCAGGGTGGCGGATGAAAGAGGTCGGCGACGCGACGCCGGCACCCGGGCGCCTCGAGTTTGTGGATTCACTCCGAGGGTTTGCCCTCTTTGGCGAACGGACGGCGGGTCAGCGGCGAGCGAGCAGCCGAGGCCGGCATGGCGCATCTGACAATCGAATCGGTCGTCGCATCGGAGATCAACCGGCCCGACGTTCACCAGCGGCCTAACGGGTGGCGGGTCAGCGGCGAGCTCCGAGCCGAAGGCGACGAGCGAGTCCGCTGCACGCGCGTGTTAGCCCGCTCTTGATTCACTTGACGCTGACAGCAATTGCAACCGTGGGAACGGGCATCGCATGTGCGTGATGCGGGTCTAGCTGTCCCGTTGGGAGGAAATACCACACCCCAGGCGTCATTCGGCCTAGCCCGGGCAGCTGTTTCATGCGGGCAGGGTCCAGCCCGGCCGCGATCAGACCAGAGGCATCGAACTCGTAGACAACGTCCTCTGGCGTGCGCTCAGGATGGGCAGCAAAGTGAACCATGGTGCCGAGGCCGCTGTTGAAGCAATATTCGCCGCTTGCCGCCACGCGGTCGATCGCAACTTCAGGATTCAGGCGCAGAATGCGCGCTATGGCTAGAATTTCGCTCTTTGACGTGCCCTGAAGCGCGAGAACATCGGCGTACTCGCCTTTCAATCTAGTGAGTTCGTCCTCGGTTACCGGCTTGTCTCCCGCGAGGAGGCGTCCGGTCAGAAGAAACATGTTGGCAGCCACGACTACCAGGACAACCCGCCACATATTGCTGCCTCCTTTGGTTTTGGAACGGCCTAACGGGTGGCGGGTCAGGCGCGAGCAACGAGCCGCAGGCGACGAACGAGTCCGCTGCACCCGCACGTTAGGCGGCCATTGCTTCGGCCCTTCGAGAAGATCTTTTGTGGTCACGGGGTGGCGTACCCGAGGGAGCCGGACAACTCGCGGTGAGCGTGGGCCTGGACGAGCAGGGTGTCGGCCTTGGCCTCGAACGTCTGCACCGCGTCGGCGCCGGCAGCGAAGCGGGTCGGTGGCTCTTCGAGCGAAGCGAGTGTCACGAGCGCGTTGGCGAGCTTGGCAGGGTCGCCACTCTGCTTGCCGTTCATGCTGTTCCAGGCGGTGACGATCTGATTTGTACGCTCGGTGTAATCGGCGATTGATGGCTCGGCGTAGATGGTTGAGTCCCTGGTGAGCAACTCGGTACGGAAGAACCCAGGTTCGACAAGCATGGTGCGGATGCCGAACGGCGCGATCTCTGGCGTAAGAGACTCCATCCATCCTTCAATGCCGAACTTCGCCGCGGCATACGCCGTGCAAAACAGTTGGCCGGCGATGCCTGCAGTCGAGGAGATAGTAAGCAGGAGGCCGGAGCGCTGTCTACGCATGACCGGCAAGACGGCGCGAGTGACATTCATGGGGCCGAACAGCAAGGTCTCGATCTGGTTGCGTACCTGCTCGGAGCTGAGCTCCTCGAAGAAGCCGGCGAAGAAGTTCCCGGCGTTGTTAACGAGGACGTCGATCCGTTCGAACTTTGCGAGGGCGGCCTCGACTGCGGCACGCGCATCTTGAGGTTGGGTCACGTCCAGTGTGACCGGCAACATGTTCTCGTGGCGACCGACCGCCGCTTCGACCTTTGCAGCGTCCCGGCCTGTGGCTACAACCGCGTGGCCGGCGGCGAGGGCGGCCCTGGCGATGTCCACACCCAGGCCCCGGCCCGCGCCGGTTATCAGCCACACGTTCTTCTTGGTCATGTCACGTCCCTCGTTCAGATCGTACCGCCCCGAAGGGTGTCACGGGGGAAGGGAGCGTTGGTCTACGCGCGCCGACAAGCGCGAAGGCTGACCGGGCCGCCTAACGCGTGGCGGGTCGGCGGCGAGCTCCGAGCCGAAGGTGAAGAGCGAGGCCGCTGCACCCGCGGGTTAGGCGGCTGCGTACCGCGGATGCCCCAGCTTCGCGGGGTCGTAGCCGACGCCGTTTGGCTCGTCGCCAAGGCCGTTCTCGTCCCACTTTTCGATTGCGACATCCGTCACCGCGGGCGGATCGAAGCTTTCGAGCAAGGGTCCGCTGACCTTCTTGCAACGCGATGGCAGATATTCCCACCATGCCTGGTTGGCGGCGACCTTGATGCTCTGGCCGGGCCGCGCCTTGCCGGCCTTCTGGATGCTTTGCCAACCTTGCCACGAGAATTCGTGGTTGTCCCACATGGCGACGAACGGCCAGCGCGCGCGAGCGTCCTGGAGGTCGGGATCGGCGAGATGGCCTTTGTAGACGGCCCGGTAGCCATCGACGGTCAGCGGTATGTGGAAGTTGCCGGCCTTGAGCAGGCGAAGCCGACGAACGAGTCCGAGCAGGCGCGTGTCAGGCCGCGGGCACGGCGTGCACATCACCGCTCCGCCGCAGGGCTAAGCTCGCTCTCCTCTGCCGCAAACAGGCTACCGTCCGCGCCGTCGATCTCATACCCAATCATTTCCCCAGAATCGTATCCCTGGCGAATGTGACCGGCGCCGCGCTTGGTGACAACGGGCTGACCCTTCTTGAACTTGAAAATGGAAGCGGCATCCGGATCGTCCAAGGTCTTCAGCTTGTCACGCCAGGTAGCTCCAGCCCGCCAGTGAATGTGGAAGGGACCGACACCGTGGACCTGAACGATGGCGGCCTCAGGTGTCCACCCAAACATCGTGCTTCCTTTTGGGATGAATGCATAGCTCCCGGCCTTCAGCTCCCTCATCGCTCCGCGATCGAACCTGTCGCCAACTGCGAAGAACAAGGTCCCCGCGAGCACCGTGATGTTCTCGTCCACCGGGTGTTTGTGAGGGGGAATGATGCCTCCAGGAAGCTCACGGATCCTCATTACGAACGGCTCCCCCGGCTTCTCGGGATCGCCATAGAGAACCTCGACATCCTCGACCATAGGGTGAATCGGGATGATCCTGGCCTCGGACTCGCCCACGGACTGCCCCCGGGCACCAGCCGCTACGATCAAAAGCAGTGCCAACCCAACGGCCGCTCTGGCTAGACCCTCGATCATCATTTGTAACCTCAGCAACATGACCTGATTCTGCGGCCTAACGGCCTGAGCGTCAGCGCCGAGTGAGGCGGCGAAGCCGATGAACGAGTCCGCCGCAACCGCGTGTTAGGCGCCTCGACCACTACTTGCATGAGACGACTACCCGATTCATGTAATGAGGAAGGACGTCCAGATAGCCCGAGAACACCCAGGCCGTCGTTGGCCCCAGCTGCTCCCACTGTGTCGCACTCATGATCGGAATGGTGAACGCCTGACTTGACGTCCAATCAGACTCGCCCGCCTCCAGACGAACCGTAATGTGCAAGGCGCTCAACTCCTGACTCTGCTTGGCTATGCTGACGACGGTGCCGGCCGAGATGCAACTCGGCATGTGGCCTCCGCCGCGTGTGCTGCCGGCGATGTATTGGTACTCGTGGATCTCAACCACGTCAACCGTCGCATGGCATTGGCTCGGCTCATAGACAATAGGCACCTGTGCCGAGCCTGACTCATTGAAGGACGACACGTCGGCCATGTCGGGCGCTTCGAACGCCCAGGAGACCGGCACGCTGGCCACGTCGGCAGCCTGCGCCGTGACGCCTCGAGCGGCGAGGGCCAAGAAGAGCCCTCCAAGCGTGAGAGTGCGATGAAGGAGCTTGGAGGCGCCCAATGGGTGGCGGGTCAGCGGCGAGTGAGGAGGCGAAGCCGACGAGCGAGTCCGCTGCACGCGCGTGTTAGGCGGCCCCGAACCGGCGCACCAAGTTGCGACAGGCCTCAGCCCCAACCTTCCTTGCATACTCTTCAGCGTCGCCCAGTCTCCGCCGCCTCCCTAGCTAAAGCTTCTTGACTCCAGAGATCCGACCCGACCGAAAGCTCATCCGTCTCAGAATCGATGGTCACAAAGACCAAGAAGTCCGGTGGCCGGGTTGGCGTTGCCCGCTACCCACAATTTGGGATTGGTAGTGGTGGGCCCGCGGGCTAACGTCGCCGTCTTGTACAGCCATTCTCGTGCAGGCCCGGACATTTTACTCGCGAGTGGCCAGCGCGGTCAGGGCTCCCCACCAGGAGACCGCGACCATCACCAAACGGATCCAATTGAGCAGGATCCACCGTTGCGCCTCGGACTCCAATCGTTCTGCCGGAGCCCCTCCGCCTCCCCTCTCAAGGAACCGCTCGATCGTCGGTCGAAAGTAGGCCAACGTCCATGCCACAGCCGCGACGGCGCACGCGGACGACAGAGCGAGGGGAGCCCGCTGATTTCCCGCCCAGAGCGCCACGGCAAATGCAACGAGGCCGCTCAGCGCATATAGCGAGGCTGCTTGTGCCCAGAACGCCCGCAAGTTCATGCGACTGATCGTTGCCCCCATGAACCCGGCAAAGGACTCCGGCGGCTTGCGGCTCCAGGCAGGATGCACCACCAGGGCCTCGTAAACACTTGCGCCGAAGACAATCGACGCCATCACGGAGTAAAACCAGAGGGCTGTCGTGTAGAGAGTCATTTCCGTCTCCGCGCCTCCTGTTGCCTGCACAGCTGTTTGCTTCCCGGCGATGAGCGAGTCCGCTGCAGGCACGTGTTAGGCGGCCGCTTCATTTTGAAGCGCTCACGACGAGACCGCGAGCCACTTCAGGAACCTGCTCATAGCCTGCAGAGCTGACGCGATTGCCGGAGTTCCTGCAATCTGTGGTGTCCCTACAGTTAGGCGGCACCGTGATCATCCGCAGGTGACGAGAACGCCCGAAATGCGCCTGCGAAGATTGCAACGGCCGCGAGCGGGGACCATTTGATCAACCAACCGAAGATACTGATCCTGGCGGGAACCCCCTGGCCGGCGAGCAGGTACTCGATCGCCTCAGCCAGGACGAGGCTTGTCAGCATCAGAAATAGGCAGCGACCGAGCGTGATGTACCGCCCGCGGCGCACAATTCTCACCACCATGCACCCGACGACAAACCCGTGCCACCTAACGGGCGGCGCGTCAGCGGCGAGCGAAGAGCCGAAGGCGACGAACGAGTCCGCTGCACGCGCGTGTTAGCCAGCCCCACGGGGAAGGAACCCCAGGGCCTTCGACTTCGTCTTTGCCATACGCGTTCGGAACTCGTCCTGGGATTCGAAGACGAGATAGTGAACGACGGAATCCCAAGCTATTGCACTCTGAAGATGTGAGACCCACTCCGAGCCCGCCACCTCGGGCACGCGGCCGATGGCGAACAGCCGACCGCCAAGGCGCTTGAACTCCACATGCTCCATTGCGATGCCAGCCTCGATTCCGCGCGGCGCATTGGCGACGTAGAACGTTACGACCTTGTCCGTGAAGTTGGGAAGCGTGTCTTCAGGCACCCTGTTCCTCCAGACTGGCTAACGGATAGCGGGTCAGCGGCGAGCGTGGAGGCGAAGCCGACGAACGAGTCCGCTGCACCCGCGGGTTAGGCGCCGCCTCGTCATGCCATGGCCCGTCGCAGCATGGCTTCGATGAACGCGCTCTTGCCTTGCGTGTACGCCTCCCGGTCATTGGGAAACTGTTGCGCGAGTTGGCCTTTGAGCTGCGCGTAGGCTGCCGCGGCCTCTGGCTGGTAACGAAGATAGTCCCGAAACGCCACATGTTTCACCAACTCTGCGCCGCCTCGCGCACAGATATAGACGTGGTGCTTCGGCCACGTGCGTCCAGTGCCATCCCGGGGGACCTCGTGGTCTTGGCGGCTCAACGCCTCTCTCCCAGCGATGCCAAAGTCTCCCTCGTGGACGTACCCGAGCGGGTCCAAGGCCTGGATAGCGTCAGGGAGACGCGCAGAGGAAGCGATCACAACGTCAAGATCAATGATTGGCTTCGCCGCAAGCCCTGGCACTGCCGTACTGCCCACGTGCTCGATGGACACCGCGAGGGTCCCCAGGGCAGTCCCAAGGACTCGACGTAGTTCAGTAAACATCACCGGCCACTGCGGATTGTATGCGACGATCGTGACGGTGGATGTCTCGCTTACTAACATGGAACGATAGGGTCCATCCCTTTTATACCTTGGCGCCTAACGGGCGGCGCGTCAGCGGCGAGCGAAGAGCCGAAGGCGACGAACGAGGCCGCTGCGCGCGCGTGTTAGGCGGCCCCGGTCGGCACACGCCCGCTTCGAAAGAGCTTGGTCCATTGGTCGCGCTCGGTGTCGCTTAGGACACCTAGCTCCGCCATGATCTCGGCTGCAAACTCGACATCCGACAATCCGCTCGCCGTGATGAGGCCGCGGTCACGGACAGCCGGTGCATCGACGTAGGTCGCCGCGTCCGAGTACTCCGGTACTTGCGCGGAGAGATAAGACAATCCGTTGCTCGTATGACTCCGACCGCGAAGCAGGCCGGTCCGGATAACAACGGTGGTAGCCGCACAAATCGCCGCGATCGGTACCCGGCGGGCGTCGAGCGCATTGAGAAGCCTAACCAACTCGGCCTCTGGAAATGCCTTCTCCCACCGGTCCCCACCCGGCAGGATAAACACGGCGACATCGCCTAGCTCCACCTCAGTCAGAACCTGCGAGGGCTGCACCATGACTCCGCCCATAGACACTACCGGGTCTGCACTCATGCCGACGACTTCGACCCGGTAACCTCCGTGCCGCCGAAGCTCGGCGAGCGCGTGCGCGGCCTCCCAATCCGCAAAACCAGGGAAGACAAAGAGGTAGACGGCCTTTGTGGGCATCCGCTGTTATCTACTCCAGGCCGCCTAACGGGTAGCGGGTCAGCGGCGAGCGAGGAGGCGAAGCCGACGAGCGAGTCCGCTGCACGCGCATGTTAGGCGGCCGCAAATTCTGGGACTCTCGACCGCGCTGGACTCTCCCGCGCGAGGCCCGCAGCTTCCGCCACGATGCGACGTTTAGCATCCTGACTGGGTCGAGGTTTTCGCCACCTTCGCTCATCCGCGTGCTCAGGTTTGGGACACCCCGATCATCTCACCGGTTCCCATCCTGAGATGGATCCTCGATTTCGGGCGCCGAGCTGCTGCCCGCACGTCGGTTGTCTCCGAGGAGAGAAGCGCGCCCTCGGGGACGACCGCCGTCGAAAACGCAGCCCGCGGTTGGCTCCCCTTGCATGCCGCCTCCATGCGTACTATACTGAACCATATGGTTCAGTATATGCGAGCCCGCCTCGATGCCTCATTCGCCGCGCTCTCGGATCCCACCCGACGCGGCGTTCTGGAGCAGCTCGGACGTTCCGACGCTTCGATCACGGACCTTGCCGAGAGGTTCCACATGACCCTCACGGGCATGAAGAAGCACGTCGGCGTCCTGGAGCAGTCCGGGCTCGTCACCACGGAGAAGCTCGGGCGCGTGCGGACCTGCAGGCTCGGCCCGCGCCGATTGGAGGAAGAGACGGCATGGCTCGAGAGGTACCGCCAGCTCTGGGACGCACGCTTCGACGAGCTGGACAACGTTGTCGAGGAACTGAAACGGAAGGAGAAGGTCGATGGACGCAAGAAGAGAGAGTGAGGCCACACCGATGAAGAACCGCACGACTGTGGAACGGAAGTCCGAGCGTGAGCTCGTCGTAACGCGAACTTTCAACGGT
>Ga0157375_10005946_pt1 | contig 10634 bp, 9 predicted proteins | sample M35metaG_FD_115311 | JGI IMG/M metagenome (GOLD analysis project Ga0157375, IMG submission 115311) | Miscanthus rhizosphere microbial communities from Kellogg Biological Station, Michigan, USA - M3-5 metaG | ecosystem: Host-associated > Plants > Roots > Rhizosphere > Soil | place: USA: Michigan... | reverse complement strand
TTACTGATGAAATCAGGTTGCAGGGCAAGGGCGTAAATCGAATTGAGCTTTTTAACAACACTGGACAGAGAATTTTATTCTTTGAAAACAAAGATAAGAGCGTGAATGAAATTCCCATCGGTTCGCTGCAAGAAGGAATTTATTTCATGAAATGGCAATCAGGAGAGAGGTCAGGTTGTACAAAAGTTTACGTAGCGAAGTAGAATAAGCGCACCAACTATGGACTTGTCAATAAAAAATAAAGACGTTGTATCTTCAATAAATTTTGCCTTGTTCGTGGGAACAATACTCAATTTTGTCAATCAGTTTCAGCCTCTGATTTCCCTGGATGCTTCTGAGATTTCATTTGTAAAAATAATACTTACGTACTCTGTACCTTTTTTCGTTTCACTTGTTTCATCTACCCTTTCCAATAGAAACGAGTGAACTCACTCCCAAAGAGCGATTACCTCTTTGGGAGTTTTTCTTTAACAGCATTTAAATATTTTTTTTGGCAGGAATAGCTGGCATCACTATTTCACTGGAAAAAATAAAAACTCAGGTTTAACATTGATTACGTTGTTAAGCAATGACAATAAGAAAAATATTTGCAGCATTCATAATCGCACAAACAGCATGCAACCTGGATGACAAGCCTGGATTGAAAATTCAGGAGCAAAATATGCTTACGGCTAAAATTTATTTTGAGCAGTATACTAATCACGATTTCAAAAAGATAGCTGATCTCTGTTCAGATACTTTTGAATTTAAAGACCCGTATTCTGGACAGGGAATCGCAAAACAAAACCGCCTTCAGACTATGGCAAAGCATAAGAAGTTACCGGAATTGACTCCGGGTATGCGGGGTGATGTTATGCACCAGAATTCTTCAAATGACAATTATATAATAGTAAAGTTTGTTTCATCAGGATCTGCACCCGATGGAACAAAATGGAAATTTTCGCTCTGCACAATTTTTACAATTGAGAATGGGAAAATTATAAAGGGCTATACCAGCTTCGATAACTGGCACAATGCGATCCAGCAGAGAGCAAGAGGATTTTAGGAAATCAGATTTAAGAATCCTTTAAGAATTGTTGTGCTTTCTTTAAGCAGCAAGTTTTTTGAAGCCATTTATGTTTGTAACTCAAAAAAAAAGCTCATGAAAATAAAATTACTTTCATCATTCATTGCTGGAATTTTACTGATCACAATGCCAGCAACATTGCAGGCGCAATGGTGCCCTGTCAATACCGCCATCCCATACAATGCCAACATGCCGGGAATCACCAACGTAACAGTTGGCAACATAAATCGCACTTCAGCAGATTGCGAAAATTATCCGAACAATAGTTATGTCTACACGGGACTTACTTTAAATCTTGTTCAGGGAAGTATGTACACGATGTCAATCACGCATACAATTGACGGATCAATTTGCCCCGACATGAATCTTCGTGTTTACATCGATTACAATCTTGACGGTCAACTTGACGATTTGGGCGAAGTGGTCATCAGCACAGATCATCATTTACCTGGAACACCTTATACAGCAAGCTTCACGGTACCACCAACTACAATATTAGGCGCAACAAGAATGCGTGTGCTGGCAAAAATGTCAGCGACTGGCGGACATACTCCACCAACTCCTTGTGATAACCCTCCTGATCCTTTTGGATTCCATGGCGAGATAGAAGATTACGATGTCATGATTACGTCAACCACAGGAATTGAACCGGTAAATTCTCTATCCGATTTTTCAATTGTTCCTGATATTTACAACCAAAATTTTACTGTTAAATACACCTTGCCAAACCCTGGAAACATTAAACTGAATATAACTGACGCACTGGGCAAAGTTGCTCTTACAGTATTAAACGAAAATCAAATCGCAGGGGAACATTCCTTTCTTATTAACCCGGGCGAACTTAAACTTCGTGCTGGAATTTATTTCCTTACCCTGGTATCTTCAAAAGAAATAAAAACCGAAAAATTCATTATTAGCCAGTAGGGTTCTGTCAGATATAATGCATTCCCTGGTCAAGATGTTGAGAACATACGGCTGTCTTCTCGTAGCTGTTTATTTTTTCTCAACTTCATGTACGAATGATAAAGAAGAAGTATTTAATGAATGCTGCAATGACAGAATTAACTACTCAGATAATTTAAAAGCAATACTTACCACAAATTGCGCAATTCCATCCTGTCATGACGGGAACTCACCTTTAGTCGCCCTAAATACATACGAGAAAGTAAAGCAAAAGGCTGACGATAGTACTTTATACAAGCGTGTAATTCAGACAAGGCTAATGCCGCCAATATCACAACCGCCTCTTTCCGACTGCGAATTTGAACAATTCAAATGCTGGTTACAGAATGGTGCAGGGAACTAACCTCCTAAAAATTCAAACTCAGTAAATACTTGGTGTAAAAAGTAGTGATGTGTCCAACGGCTTCATAAGCATTGTCGGAAGGGAAAAATAGAATGGAAAGCTCGCTGCGTACCTCAATGGGATTTTCCAAGTGAGTCGAATAAAGAAGCAACTACATTATAAAAAGTGATTGATTGAAAATGGATCCATGTTTCATTCTATCTTATTAGTTGTAGGAAGCCATGCATTACATCCGCTATACCTTTTGAATTCTGATACTCAACTATCCAATAGTATATCCCATCAGATACGTTTTCACCATTTGATTTACCATCCCAAAATATTTTTGGAGAGTTTTCTTTGTGAATTAAGTCCCCCCATCTATTAAAAATTGAAACCTGGTTAACGGTGATGCCTTTAATCTTTATCGGAATAAAAATATCATTTAGGTTATCATTGTTTGGTGTAAATACATTGGGCATTGTAAGAACATTTTCCTCAGGCAAAGAGTCAGTTCTTAAAACATCAGACAAAACTCTACAGCCACCATTTACTGTTACCTCAACAGAATAATTTCCAGTCTCATCGGGAATATAAATTTGCTTTGTTGCACCGCTTATAGGGTCATTGTTTAAATACCATTGATAACTGATGTAAGTAGAATTTAGCGATAGGGTATTTAAGGTATTTGAAATTATCGGCGGAGGTTGAAGTTTATCCATGAAAACAATGGTGTTTACCCAAAACATGTCCTGAGTATTGCTTACCGAATTGCCTGAAGAAACCCCACCAACAGATGTAAAGCCATCTACGTCAGCAGCAATTAAATCAAGTGTATTGCAATCCATAATTAGAGAGGGAGTGCCATTTGTATTAGTCGCAAGCACAACTGAATTGGGAAGCATCACTGTAAAGTATCCTTGAGCTCCACCGCCTTGTGTTGAAGATGAAATTGTTCCAAAGGGTCCATTAAAAATATCTGTGGTATTTCCATTTGCGGTAGGATTAAAAGTGCCTCCTGCAGGAATTATAGCAAGGTCAAATTCCCATTTAGAATTTAGGATGCTTGGATTATAACCTGTAATTCCAGCGGTTGCTCCAATAATTAATTTTCCTCCTAGTTTTGACCAGTTGTAAAGAGAGTCAATTTCTGCAGACGTGAATTGTTGGAGCGTACCATCAAGAATATTGAAAGCACCGAAAAAAAATATTTGTTCTTTAGGGATTGTAATAATCTGACATAGACTACCAGATGTAGAATACCCATCAATAATGTTTATAGACTTAGGGTAGGTTCCTGACGTTCCAAAATTATTTTGATTCAATAATTTCACTCTTGAAGAATTAAGCATATACTGACCATCAAGAGTATAACCAGATGCTCCTCCCGTTTGCCGTGCGTTACCAATCGAATTAATATTTATTGCCTGACTATAAGCATTTGTACATATAAAAATGAAAAATGAAAATAAGTGATGGACGTAATTCATTGAGTAATCAGAAGTGGAAATTCCAAAAATATTTTCATTACGTCTGCTTTCAAGTTTGCAGAAACTTTCATCAGAGCTTCAAATTGCCGCGTAACACCAAAGTTAACGCAATTCCTATTAACTACTGGAAAATAAACTTGGATCCGATGGGCTATCAGGCGAAAATAGCCTCAAAAATATCTATCAAGGAATGACTCAGCGAATTACTTAGTTACTTAGTTACTTCATTACCTAGTCAACCAACTCAAAAATTCGGCTTCAGCAAATACTTCGAGTAGAAAGTATTGATATGTCCAACAGCCTCATCTGCACTGTCAGCAAGGAAAAAATAGTTCATGTCTTTTTCGTCAATCATCTTTTCTTCGATGAGCACGTTTTGGATCCATGTCATCAACCCGCCCCAGTAATTTTTACCTACCAGTACAATCGGGAATTTTCCGATCTTCTTGGTTTGAATTAGAGTGAGGGCTTCAAAAAATTCATCCATGGTGCCGAAACCGCCAGGCATCACCACAAATCCTTGCGCGTATTTGATAAACATCAGCTTGCGCACGAAAAAGTAATCGAATGAAATCAGTTTGTCGTTGTCAATGTATGGGTTGTGCGATTGTTCAAATGGAAGTTCGATATTTAGTCCAACGGATTTTCCGCCTGCAGTCTTCGCTCCTTTATTTGCAGCTTCCATGATGCCCGGACCGCCGCCGGTAATAATACCATAGCCTTCTTTCGTCAGCTTAAATGCAATTTCTTCTGCCAGCGTATAAAAAGCGTGAGTCGGTTGAGTTCGCGCACTGCCGAAGATTGAAACACAGGGGCCGATTTTACTCAACTTGTCAAAACCTTCCACAAACTCAGCCATGATCTTAAAGATCTGCCATGTATCGTGGGTTTTGATTTCCTGCCAGTCTTTGTCGGCAAAGGCTTTTCGTATTTTTAATTCGTCAAAATTCATATGTGTGGTGCGAATATCGAAACGTTACGAATTTACAAATAACGAATTCGATATTCGCATATTCGAAATCATTCGATATTCCGTACAAGTCAACGGTTAGTTCTTCACAAGGTTTCTTAATTGTGGCCTGCTTTCTAACTCTTTACGTAAAAACTGCGCCGTTATACTCGTTTTGTTCTTAATAATCTCTTTTGGCATGCCTTCGCAAACGATCGTGCCGCCTCTTTCCCCGCCTTCAGGACCCAGATCAATGATGTAATCGGCGACCTTAATCACATCCATGTTGTGTTCAATGACGAGGACGGTATTGCCTTTGTCGGCAAGACGGTTCAATACTTCAAGCAGTATTCGCACGTCTTCAAAATGCAAACCTGTGGTGGGTTCGTCAAGGATGTAAAAAGTATTTCCCGTGTCTTTCTTCGATAATTCCGTTGCCAGTTTCACACGTTGTGCTTCGCCGCCGCTAAGGGTTGTGCTTTGCTGCCCCAGCGTTATGTATCCCAGCCCGACTTCCTTAATCGTTTTTATTTTATGCAGGATGTGCGGCATGTTTTCAAAAAATGTGCAGGCATCTTCAATACTCATGTCGAGCACATCGCTGATGGATTTTCCGCGGTAACGGATTTCAAGTGTTTCCCTGTTGTAGCGTTTGCCCCTGCAGGTTTCGCAAAGGACATAAACATCGGGAAGGAAATTCATTTCAATCACGCGCATGCCGCCGCCCTGGCAGGTTTCACACCGTCCGCCTTTGACGTTGAAAGAAAAACGTCCGGCTTTATATCCCCTGATGGCGCTTTCAGGAAGCGAAGCATACAGGTTCCTGATGTCAGTAAATACGCCGGTGTATGTAGCTGGATTGGAGCGTGGCGTTCTTCCTATCGGACTTTGGTCAATTTCGATTACTTTATCTACAAGTTCAATTCCATCTACAGTGGAATAGGGAAGGGGCTTCTGGTGAGAGTTGTAAAAATATTGGTTGAGGATAGGATATAATGTTTCATTGATGAGCGTGGATTTTCCACTGCCGGAAACACCCGTCACGCAAATGAATTTTCCGAGGGGAAATTTGACGGAAACTTTTTTCAAATTGTTTCCGCGTGCGCCCTTCAGGTCGATGAACTTTCCATTTCCTTTCCTGGTCTGTGCAGGGATTTCAATGTTCTTTATTCCATTCAGGTAATCGGTTGTTAAGCTGGATTGTGATTCCAGTTCCTTCGGACTTCCAAAGGCTACTATTTCTCCGCCATGTATGCCTGCGCCCGGACCCAAATCCAAAACGTAATCAGCATGCTGAATCGTTTCTTTGTCATGCTCAACGACTATCACGCTGTTGCCTGCATCTCTTAAATCCTGCAGTGATTTGATAAGACGAACATTGTCACGCTGGTGCAAGCCAATGCTGGGTTCATCAAGGATATAAAGTACGCCTACCAGTTGCGAACCGATTTGTGTTGCCAGCCTGATGCGCTGAGACTCGCCGCCGCTCAGGCTTTGAGAAGGTCTGTTGAGAGAAAGGTAATCAAGTCCTACATCAAGCAGGAATTTGATGCGCTTGCGGATTTCTTTGATCACTTCTCCGCCGATAGTCAGTTGCTTTTCTGAAATTCTTTTTTCAAGGTTTACAAACCAGTCGCTGAGCTGCTGCACGTCCATCATCGCCAGTTCGGAAATATTTTTTCCGTCAACATGGAAATACAAGGATTCTTTTTTCAGTCTTGCACCATGGCATTCCGGGCACACCGTGGTCTGCATGAACCGTTGAATCCATTTCTGCATGGCCGGACTGGTATCTTCCGTATCCTGGCTGGTGATAAAATTCACGATGCCCTGGTACGTCATCAGGCTGCGGTAACCGTCACCATAACCGGTTTCAGAATACACGTTCAGCACGTCATCGCTGCCGTAAAGAATCACATTCATTGCATCTTCGCTGATGTCTTCAATGGGATCTGACAAAGTAAAATTGTGTTTTCTCCCGAGCACGATAAGTTGTTTGAAGATCCAGTTGTCTTTCTGCGCGCCAAGCGGAGCAATGCCTCCGGCTTTGATACTCATCTTCGGATCAGGGATGATGCTCTTCAGATCAATTTCCGAAATGGTTCCTAAGCCATTGCATTTCTTACACGCACCATAAGGCGAGTTGAAAGAAAATGTATTTGGCTGCGGCTCGTCATAACTGATGCCGGATGTCGGGCACATCAAATGCCGGCTGAAATAAGTTTCTTTGTCAGTGTCGCCTTCCAGGATCATCACCGTTCCTTTTCCTGTCTTCATCGCCAGCGCAAGCGATTCCGTGATCCGCTGTTTGCTTTCTTTATTCACCACAGGCTGGTCAATCAGCAATTCGATGTCGTGGATTTTATAACGGTCAAGCTGCAGGTTTTTTTTCAGGTCAACGATCTTCCCATCGGTCCGCACTTTCAGGTATCCTTGTCCGCTGAGCTGCTCAAACAATTCCCTGTAATGTCCTTTACGCGCCCTGACGAGTGGTGCAAGTATTTTTATTTTTTTCTCTTTGAATTTTTTAAGGATGAGGTCCAGGATCTGGTCATCGCTGAGCCTTACCATTCGTTCTCCTGTTACATAAGAAAAAGCTTCTGAGGCGCGGGCGTATAGCAGTCGAAGGAAATCATAGATCTCTGTAATCGTCCCCACTGTTGACCTCGGATTCAGGTTCGTGGTTTTTTGTTCAATGGAAATCACTGGACTCAGCCCTGTTATTTTGTCCACGTCAGGACGCTCCATGCTGCCGAGGAACTGGCGCGCATAAGCTGAAAAACTTTCCATGTACCTTCTCTGGCCTTCGGCATAAATGGTATCGAATGCCAATGAAGATTTTCCGCTTCCGCTCAACCCGGTAATCACGACCAGCTTGTTGCGCGGCATGGAAACGTCAATATTTTTGAGGTTATGAACGCGTGCACCGAAAACTTCGAGCAGCTCTTCCTGGTTGTTATTTCCTTTATTATTACTCACTGATCACTTCCTTCTTTAACAATTTTTGCAAAGATCGTAAAAAGAAAAGCCGGTAGTACATCTGTAGAGCGGGGAACCTATTATTATCTGAAATGAAACCTATTCAAATAAAATTCCGGTTTTCACGTTACCAATCCCATAAATCTTTCTTTACTTTGTACGATGAGTAACATACTACGAGCATTTTTCATCTGCATCCTTTGTCCATCTATTGGCTTTTCCCAGGTAGGAGGCGGTGCAGTTTATTCTTTTCTGAATATACCGGCATCTGCACGCATTGCTGCCATGGGTGGCACCTTTGTTACTGTTAAAGACAATGACCTGAATTGTGCGCTGCAGAATCCCGCTGCATTAAGCCCCTTAACTGATAAATACCTTTCATTTAGCGGAGTTAATTATTTTGATGGTGTAAAATTCGGTGATGCCGCTTTTGCAAAGAGCTTCGGAAAAAAGGGAACATTTGATATCTGGATGCACTATGGAAACTACGGCACTTTTAAAGAAGCCGATGAAACAGGTGTTGTATACGGCTCATTCACGGCTGCTGATTATGCACTCAGTCTTGGCTGGGGTTACCAGCTGAATAAATTATTTTCTGTAGGCATAAACCTTAAGGGAATTTACAGCGACTACTATATTGTGAATTCTTGGGGACTTGCAGGTGACCTAAGCTTCATGCTGAATGACACCACGTACGGCTGGAACGTAACCGTGCTTGCAAGAAATATCGGCACACAATTGAAACCATACACAGCAGGAAACCAGGAGCCGTTGCCGCTGGAAGTTTTATATGGTGTTTCAAAAAAATTCAAACATTTACCTGCAAGGTTGAATATGACCGTCCGACATTTTGGAAAAGACATCAGTTACATCGATCCGAACGACCAGACCAACTACGATGCACTTACCGGGGAGTACAAACCGAATGAAGACAATGCCTGGGAAAAAACAATCCGTCATTTTACTTTCGGAGCTGAAGTGCTGTTATCCAAAAATTTTCATCTGAGGGCTTCATACAATTTTCAAAGAAGAAGTGAAATGCGCGTAGACACAAGGTCTAAAACAGTCGGATTATCTTACGGCTTTGGGTTGAAGATAAGCAAATTCATACTCAGCTATGGAAGGGCTAGCTATCACCTTGCAGGCGCAAGCAACCATTTTTCAGTAGCAGTGAATATCGGTGATTTCGGGAAGAAAAAAATCTAAAAAAAATATCAGAGGTTTTTGATGTTTATTGTTCTGAAATATTCTTTGTCGAATATTCCGAAATAGATCCATGAAGGATACCAGTTGTAATACGGCCAGATTTTTTTGATGCTGGATTGTTGGGATTCAAATGCACACATAAAGTCCTTTTTCTTTCCGCCAAAGTCTTTTATTGAAACCGATACTTCAGGTACAGGCATTCCTTTCACTCCATAAATATTTTTGCCTTGCTGGTAAGCCGGAAGGTTTCCAAGAATTTTTTCTGCCTGGGAATAAGGAAAAACAGACTGGTAGATTTTACGGACAGGAAAGTCAACGGTATCTTTAAAAAGTCTGCAAACATCGTCCACGCAGCGGCTGACCGCTACATGCTGCGGATGGCCATATCCTCCAATCGAATCATCAAGGGTGAAGATTATCGATGGCTTGTACTTAAAAATGGCATTGGTAATCATGTACCTGATTGTATCCAGCTTATATAGAGAAGGAAATTTCATGTATGGAACAGGCATCCACGGTTCTTCCTGTCCAGCATCATTCATGATGTCCACATCAAGTAACTCCAGGTTTTTAATTCCGGATACCTGTGCTGCTTTCTTCAATTCCTGTTTACGAACAAGGTTGTTTTCACTTTCGCCCGAACTGTAGAAACAAAGAAAGGTTACATCCCATCCTTTTTCAGCAAGAGAAGAAATAGTTCCTGCGAAACTGATTGCATCATCGTCATGTGCAACAATAATCAGCGCTGTTTTATTTTGTTCTGAATCCAGGAATGAGTCCTCTGAAAATTCTTCTTTGGGAGCGAGCGAACTCAGGTACAGGATGTGTCCTGCAAAAAGTGCAACGATGATAATCGGAAAAGAGAGCCAGGCTTTTTTCAAAGCATTTATTTTAAAACTGGAAACGAAGCTGGGCTTTGATTTCTGTTTTGTGATTCGCATCAATCACGTCCAAGGCGCTACCAACAGTTTGTTGGTTGTCATAAGTTGTTCTGCCGATGCGCAGCCATCCATCGATTCCTCTTATAAAACTGTAATGCAGCAAAATGTAATACCTGCTTCCGCGGTAATAATAAGAAGGGATGGAATAGGCATAGAGCACGTCATTTTCATACGCATAGATCCTGGTATCGTATGAATCGGTATCAAAAAGGACATACCTCAATGTGACGGCAAGTTTGCTTTTCATCGGTTTATACGTGATGTCCTGGAACACCATATATCCTTTCTGAGTTCCTGCACTTTTCTTTTCAAGCGTAACATATTCAATGCGGTTCGCAAGGGTGAAACTTTTCGAAGCTTTATACCTGATGTTGAACCGGTAATTGGTCTGGATCACATCCTGCAAACCATTTATTGGAAAGTCAGTTCCCGGATAATTTTCCGGCTTATTTTGCTGCTTGATCCTGAAGTAAGCGTCAAAGGTTTTATTGGGAGTGTAGTTCACCTGGGCCAGGTATTCATATCCTTTTGATGGCGCATCCACCTGGAATTTCAGCCACGGGAAACTGAACATGTCGTAATAAGCATTCACCTGGAAGAAACGTATCGGTTTTGCAGAAATGCCAAGCATGGTTCCCGTTTCATTCTCATCCTTGGAGTTTTCGGATATGGCGTTACTCAACAATGCATGATAGTCTTTGTCGAAATGACGATGTAA
>Ga0157375_10005944_pt1 | contig 10636 bp, 7 predicted proteins | sample M35metaG_FD_115311 | JGI IMG/M metagenome (GOLD analysis project Ga0157375, IMG submission 115311) | Miscanthus rhizosphere microbial communities from Kellogg Biological Station, Michigan, USA - M3-5 metaG | ecosystem: Host-associated > Plants > Roots > Rhizosphere > Soil | place: USA: Michigan... | reverse complement strand
GCTGCTCATCCTCGCGCTACTGGCGTTCGCCTCGTACGAGCGAATGACGCAGGCGTTGAAGTGGATGACGCTCGTGCTGTTCAGCTATGTGCTCGCCGCGTTCCTGGCGCGTCCGGATCCGGCAGCGGTCATCGCGAACACTCTCGTTCCGCGCATCGAGTGGTCGCGCGAATTTCTCTTTATGCTCGTCGCGATTCTCGGCACCACCATCTCGCCATATCTCTTTTTCTGGCAGGCGGCGCAGAACGCCGAGCACGACGCCTACTGGCGCCAACGACTGATCGGACGGCCGCAGCGGGCGATCCAGCGCGAGCTTCGCGCGGCGACGCGCGACGTCAACGTCGGAATGTTCTTCTCGAACGCGATCATGTTTTTCATCATCCTCACGGCGGCGGCGACGCTGCACCGCGCCGGAATCACCGACGTCGAGACGGCGGCCGACGCGGCGAAAGCACTCGAGCCGGTGGCCGGTCCCGCGGCCGCGGCGCTGTTCACGATCGGCCTTGTCGGGACGGGGATACTCGGCGTGCCGGTGCTCGCCGGATCAGCCGCCTACGCCATCGCCGAAGCGGCGGCCTGGCGCGCGGGAATGGATGAAAAGGTTCACACGGCGCGGCAATTCTACGGCGTGATCGCGTTGGCGATGATCGTCGGCATGCTGCTCAACTTCAGCCACGTGAACGCCATCCGGTTGTTGATCTGGTCGGCCGTGATCAACGGACTGCTCGCGCCGCCGCTGATCCTGATCATTCTTGTCGTGTGCAACAACGCCGCGGTGATGGGAGAGCATCGGAACAGCCGCACGCTGAACGTTCTCGGAGGGTTGGCGGCCCTCGTGATGCTGGTCGCGGCCGGCGCGCTTGTCTACTCGTGGCTGAGCTCAGGGCTGAGCTAACAGCTAGACAGCTAATAGCTAAAGCTATCAGCCGATCGGAGCGCTCATTGTTGCCGATAGCTTTAGCTAGCAGCTGATAGCTGGTAGCTTAGCCCGATGCCTTTCACCAATCCCTCCGACGACGAACTCCGCGCGCTGCTGAACGCGTCGCGCCGCATCGCGGTCGTGGGTGCGTCCGGACGGCCCGACCGGCCGTCGCTCGGAATTATCAAAGTACTCATCGCCGCCGGGTTCGACGTTGTGCCGGTGACGCCGATGGAGCCGAGCGTTCTCGGTCGCGCCACCTACCCTACCCTCGGCGAGGTACCGGGTCACATAGACATCGTGGATGTCTTTCGGCGTCCCGGTGAGACTCCGCCCATCGCCGACGAAGCGGTGAAGATTCACGCGAAGGCTTTCTGGCTGCAGGAAGGGATCACGAACGACGAAGCGGCCATGATAGCCGCGAGCGGCGGGCTCACCGTCGTGATGGATGCGTGCATCGGCAAGACGGTCCACCGACTCGGCATTCGAGTCGGGGCGAAGGGGCCGGACCAGGCCTGACCGTGGGCGCTCTTGCGCCACCGTTCGGATTCACACAGTATGAATTTGGCGGCGATCCGCGCCCAACCTCTTCGACCCTCCCCCAGCGAGGGTCCCAGCGAGGCAAAGGGGGGTAGACTCCCGGATCGGCTTGGTGATGCCTTTGGCGCCTCGGCGCCGCTGCTGGGGGGCGTGCGTCGTGGCCTGACCAAAGGACGAGACCAACACCATGCCGACCAACAAGGATTTCAAGCGCGTCGTTCGCGCTCGTATGCGGAAGACCGGCGAATCGTACACCGCCGCCCGCGCTCAGCTGCTCCACGCCACGCCGGTACCAATCGCCGCGCCGGCGGCCGTTCCGAAACGCCGGACCACGAAACCGATTCCGCCGCCGTCGATCGTTCCACCGGCACAATACGCCGAAGTCGCGGGAATGAGCGACGCGGCGGTCAAGAACGCCACGGGTTGCACGTGGGAACGGTGGGTCAACGCTCTCGATTATCGCCAGGCATATACTTGGTCGCACCGCGATATCGCCAAGTATCTCCGCGAGAAGTACAAGACTCCGTCTTGGTGGACGCAGATGCTCACAGTTGGCTACGAGCGCGTAAAAGGTCTCCGCGCGCCGGGCCAGCAGCGGAGCGGCAGCTTTACGGCCACTCGCAGCAAGACCGTTGGCGCGCCGCTCGCCAAGCTGTTCGCGGCGTTCGAGAAGAACGAGGAACGCGCGCACTGGCTTCCCGATTCTGAAGTGAAGCGCTCGACCAAGAACAAGTCGATGCGACTTCTTCTCGCCGATGGCTCGCAGGTTGTCGTCGGATTCACGTCGAAGGGCGACGCGAAGAGTCAGGTGGCGGTGGAACAAACCGGGCTCGCCAGCGCGGCCGCTGCCGTCGAGTGCAAGTCATCCTGGTCGGGCCGACTCGAGACGCTGGCCCTTCAGCTCTCGAGGTGACGCGACAATGCAGGGCGGCCGTCCATCGGGCGGCCGCCCCTGCTCCGTCTTACGCAGGAGCAATCGCCGCGCGTTTTCTACTAACGTCATAGTTGACACCTGTCTGTCCGGCGGTCAGGTTGTACTACCGCCGTAGTACTCGTCGCTTCGTCAACCTTCGCGCGCCTCTGCCGAATGATTCGACGCCGTACGCTCCTCGGGATGCTCGCCCTTGTCGCCTTGATGCCCAATCAAGGATCGTCGCAAACCTGGCGACGCACCGCCGCGACGATCGGACCGGCGCCGCGGGTCCTCATCGTTGGTGCGCGCCCGGAGGACGAGGACAACGCGCTCCTCGCCTGGCTCGGGCTCGGGCGCGGCGTGGAGACCGCCTTCCTCTCGATCACCCGGGGTGAAGCGAGTCCAAATGTCGCCGGGAGTGAGCGACAGTCCGCGCTCGCCGTGTTACGCACGGCTGAGGTGCTCGCCGAGCGAGAGCGCGACGGAGCGCGCCAGTTTTTCACCCGTGCCTACGACTTCGGCCCGGCGACGGAAGATTCGATCGTCGATCGGCTATGGCCGCGCGACACGCTTCTTCGCGACGTTGTGTCGGTCATTCGCGCGTTCCGACCGCAAATCGTCATCTCGATGTGCGACACCGCGAGCCGCGACGCGACTCGGCGGCGCGCCGCACGACTCGTTCGCGCCGCGTTCGATGCAGCCGGCGATACGGCGGTCGTCCCTTCACGGGCGGCGTCGCGCTTGCCGGCGTGGTCCGCCGCGCGCCTATACACGCGCGTCGACAGCGCCGTGACGAGCGCGGGCGCTCTGGTGATAAACGCGGGCGAGCTCGATCGCGAGTCGGGAAAGACGTATGAGGAGATCGGAGCCGAGATTCGCCGGCTCCAGCGCACGCAGCCGGCCCTCCGCGCGCCGAAAGTAGGAACCGCACTCCACTGGCTGCGCCTCGATACCGCGCGCGTCGCCGCACCGGCCAACGAATTGTTCGCCGGCATCGATACGACATGGGCACGCCTTCGCACTGGTGTGAGCGTGGTCGACGCACAGGTCGACACAACTCGCGAGGCGGTCGCTGCCGCGCGACGGCTGGCGCAAACGGCCGGTCCCGATACCGTTGCGGCGACGTTCGCCCGAGTCGTGGCGCGGAGCATCGCGGCACGTCTGGCGATCCAGTGCAGCGAGTCGTCGGGCGTTCCACTGTGCGGCGGCGTGCTGGGTGATTTGGTGGCGACGCTCCGCAGCGTTCGCGAGCGAGCGACCCGCGTGGCGCTCGACGCCGCGGGCGTTGTCGTGGACGGAACGGTGTCGCGTGAGTTCGTCGCCGTTCGTGACTCCGTCGCCGCCGAAGTAACGGTGTTCAACGGCGGTGCCGGGCCGGTTACGCTGCGGCGCCTTGCAGCCAACGGCCGAGTCGCGCTGACCACCCTGATGAACGACTCGGTTCGAGTCGCACCGGACAGCTCGCTGCGCTGGAGCGGGTCGATTCGCGTGGACGCGCAAGCCAGCCATTGGTGGCAGCTGAACGGATTGATGAACGGGATGGCAGTGCACGCGGTCGGCCCGAGCATGAGCGGAGTGTTCAGCGAGCTGATTGCCGGCGAGGACCGGCAGCCCGTGTACGGACCGGAGGCCACCATCGCCATCGCCGGCGTCGACATTCCTGTTGCGCCGCGATCGTGGGTCTACCGGGCGCCGGGCACCGTTCGAGGCGACGACCGCCATTTCCTCACCGGCCTGCGAACCAAAACAATTCTGCTGGAACGAACCGCCGAATACGAGCGGGCAGGAATCCCAATCAATCGGATCTTTCGGGTCTACGTATCATCGGCGCGCGCGTCGACGGATACGGTCGTCGTGGAGCTCAAGACACCGCCTGCTCTCAAGGTGGATACCGTAGAGCGACGCGTGGTGCTCCCGCCATTCAGCGGCCGAAACGTCTTCTTTCGAATTCGGGGCATGCTCAAGCCCGGAGCGGACTCGATCTCGGCCCTCGTGCGCGTCCCCACGCCCGCGCCGGGACCGCGTCGTCCGGGCGCAGTAAGCGACTTTGGCGGGCAGACCTATCAGGTGGGCACGATTCCGCGCGACTACCAGCACGTTCCGACGCAGGTCTTCTTCCGGCTGGCGGCCGAGCGATTGGAAGCCGTGGACCTACGCGTGCCGCCGCGATTGCGCGTCGCCTACGTGAAAGGGACGGACGAGGTCCCGTTAGGGCTCGGACAGTTGCAGATCAACGTGCAAACGCTCGACCCATCGCTGCTTTCGGTCGTCGATCTCTCGGTGTTCAACACCGTGCTGATCGGCGTCGACGCGGCCAAGGGTGACGTGCTCGCCGGCGCCGTCGAATCGCTTCAGGGCTTCATGCGCCAGGGCGGAACGGTGGTGGTCCTTCCCCAAAGCTCTGACGTTGCCCAATCGGGCCTGCTTCCCTTCCCGGTGGCGTTCGACACGCTCCCGCGCAACATCACTAATCCCGAGGCCGAAGCACACGTGATCAACCCGCGGTCGACGCTGCTTTCCTGGCCGAATGCGATCACGGCGAAGGATTTCAGCGACTGGGCGGGCGAACGCGCGCGCAACGTTCCGATCGGAATCGACACGCGCTATGGAACGGTCCTTACGATCGGTGACCCGGAGACAGGGACGCCCGCAACGCTGCTCACGGCGCGCATTGGTCGCGGGATGCTCGTCTACACATCACTCGCGCTGGACACCCAACTGGCCGCGGTTCACCCCGGAGCCGCGCGGCTCCTCGTGAACATGATGACGGCTGGAATGGCGCCGACGAAGAGATAACGCGGGTGGATTGCCGAATGGCGCGCGCGCATCAAGTATTACCTCAACCGAAATCCGGAAGAGGAACGGGCGCATGGTGTTCGGGACGAGCGGTGAAGTAGTTCGGGTGGCGCTGGCGGCGTTGCGCGCCAACAAGCTGCGGTCGCTGTTGACGATGCTTGGCATCGTGATCGGCGTCGCCGCCGTGATTGCTATGATCGCCCTCGGCAACGGTGCCGAGAGCGCGGTGAAGGACCGGATCGCGCGCCTCGGGACCACCGTGCTTCAAATCAACCCGCAGCGGATCAATCAAGGGGGCATCAACACCGGCAGCATGGCAAAGCTGTCGATGGACGACGTCGAAGCCCTCAGACAACGAGCGGAGCACGTCACCGGCGTCAATCAGCAGCAGGATCGTCCGCTTCAGGTCGTCTGGAAGAACCGGAACACGAACGTTCAGATCACGGGAACGGCGTCGAACTTTCCCGACGTTCGTGGTTTTCAGCTCGCCGTCGGGCGCATGTTCACCGACGCCGAAGACCGCGCGCGGGCCCGCGTCGCCGTGCTCGGCGCGGAGGTGCTCCCATTGCTCGGCGCCGACAGCCCGGGGGCGATTCTGGATGAGCGGATTCGCATCGCCGGGCGGCAGTTCACCGTCATCGGCGTGCTGGCGAATCGCGGGGTGAGCGGCGTTGGCGACGCGGACCAGCAGATCCTTATTCCCTTCTCCACCGGCCGTTTTGGAATCTTCGGAACGGACCGGATTCAGGACGTTTGGGTGCGGGCGGAGAGCGAGAGCACCCTCGCCTTGGCGACAATCGAGGTACAGTCGATCCTTCGCCGGACTCACCGCCTTCGCGCCGATCAGCCGAACGACTTTTCTATCCGGAACCAGTCCGATTTCCTGACGGTGCTCAGTGAAACGACGGAGACGTTCACGCTGCTGCTCGCCGGCATCGCCGCCGTGTCGCTGCTCGTCGGCGGCATCGGGATCATGAACATCATGCTCGTTTCTGTGACCGAGCGCACACGCGAAATCGGAATTCGCAAAGCACTCGGGGCGACGCGTCGCAATATCCTCTTGCAATTTTTGGTGGAGGCGGTGGTATTGTGCATTGCCGGCGGCGCCGTCGGCGTAGCACTCGGCTCTGGAGTGTCGGCGGTACTCCGACGCTCATTCGGATGGGATACGGCAATGAGCCCAACGGCGATCACGCTCGCTTTTGCATTCGCGGCCCTTGTGGGAATCGTGTTCGGCGTCTGGCCGGCACGACGGGCCGCGGTCCTCGATCCAATTACGGCGCTGCGATACGAATGACGGAGCTGGCTGTTAGCTCCGACGCGTTGACGACGGTCCCTTCCCCGGTCACCGCCGAACCGTCCTCAGCGAGCGCGATTGCGACGGGTGCGGCGGCTCTCGTGTGCATCGCGATCGGGATCGTCGTGCTGGCGGGATGGGCGTTCAGTGCGGACGTAATGCGTGGCGCCCTCAACGCCCTGGTCATGCCGCCGAACACGTCGCTGGCGTTCGTCGTCGCCGGGGTGTCGCTATGGCTTCAACGGAAGCCGCCCGCAAGCACGTTGCTCCGCATCATCGCGCTCGCGCTCGCCCTGATCGTTCTGGTGCTCGGCGCGGTTTCGTTCGCGGAACGGGCCTTCGACCTGCACCTCGGAATTGGCCGGCTCGTGTTTGGGAATCGGCTGGCGGTCTATCGCGACTTGTCGTCGAGCGGAATGGCCACGAATTCCGCGGTCGCCTTCGTGCTCGCCGGCGGCACGCTGCTCGCCCTCGATGCGCCTCCGCGATGGCGGGGACGAACGACGGAATGGATGGCGACGGCCGGCCTGTTGATCGCTGCCGCGGCAATCGTCGGGTACTTGTACGACGTGCGGGCGCTGTATCAGGTGGACAATGCCGCGGCGATGGCTGTGTCGACGGCGATTGCTTTTTTTGCCCTGCATTCAGGATTGCTGTTCGCCCGGTCGGAAACGTCGTGGCCGGGGGTGTTGTTGTCGAAAGATGCCGGCGGCACGATGGCGCGTCGTCTCCTCGTCGCTGTCTCCGCCGTTCCGTTGGCACTCGGGTGGCTCCTGATCCATCTCAACAAGGATGCGCTGGCGAGCCGCGAGGCGGGTGTGGCTCTGCTCGTCGTCGCGCTGACGGCCGTGCTGATGATGGTGGTGATTCGCGCGGCAGCCGCGGTGCGCGCGGGCGAGGCGGCGATCCAGGCGCTGCTCGAGCGCGAAGCGGATGCCCGCTTTCAGGCGGAACGAGCGAACAATGCGAAGAACGATTTCCTCGCCGTGATGAGCCACGAGCTTCGCACACCGCTGAACGCGATCATCGGATACAGCAGCCTGATGGCCGAAGGCATCCCCGACGAGCCGACGAAAGCGCAGCATCGTCAGCTCGACCGCATTCACGTGAGCGCACAGCATCTGCTCACGCTGATCGAACAAGTGCTGACGCTTTCGCGCATGGAGCTGCAGGAGCAGCCGGCGTTCAGTCCCGTGCGCGTCGCCGAGCTGGCGGAGGATTCGGCGGCGATGGTTGCTCCGCAGGCGCGCGAGAAGCAGATCGACCTGACGGTGGTCGTGGACGACGACGCGCTGGTCATCGACACCGACGAAGCGAAACTACGGCAGGCGTTGGTGAACCTGATGGGCAACGCCGTGAAGTTCACGGATCGCGGGTACGTGCGACTCCGCGTCTCACGTCCGGCGGATGAGAATCGCGTTCGCTTCACCGTCGAAGACTCCGGGCCGGGCATTCCGGCCGAGCATCTCGAGCGCATCTTCGAGGCGTTCTGGCAAATCGACCAATCGGCGAGCCGGCGGGCGGGCGGTGTCGGCCTGGGACTGCACGTCACGCGCGGCATCGTGTGGTCGCTCGGCGGCGAGATCTCGGTCCACAGTACGCCGGAACAGGGCAGCGCGTTCACGATCCGCCTGCCACTGCAGCATTAGCGTTTCCCCGCTGCCGAGACGGTCGGACGACGATAGTATTAGGGCACTTCGTCCTTCCGAGTATCCACGACATGGCGATCATCCGATCGATGTTGCTGCGCGCGTCGCGCAGCGCCTGGTTGGCTGACCAATTCCGCCGGCGCTCGTTCGCGCGCCGCGCGGTGCGCAAGTTCATGCCCGGCGAAGATGTCGGGTCCGCGCTGAGCGCGTCCAGCGAGTTCGCCCGTGAGCGCATGGGCACCGTGATTACCGCGCTCGGCGAGCGCGTGACGAATCGTGAAGAGGCCGACGCCGTGCGCGATCACTATCTCGAGCTGCTCGATCAGATCAGCGCGAAGAGCTTGCCGACGCACGTCTCGGTGAAGCTGACGCACCTCGGGCTGGATCTGGGCCGCGAGGAGTGTTTGACCCGCGTCCGCACGCTGGCGACACGCGCCGAGCAGACGGGGACGTTTTTGTGGATCGACATCGAAGAGTCGTGGTATGTCGACGCGACGCTCGAAGTGTTTCGACGCGCGCGAGAGACGCACGAGAAAGTAGGCTTGTGCCTGCAGGCATATCTCTATCGCACGCCCGCCGACATCGAGGCGCTGATGCCGTTGAAGCCGGCGATCCGGCTCGTGAAGGGCGCGTATCGCGAACCGCCGACCGTCGCGTTTCCGCGGAAGCGCGACACCGACAGTGCGTACTTCGATATCGCCGATCGCTTTTTGCAAGCGGCGGCGCGCGGAGCGGCGTTCCCGGTGTTCGGCACGCACGACCTCGCCCTCATCGAGCGCATCCGTTCGCGCGCATCGTCGCTCGCCGTTCCGGAGGGCGGGTACGAGATCCACATGCTGTACGGCATTCGGCCGAGCGAGCAGCGTGCGCTGCGCGACCGTGGGGTGCGCGTGCGCGTGCTGATCAGTTACGGCACGCACTGGTTCCCCTGGTACGTGCGTCGTCTCGCCGAGCGGCCGGCGAATCTCTGGTTCGTGGCGAAGAGCGTCCTTTCATAACGAGAGCCGCGCACAACAATTCGCGAATGATCGTCGCGCGATTTTTCGCGCGACGATCAGCATTGGGCCTTGGTCCCACACTGCCGAATTCGGAGAAATTTGGCAGCGGTTGTGCTGCAAGCGCGGGCATTCCCTCTTCGGAGTTGCCTCGTGCTCCGGTCTTCCCTTCTCGCGCTAGGTGCCCTGGCCGTCGCGTCGACGCTGTGCATCGCGCAACAGCCGGGCGTCTCACTGAGCCCATTCGTCACCTTTCTTCCCGACGCGGATGTGAGTCCGCTCGCCGGTCTGTCGTTTTCGATCACCGGCGGGCCGTTGTCGTTGCGCGCGGGCGGACACATGTCGATGCGCGATCGTGCGGCGTCGAACACATTCTCGGCGTCGATGCGACCGTGGGGAGCCGATGCCGACGCGGTCGCCTACCTCGAGAGCTATAACTACAACCAGCACGTGCTCTTCTCGCCGTACGTGTTCGCCGGTTTGAGCACCGCGGCGGTGGACAGCGGCCGCTATCGCGTGATGCATCAGGGTTGGAGTTACGGCGGCGGACTCATGACGCCGATGGGCAGCGCGTTGAGCGCCTTCGCCGAGATGCGCTGGCGGATGAGCCAGTACGTTCTGCCGAACGCGCAGGACGCGTTGCCGGCGACACGTGAAATGCGCCTCGGCTTGAGCTTCCGCGTCGGAGGCGGCGGAACGGCTGCGGAGATCGTCCACGTGCTCTCGGCGACCGACATCGGATCGTTGGCGGAGGCGGCGCCGACGAATCGCGCCGCGTCACGAGTGATCTCGACGGCGGAGAACTACGTGGGTGTACCGTACCGTCGCGGGGGCACTTCACCGTCCTCTGGTTTCGACGCTTCCGGTTTCGTCCGGTTCGTCTTCTCGATGCTCGGTGTGAACCTGCCGCGTCTGTCGCGCGACCAAGCGCGCGTCGGCGAGCGCGTACGACCGGACTTGAATGCGCTTTCGCCGGGCGATCTCGTGATGTTTCAGGACGAGGGAGGCATCAATCACGTCGCGATTTACGTCGGACGCGCCCGCATCATTCATTCGTCCGAAACGGGAGGCGGCGTTCGCATGGACGATCTCAACTCGGATCGCGGTCGCTGGTTCTTAGAGCACCTCGCCGCCGCGCGGCGCGTGCTGCCCGATGCCCGCGGTATGTTGCTCGACCTCGCGCGCGGCTTCCCGGCCGACGTCCCATCCGGCTCGGACGGCCCCGATCACGCGCCACGCGTCCCGTCGCGTCGGCGCAACTGAGATTCCGCTTCTCGACGAGAAACGCTCCTCGGCGAGTCACGCTCCGAGGCGGCCCAGTATCCTTCGGGCGACCAGGCAGTGCTGCCGGTACTGCAGGCAGCACTGCCTCGGCTCGCCCTGCGGACACCGGGCCGCCTCTGCGCTGCCTCCCTTGAAACGGCGAGGTGGGCTGTACCCGATAACGCCGTGCAGTTCCAGCAGTCGCCTGCGCGCGCGCAGCGCGCGCTGAATGAGTTACGCGTCCGGAGTCAGATGGACCCTCGC
>Ga0157375_10005943_pt1 | contig 10637 bp, 10 predicted proteins | sample M35metaG_FD_115311 | JGI IMG/M metagenome (GOLD analysis project Ga0157375, IMG submission 115311) | Miscanthus rhizosphere microbial communities from Kellogg Biological Station, Michigan, USA - M3-5 metaG | ecosystem: Host-associated > Plants > Roots > Rhizosphere > Soil | place: USA: Michigan... | reverse complement strand
GCTGGATCGATGCGAAACGTCCAAGTGCGGATCCCAATGTGGTTGATGAGGGCCTTTACCTGAAAGGACAAACTGCGCGAAGACTGAGTCTGAGTTTCAATGGCCTGGCTGCAGATTGGTATTGGATGAGATCTTTGCAGTACGTCGGTGGCAAGATTGTGAACATGCGGGAGGACGTCGTGTTCGACAATCTTGAGCAACTCAATCTGAAACTACTTCCCTCCTTGTTAGACACTGCGACGACTCTCGATCCGGAGTTTTTCCAACCTTACGAATACGCTGCCGCGGTTCTGCCCGCTGTTAACGTCAACGAAGCCATTCGTATTGTGCAGAAGGGCAGCGCAGCGAATCCTTCGGAGTGGAGACTGTATCAGCACCTTGGCTATCTCTACTGGCAGAAACAAGATTACAAATCTGCGGCCGAAGCCTACGGGAACGGCGCTCAAATTCCGGGCGCACCCCAATGGATGGAAGCGATGAAAGCTCGAATGCTTGCCGACGGCGGCAGCCGTTCAACCGCTCGCGAGATTTACGTTCGGATGTATGAACAGTCGTCTGACAACAACATTAGAACGATGGCGCGGCACCACGTTTTTCAAATTGATGCTGCGGATCAGATGGAGGTTCTTCAGAAAGTCCTCTCTGAGTTTCAACCTCGGAATGGCCGCTGCATTTCAGGATGGAAGGAACTTCAGTCTGAGTTGAGAACATTGCGCATGCCGATCGACTCCACTGGTGCGCCAATCGATCCTTCCGGCACTCCCTATGTGTTGGGAACGAACTGCCAGGTGCAACTGAGTCCCAGTTCAGGTGTGCCGGCCAGATGAATGTTCCGCTTCAAATAAGTAGCGCAGACTTTAGTATGGTTTGAGCGACAACATTGGGAGCACACAGACTGAAGTCTGTGCCACTTGAATCCGGAAGCTTGTCGAGACTACACCTAAGATATGAAGGTCATCGAAATTAACAATTTGACGAAGGATTACGAAGTCGGCTTCTGGCGGAAGAAGAAGGTCCGCGCACTCGACGGTCTTTCACTCTCGGTCGATGCCAATCAGATCTTTGGCTTCCTCGGTGCCAACGGCGCAGGCAAAACAACCACGCTAAAACTTCTGATGCGTCTTATCTTTCCAACAAGCGGCAGCGCACGGATTCTGGGTCACGACATTAGTGTCGTAAAAATGCACAGTCGCATCGGTTACCTTCCAGAGAATCCTTACTTCTACGATTACCTAACAGCAAGAGAACTACTTGAATACTGCGGACAGCTCTTTGGTCTCACTCCATCCGTCCGCAAAAAACAGGCAGCTTCATTACTCTCCAGGGTCAGACTGGATGAGAAGCGTTGGGATACGCAGCTCAGAAAGTTCTCCAAAGGAATGCTTCAGCGCGTAGGACTCGCCCAATCACTAATCAATGATCCCGAAATTGTGTTTTTGGATGAGCCGATGAGCGGTCTCGATCCGGTAGGCAGGCGTGAAGTTCGAGACTTGATTGCGTCCTTGCGAGAAGAAGGAAAGACGATCTTCATGTGCTCGCACATTCTCTCCGACATTGAAGTCCTCTGCGACCAGGTCGCCATTTTGAAGCGAGGAAAACTTGCGCAGCTAGGTTATCTCGATGAATTGCGTCAACGAAACGATGATCCTAACCGCATGGAAGTTTTGGTGACAGGAACTGACGCCGCAACACTGAAGAGGTATTTGACTAACGGCAACGTGACTCCAACGCCACGTGGACTAAGGATTGAAATCGGTGCCGAAAACGAGATCGAGGCCGTGCTGACCGGGTTGAGATTAGCGGGTGGCAAACTGGTTGCCGTTCAACCAATCAAGCAGTCTCTTGAGGAGCTCTTTCTGGACTAACGTCGCAAACATTCACTGCTTAAACTTGAACGCAGTCACCGCCATCCTGATATCAGCACGATCGTCCTTGTCGCTCAGTCCTTCCAGGAGAATTGAAACAGGTAATGTCTTGTTCGGTGGCAGCTCAGGCTGACGCGTAGGGACGATGACGACTGTTCGCTCCTTAACTGGCTTGCCCTGATGATCGACAACGGCTGCCCACATTTCCAGACCAATCAAAGTTTTTCCAGTCAGATTTCGAACAGTAGTGTGAAGACTCATCACGATGTCACCAAGTGGACGCTTGGCTTCATCCGCTTCGGGCGTATCCAGAACGATGTTAGCTTTTTCCTTTTCGAACTCAGGCGATCCAGATCTGATTGCGCCCTGTAGCGTTGGTTCTCCACCCGGCGTTATTCGTGTCGACCGAAGCAGCAGATAGAAAAACCCGGCGATTAATATCGCGGCACCAACAGCCACGATGATTATCAACGTACTGCGCGATTCGGCAGGCGCCTCAGCACGCTTTTCATGTGTGTTCATGGTGCGTCGAATTTTAGAGACGGAAAAATCGTTTGGCAATGGAGTCGACCCCTCAACTGATTATCAGGATCATTAGACTCCATTTGGCTGGAGGGGTTCCGAAGTTGGACCAAACGGACCGCTAGTGTGGCAAAAGCTCAGTGATCAGGTTTTCCAATTCCCCAAAGTCAATCGGTTTCGTAATGTAGCTGTTGCAACCGGCGGTCAGTGCCTCTTGCTGAAAATCAGCAGTGTCGTGGGCCGAAACGGCGATTATTGGTACGTCTTTAAACTCCGGAATTCGCCTGATGAGCTTTGTTGCCGCCAGACCGTCGATGATTGGCAGGCTCAAATCCATCAGGATGAGAGCCGGCTTTTCGGTTTGTGCTACCTTCACTGCTTCTTCGCCATTTCGCGCCTCAACCACGCGATAGCCTTCCATTTCCAATAGGCGGCGCATCATGAACCTATTATCCTCGGTGTCCTCCACAAGTAGGAGAGTCGTCTCATTCTTTTCCGTTTCCATTTTTAGCCTTAACCGCTTTATTACACACTCCAGGGAGGCGCTACCCCCTCCAAGTTATTGATTTTGCTGTATCACTAGAATACGCCGGAAGATTTTGCTAACATCCCGCACTGAAATACAACACATCAGTGCGAGTACCTAGCTTCTAATCCGTACACTTGCCTGATGACTTCGGGATCCCCAACCCGACGGCGGCCCCCAAGAGTAAAGAAAGATTATTAGCCCAATGAAGCCTTTATCAACGAGGACAGCTGACGGAAGTACGCTTCAAGACCTTGGTAGAGCATCGATCCAGATTGTGCACGACCTTAAGAACCAACTAAATGGTCTCAAACTGTATGCCACCTTTCTGCGTCGACGAATTGAAAAAGGCGATCGACCCGAAGATGAGCAGCAGACAATCATAAAACTCATCTCCGGCCTGGATCGAGCAGCAAACGACCTCTCTACCATTGTGCAGTACGGACGAGAAATCGAACTTAAGAAACAACCGGGTTTCGATATTCAAAAGGTTATCCGTTCGATCTGTTCCCAACTGACCGATAGTTCGTTACCGGTGATTTGTGAGTCAACGCCCGATCCACTAACGGGAGATCTTGACTCAAGTAAACTAACAGATGCTCTCAATTGGATTTCAGCCGTTGCACTAAAACATCGTCCTACTGAGGAAGAGGACGGCCAAATCACGGTGTCAGTGAAGCGTGATGAGACTCGCGATGACCAGGCAAGGATTGAGTGGTCAGGTCTGGCACCAATCGACCACGATCCCTTTCGGTCATTTGTCGGGAGCGATGAGATCAGAATGTCCCTAGCAGCAAAGATTGTCGAAGCACATGGCGGATCGGCAGAGTATGAAGACCGTTGTATTCGAGTCACTTTACCTCTCTCCCAGTAAGCCGGCATCTTCGAAAAGGAGTGGAGATTCAAAATGAGCCCTCAAAGCGCAGCCATTTCCAGGGAGGAAAAAAGGGTGGAGAACAAAGACGTTCGGATTCTAGTGGTAGACGATGAGCCGATGATGGCCGACTCGCTTCGGCAGAACTTCATCGAAGAAGGTTATTCGGTTGATACGGCGGCAACAGGTGCTGCCGCGATCGAACTTTTCGATCAGGGCGGGCACCATCTCGCCATCTGCGATCTGCAGTTGCCCGACATGGACGGACTCGAGGTTATGAGACACATGAAGGACGCTCGTCCGACCACCGAAGTGATCGTAGTCACCGGTTACGGTACCGTTCAAAAGGCAGTCGAGGCGACAAAAGCCGGCGCATTCTATTTTGTCGAGAAGCCGTTTGACTTTGAAGAGCTGCAGCCGCTTGTCGAAAAAGCACTCGAACGCCGTGAGCTTGTGGCTGAGACAGTCAACATGCGACGGCAACTGTCAACGCGTGCCGAGTACTTCAATATCATCGGTGCATCCAAACCGATGCAAACCATTTACGAGACGATTGAGTCAGTTGCGAAGTCCGATGCAAACGTACTGATCGTTGGTGAGTCCGGCACAGGCAAGGAACTGATTGCCAACGCTATTCACTACAACTCTCTCCGATCGAAGAAACCGTTCATCAAAGTGAATTGCGCGGCGTTGCCGAAAGAGCTAATTGAATCGGAACTGTTTGGTCACACAAAGGGAGCTTTCACTGGAGCGCACGCAGACAAGGAAGGACTTGTTCAGCACGCCGCGGGCGGCTCCTTGATGTTGGATGAAATTGCGGAGATGCCGGTGGAATTGCAACCGAAACTGCTGCGAGTTCTGCAGGAAAGAAGTTATCGCAAGATAGGTTCAGAAAAGACCTACGCCGTTGATTTCCGTCTGATTTGTTCGACAAATCGCCCGCCGGCCGATGCAATACGCGACGGGCTTTTACGAGATGATCTCTTTTATCGGATCTCGACAATCACGATTCACGTTCCGCCGCTTCGCGAACGCAACGAGGACATACAGCTTCTCACTGAACACTTCCTGCAAATGTATGCGCAGAAATATGAGCGGCCAATTGGCGGTGTGTCGCAGGCTGCGTACCAGCGTCTATTCGGACATTCATGGCCCGGCAACGTTCGTGAACTTCAAAACGTTATCGAGCGTGCCGTCCTGCTCGCTAAGGACTCGAAGATCGAACCGATCGACCTACCCTTCGACAATGGCACGATGCCTGAAGGCTCGTCGCCAACCACGGACTGGGATATTCCACCAAACATGACGCTCGAAGATATCGAACGACTTGTTATTGAAAGAACGTTGCAGCGCACAGGTGGTAACAAACAGGCGGCTGCAAATCTTCTTGGAATCTACAGGCCGCGCCTCTATAGCAAGATTCGCAAGTACAATATTGACGTAACTTCGCGCGCGTCCGCTTAACAAGCTGGCGGGTAGTCTTCAATTACAAGTGGCCCTGCTCTTCGGGCCACTTTCTTTTGACCCAATAGTTCAACTCAAACCGTGCCGCATGAAAGTTCTCCCAACGACACGACTACGAAGCATCGACGCGCTCCGAGGAATCGCCGCTCTCGGAGTGGTTTTCTATCACGCCATCGAACAGAGCGATAAAGTCGTTCCAAACAATCTGCTCAAGTACCCGGTTCGTCTCCTTCAGCTAGGAGCCTCATTCGGCTACATTGGTGTCTTTCTCTTCTTCGTAATCTCAGGGTTCTGTATTCACCTGCAATGGGCGCGAGCTCGAGCCAATGAGCAGGAACCACAGATTCAATTCGGTGCTTTCTGGAAACGAAGAATAAGACGTTTGTATCCTCCGTATCTAATCACACTAGCCCTCTTTTTCTTTTTTTCAGCGACGTCGGTTGGCTTGAACGTTACGCACTTTTTGGTTTACGACGTCGTGATGCATTTGCTGATGCTTCACAATCTCGATCCGAAAACGTGCTACAGCATCAACGGTGTATTTTGGACCCTTGCGATCGAGGAACAACTCTACCTTGCCTACTTCCTATTACTCTTTCTTCGCAGACGCTGGGGATGGAGTTTGGCGCTGACTGTGTGCCTGTTGGCCCGGGTTGCGTGGATGGTGTTTAGTCACATTGTCTGGTTAAGAACCGGCATCGGAGTTCCGGTTCCTGAGGCCGCCGCGTCTCACTGGTTCACCTGGGCACTTGGCGCACTTAGTGTCGAAGCATGGTTGGGACTGATCAGGCTACCTAAGTGGTGTCGAAGTCTTACGCTAGCCTGCCCTTTGATTATCGGCGCGTCTGCGCTCTCTTATTTCCTTCCGTCGATTTCGAAAGACACGATCTGGCATGATCTCGGTTGGTTCATCATGCATCCGATGTGGGGAGTTGGCTTCTTCATCATCGTTAATCGCGCGGTTATTGCAGAAGATAGCTGGCTTAAACAAATGAGAATTCCTTCTCTGATTTCTGTCTTCGCCACACTTGGAGTGTTCTCATATTCAATCTACCTGACTCACGAGTTAACGATCATGCAATCCTGGCGTTGGGTAACTCCGGCTTTGGGGCAAATCCAAAATGTGTTTCTGATAGTTCTGCCCGCGACAATCCTCGCTGCCTGGATATTCTTTTGGTTCTGCGAACGTCCGTTCATGACGCGTAGAACCGCAAAGACTCCGGGTGCTGAGCGTCAGGAAAAAATCGCGCTCCTGGAGAGAACGGCCGAACCGCAATTGTCCGATATGCTTTAGCTTGTCGGTAATGCAGTGAGATTTAGAAGGGAGCTTGCTAATTTGAGCTTAGTACTTTGAGCTTGGAGCTTAGTCATCCTGTTTCTGTCGTCGCGTTGACGATCAAAGCACAAAGATCCAAGCACAAAGATCCAAGTTCAAATCAGCTGGTATGTAGCTACGCTAGTAGGCGTTTCAAAGCAGCGAACCTTGTAGATCTGCACCCGCTCGTCACCAACCTTTTCCGCGATCCGCTCCAAAACATATTTCGCGAGGTTTTCAGCCGATGGTTGTAGTTCATCAAACGGTGCCAGTTCATTGATATTCCGGTGATCAAGGTAAAGCACTACCTCGTCAGCTGCGGCTTTCAACTCAACAAAGTCCACTAACAATCCGACGTTGTCGAGCTCACGACCGCGTGCGTATATCTCAATCTTGTAGTTGTGTCCGTGCAAGTTCTCGCACTTACCTTTGTAGCCGCGGAGCTGGTGCGCGCTTGAGAAATTGCGTTCGATCATGACTTCAAATTGTCCTGGCATATTGGGTGGAGTCTAAAGTGCGATAGAACTGCTACGCAAGCATGAAGCTCTGTTATTTGATCTTTGTGCTTGGTGCTTTGTACTTTGTGCCTTTACAGAAAACTTTTACGATAAATCCAAGTGTTCAGGGTAAAGAGCAAAGTACCAAGCACAAAGATCAAAGCACAAAGTACGAAGTACAACGATCACCGTTCTCCAACCAACTTCGCACTGACTTTGGGGTGGAATATTTCGGCAAGATCCTCGATCTGCGAAGTAACGCGACATTGCGGCAGGCTTCGAAGAAATGTTCGACCGTACGGTTTAGTTCGCAGGCGAGGATCCAGCACAGCCAGCACACCACGGTCCGTGGTGCTTCGTATCAATCGACCAAGCCCCTGCTTCAGAGCAATGATTGCCTGCGGTACGCTGTATTCGTGAAAACTGGAGCCGCCGGAGTCTTCGATGTAGCGTTGACGCGCGGCCACGATCGGATCCGTCGGTACGGCGAACGGCAGCTTGTCGATGATCACACATGACAACTGTTCTCCTCGAACATCAACGCCCTGCCAGAAACTCGATGTCGCAAACAAAACCGCATTTGGTGTCTCGCGAAATCGGTTCAGGAGTTGTCCTTTGGAAGCACTGCCTTGTACGAGACAGGGATACTCGATCTCGGCCCAAACATTTTCAAACAATGACTGCATTCCCGCTACGCTTGTGGACAAAACAAACGCGCGACCTTGGGTCGCATTCAAAATCCTGATCACTTCATCCGCTGCCGCATCTGACCATTCACGCGAACGTGGGTCAGGCATTTTCGACGGCAAGTAAAGAATTGCCTGACTCTCGTAGTCGAAGACGGATTCAGCAATCAGATCATCGGCACTATCCAATCCCAGGCGATCGCGAATAAACGCGAAGTTTCCGCCACTCGACAATGTCGCCGACGTCAACACAACGGTCGGCACTGCATCGAACAGCTTGTCTTGAAGTAAACCGGCAACGTCAATCGGAGAAGCACGAAGAAAGATCCCTCTGTTTCTGCGTTCCACCCAGTACACAAATTTTTTATCAACGCCGGTAACAATGAACTGGAGATCAAAACGGATCTGACGCAAACGTCTGACGATACCCTCGACGTCCGGAGTCTTATCTTGAATAGCGTCGAGCGTTGTTTCGAGTCGTGCGATTGCGCCGTCGAGAGCGCTGTACAGGTCACCCAATGCTGTCGCCTCGAATGCACCGTTAGCGTTTCGTTTTGCGAATGTACCGGGCACGATCGGATAACGACCTTCATCGCCCCGACCCTCACGAAAACCCATCCAGAAGTCATCTGCAAACCGAGACATTCGCGCTGCAGACTTTGTCACTTCTCGATCTACGTCGGCGACTTCAAGCTTCAACATTCCGATGTCACGAACTAGATCATCGACCTGGTAGTTTGAAACCTGGGAACCGAAATACTCAGAAGCTATGTCTTCAATCAGATGAGCTTCGTCGAGAATTACAGCTGTGTAATCAGGTAAGACAGAGCCGTAGTTGCCATGGCGGAGCGCGAGGTCGGCAAAGAACAGATGGTGATTCACAACGACGATGTCTGCTTCCTTGGCCCGGTCGCGCATCCGCGTGATAAAGCAAGGATCAAAGTCGGGACACTTCTGACCCAGACACGTGTCCGGCCGCGCATCTATGTGACGCCAAAAGGACAAGCCTTCCGGAAGGTTCGCGAGTTCAGCACGATCACCGATTTGAGTTTGCCTTGCCCAATCACATACCTCCTCGAAGTAGTCGACCTCTTCGAGCCCTTCAAGAATTGGAGAGCCCTCGGCGCGTGCCAGTCGATTCAGACACAAGTAATTGCTACGACCTTTCATGTAGGTTGCGGCGAAGGGCTTTGGAAGAATGCCCTGGAGAAAAGGAATGTCTTTCTCCATGAGCTGTTCCTGAAGGTTTTTCGTTCCGGTGGAAATGATCACGCGTCCACGACCGGCAAGAGCCGAGGCGGCCGCTGGTACTAGATAGGCCAGCGTCTTTCCGGTTCCGGTTCCGGCTTCAACGATGAGGTGACGTTGTTCTTCAAACGCGCGTAGGACGGCACGGGCCATATCAATCTGACCCGGGCGATGTTCATATTCCGGATGTGCTTGAGCGATGAGGCCTTCAGGACCAAAGATTTCTAACATAGAGGTTCATTATTCGATCTTAGTTTCGATCTTAGGACGATTCCATTCTTCGTCGCGTAGCGACGGATGAATTTAGGCTGGCATTTCAATGCCGGTAAACGTCGCATTACCCGAACGCGTCGCAGCGCGACGCCTGAATTTAGGCGGCATTTCAATGCCAGTTAACCGTCGTGTCACCGTAACGCGTCGCGTAGCGACGGATGAATTTAGGCCGGCATTTCAATGCCGGTAAACGTCGCATTACCCGAACGCGTCGCAACGCGACGCCTGAATTTAGGCCGGCATTTCAATGCCGGTAAACGTCGCATTACCCGAACGCGTCGCAACGCGACGCCTGAATCGCACGAACGCCACTATACATCGACTCGTAAGCACGATCATCCCCATACATATCGATCATCGTAATCAATTCCATTCGCCTGTAAGAACTCAAGATATTCCTCCTGAAATGTTTTCACACGATGATGCTCACGTTGGTTTTTGATGTAACGAACTACGTCGGGAATCTTTGATTTGCTAACGGTGAACGCTGCGTATCCAACTTGCCAGCTGAATCGACGCAGCCAGGGAAACTCCTCGTGAATCCACAGCGACGACTCGCCTTTCAGAAACTTAGCAATCTGGAATGGCGCAATTGTCGGAGGAGCCATTACCAACGCGTGAATGTGATCCTCCACACCACCTACCTGAATGGCAGTCATTTGATGCTTGCGCGCTATGCCGCCAATAAATGACCAGACTCTTTGTTCGATCTCGAGTCCAATCCAGGGAAATCGATCCTTGGTCGAGAAGACTACATGATAGTTAAGTGAGGTATAGGTATTCGCCATTGTGAGGTCCTTTCTTTGTCCCAAGGCTATGAGGCTTGGGTTGTGAGGTTACCGGCATCGAGGGTACCGGCATTCATGCGTCGCTACGCGACGCGTGCATCTACTTCGCACCTTACCGGCATTGAAATGCCAACCTAAATTCATCCGTCGCTACGCGACGCGTACATCTTCTTCGCACCTTACCGGCATTGAAATGCCGGCCTAAATTCATCCGTCGCTACGCGACGCCGACATCTCCTTTCCCGAGATCGTGTCGCACTAATCGGCGCTCATTGCTCCGCCACCAATCGTGGGCGCCTTCATCCGGTTTGGATACAACGGAAACTTCGCCGTCAGTTCTGCAACACCACGAATAACCCTGTGCCGAACTTCTTCAGACTCCGGCGCGTGAATCACTTCAGCAATCAGTCGCCCAATCTCACGCATCTCCGGCTCTTTCATTCCGCGTGTTGTAACTGCAGGCGTGCCGATTCGTAGACCCGAAGCCACGAAAGGCTTGTTCTGATCGAACGGAATCGTGTTCTTGTTGACGGTAATCAAGGCCGCTTCGAGTGCCTTCTCTGCTTCCTTACCGGTTAT
>Ga0157375_10005941_pt1 | contig 10638 bp, 11 predicted proteins | sample M35metaG_FD_115311 | JGI IMG/M metagenome (GOLD analysis project Ga0157375, IMG submission 115311) | Miscanthus rhizosphere microbial communities from Kellogg Biological Station, Michigan, USA - M3-5 metaG | ecosystem: Host-associated > Plants > Roots > Rhizosphere > Soil | place: USA: Michigan... | reverse complement strand
GGATCACGTAGCCGAGGTGCTGGAGCGAGTAGAGGATGTTCATGGCGCAGTGCTTCGCGCCGTCCTCGTTGCCGGTGATCAGGCAACCGGCCGCGCGCCCGTAGTAGGCGTACTGCCCGTCCTCGTTGAGCAGGTGTGAGTTGCCGTAGAGGCGCTCGATCACCTTGGTCGCCACGGAGGACTTCTCGCCGAGCCAGATCGGCATGCCGAGGACGAGGACGTCGGCCGCCATCACCCGCTCGAAGATCGCCGGCCACTCGTCCGCCTCCCAGCCGTGCTCGGTCATGTCGGGCCAGACGCCGGTCGCGATCTCGTGGTCGATCGCGCGGATGCCCTCCACCGCGACCCCGTTGCGGCGCATGATCTCCATCGAGACGTCCATCAGCCCCTGGGTGTTCGACAGCTCCGGGCTGCGCTTCAGGGTGCAGTTGACGAACAGGGCGCGCAGGTCCGAGTAATCGGTCGTGCTGCTCTCGCAGAGCTCGGCCTGCGTCGGGGTCAGTTCGGTCACGTCGTCTCCTCGGTCGGGGTGTCTGCCAGAGCGTCCCGGTGGACGCTCAAGAACTCGAAGGCGGCTGCGCCCGGGTCGTCGCTCGCCTGCAGCTCCGCGTAGCCGAGCTCGGCGCCGGCGAAGCCGGTCGCGTTCCAGAGCGCACCGGCGGGTTGGGGCGTCCAAGGCCCGACGTAGGCGTAGGGGCGGGGGTGCTGCTCGTCGCCGGGAGAGAAGCCGTAGGTCGCGCGCCGCCCGCCGGCCTCGGAGCCGAGCTCGATCGCGACGTCGAAGTGCTCGGGCCAGAGGATCGGCGCCGCGGGCTCGTCGGCGGGCCCGGCCGCGGCGGCCAGGCGCTCGAGCGTCGCGGCCCCGAAGGCGAACCACCGGGCCAGCGCCGCCGCCGCGGCGGGGTCGACGTCGAGCGGCGAGCGCGCGGCGGCGCCGTCGACTTCGCGCACCAGCTCCGCGCCCTCGACCCGGACCCGGTGCCGGGACCCCTCCCACTCGAACTCCGGGGTCCCGAAGCCCCCCGGCGTCGGCTCGAGCGCGATCTCGTTGTCCGGCTTGCGCGCCGGCGCCAGCACCTCCTCGGCGACCTGGTGCAGGGCGCGCACGGTCGCCTGGAAATCGGGCGGAAGCGGTTCGAGGCGCGGGGTCACGGCCTCGCGAGTCTCCCACGCCGCGGCTTACGAAACGGTGAACTACCAGGTGTCGACGAAGCGCCGGCCCGCGACGCCGTCGTCGCGGGGGCCGGCGGCGGCCAGGGTCGAGGCGATCAGCGCCCGCGTCTCGGCCGGGTCGATCACGTCGTCGAGCTCGAACAGGGCCGCCGCGTTCAGCGCCTTCGCGTTCTCTGCGGCGGCGGCGGTGAGGTCGCGCACGCGCTGCTCGCGCTCGCCCTCGTCGGCGATCGCCTCCAGCTCCTTGCGCAGGGCCAGCCGCACCGCCCCCTCCAACCCCATCGGGCCGAGGTGGGCGCTCGGCCAGGCGACCGTCAGCAGCGGCTCGTGCAGGCTGCCGCCGACCATCGCCTGGGCGCCGAGGCCGTAGCCGCGGCGGAGGATCACCGCGACCAGCGGCACCCGCAGCGCCGCCCCGGCGACCAGCAGCCGCGAGGCGTGGCGGACGAGACCGGTCGCCTCGGCGTCGGTCCCGACCATGAAGCCGGGCGTGTCGACCAGGGAGACGACCGGCAGGCCGAAGCCGTCGCATAGCTGCAGCAGCCGCGCCGCCTTGTCGGAGGCGTCGCTGGTGATCGCCCCGGCGGTGTGGCGCGAGTCGTTGGCGATCACGCCCAGCGGCCGCCCCTCGATCCGCGCCAGCGCCGTCACCAGCTCCGGCGCGAAGCGCTCGCGCAGGAAGGTCACCGAGCCCTCGTCGGCGAGCGTCTCGACGATCGGCCGCACGTCGTAGGCCCGCCGCGCCCGCTCCGGCACCGCCTCGCGCAGGCGGCCCTGGTCGGGCTCCGGCCCCGGCGCGGTCGCGCCCTGGAAGTAGGAGAGGAGCTTGCGGGCCACGGCCGTCGCTTCCGCCTCGTCGGCGGCGACGACGTCGACCACCCCGTTGGGGGCCTGGACGCCGATCGGCCCGACCTCGTCCGGATCGACGCGGCCGAGGCCGCCGCCCTCGATCATCGCCGGCCCGCCCATCCCCAGCGAGGAGCCCTCGGTGGCGACGATCAGGTCCGCGCAGCCGGCGATCACCGCGTTGCCGGCGAAGCAGCGCCCGGCGACCACGGCGATCCGCGGCACCACCCCGGAGAGCTTCGCCCAGAGCGCGAAGGCGCGGGTGTCGAGCGCCGAGACCACCGGGTAGTCGGTGTCGCCGGGGCGGCCGCCGCCGCCCTCGGCGAAGAAGACGGTCGGCAGCCGCATCCGCTCGATCAGCTCGAACAGCCGGTCCTTCTTGCGGTGCCCGAGCGCGCCCTGGGTCCCGGCCAGGACCGTGTAGTCGTAGGAGAGGACCGCGCAGGCGCTGCCCGCGGGGCCGAAGAGGTCGCCGTTGACGCGGGCGGTGCCGCCGACCAGGCCGTCGGCCGGGGTCCGCGCGATCAGGTCCGCGAGCTCGCGCCGACCGCGCTGGGCGGCGATCGCGAAGCGCCCGTACTCGACGAAGCTGCCGGGGTCGACGAGGTCGGCGACGTTCTCCCGCGCCGTCCGGCCCCCGGCCGCGTGGCGCCGCTCGACCGCGTCGGGCCGGGCCGCGTCCTCGGTCAGCGCCCGCCGCGCCGCCAGCTCGTCGAGCTCCTCGCGCCCCTGCTCGCCGCCGGGCACAGGCCGCCTCTAGCCGCCGAGGCCGCCGAAGATCGCGAACGGGTTGGGCGGACGCTCGGCCCAGACGACCTGGCCGCTGCCCTCGGCGGTGACGTCGCTCCCCTCCGGGGCCTCGGCCCGCAGCCGCTCCGCCAGCTGCTTGGCGCTGTCCTCGTCGGCGGCGCCGACGACGAGGTACTTCCAGCGCCTCACCGCCGGCAGCCCCTCCGCCCGCAGCCGCTCGGCGAAGCGGGAGGCCTCGTGGTGGGAGGGCAGGTCGACGCGGACCTCGAAGCCGGGGGCGCCGCGCTCGGCCGCTTCCTCGCGCTCGGCGGCGATCAGCTCCGCGTGCTCGGCCAGCCTGGCGGCGTCGTCGTCGGGCAGCGGCAGGTCGGGGTCCTCCCAGCTCTCGGCCTGGGGATGCCAATGCCGCAGCTCGGTCTCGACCCCCCAGTCGCGCTGGGCCGCCAGCCCGGCGACGAGGCGACGGGCCGCTTCGGCCTGCTCGCGCGTCGCCGCGTAGGCGAAGACCCGGGAGCCGTCGCGGGAGACGATCACCCGGTCCTCGAAGGCGTCGCTCAGCTCGTCCTCGGCTTCCTGGGCGTCCAGCCGCTCGACCAGAGCCTCCAGATGACTCTCGTCCTCGACGTCTATCTGCAACCGCCATTCGTCGTTCATGCGCTCAACATAGAGTCTCTTGTCGATGAATACCTCCCCAGACGACGCCGGCACCGGCAACCGCGGCGTCGCGGTCGTCACCGACAGCACCACCTACCTGCCGTCGGCGCTGATCGAGCGCTGGGGGATCGAGCGGGTCAGCCTCTACGTTGGCTGGGGCGGCGAGCGCAAGCCGGAGGGCGAGTACGAGCTGGACGAGTTCTACGCGCGGCTGCGCGACTCCGACGACCTCCCCTCCACCTCCCAGCCCTCGGTCGGCGATTTCCTCGCCTGCTACGAACCGCTCGTCGCCAGCGGCCGCGACGTCGTCTCCGTCCACATCGCCGCCGGCCTCTCGGGCACCTGCGAAAGCGCCCGCGAGGCCGCGCGCGTGATCGCCGACAAGGGCGCCGGCGGGCGGGTCGAGGTGGTCGACGGGGAAACCGGCTCCGGCGGCCTCGGCTGCCTGGTGCTCGCCGCCGCCGAAGCCGCCGAGCGGGGGGAGCCGCTGGAGGCGGTGGTCGAGGCGGTCCGCCGCACCCGCGCCGGCCTCGACATGTGGTTCTGCCTCGACACCCTCGAGTACCTGCGCCGCGGCGGCCGCATCGGCGCCGCCCAGGCGCTGGTCGGGTCGGCGCTGAAAATCAAGCCGATCCTCACCTTCGGCACCGAGATCGCCCCGGTCGGGCGCGTCCGCACCCGCAAGCGCGCCTACGAGCGCATGGTCGCCTACCTGCACGAGCTGGGCGAGCGCGGCGCCTCCGAGTGGTTCGTCCAGCACGCCCAGTCGCCGGGGGACGCCGCCGCCCTGGTCGCCGAGGGCGAAACCGTGCTCGGGCGCGAGCCGCTCTTCTGCACCCAGGTCGGCCCGGTGCTCGGCGCCCACCTCGGCTCCGGAATGCTGGTCGGCGGCATCGGCTGCGCCCCGGCCGCCGCCTGAGCGGCGCCCGCGGGCCTCAGCCCTGTTCGAGCAGCTTGGCGAGCCGCCGCATCCCTTTGCCGTTGGCCCGGCGCATGAAACCGCGCGCCAGCGGCGACGGCAGCAGCCGTTCGGAGCGCGGCACCTGCAGCCAGTCCAGCTCGAAGGAGACCTCGGTGCCGCCGCCGGGCGCCGGCTCGAGCCGGTAGCTGCCGCGGGTGCGGCGCTTGCCGTGGGCGCTCACCCCCTCCTCGACGTACCGTTCCGGCGCCTCCGCCTCGACCACCTCGAACTCGGCCATTTCGCGCGAGCCCGGCGCGCTGACCCGCGCCCGCGCCTTGGCGCCGACCCCGCGGGCCGGGCCGGAGAAGCTCCAGTCGACGAACATGTGGTCCATGAAGCGCTCGTGGTTGGCGAGCAGGTCGAGGAACTCGAAGACCTGCTCGCGCGGCTTGGCGACGGTGACGGAGACGGTTACGGGTTTCACGCGCCGATCCTATGGCGCCGCAGCGCCGGGGCGCAGCGCCCGGCTCAGCCTTCGACGACTTCGACGGTGCCGTGCATCGTCGGGTGGATTTCGCAGAAGTAGGTGAAGGTGCCCGCTTCCTTGAAGGTCGCCGAGCCGATCTTGCCCTGTTCGATCGTGTCGGTGTCGAAGCTGCCGTCGTCGGCCGTCGCGGTGTGCGGCGCGGTGTCCTCGTTCTGCCAGGTCACCTTGCCGCCGACCTGGACCCGGACCGGGTCGGGGCCGTAGGCAAATTCGACGATCTTGACTTTTTCGGCCTTGCGCGCCTCGCCGCTCGGGGCCGCCGTGCTCCCACCCGTTTCCGTGGTGGTCGTCGCGGCGGTGGAGCCGGAGTCGGTCGAGCTGTCGCCGCTGCTCCCGCAGGCGGCGAGGGCAAGCGCGGTGGCGACCAGGACCGGGACGAGGAGCGCTTTGAGTTTCATTGACCCAGCCTACGCCTAAACGGCGTGCCCGGATCATCGCTGGCTAGGCTTCGCGCGTGTCCGCCGCCGAGCCCCGCCAGCTTTGATCGGGCGCCTCGCCGCGGCCGTGACCGGGCGCCGCGGCCGGCTGCTGACGATCGCCGTCTGGGCCCTGCTCGGGATCGCCGGCTTCCTCGGCCACTCCCGCATCGACGACGTCACCGCCGCCGGCCAGGCCAGCTTCCTGCCCAAGGACGCCGAATCGACCCGCGCCCTCGAACGGCTCGAGCACGGGCCGCGGGGGAGCGGCGGCGAGGGTGCGGGCGAAGAGGTGCCGACGGTGATCGTCTTCGATCGCGAAGGCGGCCTCACCGGGGCCGACCTGAACGCCATCGGGCGCATCGGCAGCGACCTCAACCGGCTCGACATCGTCGGCGCGACGCCGATCGTCGACCCCTTCTCCGCCGACGCCGCGGCGCCGCTGGGCGCGGTCGCGCGCATCGCCAAGGGCGTCGGCCCGATCTCCCGCGACGGCGACGCGGCTCTGGTCGTGCTGGCGCTCGACGCCGGCGACCGCGGCGCCGTCGTCGACGGGGTCCGCACGATCCGCTCCTACCTGGCGACGCACACGCCGCCCGGCGTCAGCGCCTACGTGACCGGGCCCGGCGGGATCGCGGCCGACCTCGAGCAGGTCGCGGACGAAGCCGGCAAGACGCTGCTGATCGCCACCCTCAGCCTGGTCCTGGTCCTGCTGCTGGCGGTCTACCGGGCGCCGCTGCTGGCGCTGCTGCCGCTGCTCACGGTCGGCGCCGCCTACATGGTCGCGATCGGCGCCTCCTACCTGCTGATCGAGGCCGGCGCGATCACCGTCAACACGGAGGGGACGTTCCTGCTGCTGGTGCTGATCTTCGGCGCCGGCACCGACTACTCGCTGCTGCTCGTCCACCGCTACCGGGAGGAGCTGCAGGGAGGCGCGCCGCCGGACCGGGCGCTGCCGGCGGCCCTGGCCGAGAGCGTGCCGGCGATCGCCGCCTCGGGCGGCACCGTGATCGCCGCGATGCTGGTCCTGCTGGTCGCCGACCTGCAGTCGACGCACTGGCTTGGCCCGATCCTGGCAATCGGCATCGCGGTGATGCTGGCCGCCGCCTTCACGCTGCTGCCGGCGCTGCTGTCGCTGCTCGGGGAGCGCGCCTTCTGGCCCGCCGCCGGCGCGGCCAGGCGCGGCGGCCACAGCCGCTGGGAGCGGGTGGCGGCGCTGGTCCGCCGGCGCCCGCGGGCGCTGATCGTCGCGATCGGCGCCGGCCTCCTCGTCCTCGCCCTCGGCAACCTCAGCGAGCACGGCACGATCGGCTTCGGGCAGGGGGAGACGCGCCCGACCAACTCCAGCCGCGGCACCGCCGTCCTCGACGAGCACTTCCCCCCGGGGATCGGCTCGCCCCTGACCGCGGTCGTCGCCGAGCGGGACCTCGGGCGCGTGGTCGCCGGCATGAAGCGGCTGCGGACCGTGAAGCTGGCGCTGCCGGTGCCCCCCACCGACGGCGGCGGCGAGGCGGTCGTGGTGGTGATCCTGCGCGGCAACCCCTACTCGGGCGAAGCGGCGGCCGCGGTCGAGGGGATCCGCAGGCACCTGCACGCGATCGCGCCCACCGCCCTGCTCGGCGGCATCCCGGCCGAGAACTACGACATCGAGCAGACCAACGCCCGCGACACGCGCCTGATCGTGCCGCTGGTGCTGGCGGTCGTCGCCCTGATCCTGGCGGCGGTGCTGCGGGCGCTGGTCGCCCCCGCCTACCTGATCGCCACCGTCGTCCTTTCCTTCGGCGCCACCCTCGGCCTCTGCACCTTCGCCTTCTCCCGACTGAGCAGCGAAGGCATCGCCTTCAACCTGGTGCTGATGGCCTTCATCTTCCTGGTCGCGCTGGGGGTCGACTACAACATCTTCCTGATGGCGCGGGCGCGCGAGGAGGCGGCGGCGCTCGGCAGCCGCGAGGGGGCCCTGGCCGCCCTCGTCCACACCGGCGGCGTCGTCACCGGCGCCGGCCTGATCCTCGCCGGCACCTTCGCGACCCTGACCCTGCTGCCGCTGGAGGAGCTGGTGCAGATCGGCGCCACGGTCGCGATCGGCGTCCTCCTCGACACCTTCGTCGTCCGCGCCCTGATGATCCCGGCGATCACCTACCGCCTCGGCGAGCGCGCCTGGTGGCCGGCGCGGATCAGTAGCCCGGACTGACCTTCATTTTCTTGCGCTCGGAGGCGTGGGCCCCGCCCTTCTTCTCCAGCGTCTCGCAGGCCTGCTGGATGTCGGTCGCCAGGCGATCGATCTGCTCGCGGCTGAGCGTCTGCTTGACCAGCGCCCGCAGCACTTTCACGTCTTCGGCGTTGGGGGGCATCGTGTAGGCGGGCAGCATCCAGCCGCGCTCGGCCGAGAGCTGCCAGGAGACGTCGAACTCGTCGTAGTTCTTCTCGCCGGCGAGCTTGAAGGCGACCAGGGGCAGCTGCTCCTGGTCCTCGCCGATCAGCTCGAAGTCGCCGGTCGCCTTCAGCTTCTCGGCCAGGAAGCGGGCGTTCTCCTGCATCGCTTCCATGATGTAGGCGTAGCCCTCGCGCCCGTAGCGGACGAAGTTGTAGTACTGGGCGAGCACCATCGAGGCGCCGGTGGAGAAGTTGAGGGTGAAGGTCGCGTCGGTTTTGCCCAGGTAGTTCTCGTAGAAGACGAGGTCCTCGGCGAGGTCGCTCTTCTCGCGGAAGACGAGCCAGCCGACGCCGGGGTAGACGAGGCCGAACTTGTGCCCGGAGACGTTGATCGAGCGCACCTGCTCGAGCCGGAAGTCCCACTCGGAGTCGGGATAGAGGAAGGGCCAGACGAAGCCGCCGCTGGCGCCGTCGACGTGGATCGGGACGTCGAGGCCCTTGTCCCCCTTGAGGTCGACGAGCAGCTTGTTGATGCCGACGATGTCGTCGGCGTGGCCGGTGAAGGTGGTGCCGAGCACGGCGGCGACGCCGATCGTGTTCTCGTCGATCAGCGGCTCCACGTCTTCCGGGCCGATCACGTACTTGCCTTCCTGCAGCGGCACGATCCGCGGCTCGACGTCGAAGTAGCGGCAGAACTTGTCCCAGACCACGTGCACGTCGCCGCCGAAGATCAGGTTCGGCTTCTCGACCGACTTGCCCGCGGCTTCGCGGCGCTGCTTCCATTTCCACTTCAGCGAGAGGGCGCCGAGCATGATCGCCTCCGAGGAGCCCTGGGTGCGGGCGCCGGTGGTCTCGCCGGGGGCGTGGTAGAGGTCGGCGAGCATGCGGATGCAGCGCTGCTCGACCTCGGCCGAGATCGGGTACTCGGCGTGGTCGATGAAGTTGCGGTAGAGGTTCTCGGCGATCAGCCGCTGCGCCTCCGGCTCCATCCAGGTGGTGACGAAGGTGGCCAGGTTGCGGTTCGGATCGCCCTCCAGCGCCAGTTCCTCGTCGACCAGCCGCATCGCATCGAGGGCGGACATGCCGCCGGCGGGGAAATCGCCGTCGGGAGCGTCTTCGGTAAGGAAGCGGTTGCCGTAGAGCTTTACGGCCTCGTCGGCGCTGAGGGGCTTGTTCATTGGCTCACCGATCTGGTTCGTGGACAGGGCGCCGGTCGGCGCGAGGCCGAGCCTATAGCCGGCGCTGGCGCAGTAGGGTGAGTGGCGGTAACCGGATCGAGAAATCTGGCCAAACGAAAGGACCCGGTTTGAACGGCGACGACTTGAACGAGATGGGACCGATCGATTACATCCTGGTCGAGTGGACCGGGCGCCAGCCGACCGGCGAGGCGGTGCCGCACCTGATCGACCTCGTCGACCGTGGCCTGATCCGGATCCTCGACCTCGCCTTCATCGCCAAGGCCGAGGACGGTTCCGTCGCCGGCCTCGAGCTCGCCGACCTCGGCGACGCCGTGGCCGATTACGCCGTCTTCGAGGGCGCCTCCTCCGGCCTGCTGTCGGACGAGGACGTCGCCGAGGCAGGCGCCGCCCTGGAGCCGGGCACCTCGGCAGCGCTGCTGGTCTACGAGAACACCTGGGCCGCACCCTTCGCCGGCGCCGTCCGCCGCTCCGGCGGCCAGCTGGTCGCCAGCGGCCGCATCCCCGTCCAAGCCGTCCTCGCCGCCCTCGACGCGGCCGAGGCCTGAGCAAAGGAGCCGCACCATGCCAGGACTGCTTCGAGGAGTCGCACGCACCGCCGTCATCGCCGGCACCGCCACCACCGTCAGCAACCGGGTCTCCCGCCGCCAGGGGCAGCGCTGGGCCCAGCAGGAAGAACAGCAAGCCGCCCAGCAGGCCCCGGCCGCGCCCGCCGCGGCCCCGGCCGGAGAGGCCTCGGTGATCGATCAGCTGAAGCAGCTCGGCGAGCTGAAAAGCCAGGGCATCCTCACCGAGGAGGAGTTCGCCGCCCAGAAGGCCAAGCTGCTCGGCTGAGCGGTTTGGTCTGCCCGGCGCCGGCTAACCGCGGGCGCTGGGGTCCTGCTCGGCGACCGTCAGCTCGGCCGTCGGGTTGGCCTCGAGCCGCTCGTCCGGGATCGGCTCGCCGCTGCGGACCGAGAGGCCGTAGGTGCCGGAGGCAAGGCGCTCCTCGGCCCGTTCGACCGCCGCCAGGCGGTCCTTCAGATCCTGGGCGCGGCCGGCGTCGAACTCGTCTTCGTAGAGCCCCTCGGAGTTGAAGTCCCCGGGCTCGCGGCGCTCGTCGCCCTCCTCCGGGCCGCTGCGCTCCAGCGCCGCGATCTCGGACTCGACCCGCTCGCGCTCGGCGGCGACCAGCTTGCGTGCGTGCTCGGGCTCCATGCCGACACCGTATAGGGACCGGCCCCTGGACAACGGGAATCGTCGCGCTATCCTGTTCTCAGACTAACTACAGAAAGTGGATCTGGTCATGGCCTATCTGTTGATTCCGCTCGACGACGCAATCGTCTTCCCCACCGTCACCGCCACCCTGCCGATCGACGTCGGCGAGGAGGAGAGGGTCTTCCTGCTGCACCGCAGCGACGGCGAGTTCGCCCGCACCGGCGTCGTCGCCGAGGTGATCGAGCGCGGCGAGTCGCGCCGCGGCCACCCGGTCGCGACCGTGCTCGGCCTGCACCGCGGGCTGGCCGGCGCCGCCGTCGCCGGCGAGGACGGCGACTCCCTGCGCATCGAGGTGCAGGAGTTCCACGACGGCCACCCCGACGACGAGCACACCCGCGAGCTGATGGTCGAGTACCGCGCCGTGGTCGAGGAGATCCTCGAGCTGCGCGGCGACGACGGCCGCATCTCCGCCTTCCTGCGCTCCGTGCAGGAGCCGGGCGCGCTGGCCGACACCGCCGGGCTCAGCCCCGAATTCTCCAGCGAGCAGAAGGTGCGCCTGCTCGACACCCTCGACGTCAGCGAGCG
>Ga0157375_10005938_pt1 | contig 10640 bp, 10 predicted proteins | sample M35metaG_FD_115311 | JGI IMG/M metagenome (GOLD analysis project Ga0157375, IMG submission 115311) | Miscanthus rhizosphere microbial communities from Kellogg Biological Station, Michigan, USA - M3-5 metaG | ecosystem: Host-associated > Plants > Roots > Rhizosphere > Soil | place: USA: Michigan... | reverse complement strand
TCGGGTGCCCCCTCGAACACCCGCACCGAGAGCCCCTGCGAGCGCAACTTGTGCAACGCGTACAGGCCCGCGAAGCCGGCACCGACGACAACGGCATCAAGGATCACGAACGGGACGGTAGGTGGTGTCGGCCGGCCGCCGTTCGCCGCTTCCCGGTCACTGGACGTTCACTGTCGACTTTCCCGGACATCGGGCGCCCACCGCCTGCACCAGCCGCCGCGCCCTCACACTGACTTGCTATGTCCATAGCTGAAGACACGCTGAAATCCACCGCCGATGTGGAACTCGACGGGCGTCGGCATCACATCAGTTGGCCGCGCCAGTCCACGCTCGTCGACGTGATGCTCGCGGCGGGCATCGACGTGCCCCACTCATGTCGCGAGGGGCGCTGCGGCTCGTGTGTGTGCACCGTCGTTTCCGGCGAGGTCGACATGGCACACAGTGACATACTCGATCCCGAAGACCGTCAGGCCGGCCTCATCCTGGCCTGCCGGTCCGGACCCGTCTCCGACATCGTGCACATCGAGTTTTGATGGCTCCCTTAGTTCCGCTGACCGGGATTGCTGCGGCGCCGATGACGCCGGTTGCGGTAGACCTCGACGTCCTCCCCTGGCCATCGCCAGGGGATTCCAACCCCACGCAGTTGCTATGCGGCAGGAGGGCAGAGTTGAGGTTCACGGTTCGCAGACCGCCCGCCGGCGAGGTCTCCCCGTGCTGTCACCGCCCGTCCGGCGGCGATGTTGCGTGCAGCGTTCACGTCGGCGTTGCACCGGCCAGCATCGCAGGCCTCGCACTCGAAGACCGCTTGGCTCTTGCGGTTTCCGGGTGCGACGTGCCCGCACGCGGAGCATCGTTGCGACGTGTACGCAGCCGGGATCTGTTCAACCCGGCCGAAAGCCTTGTGCTGCAGCCGTGCGATCAGCTGGCCCCAGCCACTTCGGATGATTGCGCGGTTGAGCCCGCGCTTCTGGGCGACTCCCGTGCCCGGTTACTCGACGGTCCCGCGCGCAGACCGGGTCATCGCCCGCACGTCAAGAGCCTCGACCCTGATCACCTCGAACCGTCGCGCCAGGTCGGTGGTGGTCTTCTCGACCCAGTCCTTGCGCCGATCCCTCTCACGGGCCTTCAGTCGCGCGATCGCACGTTTCGTCTCCTCGCGGCGATTGGAACCGCGCTTGCCGCGGCCCAGCCGCTGCTGCAACACCTTCAACCGCTTCGACTCACCCGCAGTCAAACCAGGTACATGCAGCAGCTCGCCGGTCGACAGCGCAGCCGACACGGCAACGCCGCGGTCAATGCCGACCACGCTGCAATCCCTCGGACCGCAGATCGGGTCGGGGACATGCGCGAACGCGATATGCCAGCGGCCAGCCCGATCACGGGTAATTCGATAGGACTTGACACCCTCGGGCACCGGTCGCGACAGGCGGAGGCGTGCCCATCCGACCTTCGGCACCCACACCCGACCGACGTGGCGATTCAGCCGTTCGATGTGATGGGGTTTCATCCCGACCTGCCGAAAGCCTTCGTGCACACCGGCTTTGCGCCATGTCGGGCGCCGGTGTGTCCCGGCGAAGAAGTTCCGCATCGCCTGCGTGAAATCCCGCAGCGCCTGCTGCTGCACCGTCTGACTCCCGGCCCGAAGCCACGCGTACTCGGCGCGCGCCTCAGTCAACTGCGCCGACTGCTCTACATAGCCCGGAGCTATGCGGCCCGGTTGCCAGTGCCGTTGCTGCTCCACCGCCAAATTCCATACATATCGCGCGTCCCGGCAGTGCGCCCACAAGGCTTCCTCCTGGTCAATAGTCGGCAACAGCCGAAACCGCGACATGTCCGCACCGTAACCGCCACCACCGACATCCCCAGTCGGAGCTCGCGTGCACCACTTGGGATCGGCTTCCTCCCCGGACTAAAGTCCAGGGTTTCCAGCCAAAGGAGACTTCGATGACCGAGCGGGTAATCGACCGGATGATGGAGATGGCCGGCCAACTGCGCGAGCAGGCCGCCGAGGCGGAGACCATCGGCCGGTTGACCGACCAGACGACCAAGGCAATGAAGGCGGCGGGCAACATCAGGCTGCTGCAGCCCGCCAAGTACAACGGCTACGAAGTCCACCCACGCGAGTTCGCCGAAACCGTGATGGCCACCGCGTCGCTCGACCCTGCTGCGGGGTGGATCAACGGTGTGGTCGGTGTGCACCCCTACCAGTTGGCGTACGCCGATCCCCGCGTGGCCGAGGAGATCTGGGGCAACGACGTGGATACCTGGGTCGCCTCGCCGTACGCACCGCAGGGGGTGGCCAAGCCGGTCGATGGCGGCTACATCTTCAACGGCCGATGGCAGTTCAGCTCGGGAACCGACCAATGCGAGTGGATCATCCTCGGGGCGATGCTCGGCGATTCCGACGGCAAGCCGCTGATGCCGCCGCAGATGCTGCACATGATCCTGCCGCGCAAGGACTACGAGATCGTCGAAGACTCGTGGAACGTGGTCGGTCTGCGCGGAACCGGATCCAAGGACGTCATCGTCAAGGACGCGTTCGTCCCCACCTACCGGACGATGGACGCCACCGAGGTGATGGACGGCACCGCGCAGCGCAAGGCCGGAATGACGTCGACGCTGTACCTGATGCCGTGGTCGACGATGTTCCCACTGGGAATCACGTCGGCCGTGGTCGGCATCGCCGAAGGAGCCCTCGGCGCGCACCTGGACTACCAGCGCGACCGGGTCGGAGCCTACGGCGCTGTCAAGGACGACCCGTACGTCATGTACGCGATCGGTGAGGCCCCGCCGACATCAACGCCGCTCGCCAGGAACTGCTGGCCAACGTCGACCGCATCTACGACATCGTCGACTCCGGCAAGGAAGTGTCGTTCGAGGACCGCGCCGCAGGTCGCCGGACGCAGGTGCGCGCCGCGTGGCGCGCTGTCACAGCGGTCGACCAGATCTTCGCGCGCTCGGGCGGCAACGCGTTGCGGATGGACAAACCGCTGCAACGCTTCTGGCGCGACGCGCACGCCGGTCTTGCTCACGCGATTCACATTCCCGGCACTCCCTACCACGCGTCCGCGCTGAGCTCGTTCGGGGTCGACCCCGAGGGTCCGCTGCGAGCGCTGATCTGATGACCGTTATCAAGAGCCTCGGCTACATCACCGTTGCGGCCAGCGACATCGACCGGTGGCGTCAGTTCGCCTTCGGAGTCCTGGGATTCGCCGAGGGCAACGGTTCCGACCCGTCGGCACTGTACCTGCGGATGGACGAGCGCGCGGCCCGCATCATCGTGGCCCCCGGCGACGTCGACCGGGTACTGACCGTCGGATGGGAGGTGCGCGACCACGCCGCGCTGGACGAAGTCAAGGTCACGTTGGACGCCGCCGGTGTTGCGTTCAAGGAACTGTCGGCCGCCGAGGCAGACGAGCGCCGGGTCGAGGAAGTGATCACGTTCGAGGACCCCGCGGGTACGACGCTGGAAGTGTTCCACGGTGCGGTGCTCGATCACAGCCCGGTCGTCACACCCTACGGGGCGCGGTTCGTCACCGGCGATCAGGGTCTCGGCCATGTGGTACTGCCTGCGATCGATCCAAGCGGCCTGTTCGACTTCTACACCGGTGTCTTGGGCTTCCGCTCGCGCGGCGCATTCCGGGTGCCCGCGCCGCCCGAGTTCGGCCCGATACGCGTCCGGTTCCTCGGCATCAACAAACGGCACCACAGCCTGGCCATCTGTCCCGCAATGAACCAAGACAAGCCCGGTCTCGTCCACGTCATGGTCGAAGTCGACAGCCTCGACGCAGTCGGGCAGGCGCTGGACCGGGTCAACGCGGAGGGTTTCCAGTTGTCCTCGACGCTGGGCCGCCACACCAACGACAAGATGGTGTCCTTCTACGTCCGCGCACCCGGCGATTGGGACATCGAGTTCGGCACCGACGGCATGCGCGTGGACGAAAGGTATTACACCGCAGAGGAAATCACCGCCGACAGCTACTGGGGCCACCAGTGGGTCGGCGAGCCGCCTGCGGCGATGCGGATCTAGCCGATGGATACCGACGTCTACCCCAAATCAACAGACCAGATCGAGAGTTGGGATCTCGAAGCCGACGTCGTGATCGCGGGGTACGGCATCGCCGGTGCCGCCGCTGCGGTCGAGGCGGCGTCGGTCGGCGCCGACGTCCTCGTCGTCGAACGGACCGGAGGGTGGGGTGGGGCGGCCGCCATGGCGGGCGGATTCATTTACCTCGGCGGCGGGACACCGCTGCAAAAGGCCTGCGGCTTTGACGATTCCGTCGACAACATGGCCGCGTTCCTCAACGCGGCGATGGGGCCGGGTGCCGATGCGAACCGAGTCGGCGACTACTGCGCCGGCAGCGTTGATCATTTCGAGTGGCTGGTGCGGTGCGGTGTGCCGTTCAAACCGGTGTTCTGGGGCGAGCCCGGCTGGGAGCCACCCGGGGACGAAGGCCTGATGTTCACCGGTGGTGAGAACGCGTTCCCGTTCAACACCATCGCGAAACCCTGTCCGCGCGGCCATATTCCGCAGATGGCCAACAAGCGCGCAGGCGAAGCGAGTGCCGGCTACATGCTGATGAAGCCGCTGGTCGACACCGCCACGTCATTAGGCGTGCGGGCCGTGTACGACGTCCATGCGTCGGCGTCGGTGGTGCAGTCCGACGGCCGCGTGGCCGGGCTCATCGCGCGTCAGTACGGTAAGCCCCTCGCCATTCGCGCACGACGGGGCGTCGTTCTTGCCTCGGGCAGCTTCGCGTACAACGACGCAATGCTCGCTCAGTACGCGCCGCGGCTCGTCGGGCGTCCGGCTGCGTCGATCGAACAGCATGACGGGCAAGCGATCCGGATGGCCCAGGCGTTGGGTGCCGACTTGGCCCACATGGACGCCACCGAGGTGGCCTTCCTGATCGACCCCCAGCAGACCGTCCGCGGCATCCTCGTCAACGGGCGCGGTCAGCGCTACGTCCCTGAGGACATGTACTCCGGTCGCATCGGACAACTCACGCTCTACCACCAGGACGACACCGCGTACCTGATCATCGACGGCGACGCGCAGGAAGAGGCCATGGCCGCGACCTCCGCGACGCCGTTCCTCAAACGGCCTGCGACGTGGGTCTGCGACACGGTCGCCGAACTCGAAGGCGAGATCGGACTGCCGGCCGGGTCATTGCAGGCCACGGTCAGTGTGTACAACGACGCCGCCGCGCGCGGCGAGGACCCGTTGCTACACAAAAAATCCGAATGGCTGAAGCCGATCGGCACACCCGTCGGTGCGGTCGATCTGCGGGCCAGCTGCGCTGGATTCACGCTGGGCGGCCTGCAGACCACGCTCGACGCCGAGGTGTTACATGTCAGTGGCGAACCGATCCCCGGCCTGTATGCGGCGGGCCGTTGCACGGCGGGCGTGGCGGCGTGGGGCTACGCCAGCGGCATCTCGCTCGGCGACGGCAGCTTCTACGGCCGGCGCGCCGGCCGCGCCGTCGCCAAGGGCTGATCGCTCCCTCTTCTCCGGCATTCACGCAGGTCAACGCTGCACATCTGAGTTAGCCGTGTTTCGCGCGTCTGTGTGACAGCGACCACCTCGGCAAGGTACAAATAGTCATATTTCTATTAGTCATATACTGCGCAAGGAGGCGTCGTGACCGTGACCGTCGAACCCACCACTCCCAGTGCCGTCATCGATCGGGTGTCGCTGGTGTTGGACGCCTTCGACGGCCCTGGCCGACTGACGCTCGCCCAGATCGTGCGTCGCACCGGCCTGCCCCGGTCCTCAGCGCACCGGATGCTCGAGCGTTTGGTTCAGCTGCGATGGCTGCGCAGAAGCGGCCGCGAGTACGAGCTCGGCATGCGGCTAGTCGAACTCGGATCGCTTGCCGTACACCAAGATCGGTTGCACCGCGCCGCGACTCCGCTGCTGCACGATCTGCACGGCACCACAGGACTGGTCGTTCACCTGGCGGTCCTGGACGGCCCGGACGTGGTGTACCTGGAGAAAATCGGTGACCGGATGATCGCGGCGATCCCGACCCGCGTCGGTGGACGCCAGCCTGCGCACTGCGCGGCCGTCGGCAAAGCAATGCTTGCGTACAACGACCGGGCCGACGTCGTCGATCTGGCTACCAGCAAGACCAGGTACTCGATCGGCACGCCTGCCCAACTGACCGTCGAATTGGCCAAGGTTCGTGCGCACGGGGTGGCGTTCGACCGTGAGGAGTCGATCGCCGGATTCGGTTGTGTCGCAGCACCGATCGGCGAGCCAGGGGGAAGCCGTCGCGGCGGTGTCCGTATGCGGTCCGATGAGCCGGATGGCGTTCGACCAACGCCTGGCCGCGCCGGTGCGGATGACCGCTATGGGCATCTGGCGCAATGTCGAGGACGGCCCGCAGCGGGTCGCGCCGACGCTGCAGCAGGTGCGGCCCCTGCGTCCCGCGCCCCGCCCGGTCCGCGAGCTGCAGTACGCCTGAGTTCCCGTCGAGATCGACAGCGCCCTGGGTCAGCGGACGATCACCGGACTGGGCTCCCGCGGCGCGCCCAACATCTCGCGGTGCGACGGTGGCTGCCGTCCGCCCTCATCGGTGATGCCGTAGCGCTGCGCCAGCTCCGCGCCGATCACGGTGTGCCCAGACAGCTCGGCGAGGTCGGGGTCGTGGTACAGCGCGTTGATCAAATGCCCAGTGAATTCCGGCGTTTCGGCGTGTTTGGCGGTCTCTGCGAGGGCCTCAGGATGTCCCTCGAACGCGCTGCGGAACCGTTCTGTGAGCAGGATTCCCATCCAGATCGACACCGCGGCCACGCCGGTGCCACGGAAGTCCACTGCCATGTCTGCGGCCAGCTTGTCCACGCCTGCCTTCTGCGCGCCGTACGCCGGGCCGTGCATGTAGCACACCGATCCGGGTGACGACGTGAACGCGATCAGGCCGCGGTCCTGACGCACCAGCAGAGATGCGGCGTGCCAAGACGCCGCATACGCCGACCGCAGCCCAACGTCGAGCACATCCGCCAGTTCGAGTGTCTTCTCCCAGAACGGCTTTGGACTCGTCAGATCGTCGTGAATGGCAGCGGCGTTGTTCACCAACAGATCGAGCCGGCCACTCTCCCCTTCGACTCGCGCGAACAGAGCGCCAACCGCGGCGTCGTCAGTGTGGTCGACCCGCACCGCAATTCCACCGTCGCCCGGATCGGTCACCGTTCTGCCGGTCAGATAGACCCGCCAACCGTCGGCAACAAGGGCAGCGGCGATGCCGCGTCCTGCGCCACGGCTCGCCCCAGTCACGACCGCCACGGGCGGCACACTGTGTGTCACGCGTACGACGCTACGTGCTGACCGCCATCGATTCGTCGACGACCGGCAGATCGCCATTGCAGACCGCGTCGACAATCGAATCGACAAGCGCAGAGCACGCGAGGAACAGACCCCGTGCCGAGTGCGCGGCCAGGTTCTGCGCATCGCGCCGCTCCTGGCATCGCGCCGACGCCTCGGCATTCCACTGCACGCTGGTCTGATTCCAACTGCTCTTGCGTGCCAATACGCGCGCCCCGCACCGGCTGCAGGCGACCGGCACCATCGGGGAGTCGGCGAGTCGGTTGTCGGGCCGGACAGCCATCACGTCGTTCCCGCGGCGAGGTTGGTCTCGACGACCTTCATCCACTCCTCATGCGGGCTGGCCGTGTCGAGCTCGTGCTCGAACCGGTCGACCATGTCGGGCTGCACATCGGCGACGTCGACGTAGAACTGCTGATACCAACGGCGAAGCTGGTAGACCGGTCCGTCCTCCTCACAAAGCAGTGGATTGTCGATGCGCGCCTTGTTCTTCCAGATCTCGACGTCCTGCTCGAAGCCCATCTTGACGAAGTCCCCGAGGCCGACAGCGGTCTCCAATGCCAGATCGCCGGGGCAGTGCCTGCGACTTCTTGACGATGATGCCGTACTGCAGCACAAAGGAATTCGCGTCGATCGGATAGTGGCAATTGATCAATACCGTCTTGTGATCAGCGTCCTCATAATGGTAGGTCAGGTCGTCGATCATGAACGATGGACCGAAATACGATGCGACTGAGGTGGTTCCGAGCAACTTCGAGTCGCCGGGATCGCCGATATCCGGGCGACCCTCGCCGTTCATGTACTGCGTCGCGACATGGCCTTCGAAAATGTTCTTGAAGTGCGTCGGCAGCGAGCCATGGATATAGAAGAAGTGCGCCATGTCGACGACGTTGTCGATGATCTCGCGGCAGTTGGTGTTGACGACGGTGGTGTACCAATGCCAGTCGGTCCACTCGTCACTGGTCGCGCCCTCGATCCGGGGAATGGCCACCTCAGGCGGCGGGGGCTTGCGCTCAGGGTCGTTCCACACGAACAGCATCCCGTCCTGTTCGAGCGTGGTCCACGTCGCGGTGCGGGCCAGCCTGGGCACCCGCTTGCTGTAGGGCACCTTCTTGCACCGGCCGTCACCGCCCCACCGCCAGTCGTGGAACGGGCACGCGATCTCGTCACCCTTCACCTCACCCTTGCTGAGGTCGCCGCCCATGTGACGGCAGTAGCCGTCGAGCACATTGATCTTGCCGTCGCCGCCGCGGAACACCACCAACTTCTGCCCGAAGGCGTGCACGGCGTGTGGCGTGCCGTCGCCGAAGTCCCTGGTCAGCCCCAGACAATGCCAGCCACGGGCGAATCTCGTCGGTGCCGCCTCGGCCTCGATGTGCCGAACTTCATCGGTGTCTGACTGCAACGTCATGACCTTGTTCTACAACCGCGGCGCCGGTAATGGAGCCAACCGTCCCGCTGGCAGGGCAAAACCCGCCGCGGCCCCGACCTTGCGACTTACTGTCGAGAATCATGACGACCGCTCGACCAGGCAGCATCCCCGTCGGCCTAGCTGTCCGCGACACCACCGTGGATCTGTTGGTGGTCGGCTCCGGCACGGGCATGGCCGCGGCGCTGGCAGCTGCAGAGCGTGGTCTGAAGGTGCTGATCGCGGAGAAGTCGGCGTACGTCGGCGGATCCACGGTCCGGCGGCGCGCTGTGGCTGCCTGCGAGTCCGCTCCTCGACGAGAACGGCGCGGGTGACACCATGGCGCAGGCGAGGACCTATCTGGATTCGGTCGTGGCAGGCACCGCACCCCGACAGCGGCCCACGGAATTCCTCGCACATCTCGGGGAGACGGTGGAGATGTTGCGGCGCACCACGCCGTTGCGGTTCATGTGGGCGCGGGACTACTCCGATTACCACCCGGAGGACCCGGGAGGAAGCGCCGCCGGCCGGACATGCGAGTGCAAACCGTTCAACACGTCGGTGCTCGGTCAATACCGGTCGCGACTGCGCCCCGCAGTGATGAAGGCGTCGATCCCCATGCCGACCACGGGTGCGGACTACCGGTGGATGAACCTGGTGGCCCGGGTACCCCGCAAGGGCCTGCCGCTCATCGTCAAGCGGCTTGGCCAGGGGGTCGGTGGCCTGCTGCTCGGCCGCCACTACACCGCCGGCGGTCAGGCGCTGGCCGCCGGATTGTTCGCCGGAGTATTGCGCGCCGGCGTTGGAGTCTGGACGGAAACCAGGTTGGTGCGGTTGACCACCGATGGGGCCAAGGTCACCGGGGCCGTCGTCGAACACGACGGGCGCGAGATCACCGTCACCACGCGGCGCGGAGTTGTCTTGGCCGCAGGCGGTTTCGACCACAGCATGGACATGCGCTGGAAGTTTCAGTCCGAATCGCTCGGTGAGCACGCGAGCCTCGGCGCAGAGACCAACACGGGCGACGCGATCCGCATCGCCCAAGATGTCGGTGCCGGAATCGCACTCATGGATCAGGCGTGGTGGTTCCCTGCCGTGGCAGCACTGCCAGGGGCAGATCCGTTGGTCCTGCTGGCCGAGCGGTCGCTTCCCGGCTCACTGATCGTTGATCAGGCCGGCAGACGGATCACCAACGAAGCCGCTGATTACATGTCCTTCGGACAGACTGTGCTCGAGCGGGAACGCTCCGGAAATCCCGTCGACTCCATGTGGATCATCTTCGATCAGCAGTACCGCAACAGTTATGTCTTTGCCGCGAACGTGTTTCCGCGCATGCGTCTTCCGCAGACGTGGTACGACGCGGGCATCGCCCACCAGTCAGACGATCTGGCTGAACTCGCCCGCATGATGACGGTGCCCGAGGCACAGCTCCTGGCCACCGTGTCGCGGTTCAACGAGATGTGCCGCGCCGGCGACGATTCCGACTTCAATCGCGGGCGAAGCGCGTACGACCGGTACTACGGCGACCCCACGATCACCCCCAACCCGAATCTGCGCGCGCTCGACAACGGTCCGTTCTACGCCGTGAAAATGACCCTCAGTGATCTAGGCACCTGTGGTGGTCTGTGCGCCGACGGCCACGCAAGGGTGCTGCGTGAGGACGGCAGTGTCGTCGACGGGCTGTACGCCATCGGCAACACCGCGGCCAACGCATTCGGAACCACCTACCCCGGTGCGGGTGCGACGATCGCGCAGGATCTGGTGTACGGCTACATCGCCGCCAGGGACGCCGCCGCGAAGTAGTCAGTCGTCGGCGTCGGCCTTCTTTTCGATCTCATACCTGTATTCCGGTGCAGGCCAAGGGATTTTCGTCCGTCCGCCCTCACCGGCTCGAGGGAAGGTTTCCTC
>Ga0157375_10005937_pt1 | contig 10642 bp, 14 predicted proteins | sample M35metaG_FD_115311 | JGI IMG/M metagenome (GOLD analysis project Ga0157375, IMG submission 115311) | Miscanthus rhizosphere microbial communities from Kellogg Biological Station, Michigan, USA - M3-5 metaG | ecosystem: Host-associated > Plants > Roots > Rhizosphere > Soil | place: USA: Michigan... | reverse complement strand
CGGCGCGAACAGGAACATCAGCACGGCGACGCCGCGCGCCGCGTAGACGAGCGAGAGCAGCGACTTCATCCGCCAGCGGCCGACCGCCCAGCCCATCGCGAAGCTGCCGACGATGTTGAAGAGGCCGACGATCGCCAGCGCCCAGGCGCCGACCGCCGGCGGCAGCTGGCAGGCGGCGACGACGCCGGGCAGGTGCGTGGCGATGAAGGCGACGTGGAAGCCGCACACGAAAAAGCCGATCGCGAGCAGAAGGTAGCTCGGCGTGTTCAGGGCGCGCCGGATCGCCTCGCGAGTCGTCTCCCGGCGCACCGGCGCAGCGGTCGGCGCGGCCGCGGCCGCGCTTGCCGCCGCCTGCGCCGAGCTGCCGCGCAGCACCCACGCGGCAGGCAGCGCGAGCAGGACGATCGCCGCCATCGACTGGATCGCGATCGCCCAGCCGGCGAGCGCGGTGATGCCCTGCGCGATCGGCACGAAGACGAACTGGCCGAACGACCCGCCGGCGTTGACGATGCCGCTGGCGATGCCGCGCCGCGACGGCGCCGTCAGGCGTGCCGTCGCCGCGAGCAGCACCGACGGACCGGCGAAGCCGGCGCCGCCGGCCGCGAGGACGCCGATGGCGAGGATCAGCCCGATCGTCGTCGTCATCAGCGGCACAAGCGCGGTGCCGACGCAGACGAGCAGCAGGCCGAAGAGGAGGACGCGGCCGGCGCCGTAACGGTCGGCGATCATTCCGGCGAGCGGCTGGGTCAGGCCCCACCACAGCTGGCCGACGCCGAAGGCGAGGCTGATGCTCGCCAAGCCGAGCCCGGTCGTCGTGTTGATGACGCTGAGGAACAGTCCCATCGACTGGCGCGCTCCCATCGTCACCGCGAAGACGCCGCCGGCGGCGAGCAGGACCAGGCCGAAGGCGACCGGCGCGCGCGAGCGCGGCGAAGCGATGGAAGGTTCAGGCATCGTGGCTCTCCGGCTCGGTGTCGGACAAGGTGGCGAGACAGTCGTCGAGAAGCGAGTGCAGCGCGGCGACCCGCTCGGCGCCGAGGCGCTCGTTGAGGGCGACCTGGGCGCGCTTCCACTCGCGCTGCGCCTCGGCGCGCTTGGCACGGCCGGGCGCGGTGGCGGCGACGAGGCGGGAGCGGCCGTCGGCGCCCGGGCCGATCTCGGCCCAGCCCTGGGCGACGAGGAGCTGGAGGTTGCGGGTCAGCGTCGAGGCGTCCATCGCCATCGCCGCGGCGAGGTCGCCGGGCCGGATCGGCCCGAGACGCTCGATGTGCGAGAGCAGCGAATACTGCGTCGTCTTCAGCCCGCACCCGGCGACGATCCGGTCATAGTGCTGGCTGACGCGCCGCGTCAGCTGGCGCAGCTTGAAGCTGGTGCATCCCTTCGGCGCGGCGACGGTGGCGGCGGGCATGGGATAATTGTAGCTGCAATCATCGACCTCGACCACGCGCAGCGAAGGAGCTCCCATGCCACGACCCGGCGAATCCGAATCCGTCGACCACCTCGCCGAATGGCAGGCCGTCGACGATGCGTTGCGGCGACGGCAGATCGTCTACGGCCTCGCCAGCCGCGAGCAGGTCGCAGGCAAGTCGGGCCTAGAGATGTTCAAGGCGATGATCGCCGGCGAGCTGCCGGCGCCGCCGATCTCGCGCACGCTCGACTTCATCCTGGTCGAGGCCGAGCACGGTCGCGTCGTCTTCCAGGGCAAGCCCGGGATCGCCCACTACAACCCGATGGGAATCGTCCATGGCGGCTGGTTCGCGACACTGCTCGATTCGGCGCTCGGCTGCGCGGTGGGATCGATCCTGCCCGCCGGCAAGGCCTACACGACGGCCGAGCTCAAGGTCAACATCGTCAGGCCGCTGACCGACAAGGTGCCGTTCGTTCGCGCCGAAAGCCGAGTCGTCCACGGCGGCGGCCGGATGGCGACGTCGGACGCTCGCCTCACCGGCCCGGACGGCAGGCTGTACGCTCACGGCTCGACGACTTGCTTCATCTTCGACACGCCATGAGATTCCTGCACACCATGCTCCGGGTCGGCGACCTGCAGCGATCGATCGATTTCTACACGCGCGTGATGGGGATGCGCCTGTTGCGAACGACCGAGCGGCCCGAACAGGGCTACTCGCTCGCCTTCGTCGGCTACGGCTCGAACCCCGAGCAGGCCGAGATCGAGCTGACGTACAACCACGGCGTCGCGTCGTACGAGCTCGGCAGCGCGTACGGCCACATCGCTCTCGGCATGAGCGACATCTACGCGGCGTGCGAGAAGATCCGCGCCGGCGGCGGCAAGGTGACGCGCGAGCCCGGCCCGGTCAAGGGCGGCTCGACGGTGATCGCCTTCGTCACCGATCCAGACGGCTACAAGATCGAGTTGATCGAGCGGGCGGAGTAGAGCCTCACGCTCGGTCGTTCGCTGCCGCCCGCGGAAAGGCAGCGCCTCTGGGGCGGCGGCCTTGCGAACGCCCCGGCGGCCGCCGCGCTTCGGCCGCTACCGGCCCAACAAGCTCGCGGCCTCGCGCGCAAGCCGCTCGATGCGCGGCCAGTCGGCGGCGGCGAGCGCGTCGGGCGGCGTCAGCCACGAGCCGCCGACGACCTTGACGTTGGCGAGCGCCAGGTAGTCGGGCGCCGAGGCAGCGGTGATGCCGCCGGTCGGGCAGAACGAGATGTCGGCAAACACGCTCGCCCACGCCTTCAGCATCGCCGTTCCGCCGGCGGCGGAGGCGGGAAAGAACTTGAGGAAGCGAAAGCCGTGATCGGCGGCGAGCATCACCTCGCTCGCCGTCGCCACGCCGGGCAGGAGCGCGAGGCCGATCTCGCGGCACGCCGCCGCGACGCGGGGCGAGATGCCGGGGGTGACCGCGAAGCGCGCCCCGGCGGCGAGCGCGGCGCGCGCATCGGCGTCGCTGCGCACCGTGCCGGCACCGACGATGACGTCGGGGATCGACCGGGCGATCGCGGCGATCGCCGCCAGCGCCGCCGGCGTCCGCAAGGTCACCTCGAGGATCCGAACGCCGCCATCGAAGAGCGCGCGCGCCATCGGCAGCGCGTGCTCGGCGTGCTCGATGACGATCACCGGGATCACCGGCCCGTGGCTCGCCAACTCGAGCGGATCGAGCCGCCCCGGGGTTTCGCCTAGAGCCACGTGCACGCCCCCTCTTCGGCCGAGACGACGTTCTTGCGCATCCCGGCGAAGAGCTCGCGGCCGAGGTCGTGGCCGTTCGCCTCGGCCTGCGCCTGCGCCAGGGTCGCCGCCTCGCGCGATCGCCACTCCTCGGCGTCGACGAGCGCAGCGAGCGTGCCGGCGTGGGCGTCGACGCGGATGACGTCGCCGCTGCGGACGAGCCCGAGCGGCCCGCCGGCGGCGACCTCCGGGCTGACATGGATCGCCGCCGGCACCTGCCCGGACGCGCCGCTCATCCTGCCGTCGGTGACGAGGGCGACGCGAAAGCCCTTCTTCTGCAGCGCGCCGAGCGGCGGCGTCAGCTTGTGCAGCTCGGGCATGCCGTTCGCGCGCGGGCCCTGGAAGCGGACGACGGCGACGAAGTCGCGCTCGAGCTCGCCGGCGGCGAACGCGGCGAGCATCGCTTCCTGCGATTCGAAGACGATCGCCGGCGCCTCGACGACCCAGCGATCGGCAGGCACCGACGAGACCTTGATGACCGCGCGGCCGCAGTTGCCGGTGAGCAGCTTCAGCCCGCCCTCGTCGCTGAACGGCTGGCCGGCGCGGCGCAGGATGGTGTCGTCGCCGCTCTCGGCGGCGAGCGTGCGCCAGGCGACCCGGCGCGAATCGCCCTCGGGAACTCGCGTGTAGTCGGCGAGCCCGCCGGCGGCGACGGTCGCCACGTCGGCATGCATGCCGCCGGACTCGATCAGCTCGCGGATGACGAAGCCCGGTCCGCCGGCCGCCTGGAACTCGTTGACGTCGGCACTGCCGTTCGGATAGACGCGCGCCAGCAGCGGCGTGGCGCGCGAGAGCTCGGAGAAATCGTTCCAGTCGATGACGATTCCGGCCGAGCGCGCGACCGCGACCCAGTGGATCAGGTGATTGGTCGAGCCGCCGGTGGCGAGCAGCGCGACCATCGCGTTGACGATCGAGCGCTCGTCGACGAGGCGGCCGATCGGCAGGAAGCGCGCCGCGCCGCCTGCCGCGGCCTGCGGCCACGAGGCGTTGGCGAGGACGACGCGGACCGCTTCGCTCGTCAGCGCGTCGCGCAGACCGTCGTCGGGGTGGATGAAGGCGGCGCCGGGAACGTGCAGGCCCATCGCCTCGAGCAGCATCTGGTTGCTGTTGGCGGTGCCGTAGAAGGTGCAGGTGCCGGGGCTGTGGTACGACGCGGCCTCGGCCGCCATCAGCGCCGAGCGGTCGACCCGGCCGAGCGCATGCTGCTCGCGAACACGTGTCTTCTCGGCATTGGCCAGCCCGCTCCCCATCGGCCCGCCGGGGACGAAGACGCACGGCAGATGGCCGAAATGGAGCGCGCCGATCAGCAGGCCCGGGACGATCTTGTCGCAGATGCCGAGCAGGAGCGCGGCGTCGAAGACGTCGTGCGAGAGCGCGATCGCCGTCCCCATCGCGATCGTGTCGCGCGAGAACAGGCTCATCTCCATCCCGGGGCGGCCTTGCGTGACGCCGTCGCACATCGCCGGCACGCCGCCCGCGACCTGCGCGGTCGCGCCGTGCGCGTGCGCGGCGGCGCGGATGACGGCGGGAAATCGCTCGTACGGCTGATGTGCCGACAGCATGTCGTTGTAGGCGTTGACGATGGCGATGTTGGGCGCGCGCGCGGCGACGATGCTGAGCTTGTCGGCGCGCGGCAGGGCGGCGGTCGCGTGGGCGAGGTTGGCGCAGCCGAGGCGATCCGGACCGCGCGGCCGCGCCGCCATCGCGGCGACGCGATCGAGGTAGGCGCGCCGCGAAGCGGCGCTGCGCTCGCGGATGCGGCCGGTGACGTCGACGACGGCCTGCTTCATGGCGGATGGGGAACGGCGCGCGACGGTTGCAAGCGGAGGGCGCGCTGGCGGCCGCGGCTCAGCGCAGGCCGACTTCGACCCAGTTGGCCTCGGCCGGCGCAACGCCGCCGCGCGGCACCTCGGCGATGTCCATGCGGATCCGCCCGAGCGGAATCCCTGCTGCCTCGAGACCCTGGCGGACGGCGGAGACCCGTTTCCTGGCGAGATCCATCTGGTCGGTGCGGTCGGGGCGCGACTCGATCCGGGTGGCGATCGTCACGCCGGTGGCCGACTTCTTCACCGTCTCGGCGATCTTGACCAGCTTCGCCGAGGCCGCCTCGGAGAGGTGGTCCGAGCCGGGCGCGAAGACGATTTGGTTCGGCTTCGCCGCCGCTTCGGCCGCTGCCGGCGGCGCCTCGGTCATCGCCGGATCGGGTGCCGACGTTGAATCGGTAGCGGTAGGCGGCGTCGTGATGCCCTTGCCGCGCATGGTGCCGAGCACGATTCCTGCAATGGCGACGACGACCAGCAATGCCACCGCGGCCATCGCCAATGTGCGTGACGAATTTCGCGTTGGCGGCGTTTGTCGAGCGTCCATGTCAGTTCCGGGTTCTGCAGCGACCGATTCTAGTTGGCGATGTTTGCCTCGACCCCCGTGCCGCTGACCGGAAGCCGTGATCCGGCGCACCTTTTGGACCGCACGCTTGCCGAATGGGGCGAGCGCGGCGACGTCTGGATCTTCGGCTACGCGTCGCTCATCTGGCGGCCCGAGTTCGAGGCCGCCGAGGAGCGCGCGGCGAAGGTCCACGGCTGGCATCGCGCGCTGGCGATGCGCTCGCGAATCAACCGCGGCACGCCGGAATGTCCGGGCCTGGTCTTCGCCCTGATGCATGGCGGCTCGTGCCAGGGGCGCGCCTACCGGATCGAGCAAGGACGAGTCGAGACCGAGCTGCGCCGCCTCTGGGGGCGCGAGATGCCGAGCGGCGTCTACGACCCGAAGTGGCTCGCGTGCCGGACGCCGCAGGGGCCGGTGCGCGGCCTCGCGTTCACCCTCAGCAGGCGCAGCCCGAATCACACCGGCGACCTCGACGACGGCGAGCTGATCGAGATCCTCAGGACCGCGAACGGCCGCTACGGCAGCACCCTCGCCTACCTGGTCGAGACGGCACGCTCGCTGCGGACCTGCGGCATTCGCGATCGCGACGTCGAGCGGATGGTCGCCCTCGCCCGCCGTCACGCGTTGACCGCGGGCTAGCGCCGGCCGGGCCGACGGCCTAGGTCGGCGCGATCAGCGGCGCCGGCGCGATTCCCGGCCCGGCCGCGGCGACGACGCGACGCAAGGCATCGAGATCGCCTTCGGTGTCGATGTCGGCGAGGATCCCCGGGTCGTCGCGCTCGACCGCGAACGCCGGATAGCGGGCGATGATCCGGCGCGCGCCTTCATCGCCGCTCAGCGCGGTCAGCTCGGGATAGAGCTCGGCGGCGAAGCCGACCGGGTGGCCGCGCCGGCCGCCGTGCTGGGCGTAGGCGACCGGATGGTGATCGAGCGCGCGCGCGACGGCGAGTAGCGTCTCCGGCTGCAGCAGCGGCATGTCGCCGGGAAGGACGAGCCAGCCGGACGAATCCGGCGACGCTGCGACGCCGGCGGCGATCGACGTTCCCATGCCGAGCGGCGCGCCGCCTTCGCTGCCGACGGCGGCGAGGACGACGACGTCGCGCGCCGCGACGCTGCTGCGCGCGACATCGACGAACGCCGCCGTCGTGACGACGACCGTGCGCAGGTGGCTGGCGATCGCGCAGGCGAGCGTCTGCGCGAGGACGGTCGAATGGCCGAACGGCTGCGCGAGCTTGTTCAGGCCGTGGCCGAAGCGCTCGCTGCGGCCGGCGGCGAGAACGACGATCGTCCGCTTCGCTGACATGGGCAGAGGATGGGATCGTGGGGTCGATCGAGGTAGTGGGAGGTCTACGTAAGGCCTTCCCCCTAAGGGCAAGAGGCCGCGTCGTCGCCGCGCGGCGGCGCCCAGGCAAGCCGCGCGCCGCGGCCCTTTCTATACTCGGGCGATGACTGACATCGCCGCGCTGCGCAAGAGCTACGAGCGCGCCGAGCTCGACGAAGGGGCGTCGGCCGCCGATCCGATGCAGCAGTTCGGGTCGTGGCTCGAGCAGGCGATCGCGGCGCAGCTGGCCGAGCCCAACGCGATGACGCTCGCCACCGTCGGCGCCGACGGGCGTCCGTCGACGCGGATCGTCCTCATCAAGGGATTCGATTCGCGCGGCATCGTCTGGTACACCAACTACGAGAGCAGGAAGGGCCGCGAGCTCGCGATTCACCCGCACGCGGCACTGCAGTTCCACTGGGTCGAGCTCGAGCGCGTGGTGCGGATCGAGGGCGCAGTCGAGAAAGTCAGCGATGCCGAATCGGACGCCTACTTCGAGTCGCGGCCGCTCGATTCGCGCGTCGGCGCCTGGGCGTCGCCGCAGAGCCAGGTGATCGAGTCGCGCGCGACGCTGCTCGCCAACGCCGCTCGCTACGGCGCCCGCTTCATGCTCAAGCCGCCGCGGCCACCGCACTGGGGCGGCTATCGCCTGGCGCCGGAGACGTGGGAGTTCTGGCAGGGACGCAAGTCCCGCCTGCACGACCGGCTGCGCTATCGGCGCGACGGCGCGGCGTGGCTGCGCGAGCGGCTCGCGCCCTAGGTCCGGCGATCGTCGGTCGTCGCTCGCAGACGGATGGCGCGCGGCGTCGCGCGAACGATTGCAACGACATCCGGGACGCGGCGCCCCGTTTGCCGGGGCTGCTCCGGCACAATCGCGCCGCCGAACCGGACGACGCCTGCCGCCCTCATGAACAGCCTTTTCGCGTCGCTCGGCATCGAGTCGTGGAAGCCGGTGCTCGCCGCCCTTGCGCTGCCGCCGGTGCCACTGCTCCTGCTCGTCCTGGTCGGCGCGCGCCTGCTCCTGCCGAGGCGCGGCCTCGGCTGGCTCGTGATCCTCATCAGCGTCGTGCTGTTGTGGCTGTCCGCGTGCAGCGGCGCGGCCCGCGCCCTCGGCCAGCTGCTGCTGCCGCCGCCGCCGGCGCTCAGCTTCGACCGGGTGCGCGAGCTGCGCGCCGAGGCGGCGGCGAAGAAGCCGCTCGCGATCGTCATCCTCGGCGGCGGCAGCGAGCCGTTCGCGCCCGAGTACGGCGTCAGCAGCCTCCAGTACCCGTCGCTCGAAAGGCTGCGCTACGGCCTCTGGCTCGCCGGCCAGACCGGCGCGCCGATCGCCTTCAGCGGCGGCACCGGCCGGGCGCAGGAAGGGACGACCTCGGAGGCGCGCGTCGCCGCCAAGATCGCCGCCGACGAGTTCGGCAAGACGATCCGCTGGGTCGAGGGCGACTCGCAGGACACGCGCGAGAACGCCGCCATGACGATGGCGCTGCTCAAGCCGGCCGGAGTCAATCACGTCGTCCTGGTCACGCACGGCTACCACATGGCGCGCGCGCTGCGCGCCTTCCGCGAGGCGGCCGGCAACGGCGTGCAGGTCGAGGCGGCGCCGATGGGGCTCGCCAAGAACCTGGCGACGCCGACGCTCGACTGGTTGCCGAGCACGGCCGGCTTTCGCGACATGCGCCAGCTGTTGCGCGAGCTGGCCGGCGGTGCCGCTGGCGCCTGACTCGCCGGCGATGGGCTGGCGCGGCTCGCTCGCCCTCGACTACCGACAGCGTGACGGCCGCACGCTCGTCCACGATCGCCACGACGGCCCGCTTCGCGTCCTGCGCGCGCTCTACCCGGAAGGCGGCGTCTGTCACAGCGTCCTCGTCCATCCGCCGGGCGGCATCGTCGCCGGCGACGAGCTCTCGATCGCGATCGGGCTCGGCGAAGGCGCCCACGCGCTCGTGACGACGCCGGGAGCGACTCGCTTCTATCGCAGCACCGGCGCCGCGGCGACGCAGTCGCTGTATGTCACCGCCGCCACGAGCAGCCGCCTCGAGTGGCTGCCGCTCGAAACGATCGCCTACAGCGGCTGCGCCGCGACCAACGAGATGCGCTTCGAGCTCGCGGCCGGCGCCGAGATGATCGGCTGGGACGTCCTCGCGCTCGGCCTGCCCGACTCCGGCCTGCCGTTCGCGGCCGGCCGGTTCACGCAGAGCATCGAGCTGCCGCGGCGCTGGCTCGAGCGCGGCACGATCGCCGCTGCCGACACCCGCCTGCTCGACTCGCCGCTCGGCTGGGCCGGCCATCGCGTCCTGGCGACGTTGTGGTTCGCCGCCGGCGCCGACCTCGGCGCGGCGCGCGCCGAGGCGTTGCTCGAGGCGGCGCGTTCGACGGCGCAGGCCGACGAGCTCGCCGGGAAGGTCGGCGCGACGTCGCCGCAGGCGGGAGTGATCGTCGTCCGCGTCCTCGCGCCGCGCGTCGAGCCGGCGATGGGCCTGCTGCGGCGAATCTGGAGCGCCTGGCGGCCGATCGCCTGGGGCGTCGAAGCGACGGCGCCGCGGGTCTGGTCGACCTGAGCGCGTGCGAACGATCCCGGCGATACGAGCGCACGCGCCCGGCGCCGATCGCGCCCGTATGATCGACGACGCACCGGATCTGGCACCGCTCTTGCGGACCGCTCTGCCACTCTCCCCTTCTTCGACCCGACGCCGATGGACCTGACGCCGCGCGACAAGGACAAGCTCCTCATCTTCACCGCCGCGCTGCTCGCCGAGCGGCGGAAGGCGCGCGGCCTCAAGCTGAATCATCCGGAAGCGGTGGCGCTCATCAGCGCCGCCATCATGGAGGGCGCGCGCGATGGCAAGAGCGTCGCCGCGCTGATGAGCGAGGGCAAGAGCGTGCTGACGCGCGACGACGTCATGGACGGCATCGCCGAGATGATTCCCGACATCCAGGTCGAGGCGACCTTCCCCGACGGCACCAAGCTGGTCACCGTGCACCAGCCGATCGCATGAGACGCCGCGATCGTTCGCGGCGGCTCACGCCACGGTCCGGTGCCCGCGTCTGCATCCACTGCGAAGGAATGCGATGAAGTTCCGTCTGCCGCTCCGCCTCGTCGCCGCCTGCGGCGCGTGCGCCGCCTTTCCTGCGGCCGCTCACCTGACCGGGGCGGCGGCGCCGCACTGGCATGCCGGCGATGTCTGGGGCGTGCTGGCGGTGATCGCGCTGACCGGCGTCGCCGCCTGGCTCGATCGGCGCGGCCGATGATCCCGGGCGAGCTGCTCGTCGCGGCGGGCGAGCACGTCCTCAATCCGGGACGGCGGACGACGACGCTCGCGGTCCAGAACAGCGGCGACCGGCCGATCCAGGTCGGCTCGCACTATCACTTCGCCGAGACCAACGCGGCGTTGCGCTTCGATCGCGCCACGGCGCGCGGCATGCGGCTGAACATCGCCTCGGGAACGGCGGTGCGCTTCGAGCCGGGGCAGCAGCGAACCGTCGAACTGGTCGACTTCGGCGGCGCGCGCGAGATCTTCGGCTTCCGCGGCCTGGTGCAAGGCAAGCTCTGATGACAACGATCTCTCGCCAGGGCTATGCCGAAATGTTCGGGCCGACCGTCGGCGACCGCGTCCGGCTCGCCGACACCCACCTGATCGTCGAGGTCGAGGACGACTACACGCTGCGCGCCGGCGGCTACGGCGAGGAAGTGAAGTTCGGCGGCGGCAAGACGATCCGCGACGGCATGGGCCAGGGCCAGCGCGTCTCGGCCGAGGTCG
>Ga0157375_10005935_pt1 | contig 10644 bp, 19 predicted proteins | sample M35metaG_FD_115311 | JGI IMG/M metagenome (GOLD analysis project Ga0157375, IMG submission 115311) | Miscanthus rhizosphere microbial communities from Kellogg Biological Station, Michigan, USA - M3-5 metaG | ecosystem: Host-associated > Plants > Roots > Rhizosphere > Soil | place: USA: Michigan... | reverse complement strand
TCACCATCCTTCTAATGGTCGAGCAGCAGCATGGCAGCTAACCATTCGTTCAAGCGGACCGCTGTGACGGGCGGCGCTAACATCATGCGGTATTCGGCAGCGGCCGCTTAACTCAAGCGTTAGGCCTCAAGATATCGTTCGTCCACGCAGCCGCCAATGATTCCCTTTGAGGTCCGACTAAGCAACTTTCTTGGCGCGGTCGCATTTGCTGCGGACGAAAAGCAGCAGCGTGCTGTTTGGGTCGACGGGGTCCTTGGACTTACATCGATCATTTCAATCGGGGAGTTCTATTGTCAGTTTTTCGATGACAACGACATGGACGATTTTATTGCGAACGAACTTAGCGGCTCTCCGCTGAGCGCGCCTCAAAAGACCGCCGTAATAGAATTCCGCGCTGCCCTGAACCGCATAGAGACATTGCAGTCCTATCAAGAAGATGACGATCGACAGACACTTGAGACGCCGGAGTGGAGATCGCTCGTGCAGTGTGCGAAACGTACTCTTTCGGTCTTCGGTCATGAGGCCTAACTATTCGTTCAAGCGGACCGCTGCGATGGGTTGCGCTACTATCATGCGGCGGTCAGCAGCGGCCGCTTAACTCAAGCGTTAGCTTCCAATCAGCGATGGCCGACGATCTCGAAAGGTTTCTCCAAGGCATGGCCGCCGCGGCACATCTTTTTAACCGAGCGGTTGAGAAGAAGAGTGCACTTGAATGCATCGTGCTCCAGGCAAACATGCTAGATGGCACGCTGCGGATTGGCTTGATTCTTAAGAAGCAATTGGACACCAATAGCTCGGTGGTTGACCGAGAACTGCTGACCCAAGTCCCCACAGACAGGAAAATATCTGAGCGCGAGATCTACAAGCGTTGTCGCGACGCGGGCGTCATACGACCCGCGTTGTTCGATGCGCTCTCGGCCGTCTATGAGAGGCGCAATGAGTGCATTCATCGCTATGTGCTAGGCGCGATCGACTACGACTACGCGACGAAGCTAGTCTTTGAACTAGACAAGCTCCTAGATGCCGTCAAAGCCGTGGTTTGGCAACTTGAGCATGAGCAAATCCAACGTGGCGTTGGCATGACGGTTTCCGGCCCGTCAGTTTCCAGAGAGTTTCTTCGCGAGTTCGCGTCGGGCAAGGAGAAGCCATACAACTTGTAAGCTAACTAATCGTTCAAACGGACCGCTGCGACGAGTTGCGCTACTATCATGCAGCGGTCAGCAGCGGCCGCTTAACTCAAGCGTTAGGCTTCGTCGGTGAACATCAATCGTCAAATCGCGCAGCACCATGTTCGCATTCGCACAATGCAACGTGCGGCGGTTCTGGGCGGCATCGTTCTGGCGTGCCTACTGACGCTCACCGTTTGCTCATTTCTATTTCAATGGTCTGGAGGCGTCAAGGCTCTGCTCATTATTTTGTGCATTGTCAATTTGTTGCAGGCTCCAGCTCCGTACACGCGCATCCAAGGTCACCGGCGCAAGCTTCGTGAGCTTGAGGCACGACAAGAAAATGGTGTTCACGTCTAGGCAGCCGCCTAACTATTCGTTCAAGCGGACCGCTGCGACGGGCCGCGCTACTATCATGCGGTACGCGGCAGCGGCCGCTTAACTCAAGCGTTAGCCTCACCACAACCCATGGCACCACTTCCCCCCAGAAACGCATTCGTCGCAGGCGCCAGCGGCGCCATAGGTCGTGTGCTGTGTGAGCTATTGATCGAAGATGGTTGGACTGTCGTCGGAACAACCCGGTCGCCTGCAAAGGCGTCGGAACTTAGATTTCTCGGCGTACAACCAGTCATTGTAGATGTCTTTGATAGGAGCGCACTGATTGAGGCTGTCTGTGCTGCGCGCCCGGAAGTCGTGGTCCATCAGCTCACTGACCTGCCTAAGGAGTCCGACCCGGAAAGTCTGGCTGCCGCGCGGCCGCGGAATGCAAGGCTCCGCGAAGTTGGCACGAATAACCTTGTCGCTGCCGCGATTGAAGGAAAGGCACGGAGACTGGTCGTCCAGAGCCTAGCCTTCGCTTACGCGCCAGGCACGAAGCCATACTCCGAGAATTCAGCACTTGACCTAGCCAATGCACCCGCTGTTGCCAAACTCGAAGAGCTGGTTCTCGGCTGTGGACTTGAAGGAGTCGTTCTCAGGTACGGCAGGCTCTATGGTCCACGCACATGGTCTGACATCCCATCGGGTGAAGGGCCCGTTCACGTCGATGCCGCAGCAGAGGCTGCTCGACTCGCCATGACGCGTGGTCGACCAGGGATCTACAACATCGCCGAGGAAGATGGATCCGTTCTGAGCGCAAAGGCTCGAAAAGAGCTCGGGTGGAATGCCGCCTTTCGTCGACCCAAGCCGTCGGTGTCAACTTAGCCCGTACCTCGGGCGCGTTATGCGATGGGAGTTGCCATATGCGAGGTAGTTGCCTCTGCGGTAAAGTTGAGTACGAAGTCTCTCGCCTCGACTCACCAATCGAACACTGTTCTTGCCGCTACTGCCGTAAGGCCCATGCGGCTGCATTCAACACGGCAGCCTCGGTCAGGCAAGAAGACTTCCGTTGGCTCAAGGGATCAGATCTGCTCAAGCCATATGAGTCTTCGGCGGGCAAGCGCCGCTATTTCTGCAGCAACTGCGGCACTCATTTGATCGCGCAACGGGAGAACCTGGATGCCATCATTCTTCGCGTAGCTACTCTCGACGAAGATCCCGGGCAAGTCCCCCAGTTTCAGATTTGGACCTCCGATCAGGTCCCTTGGCTGGAGTACGGTCCACATATCGTTGCGTATCCCAAATGGGAGCCCGGACACAGGTGAATACGGTGCCTACGCATTCGGTCAAGGACTCCCGACTGCGTGCCTGCCTCAATCGTTGGTCGGACATGGCTCGCCTTTTCAAACACATGGCTAACTATTCGTTCAAGCGGACCGCTGCGACGGCCGCGCTACTATCATGAGATACGCGGCAGCGGCCGCTTAACTCAAGCGTTAGGCGCCACCGGATAGGACGCGCAAGTTAAATAGTCGCCTTGAAGGAAGGTTCTACCATGAAAATGCCCCTGCTCGTCTTCGCGATTGTCGCTGTTCTGCTGACCGGCTGCGTGTCATTGGAATCAGGACTCAAGAACGATCCCATCACCGCCCTGAAGCAACTGGATCAAGAGCGCATTCAAGCGCAAATCGGTGCTGATGCGGCGGCGCTCGATCGCCTTTACGCTGAGGATTTCATCGGCATAGGTCCGAGCGGCACCGTGAGAGCTAAGGGGCAGGTGATTGCAGACTTCACATCGGGGAGTTTGAGATTTCAATCTATCACCACTGACGATGTGCAATGGCGTGTTTATGGAGACACGGCAGTGGAGACTGGCCGCTCAACTATGAACGGGCAAGACAGAGGCAAAACTGTCCCCCGTGACAACCGCTTCACAAGAGTATGGGTAAAGAGGCTAGAACGCTGGCAATTGGTTGCGAACCACTACTCGTTGCTGGTGGTGCAGCAATGAGGAGGCCCTAGTTCCGTGAACAGGGCATGGCGCCTAACAATTCGTTCAAGCGGACTGCCGATGTCGGTCCTGCGCTAAGATCATACGTCAGCGGCAGCGGCCGCTTAACTCAAGCGTTATGCCACGCAATGCCACCACCGCACACCCCGGCACATGTTCTCGTTGAACCGTTGCCGTCAAAAGAAGATCGCTCTGTATGAACACGCGCGAACAAATCCAAGAGTATTTGGGCGCTCAACCCGAACCAAAACGCAGCGACATGCAGGAGTTGCACCGCGTCATTCTGGGGCGAATGCCAAAATGCAAGCTGTGGTTCTTAGATGGCACGGACGACAAGGGCCGAACCGTTTCCAACCCCAATATCGGATACGGGCTCCAGACCATTAAATATGCCGACGGAAGAGCCAGGGAGTTTTATCAGATTGGCATGAGCGCAAATACAACAGGAATCTCGGTCTATATTATTGGCATGAAAGACAAGAAATACTTAGCCCAAACGTATGGGAGGGAACTCGGCAAGGCAAGTGTGACGGGGTATTGCATCAAGTTCAAACGGCTAGAAGACATAAACGTCGATGCACTTGAAGCCGCAATACGATATGGGATTGAGCAGACAAGCACGTAACAACCACCCGAACGGGCACATACCTCAGGCGTCGGACATCGGCTTGCGGCGTTGGGGGATTCTCGCTTGCTCCCGCTTGTTGAGGAGCAGGCCTAACAATTCGTTCAAGCGGACCGCTGCGACGGTCTGCGCTACTATCATGCGGCGATCAGCAGCGGCCGCTTAACTCAAGCGTTAGGCCTGCATCAAATCGCATCGAACAACTTATGAAATCGAAAGAACATTGGGAGCACGTCTACTCCACCAAAGCTGCGGACGCCGTGAGTTGGTTTCAAACGCATCCTGAGACTTCCCTCAGGCTAATCGAACAAACCGGACTCCCGCCTTCTGCCGCCATCATCGACGTTGGTGGCGGCGCTTCCACGCTAGTAGATGACCTCCTTGCGAGGAGCTACTCAAATATCACCGTGCTCGATCTCTCCGCGGCGGCGCTTCGGGCTGCGCAAACTCGTCTCGGACTGCGCGCCGGCCAAGTGACCTGGCTTGAAGCGGACATTACAAAGGTAGAGCTTGCGCTCCACGCCTACGACCTTTGGCACGATAGAGCGGTCTTCCACTTTCTTACAAAGGAGGAAGACCGCCACGCCTACGTCAAGGCTGTCCTTCAAGCCGTGAAGCCTGGAGGTCATGTAATCGTCGCAACATTTGCCGAGGACGGGCCAACTCAATGCAGCGGTCTGCCCGTCATGCGCTACAGCGCCGACGCTCTTCATGCTGAATTTGGCGCGCCTTTTACGCTAGTGCAACACGACAAGGAGGCTCATCACACTCCGTTTGGTACGATTCAGCAATTCACCTACTGTTACTGTCGTACGTCCACGTCGTGAGCGGGCCTAACTATTCGTTCAAGCGGACCGCTGCGACGGTCCGGGCTACTATCATTCGGCGGTCGGCAGCGGGCTCTTAACTCAAGCGTTAGGCTAACTGTGGCAGGGCTAATTTTTTGCGCAATATGGATTTTGCTCGGAGGCAGCGTCGTGCTTCGCGGGCTACGTTTTGGCGAAGTGCCTTTCATATGGCTTTTTTGGTCTACAACCTTGACTCGCAAAGAGAACAAGATTTCTTTCTGGTTTGCGCTTGCATGCTGGGTCGCCTTGTTCCTCCTCGCTGTTCGGTCTTTTGCACTGCTGAGCGTGCGCGCACTTTCCTCAGCTCCGCCGTTCGATCATCGGCCCTTTCTACCTAGCTCGTCGAAAGACATCTTTGTTACTGCAGTTTTTGCGGTAATACTTCTAGCGCAGGTCGCATACATGTGCTGGCAATATCGCGTTTCCCGCGCACCAAAGGAGCTCGACGATGAGGATATCGCCTAACTACTCGTTCAAGCGGACCGCTGAGACGGGCCGCGGTACTATCATGCGGTACGCGGCAGCGGCCGCTTAATTCAAGCGTTAGGCCGCCAATGCCGGAAAAGTCTGCGCGTGAACTCTGGATCCGTGTGCTGCTATTCAGTCTCGGTGCCGCCGGCTGCGTATTTGTCTACCTCTTTCTCCTGAACTTTCAACCCGTGGCCCGGGCCAGCCCGACTGCCGGCGTGATTCCCGTCCTGGTCCTCGCCGTCAGCTCAGGATGGCTTACTGCGCGCTTCCTGCGTGCCGACGGGCTGTCTCAGGCCATCCTCGGCCTGACCGCTCCTCAACGACCTTTCTTACACTTCGGAATTGGTTTCATCGCCGGGAGCGCTCTTACAGGAGCTTGGTTCGTCATCGTTACTCTTGCGACTAACGCCACTTGGCATCTGAATGCAAAGTTCGCCACCGTAAGTCTATTGAGCGCCAGCCTTTTCGCCCTCTTAAACAATGTTGGGGAAGAGTTAATATATCGCGGCTATGCCTTTGTGCGTATCGCCGTGCATTACGGAGAGTTCATTCCCGTGGTAGTAACCTCCACAATATTTGCGCTGCTTCACTTCCAGGCTGGATTGCCGCTACTCAGCGTGCTCGCGGGAGTATTCACCGCCGGACTGCTCTTTGGCGCTACGTTCGCGCGGTGGCGGAGCCTTCCGCTGGCGCTGGGCATACACGTCGCTACCAACATTGTGCAAGAGGCGACAGGGCTCCGCCCGAGTGCGGCATCGATCTTCTCGCCCGACTACTCAACTGTATCCGTCGCGGCAAATTCGACAATCTTGGCGAGCATAGCGGCGCTTAATCTGATTGTGGCCGCCGGCATTCTCCTGATAGGGCGCCAACGCCGTCAAGATATCTGGCGGCCTAACAAATCGCTCGAGCGGACGCGTGAGGGATAAAGTGGCAAGTTCATACTGCGGCGCGCGCGCCGCTCAGCTCAACCGTTAGGCCTCCCGCAAACTCTGGTTCGCATCCTTTCATGACCGCCGTCTTGTACTTCTCACGCAATCCCAATCCGCGGCTCGCCGTGGCGGTGGCCCGGCACTTGGCCGCGCCAGTCAGTCTTGAGTGGGCGGCGCCGCTAGCTCCTGGGCAGGCGGAGAGCTTTCGACACCTCAACCCATCGCTTCGCCTGCCAATTCTGGCAGAGGCCGGTGGTTCGCTCTGGGAGGCTGACGCCATTGCCTGTCGCCTATCCCAGATGACTGGCTCCAGTTTTTGGCGAATCGGCGCGGAGTTGCCCGACATGATCCGCTGGATAAGTTGGGCCCGCGACAACTTCATGCGCGCTTGCGATACCGTGCACTTTGAGCGCGGCACCAAGCAACGCTATCGCCTAGGCCCAGTGGACGAGACGTTGGTAGCCCGGGGCCTGGCGGAGTTCCACCAGAGCGCCGCAATTTTGAATACGCACTTGCGCCGGCGTGATTGGCTGCTGGCAAGCGGCCTGAGCTTCGCGGACTTCCGGATGGCGACCTTCTTACCCTTCAACGACGTGGCACTTTTGCCGTTGGCCGACTACCCGGCGGTGGCGGCATGGTACGCGCGCTTGTTGGCCTTGTCGGCGTGGAGCGAGCCATTTGCCGGGATACAGGCGCCCGATTTGCCTCCAATCATGTGACGGCGCACGGTGAGGCCTAACCCTTCGCTCGAGCGCACCTCCACCGGCTTGGCCGCAAGGCTCTCTTGGTCCATCATCCGCCTCGCGGCCAAGCCGGCGCAGGCCGCTCAGCTCAAACGTTAGGCCGCCAGGAAACATCTTCAGGAGGCAATTGAATGCTTACAGGCCGGTGCTTGTGTAGTGCAGTTCAATACCAATCTGCAGGTCCCATGCTGTTCTCTGTCGTCTGCCATTGCCGTGACTGTCAGCGCGCATCGGGAAGTGGGGGCGTTCCTGTGCTGGGCGTTCCAAAAAATTCGTTTACCTTCTCCGGGCCGGTCAAGCAATCACGCACAATAGGCGGCAGCGGCCATCCGGCAATCCGCAACTTTTGTTCCGAGTGCGGCAGTCTGTTGTTTGGCACCCCTGGGTCGGAACCTGAGCTGGTGACGATCTACGTGGGCGGCTTGGACGACCCGACGGCCTTTTGCCCGCGCGAAGCTCTGTTCGTTGGGCAGCGTCCACCGTGGGCCAAACTGGCACTGCAGCTCGCGGAACATGTAGCGCTTCCGGCCCAATGAGAAGTAGCGCAGCGCGGCCTAACAATTCATTCAAGCCGAAGCCGCTTCGCGGCTCGGCTTAATTCAGGCGTTAGGCGCCAACAAGCGAGTCACGCCACTATGCAAATCTCGGGCATCCCTTTTGGCATCACCGATTGGTCGCAGATCGAGCGGACGGAGCACAAGGGCGAAACGGGTTTGGCTTATTGGCGCACACAACAGTTCGGCGCTGTCCGGGTCCGCATGGTGGAGTACTCGCCTGGCTATCTCGCCGATCATTGGTGCGTTAAAGGCCACATTCTGTTGTGCACGTCGGGCAAGCTTCACACTGAACTCAGTGATGGCCGCAAGTTCACACTGGAACCCGGCATGAGCTACCAGGTTGGCGATAACGCGGAGCCGCATCGGTCTTTCACAGAGGTCGGGGCTACGCTATATATCGTCGATTGAGCAAGATTTATTCTCCGCTCCAGAAGGCGCCTAACTATTCGTTCAAGCGGACCGCCGGGCCGCGGTACTATCATGCGGTACGCGGCAGCGGCCGCTTAACTCAAGCGTTAGGCGTCATGAACATTAGCCCTGCGACCCGTTCCGATATTGAAGAAGCTCTGGGGTGCCTGGTTGCGGCATTCGCGGCGGATCCGATCACAGGATTCCTGCTTCAGATTGGCCCCGGCTACCAAGAGCGTTTGACTACGTTCTTCTCGTTGCTGATGCGAGCACGCATCGCACTCAACATGCCAGTCTTCGTGGCTCGCGACGCGACCCGGATTCGTGGAGCCTCGATGGGGTACACAACTGCGCGCCCAACCTGGCCGAGCGATCTCGCGGAAGACTGGGATCGTTTCGAAAGGGCGACTCCTGGATTGACTGACCGCATGGCGCTCTACGATGAGATCGCTGAGAAGTGCAAGCCGAACGCCCCGCACTACTATCTTGGAGTGATAGGCACCGACCCGCCGGTGCAAGGCGCAGGCCTCGGGAAGCAGCTACTCCAATCGTTCTGTGGCCTGTCCGCTAGCGACCGGTTGTCCAGTGGCGTTTACCTGGAGACGGCAAATCCGTCAAACGTCCGCTTCTACGAGCGCGCTGGCTTCTCCGAAACTGGCCGAGGGCGCCTCGGCAGCGGGACGCTCTGGTGCATGTTCCTCAGTCACCCACCGCGCGATGACGCCTAACCCCTCGCTAGGCGACTCAGAGAGGTCCAATGCTCGTTAAGCACAACGTAACCCTCGAACTCGCGACCGAACGCGACGCCACACTTCTGGCAAACCTGCTCGAGCTCTACATCCACGATCTGAGCGAAGTATTCCCCATCGAGCTCGGCGTCGACGGTCGCTTTGGCTACGACAGCCTTCCCCTCTATTGGTCCAAACCCGAGACACACTTCGCGTTCATATTTCGGCTCAACTCTCGAATTGCGGGTTTCGCCCTCGTTGCGCGGGGCTCCCCCGCCACATCGGACTCGCAGCATTTCGACCTGGCGGAATTCTTCGTTCTTCGCTCCTATCGCCGCTCCGGCACCGGCCGGATCGCTGCGTCTTTACTCTTTGACCATCTTCCAGGGCATTGGGTTGTGCGGGTCTCAGAAGCAAACAGCGCTGCCGTTCCCTTCTGGGAGAGTACGATTTCACGCTATACCCGAGGCGCCGCTTCAAAGACGCTGCGTCCAGGAAAGCATCACCTCTTTCATGTGCACTCATTCAGCAGTGCTGATCAAGGCGCGGACGGCTGGACTGCCGGCTACACCGTTGTATCTGCACAACCGTAACGAGCACGCGTTGCAATTGTCGCCTAACTTTTCGTTCAAACGGACCGCTGCGACGGTCGTCGGTACTATCATGCGATACGCGGCAGCGGCCGCTTAACTCAAGCGTTAGGCCCCACAAGGAAGTTTCCGATGATCTCGAAACTTGCCATCTCGGTGATTCTAGTTGCAGCCGCAGGCGTCACCGCCGCCGATCGCGTGCCGCCGCCTGGCAATTACGGCTTCAACTGGCTTGATCCTGAGAGTCGCTGCAGTAAGCTGACCGCCAAGGATCTAGCGCCAGTCTCAGAATGTACCGTCAGCACCAACGCGTTTGGGCTTCGGTTGAATTCGCATCTGTGCCGGGTCAATGCCCACATCGAACTCGTGGTCTATGAGACCGCGGCACAGTGCCAGGAGGCGCTTGAGACAATGCAGGCAAATGGGCCATGAGGCTACGGTGCTCGTGAAGCCTAACTATTCGTTCAAGCGCTGCGACGGGCCGCGGTCCTATCACGCGGTACGCGGCAGCTTAACTCAAGCGTTAGGTGCCACAAGTGACATCTGAGGAAGTTGCGGCGCTTGTGCAAAAGGAACTTCAGGAGTTCCGGTACGAACTTCCCGCACCAGGTACAACTATTGGGATCCCGTGGTCGGTCGAGAAAGCATACGGTTACGTTGAGCAGCTGAACAGCTTCCTGGTGAAGCCGTACCTTCAAGAGTTCTGGCTCGCTGACACCTACGAGCAATCTTCCGCGTCAACCAAACAGCTAGTTCGCTACTGGGTTGTCGCATCCGTCCGAGATCACCTTGAGTTCTTTGACGCTTCTGAGGGCAACTTTGGCTTGGGTCGGTCCTTTGCCAGTAGTCCAACTCCCTTCACTATCGGAGTGCGAGGCGATCTCGTGGGCGTGTTCTGCGCGATATAGCGTGGCACCTAACTATTCGTTCAAGCGGCCCGCTGCGACGGGTTGCGCTACTATCATGCGGCGGTCAGCAGCGGCCGCTTAGTTCAAGCGTTGGGCGGAGAAGAGCATCGCCTTCACTGAGGAGACACTCCCATGAACAAAGTGACACCTTTCCTCATGTTCAACGACCAGCTCGAAGCGGCAATCGAGTTCTACACCGCGACGTTTCCGAACTCCGAAGTACGCAACGTCGCCTGCACGGGCAAGGACGGTCCCATCAGCTCCGCCGAGTTCGTCGTTGGTGGTCAACTCTTCATGGGCTACAACGGAGGTTCGTACTTCAGCTTCTCTGAGGGGGTC
>Ga0157375_10005934_pt1 | contig 10646 bp, 11 predicted proteins | sample M35metaG_FD_115311 | JGI IMG/M metagenome (GOLD analysis project Ga0157375, IMG submission 115311) | Miscanthus rhizosphere microbial communities from Kellogg Biological Station, Michigan, USA - M3-5 metaG | ecosystem: Host-associated > Plants > Roots > Rhizosphere > Soil | place: USA: Michigan... | reverse complement strand
GAGATGTGCATCGAGTTCGTCGACAGCCAGGTCAAGGACGCCTACCACCACGGCGCGCGCTTCGTCGCCCCGATGGCCCTGCTCGTGGGCTTCTGGGTGTTCCTGATGAACTTCATGGACATGCTCCCGGTCGACCTGCTGCCCAAGCTCGGCAGCCTGGTCGGCGTCGACCACCTGCGCACGGTGCCCTCGACCGACCCGAACGTCGCGATCGGCATGTCGATCATGGTGTTCCTGATCGCCTTCGGATACAGCTTCTCCGCCAAGGGTTTCGGCGGCGTCGCCGGCGAATTCCTGTTCCATCCGTTCGGCAAGTGGATGATGCCGGTCAACTTCCTGCTCAAGAGCGTCGAGGAACTCGCCAAGCCGATCAGCCTCGGCCTGCGACTGTTCGGCAACATGTACGCCGGCGAGATGATCTTCATCCTGCTCGCGACCTTTACCCTGAACTATGCGGTTTCCAGCTTCGGCAACAACCTCGGCATGCTCGTGCAGGTGTTGCTCGCGACCGGCTGGACGATCTTCCACATCCTGATCATTTCGCTGCAGGCCTACATCTTCATGACGCTGACCGTCGTCTACATGGCGATGGCCGCGGACCACCACTGAATCATCGTTTTACCGGTTCCAACCACCAAGCGCATTCACTCACCAAGCACGTAGGAGATACAGATGGACGTTACTGCACTGGCATCCGTGGAAGGACTGACCGCTCTCGCAGCGGCCCTCATGCTCGGCCTCGGCGGCATCGGCGCCGCGATCGGCATGGGCCTGATGGGCGGCAAGTTCCTCGAAGGCGCCTCGCGCCAGCCGGAACTGGTTCCGATGCTGCAAGGCAAGATGTTCCTGCTGGTCGGCCTGATCGACGCGATTCCGATCATCGGCGTGGGCATCGCGATGTACCTGACCTTCGTCGACCCGTTCTCGGCCAAGGTCGTTGCGCACGCTGCCGCTGCGGCCGCCCACTGATCCCATCGGGTAGCTTCACTGCGAGGAACCAGCCGTGAATATCAATGCAACGCTGTTCGCCCAGATGATCGTCTTCGGGATCCTCATCTGGGTCACGATGAAGTTCATCTGGCCGCCGCTGATGAAGGCGATGGACGACCGCGCGCAGCGCATCGGCGAAGGCCTGGCCGCGGCCGACCGCAGCCAGCGCGACCTTGCGCAGGCGCAGGAACAGGTCAACGCCATCGTTCGCGACGCGCGCACCAAGGCCAACGAGATCATCGACCAGGCCCACGCCCGCGCGAACCAGATCATCGATGCCGCCAAGACCGAGGCGATCGCCGAAGCGGGTCGCCAGAAGGCGCTTGCCGTGGCCGAGATCGACGTCGCCGCCAACCGCGCCCGCGAGGACCTGCGCAAGCAGGTGTCCGCGCTCGCCGTGGCCGGCGCATCGCGGCTGATCAAGCGCGAGATCGATGCGAACGTGCACAAGGCGTTGCTCGACGACCTGGCGGCTGAAATCGGATGAGCAGCGCGCTGACTCTTGCGCGTCCCTATGCACGCGCCGCGTTCGCGCTGGCGCGTGCGCAAGGCCGCCTTCCGCAGTGGTCGGCGAACCTCGGCTTCGCCGCGCAGGTCGCGATGGACGCGCGCGTGCAGTCGTTGCTCGGCCATCCGGCGCTCGGCGTCGACGATGCCGTCGCGTTGCTGATGCCGCCGGCCGAACCGGCGGACGAGCTGTTCGGCAAGTACCTCGCCGTGCTCGCCGACAGCGGCCGGCTGCAGTTGCTCGCGGAAATCGCCGCGCTCTACGAGGAGCAACGCGCCGAGGCCGAACGCGTCGTCAAGGCGACGATCACCTCGGCGGCCGAACTCAGCCCGGGCGAGCGCGCCAAGTTGCACATCGCGTTGCGCAAGCGCTTCGGTCGCGAAGTCGAGATCACGACGGCGGTCGATCCGGAGTTGATCGGCGGCGCGGTGATCGACGCGGGCGATGTCGTCATCGACGGTTCGCTGCGCAACAAGCTCGCACGTCTGGAATCGGCACTGGCGCACTGAGCGCGTCGCGCCCACACCACATCGAATCATCCGCGCGTCGCGAATACGGCGCACGACCAAGGAACCGCAAATGGCAACCACCCAGCTCAACCCGTCCGAAATCAGCGAACTGATCAAGAACCGCATCGAGAAGGTCAAGCTGGCCTCCGAAGCGCGCAACGAAGGCACCATCACCTCGGTGTCCGACGGCATCGTGCGCGTGCACGGCCTTGCCGACGCGATGCAGGGCGAGATGATCGAGTTGCCGAACAACACCTTCGCGCTCGCGCTGAACCTCGAGCGCGATTCGGTTGGCGCGGTGGTGCTCGGCGATTACCAGCACCTGCGCGAAGGCGACAACGCCAAGACCACCGGCCGCATCCTCGAAGTGCCGATTGGACCGGAGCTGCTCGGTCGCGTCGTCAACGCGCTCGGCGAGCCGATCGACGCGAAGGGCGCGATCGACGCCAAGCTCACCGCGCCGGTCGAGAAGGTCGCGCCGGGCGTGATCTGGCGCAAGTCGGTGTCGCAGCCGGTGCAGACCGGCTACAAGTCGGTCGACGCGATGATTCCCGTCGGCCGGGGCCAGCGCGAGTTGATCATCGGCGACCGTCAGACCGGCAAGACCGCGATGGCGATCGACACGATCATCAACCAGAAATCCACCGGCGTGAAATGCGTGTACGTCGCGATCGGCCAGAAGGCCAGCTCGATCGCGAACGTCGTGCGCAAGCTCGAAGAGAACGGCGCGATGGCGCACACGATCGTGGTCGCCGCCGGCGCCTCCGAGTCGGCCGCCATGCAATATGTCGCCGCGTACTCGGGTTGCACGATGGGCGAGTACTGGCGCGATCGCGGCGAAGACGCGCTGATCATCTACGACGACCTGTCCAAGCAGGCCGTCGCCTACCGCCAGATCTCGCTGCTGCTGCGCCGCCCGCCGGGTCGCGAAGCGTATCCGGGCGACGTGTTCTATCTCCATTCGCGCCTGCTCGAGCGCGCCGCGCGCGTCAACGAGGAATACGTCGAGAAGTTCACCGAAGGCGCCGTCAAGGGCAAGACCGGTTCGCTGACCGCGCTGCCGATCATCGAAACCCAGGCCGGCGACGTGTCGGCATTCGTGCCGACGAACGTGATCTCGATCACCGACGGCCAGATCTTCCTGGAAACGGACCTGTTCAACGCCGGCATCCGCCCGGCCGTGAATGCCGGCATTTCGGTGTCGCGAGTCGGTGGCGCCGCGCAGACCAAGATCATGAAGAAACTGTCGGGCGGCATCCGCATCGCGCTCGCGCAGTACCGCGAACTCGCGGCGTTCGCGCAGTTCGCGTCCGACCTCGACGAAGCGACCCGCAAGCAGCTCGAGCGCGGCCAGCGCGTGACCGAACTCATGAAGCAGAAGCAGTACGCGCCGATGTCGATCGCCGAGATGTCGCTGTCGATCTATGCGGTCGACAAGGGCTTCATGGACGACGTGCCGATGAACAAGATCCTCGCGTTCGAGGAAGGCCTGCACGCGCACTTCGCGAACACGCAGGGGCCGCTGATGGAGCGCATCGTGGCGAGCGGCGACTGGAACGACGAGATCGAAGGCGTGTTCAAGCAGGGCATCGCCGATTTCAAGGCAACCGGCAGCTACTGATCCTTACGCACGACTGAGTTTCGGGAAATATTATGGCTGGCGGCCGCGAAATCAAAACCAAGATCAAGAGCGTGCAGAACACCCGCAAGGTGACGCGCGCGCTCGAAATGGTCTCGGCATCGAAGATCCGCAAGGCGCAGGAACGCATGAAGGCGTCGCGTCCCTATGCGCAGCTGATGAAGCAGATGATCGGCCACATCGCGCAGGCGAACACCGAGTACCGGCATCCGTTCCTGATCCAGCGCACCGAGATCAAACGCGTCGGCTACATCGTGGTCTCGACCGACCGCGGCCTCGCCGGCGCGCTGAACTCCGGCATGTTCCGCAGGATGCTCGCCGAGATCCGCCAGTGGAACGACAAGGGCGTCGAGGTCGATGTCGTGTGCATCGGCCAGAAGGCGACCGCGTTCTTCCGCCGCCTCAAGGTCAACATGACCGGCTCGGTCGCGCACCTCGGCGAGAAGCCGCAGGTCGCGCAGCTGATCGGCGTGATCAAGGTGATGCTCGACGGCTACAGCGAAGGCCGCATCGACCGCGTCGACCTGTGCTACAGCGGCTTTGTCAACACGATGACGCAGAAGTCCACGATCGAGCAGCTTCTGCCGTTGCCGCCGTCGGAATCGCTGCAGAATCGCCACGACTGGGACTACATCTACGAACCCGAAGCCGACGTCGTGCTGAACCAGGTGATGACACGCTACGTCGAATCGCTGGTCTACCAGGCGGTGCTCGAGAACCTCGCGTCCGAACACGCCGCGCGCATGGTCGCGATGAAGTCGGCGTCGGACAACGCGAGCAAGCTGATCGACACGCTGAACCTGATCTACAACAAGGCGCGACAGGCCGCGATCACGCAGGAAATCAGCGAGATCGTCGGTGGCGCGGCGGCGGTTTGACGGAACCCGAACTGGAGATGGGCACCATGCGTGGAATGATTCTGTCAATCGCAAGCTGCGTCGTGCTTTCGGGTTGCGGGGTGGGCAGCAGTGATGCCGCTTCCGGCCAGAAGCTGACGACGGTCGATCAGGTTCCACCGGAATGCGTGAGCTATTTCCACAAGCTGTCGGGCGGCGACAAGAACGCGTTCGACAAGGACATCGCGGCATGGACTCCGAAAGACCCGCCGCTGACCGTGGACCAATGCAAGCAGCTGGATGCCGAGATGCCCGCCGGGCAAGGCTCCAATTGAACGAACAAGAGATCATCGGAGTGACAACATGAACCAGGGCAAGATCGTACAAATCATCGGCGCCGTCGTCGACGTCGAATTCGCGCGCGAGAGCGTGCCGAAGATTTACGACGCACTCACCGTCGAAGGCACCGACATCACGCTGGAAGTGCAGCAGCAGCTCGGCGACGGCATCGTGCGCACGATCGCGCTCGGTTCCACCGACGGCCTGCGCCGCAACCTGATCGCGAACAACACCGGCAAGGCGATCTCGGTTCCGGTCGGCACCGGCACGCTCGGCCGCATCATGGACGTGCTCGGCCGTCCGATCGACGAGGCTGGTCCCATAGATTGCACCGAGCGCTGGGAAATCCATCGCGAAGCCCCGGCGTATGCCGAGCAGGCTGCGGCGAATGATCTTCTCGAAACCGGCATCAAGGTCATCGACCTGATGTGCCCGTTCGCCAAGGGCGGCAAGGTCGGCCTGTTCGGCGGCGCGGGCGTGGGCAAGACCGTGAACATGCTCGAGCTGATCAACAACATCGCGACGGAGCACGCCGGCCTGTCGGTGTTCGCCGGCGTCGGCGAGCGCACGCGCGAAGGCAACGACTTCTACCACGAGATGGCCGAAGCGGGCGTCATCAAGCTCGACAACATGAAAGAGTCGAAGGTCGCGATGGTGTACGGCCAGATGAACGAGCCGCCGGGCAACCGCCTGCGCGTCGCGCTGACCGGCCTGACCATGGCCGAATACTTCCGCGACGAGAAGGACGAGACCGGCAAGGGCCGCGACGTGCTGTTCTTCGTCGACAACATCTACCGTTACACGCTGGCCGGCACCGAAGTGTCCGCACTGCTCGGGCGCATGCCGTCGGCCGTGGGATACCAGCCGACCCTGGCCGCCGAAATGGGCGTGCTGCAGGAACGCATTACCTCGACCAAGACGGGTTCGATCACCTCGATCCAGGCCGTGTACGTGCCCGCGGACGACCTCACCGACCCGTCGCCGGCGACGACCTTCGCGCATCTTGATGCGACCGTCGTGCTGAGCCGCAACATCGCCTCGCTCGGCATCTATCCGGCGGTCGATCCGCTCGATTCCACTTCGCGCCAGCTCGACCCGAACGTGATCGGCAACGAGCACTACGACACCGCGCGCCGCGTGCAGCAGACCCTGCAGCGCTACAAGGAACTGAAGGACATCATCGCGATCCTCGGCATGGACGAACTGTCCGAAGAGGACAAGCAGGCCGTGTTCCGCGCGCGCAAGTGCGAGCGCTTCTTCTCCCAACCCTTTCACGTCGCCGAAGTGTTCACCGGTTCGCCGGGCAAGTACGTGTCGCTAAAAGACACCATCCGCGGCTTCAAGATGATCTGCGACGGCGAGTGCGACCACATGCCCGAGCAGGCCTTCTACATGGTCGGCGGCATCGAGGAAGCGATCGAGAAAGCCAAGAAGCTGGCCGAGAAGGCGTAAACACCATGGCAGCCACGATCCGTTGCGACATCGTCAGCGCCGAGGAAGCGATCTTCCACGGCGTGGTGACGATGGTCATCGCCTCCGGCGAGATGGGCGAGCTCGGCATCGCGCCGCGCCACGCGCCGCTGATCACGCGGCTCAAGCCGGGCCAGGTGCGCGTCATCCTCGAAGGCGGCGAAGAGCAGATGTTCTACGTCTCCGGTGGCATCCTCGAAGTTCAGCCGCAGGTCGTCACCGTGCTCGCCGATACCGCGATCCGGGCGAAGGACCTCGACGAGGCTTCGGCGAAGCTGGCGAAGGATGAGGCCGAACGCGCGATCGCCAACCGCGTCGACGCGATGGAGATCGCCGAAGCGCAGGCCAGGCTCGTGCAGGCGACCGCCCAGTTGCAGGCGCTGGAGCGCTTGCGGAAGAACATGAAGCACTAGACTTCACGCGGCTCGCTTCGCGGACGGAACCGCCATCCACGACCGGGATTGAACGGGAAATTGGTTTCAAGGAACGCCGGCCTCGTGCCGGCGTTTTCAATTGCATGTCTCGAATCACCGAAACACGAGGTGCTTCCAGAGGAAGAACGAAACCACCGCAAGTCCTGCTTCCACCAGCGGCTTCGCCAGCCAGGCATCGTGCAGGCCCAGGCGCGCGGCGATGTAACCCACCAGGGTCGTGCTCATCGCGGTCAGCACGATCCAGGTGGCGCCGAAACGCCAGGCGTGCTTCCAGTCCAGCCGTCGCTTGCCGAAGGTCCAGCGTCCATTGAGCCAGAAGCCCAGGGTTGCACCACTGACGCGGCCGAGCAGGTTTCCGGCGACGACCGGCACGCCGAGCGCGGTGGAACAGATGAAAACCCCGGTATCGATCGCCAGTTGCGCGAGCCCGACGAGCAGGAACATGCCGCCTTGTCGTAGATGACGATGCCAAGCGCCGACTGCCATGCAGGCATGATAACAAGCGCGAACGCCCGCGGGATTTTTGCGGGAATATGATCGACAATGCCGCGTGTCCAACGGATCGACGCATCCATGACCGAACGCCATCGCGTAGCCGTCCTGATCCCCTGCCACAACGAGGCGTTGACGGTCGGCAAGGTCGTGCGGGATTTCCGTGAGGCGTTGCCCGAAGCGGCGATCTACGTGTTCGACAACGCCAGCGACGACGACACCGCGGACCTCGCGCGCGCGGCCGGCGCGAACGTCATTCGCGTGCCCGCGAAAGGCAAGGGCCACGTGGTGCGCAGCATGTTCCGCGATGTCGTCGCCGATGTGTTCCTGATGGTCGATGGCGACGACACCTATCCGGCCGATCGCGCACGCGCCATGGTCGAGCCCATCGTCGCCGGCGAAGCCGACATGGTTGTCGGCACGCGCCTTGAAGCGCACCACGACGCTTCGTTCCGTCGCTTCCACGGCTTTGGCAACCGGCTGGTGCGCGCTGTGATTTCGCGCCTGTTCAACACATCGCTCGCCGACGTGCTGTCGGGCTATCGGGCGTTCAGCGCGCGCTTCGTGCAATCGATGCCGGTGCTGTCGCAGGGATTCGAGATCGAGACCGAGTTGACGGTCTTCGCGCTGTCGCAGGGCATGCAACTGCGCGAAATCCCGGTGCCGTACGGTGCGCGTCCCGAGGGCAGCCATTCGAAGCTGCACACGTTTCGCGATGGCTATCGCGTGTTGCGGACGATCCTGTTCCTCTACAAGGATTTTCGGCCGTTGCAGTTCTTCGGCCTGATCGCGTTGGCATGCTTGCTCGCAGGCATCGGTTTCGGCGCGATCGTCGTGCGCGAATTCGCCTTGACCGGCCTCGTCACGCATCCGTCGACGGCCGTGCTCGCGGTGGCGCTCGTATTGATCGGCATGTTGTCGCTGGCAACGGGACTGGTGCTGGACACGGTCAACCGTCGCAGCCAGGAACTGATGCGCCTGCTCACCGACCAGGTCCTGGTGCACGCGTCGCGCAAAGCACCGGCCGGGGATCGCGCCGCAGCGGACACAGGCTGAGCACGCCGAGGTTCGACGCCACTTGCCGACAGGGAGCCGAGACGACAAGGCCGTAATCGCGCTGGGCGCTGAGCTGGCCACTGTCGTCCGTCGGGCCGTTGCTGCGCATCAACCACAATGGGCCGACATGTGTTGCGATGCGGCGCTCGGCAGCCGCGGTCAGCGCCGTGCAGCTTGTGGGATGCATGAAATTGTTCTCGATCGAGATCGCCGCGACATCGTCCGGCAAGGCAGTGACCGCGTACGCGATCGGCGACTCGCCGCTCAGCACGATCATCGAATCGCGCGGCAACGAGGGCATCCGCACATCGACGAACGCAGCCTCGAAATGCGAGCGGCCCCAACTGGCCGGAAACGACATGCCGATGGCAAGCAGGCAGGCGATGAGCGTGCCGCTCTCCAGTCGACGCGTCGGAAGCCATTCGAGCAGCAGCACGAAGCCAAGGCAGCCCAGCATTTCCACCGGTATGGCATAGCGGTAGATGCCGAACTGCAGCGACCAGGCCAGGAATGCAACGACGAAGAACCCTGCGACAGCCTGCAACCGGGCGATGTGCGCGCGGTCCCGGTGCGGATTGCGATGTGCCCGCCATGACAGCGCCACCCAGGCGATGCAGCCCAGCAGCAACCGGGGATCCCGGAGGTTCATCTCGGAATAGCGTTGACTCTTTTCGAGCAAGCGGAGTGGAACCAGTAGCGCATCGAGCAGGCTTGGCGGGTGGAACCGCTCATCGGCGTTCGCTGCGAACGGAGCGTCCGGAGAATGGAAGATCTGGTTGTAATACGGAAAAAACGGATTTCCATGCAGGTGGAACAGCAGCGTTCCCCAGTATCCATAGGTCAACGCAAAGCCGACGATCCCACCAAGCAGCAACGCTGCAAGGCGGCGCGGCATTTGCCGCCACGACGGCCAAGCGCATGCCGCGCCGGCAAGGCCCAGGCAATAGACGGCTGCGGTCAGCTTCAGTCCGGTCGTCGCGCCGGCCACCACGCCGGCGACGCACCAGATCGCCGATCGGTCCGCCGCGGGATCCTCGCGCAACAGGAGATAGAGGCTGCACAGTATTCCGGCCGCCACGTATGCATCATTGAGGCAAGTGCCGACGACGGCGAAGAAACCGACGCCGCCCATCGCGAAGACGGCAAGCGTCACCAAGCGCACCCGATTGAACGGATGGATGCTGAGCAACGCGTACATCCGCAGCAGCAAGTACAACGCAGCCATCGAAGGCAACGTGAGCCAGATGCAGACCAGCGCGCCGGGCCAGCGCGCCATCGTCATCAGGTACATCGGCACGTCCAGCAGGGGGTTGTTCCAGCTTTGGATCTGGGCCGGCGCGATATCGAGCCGCAGCCTCCCGTGCAACCAGGCGAACGGATCGTAGAGGTGGTAGTTCTGCAAATCCCAGTTGTGATCCTGGCCGAGAACGAGCAGCGCGAGCAAGGGAAACCCGACGCTCAAGCAGAGCATCCAGCGGTGCATCGATGGAGATGTCGAAGAGACGGGCACTGGCGTGGAGCTCCAATCGGCGGAGATTGCTAAGATTGCCCCAGAGTGGCATCCATCGACAGGGGCGAGCATGAGCAAACCGCTGCACGTGGTCATCCTCGCCGCGGGCGAGGGCAAGCGCATGAAGTCCGCCTTGCCCAAGGTGTTGCAACCGATCGCCGGGCGCCCGATGCTCGCGCACGTCATCGATGTCGCGCGCGCTTTGGGTGCCGTGGGCATCCACGTCGTGTACGGGCATGGTGGGGCGCGGGTGCGCGCGGCATTCGCCGATCAGGCCGATTTGGTCTGGGCCGAACAGGCCGAACAGCTCGGAACCGGCCACGCCGTGCAGCAGGCCATGCCGAACGTCCCCGACGGCGCGCGCGTGCTGGTGCTGTATGCGGATGTGCCATTGATCGCGACCGACACCTTGCACGCGTTGCTCGCGGCCGATGGCGAACTCGCGGTGCTGGTGGCGGAACTCGACGATCCGTCCGGGTACGGCCGCGTGCTGCGCGATGCCGAGGGCCGCGTCGCCGCGATCGTCGAAGACAAGGACGCGAGCGCGGAGCAGCGCGCCGTGCGCATGGTCAACTCGGGGATCATCGTTGCCGACGCGGCGGCGTTGCGGCGCTGGCTCGACGCCTTGCGCAGCGACAACGCGCAGGGCGAGTTCTACCTGACCGACGTGTTCGCGCAGGCGGCGCTGGAATCGCAACCCGCCGCAATCGCGTCCTGCGACGATCCGATCGAGGTCGAAGGCGCCAACGATCCGTGGCAACTCGCGCGCCTCGAACGCGCATTCCAGCTGCGCGCGGCGAAGGCGCTCGCGCTGTCGGGCGTGCGGCTCGCCGATCCCGCGCGTTTCGACCAGCGCGGCACGG
>Ga0157375_10005933_pt1 | contig 10647 bp, 23 predicted proteins | sample M35metaG_FD_115311 | JGI IMG/M metagenome (GOLD analysis project Ga0157375, IMG submission 115311) | Miscanthus rhizosphere microbial communities from Kellogg Biological Station, Michigan, USA - M3-5 metaG | ecosystem: Host-associated > Plants > Roots > Rhizosphere > Soil | place: USA: Michigan... | reverse complement strand
TACGCGCTTGCCGAGGGCAGGCAGCCGCTCCTCAAAAAGGAGTGGGAGCAGGTCAACGGCATGCGCAACGCTGTAATGGACCACCCGATAGCCCGCGACTTGCTGACCGGTCACAAGGCTGAGGAGTCCGTCTTCTGGGATGAGGATGGCCTGACGCTGAAGTGTCGCCCGGACGCGTGGAAGCCCGGCATGCTCGTGGACTTGAAGACAACCCGCAGCGCCGACCCCAACGAGTTCGGCAAAACCGCGCACGAGTTCGGCTACCACCAATCAGCCGCCCACTACATCGACGGCGTCAAAGCAGCAACCGGCGAAGAACTACCCTTCCATTTCGTGCTGGTTGAGAAGACAGCACCCTACTTTGTGTCCGTCGTTGAACTCGACATCGAAGCCGTCAATATCGGCAGGCAGCTCAACGACCGGGCAAAACGCATCTACCGCGAATGCGTCGAGTCGAACACCTGGCCCGGCTACCCCAATGCCGACCTCATTAGCCTCCCCATGTGGGCCATCTACCAGGCCGAGGCGATCCTCGGCATCACCGAACTAGAACTGGAGCTCTAGCCGTGGACTTAACCGAAAGCATCGCCCCTAAGTCCGACCAGCTCAACGCGGACGACCTGATTAGCGGCCCCGTGACTGTGACCATTGCCGAGGTCGCTAAGGGCACCCCTGAGCAGCCCGTGGACGTCCGCCTCGTCGAGTTCCCCGGACGCGCATACAGGCCCAGCAAGTCCATGCGTCGGGTCATGGTCAGCGCATGGGGAGCCGAAGCCAGCACCTACGCCGGCCACCGCATCACCCTGTTCCGCAACCCCGAAATCACGTTCGGCAGGGACAAGGTCGGTGGAATCGAAATCAGCCACCTGTCTCACATCGACAAGCCGCTGACCGTCGCACTCACCGCAACCCGCGGCAAGCGGAAGAACTTCACCGTCACACCACTGCCCGCCGTTGAGCGCCGCGACTTCCTGGCCGAAGCCCACGCGGCAGGCGACGACATCGAACTCCTCCGCGCCGTCTACACCGCAGCACAGCAAGCCGGCGAACCAGCCGACACCCTCGCTGCCATCAAAGCCCTCGCAACACCAACCACCACAACAGAAGGACAGTAAGTGCCCCGCATCGTCACCCTCTACACATCCCCCGGCTGCCAGCCGTGCCGCGCCACTAAACGGTGGCTCGACAAGAACGACGTTGTTTACACGGTCAAGGATGTGACCGAGGATCCGGCGGACCTCGCCGCGGTCAAGGAACTCGGGTACATCGCCGCACCCGTCGTCATCGTCTCAACCGGGGATCCCGAAACCGAAATCCACTGGCAAGGATTCCACCCCGACAACCTCAAGAAGTACACCCACTCAACGAAAGAAGCAGCATAACAATGGCTAACGACACCCTCATCACCGTTATCGGCAACCTGACCGGCGATCCCGAGCTTCGGTTCACGCCGTCAGGATCCGCCGTCGCCAACTTCTCCATCGCCTCAACCCCACGCAGCTTCGACCGCACCAGCAACGAATGGAAGGACGGCGAAACCCTGTTCCTCCGCGCCTCGGTCTGGCGCGAAGCAGCCGAAAACGTCGCCGAATCCCTGACCAAGGGCATGCGCGTCATCGCTCAGGGCCGGCTCAAGTCCCGCTCCTATGACAAGGACGGCGAAAAGAAAACCGTCATCGAGTTCGAGGTTGACGAAATCGGCCCGTCCCTCCAGTACGCAAGCGCCAAGGTCACCCGCAAGCAGAAGGGTGCCAGTGCGGGCGGGTTCTCCGAGCCAGTGCCGAGCCACCACGGAACCCAGCAGCCCGCCCAGCAGCAGCCATGGGGCGGCAACCAGCCCGCTCAGAACCCCGGCGGCTGGGGCAATGGCAACCAGGCAGAAGCGCCCTTTTAGCATCAAAACCAAGTCACTGTATTTCACTGCATCAACCCAGTAGGCGCCCCCGATAAGGGGGCGCCGGGACCCCCAGGAGGACGCTTTGAGCAAGTTTCATCTCACCGTCGCGGACAACATGGCCGCACTCGCCAAATGGCACACCGTAGAACACCCCCTCACCTCGTGGGCTGCCTGCCCCCACAGCCCATGCGACCACATGGACACCGAGTTCCGGAAGTGCTGGAAATGAGCTACGAATACGGCGCATCGGTCAACAAGCCGCAGGTCCTCCGCAAAACAGCCGAACAGATCCGCGCCGACCTCGAACACCTCCGCCGCATCGAGGCGCAGATCATCGAGGAAACCGCCGCGAAGGATCGGGAGCTTGCCAGGATCCGGGCCGCACGCAAGAAGCTCGAACCCAAGGCGACGTACCTGCCGGCGGCCGAAGCCCTCGCCTACTGGGAAGCCCACCACGAAGCCGTAGCAGCCCAGCCCGCACCACTCCACGGCGGACCCGCAGGACTCCGCAAAGCCGCAGCAGAAGCCGCAAGCTACGACGCAGCAAGGAACGCCGCATGACGCCCCTGCAAATCTTCGAGAAGCACCCCGGCGCGGATGCTTACCGGGTCGGCGGCTTCTACTCCCCCTACGCGCTCGTCAGCCAGGACAAAAGGTTCACGGACGCTGAGCTTGCGGCGGAGTACTGGAAGGTCAGATATGGACTCTTAGACGGCCACGGCAAGGTGGCGCGTGCCCGTCGAGAAGTACTAGAGCGCTTCCATATCCTCCCCCACTTCGACGCATGAGCGCCGCCACGGAGGAACGCAAAGCCCAGCGCCGGCAAGCAGACAAGGCCCGCAAGGAAGCGCACAAGAACCAAAGGATGAGCAAATGAAGAACCCCACCGTCACCCGCGACATCTGCGGCACCGACAACGGCTACCGACACCACACCAAGCGCGACGAAATCACATGCCAGCCATGCCGCGCCGCATGGAACAACCGGTGCAAGAAGTATCTGCCGCAGCCCTCCCCAAAAATTGATGAAGTCATTGCCGAAATCGAGTGGATGCTGTCCCTCAACCAGGGCTCCGGCTACATCCTCAAAGCCATCGGCTACACGGGCCGCGAAGACTCCCTCCGCGCACGACTCCAAAAATGGGGACGCCTCGACGTTTACCACAACCTCATCGGCGAAGAATACTGGGCGGCGGCGTGAGTGGCCTGCGCGTGGGCGAGCTCTGCGCCGGATACAACGGCCTCGGCATGGCCGTGGAGGAAGTGTTCGGCGCTACCCCGGCATGGTTCAGCGAGTACGACTCCGCCCCGTCCAAGATCCTCGCCCACCACTACCCGGACGTTCCAAATTACGGCGACATGACGAAGATCGACTGGGCCGCGATTGAGTCGGTCGACATCATCTCCGGCGGGACGCCCTGCCAGGACCTTTCCGCCGCCGGCCGCCGCGCCGGTATGACCGAAGGGACCCGCTCAAACTTGTGGGTCCAGATGCGAGAAGCAATCGCCATACAGCGACCCCGCTATGTGGTCTGGGAAAACGTACGAGGAGCCTTTAGTGCCAAAGCAGCTAGCGACCTGGAACACTGCCCGCGATGCATGGGAGAAGCCGGACACGGAGGGCCTGACTTGCGGGCACTTGGCCGTGTACTCGGCGACCTTTCCGACCTCGGGTTCGATGCGGAATGGCGAGGTGTTCGAGCGTCCGAAGTGGGAGCCTGCCATCAGCGATACCGCATCTTCGTCCTTGCTAAAAACGCCGACCCAGCAGCTTGGTGTGAACGGCGGGAGCCAGCACCCGGACAAGCGGAAGGCGGGCGGACACGGCCCGACACTGGCGGACGAGGTGGAACACCTACTACTGCCAGCGCCGAAGCTATTTCGCACACCGTGCGCCGCGGAAGCAGAGGGCGGCCCCAGAAATCCGGACAGGCCCGGCGCCACTATGCGGTTGTCAGATCAGGTGCGAGAAGAATCTGGTCGCGGGCTGTTACTGCCGACGCCGAGCGCCTGTGTGGCGAACGACGGGGAGGGTACGGCGACCTGGTTGGCGCGCCGCGAGCGGGTGAAGCTGACCGCAGCAAACGGGAACGGGATGGGGATGCCGTTAACGATAGCCGCGCTGTTGATTGGGGAGACTACGAGCCAGCCGTCCGCCGCTGGGAGCGCATCGCCGGACGGGCAGCTTCCAGGCCAACTGAGCCTTCTGGACGAGCTGGGGCAGAGCGCCTAAGCCCCGCCTTTGTGGAGTGGATGATGGGCCTACCTGACGGCTGGGTGACGGACCCGGCCATCGGCATCAGCCGCAACGACCAGCTCAAAGCCTGCGGAAACGGCGTCGTCCCCCAGCAAGCAGTAGCTGCGCTGCGGGACATGCTTGCCGCGTTTGAACAACAAGGAAGGGTTGCGGCATGAGGACCAAGTCACTGCATTTCACTGCAAGCGGGCCGTCTAATGGCTGACAAGAGGGCGTTTGCCCAATTTGATGTCGGCTACCTGGACAACCCGAAGATTATGGACGTTCTTGACGAGTCCCCCACTGCGGTCCTGATGCATGCGGCCTCGGTCCTGTATTGCGCCCAGCACCTTACCGACGGGGTTATCGCATCGGGCCCCATGCAGCGGAAGGTTGGCGGCTCAGGGGCCGATACAAGGCTTCTGATTGACAAGGGGCTATGGCATATCCCAGGCCATGAGTGCCAGTTCTGCCCCGAGGTTGAAGACGGCAAGGTCTACGTCCACGACTACACCGAACACAACCGCACATCCGAGGGCGTGAAGCGCAGCGTGGAGGCCGGCAAGAAGGGAGCCGCCGCCAGATGGAACAAAAATGCGGTACCCAATGCGGATCGCATGCGAACCGCATACGAATCGCATAGCGATCCGCAATGCGATTCTCCCGAAATCGCAATGGCTAGAGAGAGAGAAAGAGAGAGAGAAGAAGAAGCTAAAGCTTCTTCCCCGAAGATCGCCCGGCCCGACATTGATCAGGTCATTCAAGGCTTCTCTGAACTACTCACAGCCAACGACGTGAAGCACAAGCCGGGAGAGTCATGGCGGACCGCGGCAAGGCTCCTGATCGACAAGGACGGGTACACCCCAGAACAGATTTTGTTCGTCGCCAGATACGCGACAACGGATGAGTTCTGGATGTCAAACATCCTGTCCCTGCCGAAGCTGCGGGAGAAGTTCGAGGCTCTAAAGATTAAGGCGCAGGGAAATAAACCCAAGACAGGTTCGCAGGTCAGGCTTCAGGCAGGTTTTGACCTCCTCCAGGAAACAAGGGCCGAGATGGCCGGACAACTAGAACTAGGAGCATGAGATGCAACTTGACGAGACGGTAGCCCTGATCACTTGGATCAACCAGCACGACCCGCGGGTGCAGGTCACGAAGGGGGCCCGCGACATCTGGGCGCACTCGCTGGCCCCCGTGTCTTACAACGAGGCGCAGCAGGCGGTCCTTGAGCATTACCGGGCGAACGATCAGGACCTCCCGAATCCTGGGACGATCCGTAAGCGGGCATTGGCGATCCGGGCGTCTCGTGAGGCCGGGCAGCGCGCCATTGAGGGTCCTGCGCAGCCCGTGAAGCATCCTCTGAGCTGGCGTAAGCGTAACCCTGAGGAGTGGGACCGGTTGTTCGAGATAGGCCGCCAGCAGGGCAACGAGGAGCGCCGCTTGGCTACCGAGGCGCGTAAGGGTGACGCCGAGGACAGCCACGATGAGTGGATGGCAGCATGACCGACCTTCAAATCTTCGTCCCGAAGCCGACCGAATGGGTGAATTCGAACCAGCGGCTGCACCGGATGGTCAAGGCGGATCGCGTGAAGGCGTGGCGAGCAGCAGCAGCCGAATCGGTCCCGCCAGGTTGGGCGTTCGATCACCCTGTGCGGATCGTGGCGCACATCTGGAAGGACCGCGCCGGCAGGTACGACCCGAACAACCTAAACACAACCACGAAGGCCTGTGTTGACGGGTTCGTTGACGCCGGGCTACTGGTTGACGACGACTGGAAGCATGTTGAGGGTCCCGATCATCGTCACGGCGGAAAAGGCGAACCCGGCATCATTTTCTTGTTCACCAAGTCACTGTGTTTCACTGTCTAAACAGGGTAAGATAGCAACACGCCCCACCCTTGCGCGGTGGGCACGAAATGGAGATGAGCACCATGACAATCCTTCAAGAGCTGATAACCCTGGTCGAGTCCCTGGACGAAGACGCCCACGATTACCGCGATGTGCGTGCGATCAAGCGCATGGCCCATAACTTGCAGAAGATCGCCGAGAACATGGAGGCCACCAAGTGAGCTGGTTCCGTAAGTCTCAGCCGGCGGACACTCGCCTCCCGTTGCAGGAAGCCCTTGTAGCCTCTGCGTGGGGGTTCACGGAGGACGGGTGGTCGCGGCTGGACAACGAGGGCCGCACCTATTGCCGGACCAACTACACGAAAGCGCCGAGGTACATGAAATGAGCTACGACGAGCACCTGATCAGCATGGCCGGCGGGGACGGGGAGGCGTTCCCAGCTTCTCGAGAAATCACGGTGGAGCAAGAGAACCCAATGTGGCTCGAGTATGACCGGGAGATTGTTGTCGAACTCTGCCACAACGATCACCAGTCCACCTCACTGAAGCTATCCCGCAAGGAGGCTCGGGGGCTTCGGGATGAACTCGCCTACTTCCTCGAGCGGACCGCATCATGAGCGAAACAACCCGCGAGCAGAAGGCCCGCATCCAGTCTGACGGCTACGATTTGACGGCGGTGATCCAGACGCGGCGGCTACGGAAATGCATCGCCGAGGGAGCCCACGTTGACGGGGCATGCGGGAGGTGCGGGCTGTGAGCTTCAAAGCGCAGGTCTACTGCCGCAAAGAATCGAACAAGTTTGCCCGCCGCGGCTACATCTACTGCTGGTACTACCGCGTAATCAACACTCAAACCGGCAAGGTCATGGCCTCGGACAACACGGCCGATTGGCGCCGCATGCTTGACGCCGCAATGCGTGACCTTGAAGCCATCCGGCACTGCTCGTCACTGGGCATCCTGAAGAAATCGAGGTCATGGTGACCGACCGCAGCCCGAGTTACGACGCGCTCCTGGCCCGTGAGTCAGAGTCCCGCGAACGGATCGCGAAAGCCTTGTACGAAATCGAACTGCAACGCGGCAACGGGATCTGGCAACCATCAGCAGTAACGCACATACTCAACGGGGGGAAATGAACATGGACGAGCACATAATCTCCGAAGCGAGGCTTCTGGAGCTTGGCGAAGCTGAGCGGCGTCTGAATTGGGCCCGAGGCACAGTGCAGGACTATGTTGGCGGACGTAGGGAAGCTGATGTATTCGAGGAACTGATCCTCACGCTGACTGCGGACAAGTACAGCGCCAGCAGCCTCGACCCGAACCCGCTGTCCCCGTCCGAGATTCTGGCGGGCTCATGACCTGCAAGTGCGCCGCCGGAACCCCAGACGGCATCTACCTGTGTCACGCCTGCTGCGCCCGCCTGGAGCAGTTGTTGTGCGAGCTGGATGGCATTGTTGAGGATCTGGCGGCGGCGATTCCGCGGGCTAGTCTGACAGCCTCGTACGGCGAACGTGTTTCAGCCTCGGGTAGTCTGCACGCGCCGTTGCCGATCAACGACACCGCGTTGGATGCGCACATGGCGTTGGACAAGTACCTGCGGGAGATATGCACAAAACTCACAAGATTCACAGGTATTCACACGACCCGACGCGACTCGTCCGGGCTTGCTAGTTACCTGCTGACTCACATGGGTTCGTTGCGCACGCAGGATTGGGCCGGGGATGTTGAAGGCGAGTTGGGGCGGCTGCTCAGGGAGTGCGAGAACGTCACCCGCGTGCATGAACAGAAAGTGTTCGCCGGGACGTGTGCTGAGGACGGGTCAGACTTGTATGCGGTGAAGGGTTCCGATTCGGCCCGGTGCAAAACATGCGGGCTCAGTTACGAGGTAGCCAGGTGGACGGCCTATGCGCAAACCGCCAAGGACTACTACATCGGCACCGCGACCGACCTGTCACGGAAACTATCGGCGCCGCAGTACGGGTACACGATCACCGCCGACCAGATCCGCAAATGGGCGACCAAGCGTGGAGATAAGCCCGCGAAGCTGGTTCGGGCTAATCCGGAAGTGGACGAGGCGGGGAAGGTCATTCCGCCGGCGTTCAGACTTGGGGACGTGCTGGACATCAAGAGGGCCAAGGATGAGAAGTGGCCCATTAGGGGGACTGGATGAGTGAAAATAAGCCAATGACTATTGTTGAGTTCCTGGAAGCCCGCATCGCCGCGGATGAGCGCGCCATCATGAAGCTTGCCGAGACGGACAGGCGCCCAGTGCTGTCGGTTGCCATTACAGTCAATCACCCGCAGCGACTCTTAGCCGAGTGCGCCGCTAAACGGGCGATCCTGGACCTTTACGAGCGCCACCGCGAAAACCGTGACGCCAGGAGATCCCCCCGCGCCCGGGCGGCAGAGGACGAACGGGCAGCGCAAGACCGCCGCACCCAAGAGGCACGCACCAGTGTCGCTGAAGACGCACTCCGCGCACTCGCCGCCGTCTACGCGGCCCACCCCGACTATCAGCAGGAGTGGAGCGCATGAGTCTCAGGATCGACAGGTACAAACAATTCCCAATCAACGGAGCGGCATGAACAACACGACACTATGCATCGAATGCAGGGGCCACTCAATAGACCTGAAGGCGGTAGACACTGACCTTCGCCGGACATGCAGAATGGCAGAGCGAGGCAAGGATGTGAAAGCCAGGCTTGTTGAACAGCAGGCGAAGAAGGCGACAGTAAAGATGGAGATCGACCGCCACATGCGGGCAGAGCATCGCGAGGCCGTTTCGGCATGACCACCAAGTCACTGCGTATCACTGTTGCGTCACAGTGATTTGTCCTGTAATCTAAAGATAGTAGAGAAATGGCTTCCGGAAGCGGGGGCCTTTTCTTTTGCCCACGAGCAAGGGGTTGCCATGAGCGTTCAGGTAGCAGAACTTCCGCCCGTACTGAACGCCATGACGAGGTGCGACCGTTGCGGTTCGCGTGCCTATGTTGTGGTGATCCTAAAATGGTCCCCCAAGCTGCGGCAAGGCGGAGAGCTGCTGCTATGCGCTCACGACTACCGCAAACATGAGCAAGCCTTACAGCCGTTCGTCGCGCAGATCATCGATGAACGCGCACAACTCACTAGGCACATCGCCGATGACGGACATTTCGAATGAAACGGAGGCAGGACGTGACCTACAATCCCGCAACCCGCCCCCGTCACCCTGTCGCTGTGGCCGAGCTGAACGATGCGCAGGCCCTCCGAGTGCTTGTAGCAACCATGGATGAACGCCTAGACGAGCTAACCACGGCAGGCGCGCGCTCAGGCATCATGCACGCACGCACCATCCTCATCGGCGCCATCAACCGCACCATCTAAGTTTCCTCTCGCGTGGTCAAGCGTGTAAGCCGCGATGTGGGCTATGTCCTTTCCGTGCCGTGCAAGCCGCCGGCTGCTCACCGAGAGCTGCCACGCGAGAGGGATTAATGTCCGCGACCATGCGCGGCTCAACAAATACATGGACGGGATGCATATGGGTATGCCCAGTCTCCCCCAAAAGGGGCACTGTGTCATGGGGCAGGTTCGATTCCTGCCATCCCACTGACGGCGAACACCCCCGAAGACAACGCGCCACGAGCGCACACGGCGGGCAGAGCTAGTAGCCGTTCACCTTTTCATCCCCTGAGCAAGGAGTCCCAATGCTGTGCAAATACGGATCCGCATGGACTCCCAACACTGAGGCGATGACCTCACGGCAGGCCGCCAAGTTCACCGGGATCAGCAAATCGGCCATCAACGACCACCGCGCCGGCAATTGCGTTTGCTCTAAGGGCGAAGTCAAGTCAGCGCCTGGTGAGTCCGAGCAGCACAACCCGGACGGCTCCAGCTCATACACCCGCTACAGTGACAAGCCTTGGGGCTTCGACGACTACCGGGCGTTCATCCGCTCAACCGGCCAGGACCCTGACAGCGTCACGTTCTCCCACGGCTGGACGTCGAACCCTGCCGGCGGCTTCTGGAATAAGCTAAATAACGTCCGGCCTATTGCTGGTTCTGATGGCAAGCCTGAACAAGGTCCGGAATGGCCGGTTGTTCAGCAGGCCTCACCCGTTGCTGTGACTATCGCCGAGCGCCCTGCCAAGCCCGTTCGTGGCATGAAGCTCGCCCTCAAGGGTGCTGATACGCAGATCGGGTTCCGTCGCCTCGCCGACGGAACCCTTGACCCGTTCCATGATGACAAAGCCATGGACGTGTTTGTTCAGGCTGCGCTCAAGATGCAGCCTGACAAGATTCAGATCCTTGGTGACTTCCTGGACCTAGCCTCACAGGGCCGGTTCGCTCAGGAAGCATCGTTTGCGCAGACCACGCAGCCTGCACTTGACCGCGGACACCTGTTCCTCGCAACGCTTCGTGCCGCATGCCCCGATGCCGAGATGATCGTCATCGAAGGCAACCACGACAAGCGGATGCAGAACTTCATCGAAGCCAACGCACTAGCCGCGTTCGGCCTCAAGCGTGCGAACATGCCGGACGAATGGCCCACACAGTCGCTGCCTTACCTGCTGCGCCTTGACGAGCTGAACATCCACTACGTTGACGCCTACCCCGCCGCGACCGACTGGGACAACGACAACACCCGCAACATTCACGGCACCAAAGCGAACAGCCGCGGATCCACCACAGCACAGT
>Ga0157375_10005929_pt1 | contig 10649 bp, 9 predicted proteins | sample M35metaG_FD_115311 | JGI IMG/M metagenome (GOLD analysis project Ga0157375, IMG submission 115311) | Miscanthus rhizosphere microbial communities from Kellogg Biological Station, Michigan, USA - M3-5 metaG | ecosystem: Host-associated > Plants > Roots > Rhizosphere > Soil | place: USA: Michigan... | reverse complement strand
TCGTTCGGCAGCATCTTGACGTCGCGCACGCCCTTGCCGGTCGCCGCGCCGGGATTGGCGGTCGAAAACGCAATGAAGATGTCGCCGGATCCGTCGCCGGCGAAGCTGCCATCGCGCGCGAGCCCGAGCGCAGCCCGGCGGGCGAGGCGCTTGAGCTGGGTCGGGATCAGCGGCGCGTCGGTGGCGACGACGATGATGATCGAGCCGATGTCTTCTTCGCGCACCGTGTGCTCGGGAATTTCCCTGCCGACCGGCACGCCGGCGATGCGCAGCTGGCTGCGCCGCCCGTAATTGCATTGCACGAGCACGCCTATGGTGTAGCCGCCGAGTTTGGCCGGGAGCACGCGCGACGACGTGCCGATGCCGCCCTTGAATTCGTTGCAGATCATTCCGGTGCCGCCCCCGACGTTGCCTTCCTCGGCCGGTCCGCCGTGCGCGGAATCGAGCGCGTGAAACGCGTGCGCGGCTTTGACGTGGAATCCGTTCATGTCGTTCAGATCGTCATCCGCCGTCTCCGCGACGATCGGCAAGGACCAGGAATAGCCTTCGGCGTCCGGCGGCGCCTGCTTGATGCGCCAGGCAATAACCGCGTCGCGAACGACGCCGACACTGTGCGTGTTCGTGATCATCACCGGGCCGTCGAGCACACCGGATTCTTCGAGCCATGTCGTTCCGGTCATCTCGCCATTGCCGTTCAGCGAAAACCAGCCGCCGAATACGGGGTCGAGGCTGGCCTTGCCGCGCGGCAATACCGCGGTGACTCCGGTCCGCACCGGACCCGTTCCGACCTTGAGTTTTCCCGAACCGGAAATCAGCGTCGTGTGGCCGACCTCGACGCCCTTGACGTCGGTGATCGCGTTGAACTGTCCCGGTGTGCCGTCGAACGGCACCCCGAGGTCGCGTGCGCGCGGCTTGGCAGCGGGCTGCGCACTGCCGGCGCCAGCGATGAACAGGATGGCACCCAGCACGTGACAGATCGTCAAAGTTTTCATGGTCGTCGCACTGATGGGCTCTGGAGCATAGGACATTGTGACAGCGGCGTGCCCGCAGGCGCGGCCATACCGTCAGGAATCTGCAAGCGTTGCCGACTTGGCACATTGGGTGCAATATTCTTCGCCGACGGCAGACGCAAGGGGTTCACCGTGCCAACGGTGGCGGGCGTTTCCGGCGGGAGCATCAGGGGCGGACCATGGCGGATGCCATCGGTGCATGGAGCCAGCGGCAAACGGCGGCAGCACGCTGCGCGGGTCGGTGTGCTCTGCGAAACCCCGGGTGGCAGGAAATCGCTTCCCCGATCGTTGCACGCGACGATTCGCAACCGCCATGCTTCAGATGCAGCCCTTGATGACGACGGCGCGGGGAACCCCGATGCGCGGGAGCCGCTCGGCCTGGCTCATTGCCTGCGCTTGCCTTGCCATGGCGCTGTCGGGCGAGTCGCCCGCGCAGACGCCGGATGGCGTGGATGAGCTCTTGAAGCACGCCGACAGCATAAAGACGTCCAACAACACCGAGTTCCTGCAGATTGTTCAGGGCCTCGACCGGGAGTCGAGCCGATTCTCCGGGGCACAACACGCCTGGCTCGACTATCTGAAAGCCTGGCACCTGGGCTACACGGGCGACTATGAAGCCGCCGTTCCCGCGCTCAAGGCGGTGATCAGCGAGACCGCCGACCCGACTCTGCGCGTGCGCGCGGAAATCAGCCTGATCAACGATCAGGCGTTTACTTCGCACTATGATGAAGCCTACGCCGGTCTGAGCGAGCTGCTCGAGATCCAGCCACAGGTTGCGGACAAGGATGCGCGCATGCTCGTGTTCGCTGTTGCCGCCCTGCTCTACAACGAAGCCGGGCAATACGACCTCGCCTTCAACTATGCCGAGCGCTGGCGAGGCGAGGATGACGGCGACGCAGCACAATGCCGCGCCATTTACCTGGGACTCGACGCCCAGTTCAGAAGCGGCAAGCTGGCGCTGGAAGATCCAAGAATACAAAGCACGATCGACGCCTGCACGAAGGTCGGCGACGTGCTTTCCGCGAACATCGTTCGCACGTTCGTTGCCAACATCGAGCTGACCAAGGGACGGGCAGCGGACGCCATAAAACTGTTGCGCGCGAACGACGCCGACTTGCAGCGCACCCACTCCGCGCGGATGTCGTCCGAGTTCCATTCGATCCTGGCGCGCGCCTACCTGGTCACTGGAAATATTCCGCTGGCCAAGCAGTATGCACTGAGCGCCGTCCGCAAGAGCATCAAGAACGAATCTTCGAAGCCCCTGGCCGACGCGTACGGCGTGCTGTACAAGGCGGCGCAGCTGGAAGGCGAGTATCGGTCCGCGCTGGAGTATCACGAACGGTACGCGGCGGCAGACAAGGGATACCTGGGCGACACGGGCGCCAGGGCCCTGGCCTATGAGATGGTCAGGCAGCAGGTGCTCGACAAGAAACTGCAGATCGAGGCGCTGACCGGCTCGAACCGCGTTCTGCAACTGGAAAAAGAGGTCGCAGCGAAGTCCGAGGAGACCGAGCGCCTGTATGTTCTCCTGCTGGTCTGCGTTCTCGGCTTCATCGGGCTGTGGGGCTATCGGACCAAGCGCTCGCAACTGCGCTTCCAGAAACTCTCGCGGCGTGACGGCCTGACCGGAATTCTCAACCGCCAGCATTTCATGGACGAAGCAAAGGCCATATTGCAGGAGTGCAAGGTCTCCGGCCGGGAGATCTGCCTGCTCCTGATCGACCTGGACAATTTCAAGGCGGTCAACGACTCGCATGGACACGTCGCAGGCGATGTCGTCCTGCAATGCACGACGGCTGTGCTGCAGGTCAACATGCGTGCCATGGATATTTTTGGACGCGTCGGTGGAGAGGAATTCGGCGTGCTGCTGCCGGACTGCACCGTCGAGAACGCCCGCCAGCGAGCCGAGGACCTGCGTCTGGCCATCGGCAAGATGGATCGCGGTGAAACCGGCATCTCCTTCGATGTCTCGGCAAGTTTCGGCGTCGCCTCGGGGCGCGATTCCGGATATGACTTGCGGCAGATGCTGATTCACGCCGACAGTGCGCTGTATCTTGCCAAACGCAACGGTCGCAACCGTGTCGAGGCGTTCACGGCTGCCGTGGCCGAAGAAGTGACGGCGGCGCTGGCGCACCCGCAATCGACTTCCCAAGGAACGCTGCATTGAAGCGCGCGAGGTCCGCAGCAAGGCGCACCGGAAGTCTCGCATGCGTCGGCGTCGGGATGACGCTCGGTTCGCACATCGGCCCGCTCGCCCGGAGTTACATCGAGAATGCCGATGTCGTGTTTGTCGCGGTGTCCGATGCGATCGTCGAACTGTGGGTAAAGCAGATGAACCGGGATGTGCGGAGTTTGCAGCCGTACTATCGCGAGGGTAAATCGCGGGCTGATACCTACAACCAGATGGTCGAGGCGATGCTCGTGGAAGTTCGCGCCGGCAAGAACGTGTGCGGCGCTTTCTACGGTCACCCCGGCGTGTTCGCATTGCCGCCGCACGAGGCGGTAAGGATCGCGCGCAGCGAGGGCTACCACGCTCACATGGAACCGGGTATTTCGGCTGAGGATTGCCTGTATGCCGATCTCGGCATCGATCCTGGAACCTTCGGCTGTCAGCACTTCGAAGCCAGCCAGTTGCTGTTTTTCAAGCGGCGTATCGATCCAACCGCGTATTTGGTGCTATGGCAGGTGGGCGTCGTCGGGGATCAGTCGCTGACACGATTTTCAACCGGAGCTGACTATCGCCGTCTGCTCGTGGAAGTGCTTGCGCACGACTATCCGCCGGACCACGAAGTCATAGTGTATCGAGCCGCGACGCTGCCGATTCAGCAGCCCCGCATTGAACGGGTGGCACTCGGCGAGTTGCCGGGAGCATCTGTCGAGTTACCGGATACGCTGGTAATCCCACCGGCCAGGGCGCTGGAAATCGACGAAGGCATGCTCGAGCGTCTGGCGGCACTCGAAAGAAAGAAAAAAAGGAAATGAGGGCGCTCGAATTCCAGACCGCCCGCCTGCGCATGCGCACCCTGTCCGAGTGTGACGAGACGCTGTTCTGCCGCCTCTACACCGATGCCGCGTCAATGCGGTTCATCGGGCGACCACTGTCCCGGACGCGCGCGCTGGCTGCGTTCCAGCTGACGCTGCAGTCCGTTCGGGAAGAAAACGGCGGGCCATGCTTCTTCGCCATTGTCCCAAAGACGGGCGAGGGCGCTGTGGGTCTGTGTGCGATTCAGGCTGCAGCGCCTACTGCGCAGCGCGCAGAAATCGGCATCATGCTCGCAGCAGAAGGCCGCGGGCTGCGCTACGGCCCGGAAGCAGTCAGCGGCCTGGCGACGACCGCCTTTCGGGCGTTGCCGATCGACTGGCTTTGGGTGCAATATCACCCGGCGAATATGGCAGCCAAGCGCATGTTCGCGCGATTGCGTTTTCTGCCCGAGACGCATGCCCGGCCAAGGGGCGCGCGGCGAGGGCAGTGTATCGGCGTCACACAGCGGTCTGCGTGGGGCGTCACCTACGTTGCCACCAAGAGGGGATAGTGCAAATGTCGAATGGCTTGAACTTTCTCGAAAGCATGGGATGCAGCGCCAAATTGCGTCACGCGTCGGCGGAGCAGTTGCAACTCGCCATGCGTGGCGAGCAAATCGCCCCGGCGATGCAATTGGCGATTCTCGATCAGGATCGGGCTCAGGTCGAAACGCTGCTCGACGCGCGCAACAAGATCTATTGTGCGCTCATGACGCCGAAGCCGAAGAAGGCGCCGGCGAAGCCTGACAAGGCCCCGAAGAAGGCGCCCGGCAAGAAGCCGGCAAAGAAGCCCGCGAAGCCTGGAAAGGCAAAGAGCAAGCGGTGAGGTATCGCGCCGGCAAGTCCAGTTGCGCGGCGCGCATCGCTTGGACTTGCCTGGCGTGCCTGCTGTTCTCCGGCGTCGCTCCTGCAGAGGCGCCGGAGGACACGGGCAAGTTGCTGGACTATGCGTATGACATCAAGACATCCCGGCATGCGGAATTCCTGGAAGTCCTGCGCAGGCTGGAAGATCGATCCGGCCAGATGAAGGCCGGCGAACTCGTTTATCTGCGTTATCTGAAGGCTTATGAAAGCTCATACAGCGGCGATTACGAGCACGCCATACCGCCACTGACGGACGTCATCGCCCAGGCCGAGGACGTCGCCTTGCGTTTTCGCGCAACGATCACGCTGACCAACATCCTGGCGCTTTCCGCGCACTACGACGACGCCTACAAACGCCTGAACGAACTGCTGGAACTGCAAGCCCAGATCCCCGACAAACGGTCGCGGCTGCTCGGGTTCGGCATTGCCGCCATACTGTACAACCAGGCCGGGCAATATGATCTTGCGCTCACCTATTCAGACCATTGGATCGCAGAGGACACCGACGGAACAGGCGCGTGCAAGGGCATGTACTCGAAGATCGAGGCGCTCTACCGCAGCGGCAAATTGCAGCGCGACGACGTCCAAGTCCAGCAGGGCATCGACGCATGCAAAAAGATCGGCGACCCGATCTACGCGAATCTGATTCGCACCTTCGCCGCGAACCTCAGCATCGATCAGGAGCGTCCCGCCGACGCGATCGCTTTGCTGACGGCCAACTACGCGGAAGTCGAGCTGACGCGTTATACGCGGCTTACCTCCGAGGTGGACTCCATCCTCGCGAACGCGTACCTGAAAAGCGGTGACCTTGCGCAGGCCCGAAAGTATGCGCAAAGCGCGATCGACAAGAGCGTGAGGAACGAGATCACAAAACCCCTGGTCGACGCTTACGAGGTGCTCTACGAGGTGGCAAAAGCACGGGGCAGTCCGGATGTTGCGCTCGAGTACCATGAGAAATACGCCGTCGCCGACAAGGGTTACCTGACCGACACCACGGCCAGGACGCTGGCGTACCAGATGGTCAACCAGCAGGTTCTCGACAAGAAGCGCCAGATCGACGCGTTGACCGAAAACAATCAGGTATTGCAGCTGCAGCAGGAGGTCGCGGAAAAATCCGAGGAGACCGAGCGGCTCTACGTGCTGCTCCTCGTCAGCGTGCTCGGGTTCCTGGTTTTGTGGGCCTATCGAACGAAGCGTTCGCAGCTGCGCTTCCAGAAACTCGCGCGGCGCGACGGCCTGACCGGAATACTCAATCGCCAGCATTTCATGGACGAGGCCAAGGCCGTGCTGGAGCACTGCAACAGGTCGGGACGCGAAGCCTGCATGATCCTGGTCGACTTCGACAACTTCAAGACTGTCAACGACACCCACGGCCACGTCGCCGGCGACGTCGTGCTGCAGAGCGCCGTCGCGGTGCTCCAGGTACACATGCGAGCAAACGACATCTTCGGGCGACTGGGCGGCGAGGAGTTCGGCATCCTGCTGCCGGACTGCGGTCTCGATACGGCCTTGCAGCGCGCGGAACGGCTGCGGGTTGCGATTGCGGGTCTGACCCGCTCGGAAACGGGAATCGACTTCGACGTATCCGCAAGTTTTGGCGTAACCACGACGATCGAAACCGGATACGACCTGCGCCAGATGCTGATTCACGGCGACAGTGCGCTTTATCGCGCCAAGCGCGAGGGCCGCAATCGCGTAGCGACGTTCCTGGCTACGCTCGTCGCAGACTCGCCGGAAGCGGACAGCGTCGCGCCTGTGGAACATTAGGCTTCGCCCACTCTAGATTCGGCGGGCGATATGATTGGCGCAGAATCCTGCACCTTCGCGACGCGGAGCATGTCCGAGCCGATTCACCGCCTGTTCTTCGCGCTTCGTCCCGATGCGGCGGCGGCGGGCGAAATCGAAAGCGCTGCCGCGGCGATCAAAGCGAGCGGGCGCCTGCGCGGCCGCTGGGTGCAACCGTCGAAGCACCACCTGACCGTGCACTTTCTCGGCAACCATGCCGGCCGGCCCGAGAACCTGATCGAGCGGGCCCGCGCCGCCGCGGCGCGGGTACGGCTCGCGCCGTTCGAGATCGTACTCGATCGCGCCGAGACGTTCGGCGCGCGCCGGCAATCACCGTGCGTCCTGCGTTGTACCCCGCAGTCGGATCGTTTGCTGGAAGCGCTGCGCGCGGCCCTGGGAGGCGTGCTCGCCGACGCGGGCCTGGCGCGCTGGCTCGAGAAGCGCTTTACGCCGCACGTCACTATCGCCTACGTCGAAGGAACACTGAGCGAGCCGATCGCGATCCCGGCGACAGCATGGAACGTGCAGGACTTCGCGCTGGTAGAAAGCCACGGGGCGGCGGCGCAGCATGAAGTACTGGCCCAGTGGCCGTTGCGCGATAGCGGTGATCGCGCGGCGTGTTGAGCGCGCTGCCGCGCTGCCCTTCAGCCAGCGTACAAATTCACGGCGTAGGATTATTGGATCAGACAGCAAGGAGTCTCGTCATGGCTCAGTTCACAGTCGATTCGTGGCGGCAGTGCGCGTTGTGCGCTCTGGCGGCGCTGCTCGCCTCCTGCGGCAACCAGTCGTCGGCCCCCGCGCCTGCGGCCAACGCTGCGCAGCCGTCGACAGCCACGTCCGATACCGCGTCGCCCCCGCAAGGCGCGACTGTTGCAGAACTGTTGGGCGGGTCGGATTCGCAACAGCCCGCGGCGCCCGATCAGTCATCGTCCGGACAGGCTCCCCAGAACAAAGGCAACGAAGTCGCCGCGGCTGGGGCGCTGGAAAGCAGTGATGCCGAGTATGCCCGCGTCGTCAGCGTGGCGGCGGTCACCGGGCCGCGTCGCGTGTGCACGAACGAGACCGTGACCGAACAGCGCAAGCCGAACGACCAGCATCAGGTTGCCGGCACGGTCATCGGGGCGATTGCCGGCGGCGTGATCGGCAATCAGTTCGGAGGCGGCAAAGGTAAAACGCTTGCGACCGTCGGCGGTGCCGTCGGTGGCGGTGTCGTCGGCAAGGAAGTGCAGAGGAATCATCAGGCCAACGACACAGTGACCCATGTGGTCAAGCGCTGTCACATGGTCGAGCAGCCAGCCGGGGCTGCTCCGCTATACGACGTGGTCTACGCGTACCAGGGTGAGAACGTTCACGTTCGCCTCGATCACGATCCGGGCGATCGCCTCGCGCTGCCGATACGCGGCATCGTCAACGAATGACGGTCGTTGCCCGGCGCGCTCAGCGCGCGCGCAGGCGAAAGCGTTCGCGGTAGTCGCCCGGCGTCAGCGAGGTTTCGCGCTTGAACAGCTTGCGGAAGCTCGGCACGTCGCTGTAGCCGCAGCGTTCTACGACTTCGTCGAAGCTCAACTGCGTGGCTTCGAGCAGCGCCTTGGCGCGTTCGACACGCAGATGCTGGATGTAGCCGAGCGGCGTCGCCCCGAAGTGCGCGCGGAAATGCCGCAGCAGGCTGCGCTCGCTGGTGCCGCAGTGCGAGGCGAGTCGCGACACGCTGATCTGGTTCTGCAGTTCCCTGTCGAGGAAGTGGGTGATCTTCTCCGCCAGCGAATGGCGCGGTTTCTCCAGCAGGGCCTGAGTGACATACGGCGCCTGGCTCTGGCGTTCGGTGTCGAGCAGCATCATGCGGCTGGTCTGTTGTGCGAGTTGTTCGCCGGCGAATTCCGCAATCAGTCGGACCACGAGCGAGAACACGGCCGTTGAAGCCCCGGTCGTTGTGATGTTTCCGTCTTCGATGATCAACGCCTGTTCTTCGAGCTGCACGGCAGGAAAGTGGCGGCGGAACGAGCTTGCCATCCACCAGCTGGTCGTCGCGCGGCGGCCATCGAGCAGGCCGGCCATGCCGAGCAGGTAGGTGCCGCTGCAGGTTGCCGCGATGCGCGTGCCGCGAAGATGAAACGCCCGCAGCGCGGCGAACTCGGGTTCGAACTCCGCGCGCCGCTGCCACAATTCCCCCGGGCGATGATGGTTGATGCCCGGCACAAGAACCAGATCGAAATGCTGATCGCGTGAAAGCGGTTTGATATCGCTGATTTCGATTCCGGACTCGGTGCGCACGCGCTTGGCGTTCCGAGCGCTGAAGACGGTGCTCTCGAACTTCGGCGCATCGTTCGGCGAGCGGATCTCCGCCAGCGTCTGCGCCACGCGCAGCGCGTCGGCGGGTCCGGAAAGGCTCGACAGCATGCAGCCGTCGAGCGCCATCAAGCCGAGGTGGAACGTTTTCCTAGTCATCGATCAGGACCGAACCGACATTCGCGTTGATCCAGTTCAAGGCGACCGCCGGGACGTAGAGTGCGACATCGCCGTCGGCCTTCTCGCCGCATGCGCGCATCGCAACGTGCTGCGGGAATCCGGCCGGCAGGGCCGTCACCGACGGCGCGACGAGCTGCGGCTTGCCTTCGGCATCCTGGCTGACGAACCACAGACCATTCGGTATCGGCTTGGAGCTGCCGCAGTCCTTGGCGTGGTCGCTGACCTCGACTTCGTCGCCGCGCAGCGGCTGCAGCTGCCAACGGTGGGAGTGCTGCTTCAACGTCGCGGTGTATTGGCCATCGAAAATGTAGAGCGGTTCGTAGGTCGGCGTGGCGGCGGCAAGCGTACCGGCGCCAATCGCCGCGGAAGCGAACAGGGAAATCAATGAGTGCTTGAGCATGGCGGTATCTCCAGTAGCAAACCAAAGCGGCCGGACGAACCAGCGTTCTGCGCTGGTGTGGCGGCGCTACAGCGAGAAACGAACTCCTGGTCTGGATCGCGCCATCTCGCGGCAACGGCTCACGGTGCGCACTTTGCGCCGCAAAGCCTAGCAGAAGCAGTGGCGGATTTGCTACTTTTATGGCGAAAACGGACAAACGGATCTGCGGCCCCATCGCGGTCCCAGGTGTAGAGTAGGCAAGTATCCGAAGCAGGGGGCTGCGCAATGGGGTCTTTTATTTTGTCCGGCCGTCGCCCGACCGGAAATCGATTCCACACAGCCCAAGCGCTCGGAATCCACTTTGTGCTGGCGCTTGCCCTGCTGTCGTTGCTGGTATCCGCGAACTGTTCCGCGACGATACAGGACGTGATTTTCGGTGACGGTTTTGACGGATTCGACCTCACGACTTGCGACGCCGGCCTGACTTCCGATTCGAGCGACGCGGCGCAATACGCAGCCGCCATCGACTTGTGCAAGACGACGACCGAGCAGGCTGCCGGGTGGGGCTTGATCAGCGCGACGCTGACGCTGCCTCCGGGTACCGGCACGCCAGAGCCGATTTCGCGAAGGATTCAGACGACATTCGGTTCGGGCATCACGCCGCGCGCCGGAGCGGCGATGGCGGTCCTGTCCACGGGCGTCGCGGTCGACGCAGGCGCGCCTTTATTCTTTCCGTTTCAGCCCGGCTTGATTGCCGGCTCGGTGAGCACGGCGCCGGCCGACTGGCTTGCGGCGCATGGCGGCGTGTTCCCGGTGGCTCCGGGATGTCCGCCCGCGGGCAGCGTCGCGGCGATAGACGCCGTGATGCTGACTCTGCGAATTCGCGTTCCAGGCAACGCGCGATCGTTCAGCGTCGCGGCGAATTTTCTCGGCGCCGATTACCCGGAAAACGTCTGCGGACCCTACAACGACTTGTTCGTCGCGCTGCTGGACTCAGGTTTCGCCGGCGCACCGGCGAATCCGGCCGACAAGAACCTTGCGACGTATACCGCGGCGAACCTCGATCTCTATCCGGTCGGCGTAAACCTCGCCCGTACCAATCCCGGATTGTTTACCCAGTGCGT
>Ga0157375_10005928_pt1 | contig 10650 bp, 14 predicted proteins | sample M35metaG_FD_115311 | JGI IMG/M metagenome (GOLD analysis project Ga0157375, IMG submission 115311) | Miscanthus rhizosphere microbial communities from Kellogg Biological Station, Michigan, USA - M3-5 metaG | ecosystem: Host-associated > Plants > Roots > Rhizosphere > Soil | place: USA: Michigan... | reverse complement strand
GCGCGTACCGCAGCGGCCGCTTCACGACTGTTCCGGCGCAAGAGGTCGAGCGCGGCAGCTTTCGTGACCCCCGCCTGTTCGTGGGCATGCTTGGCATTCAAGTCGGCGACAACGTCCCAGGTGACGTCGGTAACGGCCTTGCCACTGGCAATTGCCCGCGCGAGATCAACCTCAATAGGATAGACGCTGGCAACATGATGCACGATGACGCCGACCGAACGGCCGTCTCTCCCACCCTCCGACACTGGCGTACGCCACTGCTTTTCTGAGAGTCCTTCAGCAAAGGCAAGCAAGCCGGCAGCGCCTTCCTCGATGCGATCAGCCAGTGATTGAGCACGCTGAGCCACGGAACCTCCGGTCCTGAGTTGCTCAAGATCTTCGCTCGTTTGTGTCTCCTTCACAATCGTATTCATTTCGGTAGTCTCCTTTTATTCATTCTCTTTGGATTAGTAACTTTTTGCGATCCTCTACTATGCGACCGGCGGTTCCCGCATACAGTTATTCCTCTGTGAATGCTGCAATGAACAACCTGAGCCCAGGCGCTCGGGGTTGCCGAGGCCGGACTGGTTATTCAACCCTTTGGGGTAATTTTGGCAGCAAAGGATTGCGCCACTATTTTTCCGTTCCGCACAATAAACGTGTCGGTAGCGGCTTCGTAGGAATTGTCAGCGGTTTCTGCACTCCACAAGATGTAGGCGTAGTCTCCCTCAGAGTATTGCTGCCGCATCGAAAACGTGGCGCCAGGCTTTGAAAACTCCGAAACGAGAGCCTGAAAAAAGGGCTTGATCGCGGCGGGGCCTCTCAGAGGTCCGCCAGGTACAAACAGCACGGCATCCGAGGAGTAATCAGCAAGTACGCCATCGAGGTCACGCTCGCCAAAGCATTTCAGATGTTGATTGACGACATCGCCTGTTGTTGGCATTGGTCATCTCCTTCCCTGCTCTGATTGAATTGACTTGAAGCGCCTTTCACATCTGCAAACGCTTCAACGAGGTTTACTATGCGCCACCACTGCAGGCCATGCTTACCCATACGTCCGGTTTTCTTGCTCAAGTCTCAGTTGCCGTATGATGATTTGCTCAAGAGTCCGGGAAGATTTGCTGGAGGCTGTATGGATCTGCTTTCAGACGTCTGAAGGTGGTGAACCTCCAAGGGGGCTGAGTACGAAGAACAATGCCAGCTGCTTTGCTACGATCCACCCCATCCTGGGATGCAGCACTGGCCCGCTTTTGCGAGTTGAAAAACTTTCTCTAATGGAGTTTCATTTCCGGCTACTTTCGCCGGAATAACGAGAGAACTCGGTCTGATCTGGTTGATCTCTATTGTCGAATTAGTGGCTCTTGAACGCACTAAATGGCGCAACACTAGAGAGCCGCGAGTCCCTATCCTGCTATACAAATTGCCAGACGGATTTCAGGCATGTAGCGAATTTATTTCCTTTTCGACAAGGGACAGCAGCTGAGAAGGACGCAGTCTCACAGATTCTGCCAAATTAAACAAAGCGCTAAGCGACGGGCTTTTTTCACCCCTTTCTAGTTGGCCTATATAGTTTCGGTGATAACCGGTCGCGTGGGCGAAAGAATCTTGGGAATGACCAGATTTTTCTCGTAAACGGCGAAGAACCGCACCGAATGAGATTTGCGGTGCACGAGCCATGCTGTGTCGCCTGATCTTTGGCATGGGCCAACATTCTTATGTTGACCACAATTGTGCGACCCACCTATAGTGTGTAATAACAAGGTTCAAACGGCAAAATCGGCATTCAAAGGAAGTTGTCTTGAGTTCGTTCGCGACAAACCGTCCCTATGTCTTAGTAGTCGGCGAAGAAGCTTCCAACGACTCTTGTAGTCCATCGCAAGTCTCGGACGAGACACTGATGGTTCGGATAACTGAAGGCAGCAATGAGGCACTCGCACTGCTTTTTCGTCGTCACGCCCGGGCGGTGCGTAGGGTCTGCTATCGCGTACTGCGAGACTCCTCCGAAGCCGATGATTTGGTTCAGGAAATATTTATCTTGGTTCACCGCGAATGCAAGGCATTCGACTCTTCCAGAAGTCCAGCAAGATACTGGATTCTCGAAATGGCCGTTCGTCGTGCCATTTCTCGGCGACGTTACTTAAGCTCGCGGCATTTCTATACAAGGCTCGATCTAGCCGACGCGGGCGATGAGCTTGCTGACCCCCGATCTGCCCCTGCGAAACTCGATGATTTGATTGACGCAGGGACCCAGAGTGGCCTCCTTCATCGTGTGTTTGCATCGTTGTCAGTTGACCAGAAACAAACCCTCCGCCTTTTCTTTATGGAGGGGTATTCGCTTGATGAAATCGCCGCCAAACTGGGGCAGTCAGTCGGGAACGTGAAGCACCACTATTTCCGGGGCTTGGAGAAATTGCGGAAAGAGCTTTTTGGTAAGGTGGGTGACCGAGCAAAATGATAAAAAGTTCTGCTCAAACCAGGAGTGGGGGCTGTGTCACTCTCCGAACCAATAGCGAGTTCCGAGAGCTCTGTGCCGTTTCGACCTCAGGCCAACTGACTGAGGAGGAACAGAAGAAACTGCAGGAGCATCTCGTCGTCTGCCAGTCCTGCAGGGAAACACTTCAGCAATACGAAACTGTTGTCAGTCACGGAATCCCCAGGATCGCTGCTACTGAAGTCGGGGAATCTGCTGAACCAAATTCGTCTTGGTCCGCGGAAGAAGCAGAGAAGGATTTTTTCAAACGCTTAGCCCACAAAGAAGAGCAGCAGGCACGCAAGTTTTCAAGCCCAGCAGATACTTTTTCATCCTCCCATCGCCTTCCGACATTTTCCAGCGAATCAGCTTGGCGGCACGTGTGGATGCTGTACGCAGCTGTCATCTTGCTTTTCGCCTCATTCAGTTTCTATGCCTATCGCGTCGGTTTGCACCGCGGAACTGATAGTGCGAAGCTGGTTGCTCCCTTCCCTATTGCCCAAACCCAGCCCTCTTTGGAAGAGCAACTCAGCGACGCCGGGCATGAGAGACAAATCGCGCGCACTGAGATCGAACATCGAGATAGGACTATCGCGGCGATGCGGCAGCGATTGGCCCAGCTAATCGCCGAGATTAATGATTTGAAAACGGCAAAAGATCAGCTTGAAAATGATTCGCATGCTCGTGATGCGACCAGCCAACTGTTAGCTCAGCAAGGCACGGACCTAGCCCAGAGGCTGGATGCCACTCAGTCCAATTCACAAGCGCTGCAACAAAAACTCGAAGATCTCGCCCGACAGTCAAGCCAGGATGCAGCTCGTGCGAAGACTCTCGATGCCAAGGTCGAGGACCTCAACCGTCTGCTTCGTGATCGGGAAGCTTCGCTCGATCAAAAGGATGAGCTTCTTTCCCATGACCGCGACATTCGTGAATTGATGGGTGCGCGAGAGCTGTACGTCGCCGAAGTCTATGACGTGGCGCGGAGTGGTGAGACGCAGAAGCCCTATGGTCGAGTGTTTTACACCAAGGGCAAATCTCTCATCTTTTATGCATATGATCTCGATCACCAAACTGGATTCAAGAATGCGAACACATTTCAAGCCTGGGGCCGGCGAGGCCCCGAGTCCGAGCGAGCCCTTAATCTGGGAGTTTTCTACGAGGACAGTGCTTCCAAGAAAAGGTGGATACTGAAGTGCGACGATCCTAAGACTCTCGCCCAGATCGATGCGGTGTTTGTGACGGTTGAGCCCAATGGAGGAAGTCCAAAGCCAAGTGGCAAGTCTCTTCTTTTCGCCTATCTCAGAGTTGATCCAAACCATCCGTAGGTGCCCTGCCCGTGCGAGAAAATGCCGTCAAAAAGACGACATTTGCTGGTTTGGATCTTGTGTTCTACAAATCTCGCACCCGCACTGGAGATGGCCGGGGTAAAACCACTCGACGTGCTGTACGCAATTGGCGTTGTAGTCGGGATATCGTTCTCCCTATACTCCGTGACGCCTCTCGTACCTCCAAACAGAGGTCATGTAGTTCCGCGGTACTTGGCTGGTCTTGGTACAGGTCTTTTCGGCGTTCTGCGATCCCTCAGGTTGCGTGTGCCGCCGAAGCCGACTTCAGTTCCAACTGCATGATCATTGACCAATATGGAGGAGAGCTTGAACCTGTCAATGAATACTCTTCAGTACAGTTATATGAGCCGAGCTGGAAGCGCGTGACGACGGTCATGTACACAGCCGTGTTCACGCTCATGTGGGTTTGTGGTGTTGCGTCGTTCTACTTTTTTGGAACGGCGTTTAAGAACGGCTCATCTGAACCGACGGCTACTCAAACTGAGGCCCCTCGAAGACCATGGCAAAACAGTGTACGTGCCCCCGAGAGACAGCGAGTGCATGTCCTGCAACTGGTCTCATGGGTTAGTGTTCCCGCAATACTTATTACCGGAGCGGTCCTTCACTTCCTCGTGGGAGAGAAGTTGTTCCCGAACACTCCGACTCTCGCTGAATTCCTGAATCGAGACAAGAAGCCGGAGTTGGTGAAATATCCCATTTCACCAGCAACCCGTTGGTGAGTGTAAACGCTGTTATCGCCAGTTATTCACTGCACGGCAGCTGTGCATCATGTGCCGCGACGATCTGCCACTCGCCATTGCGCTTTAGCCAAGTATCGGTATAGATCAGGCATCGGGGCCCGTCGCGCCCGTCTTTGAGTTTGCGCACCAAAAACGCCCTGCCGTACACCATGGCGAGATTGTCTCCGAAAAGGCGTACCTTGGTATCACTGATGCGGCACTCGCGCCCCGATTTCGACGGATCCTCCGTCTCCTTCACTTCTTCTGCTTTCCCATACCCTGTTCCATCTGGAAGAGTGCCCCAAAAATCGTCCGCGAGAATCTTTTCCGTGATTTTGTTGTGATCACAATTAGCTTCTTGCCACTGTCGCTCGGCGTCAAGTATGAACTTCGCAGTGGCATCGTCTGCCGGAGCCCACCGGCCCTGCTGCGCCTGCGTAGTAATGACCGCGACAACCGCCATCGCCAACCATGTCATGCTCTGCTTCAGCATGTGATATGCCCACCTTTTGTGCGAAAACCATAACATCCAGTCGTAAAATGTCAACCAGTGATTGCATCCTGTCGATCATTGGCGACTTGCCAAATACGTCGCTGTGACCTCCATTGATAGCAGCCAGCTTGTTCCTACCGAGCAAGAGACGGCGGCTGGCTGGCAGAGTCGCGAAAAAATAGCATACAGTCTCCAAATTCAAACCCTCGAAGAGTTACCCCGCGCAGGATGGGATGAATGGTACGTCTTCGATAACGCCACGGACCTAGGCGCGAGTCACCTCGCAGAAAATATCTTTGAGGTCCCGCAACGGCAGGGGCACGTAAGCGTGTTCGTGAATTATGGCTTCGCGTTGTACCCACCCGAGCGGAGCGGTCTCTCGAATCTATTCTGTGAAACTGGGCACACGTTGATCTTCCATCATTGGCGTAACATCCCATTTCATCAATGACCCCGCGTAGTTGATGTAGACGCCTGATAACGTCAGTTACGCAACCATCGGGCTGCAGCATCGGCGCTGTTCTCGGGCAGTGTATTGAAGGCAATCGTCGCGCCTGGGGCAGCCTTGTGAACAGCGTTGATGACGGCTTCGAATATTGCAAGACGCTTGGGCGGCAGGCGCACGCCAGCTCCGATTACCACACAATCGTACCTCGCCGAACCTAACTGACGCTCCACAGTCGGCCCAGCGGTTTCATCAGGCGGGATGAAACAAACGTCGGCCTCCCATCCGTGTTCAGCGAACCCCTTCATCGCAACCGCGATGCCGGCGTGAACCTTCTCAAAGGTCATACCTGGCGGCAAAGCAGGGTCAGAAAAGTCCACCATCTCTGGATCGTAGCCTAGAAACAGAATCCGCGTCATGAGTCTCTCCCTTGTTCTTGCATGCGCCCGCAGTACCGTTCGCTGATGCACCATATTAACCAGAAAATGCCACGGATGTGCTCTTGGAGTTCGATCACAGAACAGTCTGACCTGTTCAGTTCCCTAGCTCTCTGTATGAGCTACATTTGTCTGGGATCCATCGCTTGCGCATTTCTAGGATGGTTGTTGAAACATCCCCATGTCATTCATTAACCCCGGTCGTGAGTGTAACCGCCTGTTTTCGTCAAGTATCAATCCACCAGCGTCGAACAAACGGAGGAAGCGAAACCAGTCAATCTCGGACCGCAAATCGCGCGAAGGCGCACGGCGTCACGTCGCCACAGAGGGATTTTGTGTAGCTCGCGTCGCCGGCTCGGGCAGTTGCTGTCCGCAATACGCGCAATTCGCCCAAGTGGGCTCAACGGGCTTATCACATTTCGGGCACGTTGGCTGCAGCAAAGTGCCGCAGTGCGGACAGAATGGGAACTTTGCCTTTTCGACATGCCCGCAGCCCGGGCACGGCTTCGGCAGAGGGTCGCGGAGAATGAAGTACAAGATCATCCCGATCGCATAGGGAACGAAGGTCGCCAACAGCGTCCACATTACGTACCGCATCTGCCGCCGCTTCGCGTCGCCGTAGACGTATCCGATCAGCGCAACCAGAGCCACCACGAGCAGGAAAATTCCGTAAACGAACAGCGCTTGTCCCCAGCGTGGCCATTTGCCTATTTCCGGATCCGTTGGTGCGACAAAGAAGAACAACGGCACCGTGAAGCACAAATAGGCGAACCATGCAACGATCCACGCTGCCTTTGGAATCACGCGCAATTCCTTTGTCAAGCGGCTCATGCCAGCCTCCTTTCGCCGCGCTGCCGGATTGCCAGCATCACTGCGGCCGCCCCTCCCGCGAGCCACCCTAGCGCGGTGAACGCGGCAAAACTGATCCACGTATGGCTGAACTGCGGCTCGAGCAAGCTGCCGAAACGTCCGCTCACAAAGTGGAAAACCGGCCAGCTCGCAATCGTCAGCAGCCACGCAAACGCTACTAAAACAATCATTACGCGGCGGTTCCAATCGTGCTCGGCCTGTTCGGTGAGCTTCGCCTTTGCACGCGCCAGCGTGGCCTGCACCAGCCACGAAGAAGGCTGCGGCGTCGGCAATCGGCGGAGTTCGCTCGCAATCGGCCGCCAAGCCCTCAATTCGTCCGAGCAGGCGATGCAAGACCGTACATGCTCGGCAACCTGCTTTTCTTCCGCGCTCGTCAGCGCGTCGGCTGCGGTCAGCGCCAGCAGTTCTCGAATCTTGTCGTGCTCGCTCATTGCCATGTACCTCCTGGATACCGCGCTTCGAGCGCGTAACGCAATTGTTCCAGCGAACGTCGCAGCCGCGACTTCACCGTTGATACCGGAACCGCTGTAACCTGCGCGATTTCCTCAATCTTCATCTCATCCTCAAACCGCAGTGTGAGGACTTCGCGATACATCATCGGCAGCCCTGCCATCGCTTCGCTGATCTCCGTTCGGCGCTCGGCCGCGAGCGCGTGATCGAGCGGCGTGTGGTCTTTACACGGAATCCGGTCCGCCACGGTTTCGCTATGCCAGCTGTTTGCGAGCGGCTCGTCCAGGCTCTGCGGACGAATCCGGCGCAAATGATCGATCGCCAGGTTGCGCGCCAGCGTGAACAGCCAGGCGTCAAAATTGCGACTTGCATCAAAGGAACGAATCTTTGCGACCACTCTCAACCATGTTTGCTGGAACAGGTCTTCCGCCTCGGCGGGCTGCCGCACGATGCGCAGCAGGTACCGATACAGCCGATTCTGGTACCGGGTAATCAGTTCCGAGAGAGCGTTCAGGTCGCCCCGACGAAGCCGGACCACATCCGCATCCACTGCCACAAGCCCCTCCAGCGATAGTGCGGTCGCCCCCACCATACTCGTAATACGGATGAGTGCCCAAAAAAGACGCAAGAGATGCAGTTGCTAGATTGGTGTTGCTAGGTATGAGAACAGTCTACTGAAGGATATGGGAAGACAACGATAATTGGCGAAACATCAAAATTAACACTTATCATCCCGCCCAAACGCGAACGAAAAGCGCCCATACTTGTGCAATCGCCTTACAACAATTGGTTGGCCGAACCTCGCATGAGTTTATCTCAATCACAGAAATTTTCGGATACTCCCTCGTAGCCTGCATCCTTTTGATGTTCTCGCCCGTATTCCCAAAGTGCTCAAATGCACAGTACAAAGCGCAGGAGCCCAACTCAGATCCTGCATTGCTGTTGCATAGGAGGCTGACATGCATGACACAAAGGAGCGGTTGTCTCTATTGTGGATCTTCGCGTTATTGAACTACCTGTATGCGGACGTTTTTGCCCTGTTTGCTATTGTTGACTCGCCAAATCTAGCCGACGCCCCACATCTCCCACCATGGGCTCTGCTGGGTTCAGCGGTCTTGATGGAAATACCCATCGCCATGATTGTGGCGTGTCGACTACTTCCGTTTAGAGCGAGCCGGCTGGGGAATATCATCGCGGGTGCCCTTTTGACCCTTGTAAACGGTTTCCTGACCTTCGTTCCGCCTCTTGTCGGTGCCCGGACGCCCGCTCTTCCTGAGTACTTGTTCTTCGCGACGATCGAAACTGTATGCACCTCGGTCATCGTCTGGAAAGCGTGGACTTGGTCAGGGGTTGAAGCCGCAGTTAGTCCTGAGCGGATCGTCCAACGGGAAGCTGGGATCTCTTCTTCTAAACTACGGGATTGCTCAAAAACGTACCCGAACGATCCATGTCTTTGGAGGCTACCTGCCGACCGCGAACGGCAGGGTTAATGAGCGTAATCGCCTTCACGACAGTTGACTACGGTTTGAGTATCTCCACGCGATGATCAGCAGCATCATCGCAGATTTGTTTTGCTTTCCTGTGCTAGTTTGTGAATCCTTCGAGGAGGGTGAGCCGCTGCTGCGCTCGCAACAAAATTCGCTCGAATGAGGTCAATATGAAAAGAGAACGCCTAACACAGATCGTCCTGGTGATCGTGGGGCTGTTGAATCTGGCGATAATTTATTTCCTGTATACGGACCTGCGGCATTCCAGCTGGCTTTTGGATCGGAAGAATGAGGTCGAGCCGATGTTTCTGAGCTTCTTTATTCCGGTCGGGGTTTTTCTACTCATGGCCGCAAGGAGACCATCTGAGCATCGCTCGATGATTGCTTTAGCAGCTTGGTGGCACATCTCCCATGGCGTGGTGATGGCTATTCAAACCGTGGAAGCCTGGATTCACAGCGTCCACAGGAACTTTACTGATGTGATCGTATTCCTTGTGATCGGAGTCGTCCTATTACTGCTTCTGCCAGCAAAACGAGAGGCAGTCGCGCCAGTCGTTGCGTGAACGAGCGCAGAAACCCCACACTCTGCGTGGATGACCGTTTCTTCTCGTCTTGTAGGCGCCTTTCCGTGGCAGGGTATTGCGGTGCTCATTTTGATCGGGCTCTGCGTGAACATACTCGTGTCAGGAAATAAGTCATGGCTGAACCTCGCGGTCGCTGGTCGCCATCGGCGTCGAAATTTGGATGATCGAAAAATGGCGGCGGGAAACGCGCCGCGAGTGACTAGCCGGAGTTTGTCTTGTCCATTTCCAGCCTCACAGACCACGGCGCGCGTCGCGGCTCGTCTCACTCAAATCACAAAAGGAATCCATCGCGCGCGGACTCGCTGCATGTAGGCGGCATATTGCGGGTCGGCACGCAGGAAATTCTCTTCAACTAGGCTCTTGACAGGAATGAACCAAAAAACGCCGAGACCCATCAGCAGCACATTTAGTGGGCTGTACGCGCGGAGCACAAACGCAGTGCTGGTGAGCAGGAGTCCCGTGTAAACCGGATGCCGCATGAACGCATAGGCGCCGCTATGCACAAGCTCTCGTTGTGCGGGGACCATGCCTATGTTGCGTCCCAGGCTGATTCGTGCCCAAAGCATGACCAATAGCCCCAGGATTGCCAATGAGTTGGTGATCCAATTCGCGACTAGGGCATTTCCTTTCTGCAGGAAGAAGATGATGAAAACGAGCCAATAGCTTGCTACGAACGCCAGGAGCCAGTACCAGGGATTTGGCGTCACACGCTTCGGCGGCCGGCGGATCAACATGGTGACGATCAGAACCACCGTGTTAAGCACTGACGCAAATAGCGGCAATCCGTGATGAAAGTGCGTGTATCGGTAGTACACGCCGTATGCGATTGGTACGCACGCCACCGCGGCAATCGTGCGGTCCAGCCAAGGCGAGGAAAGCACGCGCATCAGATGCGAAGGAAGATTTGGAGCGGTTCCGGGGGCAATGGCTGGTTTCGTTGCCATTGAGATCACCTCGGGAGACACGCAATGTTGGCATGACTACTTACGAATCGTCAAGGCAACTTTGAACCGACTCTGGCCGCACAAGATATTGAACCGGGCCACCGCTCTGCTCGAGAGTGGTCGGCAGCTCGGCAACTACGAAGCAGCGGCTCAATTGAGGTTAAATCCCTATAGCGCTCACTGACGCGGTCGGCCAATTCTCAAATGAGTGAACTCGCGCCTGTTTACAACAACTGGAAACTATCTTGCTGTCCCCAATCACCTTGGCGTGAGAAAGTTTTCGTACCCTGGGGCAGGAGGGCCGGCGCGATGAGGCTGCACGTTATTGCACATTCACGTGAGCGAATCCAATGGAGGGGTGTCCATTGATTGTAGCGGGCTCATACTCCCATCTCATCAAAGCCTCGCGAATCGATTTGACTAGCG
>Ga0157375_10005924_pt1 | contig 10655 bp, 12 predicted proteins | sample M35metaG_FD_115311 | JGI IMG/M metagenome (GOLD analysis project Ga0157375, IMG submission 115311) | Miscanthus rhizosphere microbial communities from Kellogg Biological Station, Michigan, USA - M3-5 metaG | ecosystem: Host-associated > Plants > Roots > Rhizosphere > Soil | place: USA: Michigan... | reverse complement strand
TCCAGAATCTTGCCCCACTCGCGCCACTGCGCCACGACTTCGTCGGTCAGCTTGGACAAAGCGGCTTCATCGAGACCAACCTTCGCCGCACCGAGAATCAGATCGGGTACGAGTTGCGGCCTCGACTCTTCAGGCGAAACGCATAAATCGCCAAGGCGCGCAGCCAGATGCAGCAGCTGGCAGATGATGAGCTCGCGCGAGCCGTCGGGCAGACGGGAATTCTCCGATGCTTCGTGATTGAACACCGAGACGACGAATAAGCGCGGCAGATGCCAGTCCGCGAGCAGCGCGGCACCGAGCTCGTTGTGATCGGTGGCAAAGCGCTCGCGCTCGACGCGCGTCATATCGGTGCCGGTCGGGCGTGGTTGCGCCGATACCAGCTCGGCATATTCGACGGGGTAGATGGTCGCGAGCGCCAGCGTGCCGACGTCCGACAACAGACCGCACGTGAACGCCTCATCCGGCGGTGCGCTGCGCACGCGCAGGCAGAGCGCGCCGGCCGCGATCGCGACCGCGAGCGACCGCGACCAGTAGCGACTGTAATCGAATGCAGCACACGCGCCAGTGCGATACTGCCCGAGCAGCGAGAAACCGAGCACGAGCTGTCGCACGGTGTTGATGCCAACTACCTGGATCGCTTCCGGCACCGACACGATCGGGCGGCGCGGCGCGTGAGCAGCGGCGTTGGCGAATTTCAAGATGCGGCCGGAAAGCGCCGGGTCGGCGCGTACCGCATGGGCAATCTCGTCGATGCTGGTGCCATCTTTGCGGCACAGCTCGATGATGGCGAGCGCGACGCCCGAGGGCGAGGGCAGCTTACCGGTGGCTTTGAGCTCGTCGAAGCCGGAATTGGCGCTGACCGACATAGTGAGTTCGAGAGGTGCGCTGGCCCGCGTCACGCGAGCTCGATGTCAAGGAGAGCCGCGTCCGCGCGGCAACAGGGCGTGCACGGCCACCCAACGCCCGTGCAGAGGTCCTGGCCAATTAACGGAATGAATCCGCGAAACTTTAACGAAGCAGCCGCGTCACTCAGGCGATTTTCTCGCGCGAACAACGTCTTAAAAAAAGTTGAACGGCTTAGAGCCGAGCCGATCAGGGCTCTTGCAGCGGAAACTCAGGAGGCAGGGGGTAGGAAGGATAGCGCTGACGGAACGCCTTGAGGCCTTCGCGTGCTTCGCTCATGCGTTGTTGGCGTACCAGGAGCTCGATATGCCGCAGCCATTCCTTTGGATCGCTTTCCCAGGACGCTACCGCATCCGCGGGAGCGGTCCGTGGTCGCTCGGCAGCGTCGGACGGCGCGGGCGCTGCCTGCGGTTTGGCGGCGGGCGCGGCACGCTCTGCACGTGTGAGCGTGTTGTCCTCTCGCAAGTAGCCTTGCGCTTCAAGTGGGTTCGGCGACGATGCTTTGGGAGCGTCGTCCGGCTGCTCCGAGGCACGGCCGCGTTTGGCGAGCGCTTCCGTGCTTCGTACTGCGGTGCTCTCCTGTTCTGGCTGTGCTTGCAAACCACGCACAGCAGTTGTCTCGGATGGCGCTTCCGGTGGTGGCGGTGCATTTTGCGCCGACGGTGCCGCTATCACGGGCGCCGCAGGAAACGGCGCAGCCTCTTTTTTGCGCGCTTGCGCAAGCGGCTCGTCCGGCTTGGCCGGCGCTGCCGGCGTCTTCGCGAAGTCTCTCTCGAGATGAGCAGATCCACCCGCCGCCGGAGCCGTCGCCGCGCGCGACTCATCTTTCAGTGCGGGCGCATTTTGCTTCTCTTCGGTGCGTGCTTTGGCCTGAGACCGGGGCGGCGCCGATGCAGCAGCGGGTGGCGGGGTCACGGCCAGGGGCTCGGCGGCTGGAACACTTTGCCGCTCCGGGAGCTGATCCGCAGAAGGCTGATGTTTGTCGTGCCGTACGGTCATGACGGTGAGCGATACGCTCAGCACCATCACTGCAGCGATCGACAATGGCACGCGCCAGTTTGCCGAGAACGACGAGCCGGGGCGCCGCGGGCGCGAACCGACCGCGCGTCGCGCCTGAGCACGAATCGCATCGTCGATCAAGGCTGCAGGCTCCTCGGAGGACGCGTTGCGATAGCGTGCACGCAGCTCGCGCGATGCGGCGAGGATGCGCTCGAGATCGTCCTGCTGTCCGGCTCCGCTGCTCACAGATGATCCTTCATGCCTTCGCGCAACTTGTCCAGCGCATAGCGCAGGCGACTCTTCACTGTTTCACGTCCCGCTCCCGTGACTTCCGCGATCTGTTCCAAGCTCAAGCCGCCTTCCTCGTGCAGCAGAAAGGCCTCACGCTGCACGGGCGGCAGCGCCTCGACCAGCCACAGTAGATGCGCGGCCTGCTGGCGCGCCTGCGCCTGCCGTTCGGGTTGCACCGTGCTGTGCGCCGGCAGCTCCAGCGGATCGTCCTCGCCGTCCGCATCGAGTGATACCAGCTGCGGGCCCTTGTGGCGGCGAAAGTGGTCGATCAGTCGATTGTGAGCCAAGGTGTAGAGCCATGTCGTGAACTTGGCTTCGACCTGGTAGCGTTCACGTGCCTGAATCAGATTGAGCCAGATGTCCTGCACCAGTTCCTCAGCGGCTGCTCGGCTGCCGCACTGTCGCAGCAAGTAGCGAAACACGCCTGCGCGATGGCGCGTATAGAGAAGATCGAAGGCAGCAGCATCGCCGCTGGCATAACGCAGCATCAAATCTTCATCCGAGGGCTCGACCGGCATAGCCGTCGCAGTATAAACGACGGCCAGCCGGTGTATCGAACGAAAGGCATGCGCTCACCCATCGGCGCAAGAGCGAAGGTGAGGCACGGGCTCACCTTCACGCAAGCTACCAGCGACGCGGCGGATCCGCAACGAATCGCGCCGGAAACGGATTGGGTTCGCGCGCCGGGGCCTCGATGATGCCGCGCGCGACCAGATTCGCGCGCGTGTCGTAGCGAATCGCGATGACTTCGCTCGGCGCATCCGATTCGCGCTCGAACTGCACGTAGCGAGCCTGCGAGCTCTGATTGCGGCCGTGTCCGGTGCCGATGCTCTTCTCCGCCGCTTCCGGCTTGGCTGCGCCGGAGCGCGCGTTCGCCTCCGCTGCCGGGGCCGGCGCGCGGTCGCGCATCTCGTCGCGGCCGCCATGCCACTGCGCTGGCGGAGCTTGTTGCATCTCCATCGGCGGCGGCAGTTTGCGCTTGAACACTGCCACGCCGACCACGCCGACATCGTTTGGCCGCCCCGTGCGGGTTGCGTACGCGTCGCTGTGATCGGTGAAGTAGAATGCCGCGACGTGGGAGAGACTCTTGCGCCAGCCGGAAATGGACAGCGAGCGCCAGCCCGAGATGACGTAACCGCTCTGAGCGGTGGCGGCGGTTTCGCCGGTTACGACATTCACGCCGTCAACCGACACGACGGCCAGAATATCCTCGCCGCTGTTGTTACGTATGCGCAGCTCGTACTCGTTCCCCGGGCGGCCAGCGATATAGCGCTGACCATCCGCTGAGTAGACCGGCAACAGCTGACCGCTGTTGCGATCGTATATCGAGACATCCGCCAAAGACCCGACGGCAAAAGCACGGCTCGCTGCAGCCAGCAGGAACAGCCCGAACACCACCCCGATGCGTCTCATAATTCCCTCTCCTGATGAAATGGACAACAGGGAGGTAAACGCTAGCGCGAGCGGGATGGGGTTAAGGGTGAAATTATTGGGTGAAAGGTGGACGTGCATCGCGCTGGGTTAATTCATCCACTTCACCCTTCATTCTTCTCCCGCACTCTTCACCCCGACGCGCGCCGCCACGTCAATTTTCATCCGCGCCAGCAGTGCACGCAGCTCCCGCGCGAATTGCGCCGCGCCCGGTTGATCGCCATGCACGCAAATCGTATCGGCCTCGATCGCCACTTCAGTTCCGTCCAGCGCACGCACCTTGCCTTGCGCCAGCATGCCTTCGACCTGCGCGAGCGCAGCGCCGACTTCGGTGATCATCGAGCCTTCGCGTGTGCGCGGAGTGAGCGACCCGTCTGGCTGATAGCTGCGATCGGCGAACACCTCATTGGCGACGCGCAAACCTGCTTCGCGTCCTGCGCGGATCAGCGCACTGCCCGCCAGACCGAACAACACCAGTTCGCGATCGAAATCCGCGACAGCTCGCGCAATCGCGCGCGCCAGCTCCGCATCTTTCGCGGCCATGTTGTACAGCGCGCCGTGCGCTTTGACGTGCGACAGGCGCCCGCCCGACGCACGGCAGAAGGCACTCAGCGCACCGACCTGATAGAGCACCAACTCATAGGCCTCGGCAGGGGCAAGGTTGATCGTGCGCCGCCCGAAGCCTTGCAGATCCGGCAGCGATGGGTGAGCACCAACCGCCACCCCGCGGGCGAACGCCGCGCGTACTGTGCGATGCATTACATTCCAGTCGCCGGCGTGCAATCCGCACGCCACGTTGATCGAGCTCACGTGCGGCAACACCGCTTCGTCATCGCCCATGTGCCAGGCGCCGAAGCTCTCGCCCATGTCACAGTTCAGATCGATGGTCTTCATTGCTTAGCCCGATCGCGCAGCCCCTCGCGCATCAATGCCATCTCCCGCTCGCGTTGCAGATACAGCTCCTGGCTGTGCTCCAGCGTGATCGGCTCGAAGCGGAGCGTATCGCCCGGCGGCAGTTGCGCGAGCAGTGGCAAATCGACACTGGCCACCTCTCCGATCAGCGGATAGCCTCCGGTCGTCTGGCGGTTGGCCATCAACACGATCGGTTTGCCGTCAGGTGGGACCTGAATACTGCCGAAGGTCACAGCTTCCGGCAAAATATCGCCCGGCTCGGTGAGCGCCAGCGTAGGCCCTTCGAGACGATACCCCATCCGATCGGAGTTGGCAGTGATGCGAAATTCCGCGCTAACGAATTGCGCGCGGCTCGCTTCCGAGAACCGCGCGAAGTGGCGGCCCTGGATGAAGCGAATGCGGTGATGATCGTGCGCCAGTAATGCGGCGTTGGCATGCACGGACCATTTGGGACATGCGAATGCTTCAGCCGATTGGAGCGCGCGATGCAACGCCGGATACAGATCAGCAGGCGCGCGCTGCACCGGCAGCTCGTCGCCACGCCGCAGAGCACGGCCCTTGAAGCCGCCGATGCCAGCCGGAAGATAAGTGCTCTTGCTGCCCATCACCACCGGCACGTCGAATCCACCGGCCACCGCGAGATAGGCACGACAGCCGAGGCGGCACACCGCCAGATCGAGCACGCTGCCGGCGCGCACCAGCACGGGTCGCGATGCCGGGACTGCCTGCCCGCCGATGGTCGGCGCAAAATCCCCGCCGCAAATCGCGATCAGAGCCCCTTCGGTGAACTCCAGCCGCGGTCCGGCGAGCGTAAGCTCGAGCGTCGCGTCGTCTTCGGCGTTGCGCACCAGCAGATTGGCGAGCCGGTGCGAATGCTCGTCCATCACGCCGCCTACCGGCATGCCATAGCGCTGATAGCCATAGCGCCCGCGATCCTGCAGTGTGGAGAGGATGCCGGCGCGGTGCACCCGCAAGGTCATCCTTGCTCCTCCGCCAGTCGCGCATAGTCGTCAGGCGTGATCTGCACGAAACGCACGCGATCGCCCATGCTGAGACGCACCGGAGGCTCAGCCGAAGCATCGAACATGCGCAGCGGCGAGCGCCCGATCAGGTGCCAGCCGCCGGGCAGCTCGAGCGGATAGATGCCGGTCAACTCGCCGCCGATGGCGACACTGCCGGCCGGAACGTGTGTGCGCGGGTTGGAGCGTCGCGGCGTAGCGAGCTGAGCATCGAGCCCGGCCAGATAGGCGAAGCCGGGGGCGAATCCGAGCATCTGCACGCGATAGAGTGCCGCACTATGCAGCTCGATCACTCGGTCTGTGCTGAGATCGTGCGCACGCGCGAGCTCTTCCAGATCCGCACCGTACTCACCGCCGTAGCAGACCGGCACGTCGAAGGTCACCGGCTCGGCGGGCTCGAAGTCATCGATCGCCTGCAGCAGCGCCGTGACCTGGCCCGCGAGCGCCGCGTAAGGGCCGGTGGCCTCGTCGGGCAAGGTGATCCGCAGTGGATCGTAGTGCAGCGCGAGCGTGCATACCGCCGGCACCACATCCAGGATCCCGGCGAGCGGTTGCGCCAGCAGCCGCTCCGTCACGCAGCGCACTTTCAGCGCGGTCTCGGCGGACGCGTCATCGCCGAGTTGAATGACGAGCGCGCGGTCGCCCAAGGGGGACAGTCGGTATTCTCGAATGAACGGTTCTGGCATGATGATGCAAACGCGTGTAGCGCCCGCGTTACGGTTGCAGTTTACCGGACCTGGATTGCGTGCATGGGCGAGCTCCGGCTCTCAGCCGCGGGCCGCATCGCGCACTGCCCGCCCATTCCGTTGTAAGCTAATCGCCGCCCGAGAAGTCAATGCCATCCATCTTAATCCGCGACCTACTGCAATGATACGTGCATGTGTTGAAAACGATCTGCTGGATATCTACAACATCGTCAACGATGCGGCCCATGCCTACCGTGGCGTGATCCCCGCCGATTGCTGGAGGGAGCCCTACATGCCGAGCGAGGAGCTGCGCCACGAGGTCGCTGAAGGCGTGCAGTTTCTCGGGTATGAGCTCAAGGGGCGCCTGATCGCAGTGATGGGACTGCAGACCAAAGAGCAGGTCGCGCTGATCCGGCACGCATACGTACGCACCGAATATCGCAATCAGGGTATCGGCGGGCAATTGCTCGCGGAGCTGCGCACGCGCACCACGCAGCCGCTCCTGGTCGGTACATGGGCGGCGGCGCGCTGGGCGGTGGCATTCTACGAGAAGCATGCCTTTCACGTCGTGCCGGCGACTGCGAAGGCCAAGCTGCTGCGCAAATACTGGTCGATTTCCAAGCGCCAGATCGAAACGTCGGTGGTGCTGTGCGAGGGCGATCCGTCGCGCTGGCGTACGCTGCTCTGAAGCGAGCGCGATCGCCGCCTCACGCTTCCTTGGAAAGATTTTCCAGCGCCGCGCTGCTTGCTTCCCAGTTCTCGCCGTCGAACGGCAGCACCTTCAGCGAGCGCACCGTGGCGTGATCGAGGCAACGCACGTTCACACTGAACCCGTCGGGGTTCGAGCGCGGAACATAGAACGCCTTCACGCCGCAGATACGGCAGAACAAATGCTTCGCAGTCCGGGTGTTGAAAGTATAGGTAGTCAACATGTCGGCGCCGCCGACCAGCCGGAAACGGCTCGCGGGCACGATCAGATGCAGAAAGCCGGTGCGCCGGCACAACGAGCAATTGCATTCGTAAGCTTCGATGTCCGGCGGCGCGTCGACCTCGAGCCGCACCCCTCCGCAATGACAGCTTCCCGTGTGGATCATCTTTAGGTCTTCCTGTGTGACGTCAGCGCCAGTCCACCAGCACGGCCGTCAGATCGGTCTTGTAGCCCACACGCCAGCCGAGCGCAGTAGAAAACGAGAACTCGAACGTCTGCGCCTTGCCGCGCCGGTTCTCGGTCACGCGAATCACATAGACCTCGCCGACGCTGCGGCCGTTCACCGTGCGCAAATCAGGGATCCGCTCCATCACTTCGTAGACGGTATCGATGACGCGCGCCTGCTCTGCGCGTCCTTCCAACCCATTCTCGGTGCTCTCCAGCAGCGCGTAGCGCAACGCCATGCGATTGCCCACCTTCAGCGGAAACAATTGCCCGGAAACGACTTGCATGCGCGCTGCCTCGCTGCGCGTCGTGCCACCGCCGCCGCAGTCCGGCGACCACACTTCGGCGACTTCCATCAACACCAGAAAGCCGCCGGCCGCGACCGCCTGGTTGCGACTGGAAAGACCGCAGCTGCCATCGGTGGCGCGATATGCGCCCTCCTCTACATATTCCCCGTAGCCTTCGTTGCTCTTGCCAAGCAGCTCGGTGGAGGTACCGAGCGGTTTGTTATTTGCGCTCACGCGCACTGCGAGCTGCAGGCTGTGCACCGCCGGCTTGGGCGCGCCGAGCGCATGCAGTGCCTGTATGTCAGGCCGCAGGCTTGTGAGTACCGGCAGGCCGACGAACATCGGCTCGCCCCTGGTGCGCGGTCCGGTCTGACATCCGCACAGCAGCGTGAGACTCAGCGTCAGTGCCCATGCGAAGCTTGACCGGGAGCGAGTGAGGTCGTGTAGCATACGTGTGCGCGGCGAGCGCACATCCTTCACGATGGAGCACCTCGTACGATGACCGACCACGATCATGCGCCGGGCCTGCGGCTGGCGATCGGTACGCCGCTCAATATCCATGTCCTGTCCTCTACCGATGGTGTCCGACTCAATGCACGCGTGCTGGGCATGCTGGAAGGCGGGAGCATCATCGCTCATCTGCTGAGCACGCAAGGGACGCTGCGGATCGGCGACAAGGTTGCGGTGCGCTGCCTGGAAGGCAGAAGCATCTCAGGATTCAAGAGCACGGTGATCGAAGTCTGCAGCAGTCCCTACGCGCACTTTCATTTGTCCTATCCGGGCACACTCGACCGCGTCGAGGTCCGGCAGAGCGAGCGCGTTGCGGTCGCCATACCGGTGACGGTACGCACCGCATCGGGCGGCAATGTAGCGGCGGAGATCCGCGATCTGAGCGCATCAGGCGCGCTGCTGATTGCGTCCGCTTCCGTGGGCGCGCCGGGAGAGCACGTCGAGCTCGCGCTGCCGCTGATCTCGGGACAGATGAACCGTACGCTGGCGATGAAGGCATCGGTGCGCAATTCCGGAGCATTGTCGCAGATGCTCGGGGCAGCGCCCCGCTATCGCTGCGGGCTGCAGTTTCTGGAGCTGGCCGATGCCGACCGCCTGTTCCTGTTGGGCTTTGTCTACGAGCGGTTGTCGTCTGCGCGCGGACTGTTTGCAGACGAAAGCGAGCGCGACTCGAACCCGACGTAACCGGCTGGTTGCAAGGTCTCAGTCGCAAGCAGATGCAGGCCGAACGCCTCACCGGCATATGTCATTTTCACGCGCTACGTGGCACTCGACATGCGTGCGCTCAGTCGTAGTGGCACATTGGTACAGCTTGCCCTTGCACTCCGCGCACCAGGCGGTCGTCGAACCATTGCGCGAGAATGCGCTCTGTTGAATGCTCACCTCTTTGGTCGTACACGACGTGGCCTTGGCGGTCAGACGCTCCTGGCTAGTGCAGCCGGCCGCCAATGAGGCGATGGCGAGGATCAGTAAATACGGGCGACTGATGCGCGAGCGTGTGCGCATCAGCTGTGGATATAGTGCTCGAGCTGCTCGATCATCAAGCGTTGCTCGGAAATCACTTCCTTGACGACGTCCCCGATCGAGATCACACCGATCACTTTCTTGTCCTGCAGCACCGGCAGATGACGTATTCGCTTGTCGGTCATGAGCGCCATGCATTCCTCCACGCTCTGCTCGGGGCGGACGCACACGACTTTGTGCGTCATGATTTCGTGCACGGGAGTGTCCTTGGATGCCTTGCCATGCAGGATCACTTTGCGCGCATAGTCGCGCTCGGAGAAGATTCCCGCCAGACGCTCTCCTTCCAGAACCACCAGCGCACCGATCTCGTAGTCGGCCATCGCCTTCAGCGCGTCGAGCACCGTCGCCTGGGGCGAGATCGACAACACCTTCTGCGGTTTTGCCTCCAGAATTTCCTTGACCGTCTTCATCGCTGCCTCCGTAGACCGGATTCAAGCCGGCGGCGCTGCCGCACGCCACCCCCGCAGGTCAGTTTATCCAGCTTCGCAGCGAATGGGAATATCCGTTGTGACGCGGCGGCGGGCGACGCCGGCTGCAATCGGACAAAATGACAAGTTTAGGGAAGCTCTATCCGATCGCGCGTGCGGGTCGATAAGCGCCTCCTAGCGCTGGCGCCCACCGGCGGTGGAACGCACGGCCGTGGCCTGCTCCCAATAGCGCGCGAGGCGCTTGAACGATATCGGATAGGGGGTTTTCAGCTGCTGTGCCCAGAGGGAGACGCGCAGCTCCTCCAGCATCCAGCGAAATTCATCGATACGCGGCTCGAACACGCCGCGCTGCGCATCGGCGGCCATCCGCGCTTGCCAGGCCTGCCACCAGTTCTGCAGCTCCTGCTGCCACTGCGCATCCTTGGCGGGATTGACCGAGAATTTGTCCAGGCGCGCGCTGATAGCCTTCACGTACCGCGGGAATTCCTTCAGCCGCGAGAGCCGCGTCGAGGCGATAAAGCCGGAGGGCAGCAGCGCTTTGAGCTGGTTGCGAATGTCGGTCATCGCGCGCTGCCAGACCGGCACGCCGCGCAAATTCAAACGCGGACGCAGCTCCTGATACTCCGCGAGAATCTCCGCCACCACGCGGCAGACCTCCTGCGCGACATCGGTCAGGCGCGACTTGGCCTTGACCACGCGCGCGTTGAAGACCGCACGCGTGCGTACGCGCTCATCTTCGACAAAGAAAGCACGATCGCAGATCGCCTCGAGCAGCTCTTCGCGCAAGCGCTCGGACACCGCTGTCTTGTCAGCCTTGCCGCCCTCGAGCTCGAGCAACAGCGAGTAGCGCAGCGCGAGCTCCTGAAAACCGGGCAGATTGCGCGCGACGAACTTCACCTGGTCTGCTGCAGCGAGCTGGAACAAGCGCCGCAACCCGCGGTGCGTAGCGACTTCCGCATCGTGCTCGGTGTCGAGCAGGGTGAGCGCAACCGACTTGCCTTCGTCGACCAGCG
>Ga0157375_10005923_pt1 | contig 10655 bp, 7 predicted proteins | sample M35metaG_FD_115311 | JGI IMG/M metagenome (GOLD analysis project Ga0157375, IMG submission 115311) | Miscanthus rhizosphere microbial communities from Kellogg Biological Station, Michigan, USA - M3-5 metaG | ecosystem: Host-associated > Plants > Roots > Rhizosphere > Soil | place: USA: Michigan... | reverse complement strand
GTCGGTGCTGCTGCTGGCGAGCGGGCGCTTCGAAGACATCATAAAAATGGTGATTTTCACCGAATGGATTCTATATGGCATGGCAACGGCGGCAGTTTTGGTGCTGCGCAAGACTCGGCCGGAGATGACGCGGCCCTATCGGGTATGGGGGTACCCCCTAGTACCCGTAGCATTTGTACTAGTCGCTGCGGCGCTCCTGTATGCGACTTTGCGTGAGTCGCCGCGTGAGTCGGGGATGGGTTTGGGCCTGATTGCCCTCGGATTACCCTTTTATTATTATTGGAAGCGCCGTGATAACGGTGGCGGCGGGCTTAGTTCTCGCGGGTAAAAGTGAGCCCGGAAGCGTTGCTCGAAAAAGGGACTTCTGCCCCGGGTTTGTTCGGCAAACAGAACAAATCGCTTGAAACCCCCTTAATTAGGCGGTAGACTCGGAACTGAGTCAGGGAAAGATCTAGGCGTTCTGTTCCGATTTCAGAACACCGGTATGGGTCGAAGCGCTTGGCTGACAGGGAGAACAGAATGGATGTCATCAAAATGCTGGCTGATTTACGCCAGGAGAGAGAGCAAATAGAGGAAGCTATTATCACCCTCGAACGGTTGGCTCGCGGGCGCAGCAAGCGCCGCGGACGTCCTCCGGCATGGATGTCGGCAATCAAGCGGCGGGGCCGTCCTCCTGGAAGCAAGAACAAACTCAGAGAATCCGCAGCAGCCTAGTCTACCTGTTCGTAAAGCTAGTTCAACCCCGCCGCCAGGGCGGTATGCTTAGATTTACGTTTCCTGCATGAAAACATCTCCGGTAATTGTGGCGCTCGATCTTGAATCGGGCGCCGAGGCACGCGCCCTGCTTGCCGCGCTGGGGAATTCCGCTTCCTTCTATAAAGTTGGCCTGGAACTCTACACCTCGACGGGAGTGGACTTTGTCCGCGAGTTGAAGGCGCAGGGGCACCGCGTGTTCCTCGATCTCAAACTGTATGACATTGGGGAAACCGTCAAGCGGGCGGTGGCGCAAGTGGCACGCCTGGGTGTGGATTTCCTTACCGTTCACGGCAGCCGCACGGTTATGGAAGCCGCGGTGGCGGGCAAAGGCGAGGCCCCGCTCCAATTGCTGGCGGTGACAGTGCTCACCAGTTTCGATGAGAGCGACCTGCGGCAGATGGGCTATCCTTGCTCGGTCTCCGACCTGGTTGAGTTGCGCGTGCGCAACGCCATGGAAGCGGGCGTGGGCGGAATCGTCTGCTCACCGGTGGAAGTTGGATGGGTGAGGTCGGCGGCAGGGCCGGGGGCGATTCTGGTCACGCCGGGCGTACGCTCGATGGGGGCAGCAGTGGGCGATCAGAAGCGGGTGGCCACGCCGGCTCAGGCGATCGCGGACGGAGCGGATTATCTGGTGATCGGACGGCAGGTGACGCGCGCGGCCGATCCGCGCGCCGAAATGCTGCACATTCTGGAAGAAATTCGATCCGCCGTTTAGAACCGGCCGGCGGGTGCAGGGCTTAGAACCCCAGGTCAGCGCTTAAACCCATAAATAAATGCTTCGGCAATACCCGGAGCCGCGGTGTGGGGCTGATAGCCAGCCGGATAAATGTTGCTGGTGGAAAACCCAGTGGAGTAAACAGTCCCGGCAGCGTCGAAATCCACGCTGTAGACAATTTGCGATCCCACGCCCGTCACATAGCTGGAATAGAGCAGCGAATTGATCGCGGGTGCGCTGGGATTGATCAGCGCGATGAAGCCGTCGAACCCACCTTTGGCGGATGACGAATTGATCGCGTTTTGTGAAACCGGCAGATCGGGCGAGAGCGTAAAGCCGCCTAAATAATAATTTCCGTTGGCATCCAGGCGCAAACTGTAAGGCACCTCATCTACACTTCCGCCGTAGAAGGTCGAGTACACCAGCGACTGCACCGGTGTATTCAAATCCAGAATCGAAAGAAAGGTGTTGGTGGGATAGGCGGGCGGCAGTGGGGCGTGGGGGCCGCCCAGCAAGGACTGATACGCGTTCTGGGTGATAGGAAAGTTAGGCGATGACGTGTAGCCCGCGATGGCAACTCTGCCCGCGGGATCGAGCAGAATTCTTTTGGCGCCGTCGGTCCCGCTCCCTCCCAGGTAGGTGGAATGCAGAATGAGCGGAAACTCCAGGGCTAATTCGACCACAAATGCATCGCCGGATCCGCTGGCTGTTGCCTGATAAGCACCGCCGGTAATCGGAAGGTTAAACGAGTAGGTGACTCCCGCAACGTAGACAAATCCCGACGCATCCACCGCGACTGAGGTTCCGTAATCCAGGCCCGATCCTCCGAAATAGCCGCTGGCAATCATGCTGGCGGCGCCGCTCTTCGATGGATCCAACTCCGTGATGAACATGTCAGTGCCGCCCTGGGTTGATGGAAGCGTGGCGTTGGCCACCGGGAAGTCGAGCGACGCGGTGGAGCCGGTAACATACGCCTTGCCATTATGCGTTGCAATTCCGTAGGGCACATCGATTCCGGTGCCGCCCAGGTAGGTGGCGTACACCAGGCTGGCGGAGCCGAACTGCGCGGGATCGAAGACCGCCACGAATGCATTCGTGGGGCCCTTAAGGGTGGTTTGGAAAGCGCTTGAGGTCAGAAGCAAATCGGTGGACGTTGTGGAGCCGGTCAGATACACGCGGCCGGTGCTGCTGTCGACCACCATGTCTTTGAGGCTGTCGACCAATGAGCCTCCAAAGTAGGTGGAGTATACAATCACCTGGTCACCGCTGGTGGCGAAGGGATTCAGCTTCATCAGCCACGCGTTCTGCGTGCCGCGAAGGATTCCGAAAAAAGCGCCGGGCGTGCCGACGAAATCCGTGGAGGAGCTGTTGCCCGCGATATAGATATAGCCCTGGGCATCGTGCCCGATGGCCACGCCAACGGTGTTGTTCGAGCCTGGCACGTAGGCCGCGAAAGTGATCACCGGATCGATGACCAGCGGCGCGGACGGGTCGTAGCGATCTAAGTGGAGTGTTACGTCGCGATTGGCCTCCAGTTTATATTCGGCATGGACCGCGGTTCGCTTCCCGTCCGCCGTGACCTGATAAACCACCGGGACGTGCTGAGTGACTGTCTGGCTGCCTAAATCGACCAACAGATCGCCGTTGAGCGCGGTCCGCAAACGGTCCGCGGCGTCGAAGCGCAGCCTGATGCGCGAAGGGTCGGCGCCCGCCGCGACCTCAAAATCGTATTCCAGATTTTCGCCGGTTCCGTAGAACACCACGTCGACGCCTGGATAGACCTGGTGACGCCGCAAGCGGCGATAACTCTGCACTGAGCCCTGGTAGGCCGCGGTGAAATACTGTGTGGGCACCGAGTAGGGCGCGGTCGCTTCGAAAGTCGCCTGGGGATCGGCGCCCAGCAGGCGCAGCGCCAGCGTTCGATCGCCGAGCCGGAACATGGTCGCGTCCGCCGTGAAGGCCAGCGAATATCCCAGGCCGCGCGCGGACCATTGGACGGCACTTTTCTGCCCGGGCTGGTGCTCAAAACGTACCGGCTGCTGCGGCAAAATTTGGATAGGCGTGGCGGCGAAGGCACACGCACCCATAAATAAAAGACCTGCGAAGCGCATAATCGGTTTAGACGTCCTTCGAGCGGACATTGGTTTCATGGCCGCCCCTGTTAGTTTAAGCAATGTCAGTATTTCAGTTTAAATAATACGTGCGATACAGCGTGTCGCGCTGCTTGGGGACGAAACCGGCATCGCGGATCAGGCGGCGCAGCTCCTCTTCGGACGCGCGATGATGGGCGCCCGCCGCGCTGACGACATTCTCCTCAATCATGATGCTGCCGACGTCGTTGCCCCCGAAGCGCAGCCCGATTTGACACGTTTTCAGGCCGGGAGTAACCCAAGACGACTGAATGTTGAGGATGTTTTCCAAGTACAGCCGCGACAGCGCCAGCATCTTCAGATATTCCACCGCCGTGGCTTCCTGCTTGACGAAATTGCCCAGCGAGGTGTTCTCGCGCTGGTACGCCCAGGGGATGAACGCCGTGAAGCCGCCGGTGTCTTCCTGAATCTGTCGAACCAGATCGAAGTGGTTCATGCGCTGCTCGATGGTCTCGCCGGTGCCGAACATCATGGTCGCCGTGGTGCGGATTCCCAGCGCGTGGCAGGTGCGGTGGACATCCACCCATTCCTGCGTGGTGCACTTCAGACGGCTGATGCGGCGCCTGACATCGTCGTCGAGAATTTCCGCGCCACCGCCGGGGACTGAATCGAGTCCGGCGTCCCGCAAACGGGCCAATGTATCGCGCAGAGACAAACCGCTCACTTCGGCGATGTTGACAATCTCCGGCGCCGAGAAACAGTGGCACCAGATATCGAAACGCTCCTTGATGCCGCGCAGCAGGTCTTCGTACCACTCGATCTTCAGGTCCGGGTGCAGGCCGCCTTGCATCAGGATGCCGGTGCCGCCGAGTGCGATGGTCTCGCGGATCTTGTCGAAGATCACTTCCTGCGAATGGACGTAGCCTTCTTCATGTCCCGGCGGGCGGTAAAAGGCGCAGAAGCTGCAATATTCTGTGCAGAAATTGGTGTAGTTAATGTTGCGATCGATGATGTAGCTAACCACGCCTTCCGGATGCAGCTTGCGGCGCACCTGATCGGCGGCCATGCCGAGGCCCACCAGATCGTTGCTGTTGAAAAGATCGATCGCTTCGGCGCGGGTCATCATACGGAGACGCCTCCAGGGACGGCCGCGTGCTCGAGCGCAGCGGCATATTTGAGATAAGTTTCGATGGCGGTCGCGTGCGAGTCTGAGAATTCGAAACGGATGTGGCGCGTCAGGTACTCGCGGACCAGGGGCTCCGGGAAACTGCGCTCGGTGGTCTCCTGGCGAATGATGTCCTCGATGTGAGCCAATCCGTAGCGGCAGGACGCCTGGAACGCCGCGCCGTACGGCTCGACGATCGCTTCCGCGCGGCCTGCCCAGACCGCGAAGACCATAGGCAGACCGGTGAGATTGGTCCATTCTTCACCGAGATCCAGGGTTTCAAACGGCAGCGAGGCAGGATCAACCCGGAGAGCTGCGTCACCGATTAAGAGCGCCGCGTCGGCCGCGCCCAGCATCGCCGCGAGATCCGGAGGATGCGAGATCACCTGCGGCTCGACGCTATATTTCTCAGCCAGGATGATGCGCGAGAGCATGACGGAAGTGCGCGAGCCGGAATCCGTGGCCAGCTTGCGGATCTTGCCGAACGGGACCTTGGAGACCAGCAAGATACTGCGGACCGGGCCGTAGGAGGCAATTCCGGTTTCACGGAAATAGGCCAGCTTCTGGCGAGCCATTTCAATCACCGGCACGATGCCGATGTCGGCTTCGCCCGAGGCGAGCTGGTCCGCGCATACCGAAGGGACGGCGAAGCGTAGGTCAAAGGTTCCAGCTTGAGCGGGATCTTTGAGGAGCCCCCATACCAGCGGAACGGTGTTCAGATAGCTCACCGCGCACACACGGGGACGGCTGGACTGGAAAGGCACGGGAGTCAAGATGTTATTTTACCGCAAGGCGAGTCTACAACCCGGTTAGCTGGCGTATTTGACCCTCAGTGCAATGGCGTTCTGCAATTGGTGATTGCATCCCAGAGATACAAAATGAACATCCACCCCCAAAACAATATAGAAGTAGAGAATGATGCCCAGGATGAAAAGGGCTGCCAGGCACAAAAGAATGATCGTCAATCTGTCACAACCGCCAGACCTAGGCGCATCAGGCGGCGACGTTTCGTTTTGGCTCATCCTCAGGGAGACTATATCCTACTGCAGCACGACGCTCTCACCGCGCGATGCTTGCACGGTCTCGATCCCATAGGTTTTCTGGATCATCTGGGCCAGAGCCGCGCCTTGGGTCTCCTCGCCGTGGACTAAGAAGACCTTCTTCAGGCCTTTGGCAATTGGGCGCAACCACTCGATCAGCTCTTTCTGGTCGGCGTGGCCGCTCAATTCGGTTAGCGAGCAAACCTCCGCGCGCAGGCGCATGGGCTCGCCGAAGATGGGCACTTCGGCCTGCTTTTCCACGATCTTTCGGCCCAGCGTGTATTCGGCCTGAAAGCCAGTGATCAGGACGGTGTTGCGCGGGTCCTCGATGTTATTGCGCAGGTGGTGCAGAATGCGGCCGCCTTCGCACATGCCGGAGGCGGAGATGATGACGCAGGGGCCGCGCAGATCGTTGAGCTTTTTGGATTCGGCGACGTCGCGAATGTAAGTAAGCCGGTGGAAGCCGAAGGGATCGTTGCCGTCGGTCAGATACTGGAGGATCTCTTTGTCGTAGCATTCGGGATGCTTGCGGAACACTTCGGTGACGTTTACAGCGAGCGGGCTGTCGACAAACATTGGGATCGAGGGCAAACGGTGGGCGTCGATGAGTTGATGCAGCAGCAATACCAGCTGCTGGGTGCGGCCTACCGCGAACGCGGGGACGATGATCTTGCCGCCGCGCGCCGCGGTGCGGCTGACCACATCCGCGAGAATGTCGGCTGCGTGGCCTAGCGGCTTATGGAGACGGTCGCCGTAGGTGCTTTCGAGGATCAAGTAGTCGACTGGGTCAAGGCTTTGCGGATCGCGTATGATCGGCAACCCAGGCCGTCCGACGTCGCCCGAAAAGCCAATGCGCACCCCGTCCGCCTCGACGATCATCGATGTGGAGCCCAGCATGTGGCCCGCATCGTAGGTAGTGTAGAACAGGCCTTCGGCAACCTGTTTCTTTTCGCCAAGAGGAACGCCGCGGAACTGCTGGAAGGTTCGCTTGGCGTCCTCCTGGGTATAGAGCGGAGCCACCGGCCGGTCATCGCGCCCGATCGCTTTGCGATGCTCGCGGCGGCGGTTTACGAATTCCGCATCCTTCTCTTGCAGGAACGCGGAATCGGCGAGCATTGCCAGGCACAGATCGAGGGTGGCGGGCGTGGTGTAGATCGGGCCTCGAAAACCCTGTTTGACCAAGCCGGGTAAGTTGCCGCTGTGGTCTATGTGCGCGTGGGAGAGAATAACGGCCTCGATCGCAGACGCAGGGAACGGAAACTGGCTGTTGCGCGCGAAGGCCTCCTGGCGGCGTCCTTGGTAGAGACCACAGTCGAGCAAATACTGCTGGCCGCCGGTCTCGACATGATGCATCGATCCGGTGACAGTTTTACTGGCGCCCCAAAAAGTCAGTTTCATGGATTTGAGTAGAATTACACTATACGATGCGTAAGGCGGCGGTTCGCTTATTGTCGACAGGGCTGGTGTTCCTGGTAGGAACGGCGTTCGCGCAGAAAAAGCCGATCACGCTGGACACACTGCAGGCGTGGCGGAATAACGCGGCTCGCAACACGCCCGGCGATCCGGTGTGGGCTCCAGATGGCAAGACCTTCGTTTATCGCCAGGGAAGCCAGCTCAAGTGGTTCGACGTCGCGGCGAAAAAATCATACGATGTCGTGGACCTGACCGCGCTCGACAACGCAGCATTGAGCCCGCCTGCGCCGGAGCGTTATGAATGGGAGAACCGGCGTGTCGATGAAGCTACGCTGCAGTGGTCGCCTCGGGGCCGGGAAATCCTCTACGGCGGGGGCGGCGACCTGTTCCTGATTACGATTCCGGGTGGCGGGTGGCGGCAATTGCTGAAGACCCCTACCGCCGAGCATGATCCTAAGTTCTCGCCGGACGGCAAGCGGGTAGCTTTTCGCCGCAACTGGGATTTGTACGTGCTGAATCTGGCCGACGCGCGGGAGACGCGGCTTACGTCGGATGGCTCTGACACGCTGCGCAACGCGGGGCTGGATTGGGTTTATCCCGAAGAATTGGAGTTAGGAACCGCTTATTGGTGGGCGCCGGATTCGAGCGCGATCGCGTATCTGCAATTCAATGTGAGCGGCGAGCCTCTGTACCCGCACGCCGATTTACTGGGCTCGCGCGCGGTGCTGGAGCCGCAGCGTTATCCGCAGGCGGGCGAGAAGAACGCGAACGTCAAGCTGGGCGTGATCCCTACGAGCGGCGGTGGAACCAAGTGGCTGGACGTTGGCGATACGGTCAAGACATACCTGATCGCACGGGCCGGCTGGGTGCCGGATTCGACAGGGGTATACGTCGTGCGCACCAATCGTATTCAGAACCAGCTCGATTTTCTGGTTTACGAGGCTGCGTCCGGGAAATCGAGATCTGTCTACCGCGAATCGGATAACTACTGGATCAATATTGTAGGAGATCCGGTGTTCTTGAAAGACGGGAAGCGGTTTCTGTGGACTAGTGAGCGCGATGGGTTCCGCCACTTGTACCTGTATTCGCTGGATGGCGCGGGGCCGCTGCAACTTACCAAAGGCGCCTGGCAGGTGGCGGACTTCGCCGGTGTGGATGAGAAGGCAGGGCGTGTCTATTTTCGGTCGACGGAAGCGAGTCCGCTGGAGCGCCAACTGTATAGCGTCCACTTGGACGGCGGAGACAAGCGGCGGATCACGGCGGGCGCGGGCACGCATCGAATTGTGATGGCTCCTGGGACGAGCTATTTTCTCGACGTGTATTCGAATCTGAGATTGCCGCCCGAGGGGACTTTGCGTAGCGCTAATGGCGATGCCATTGTGCTGTATCGTCCGGCGGATCGCAAGGCGCTGAATGAGCTCGACCTTCGCCCGACGGAGATTGTCGAGTTCAAGGGCAAGGACGGCACCAGCTTTTATGGGCGCATCATTAAGCCGCCCGGCTTCGATCCCGCGAAAAAATATCCGCTACTGGTGGATGTCTACGGTGGGCCGCATGTGCAGGCAGTGCGCGACGCTTGGCCGGGTCTCGGCATGGATCAAGTATTTGCGCACGCGGGCTATGTGGTCTGGCAGATGGACAACCGCGGCTCCGCCAACCGGGGACATGCGTTTGAGATTCCGGTGTATCGCAACCTGGGCGCCCAGGAACTGGCGGACCAACGCGAAGGGGTGGAATACATAATTGCCCGCGGGTTTATTGATCCGCAACGCGTCGGGGTAAACGGCTGGAGCTATGGCGGTTTCATGACGCTGAATCTGTTGTTGAATGCTGCGGATTTGTTCCATGTGGGGTTCGCCGGCGCGCCGGTGACCAACTTGCTCAACTACGACACCATCTACACGGAGCGTTATATGGGGATGCCCGATGACAACGCCGAAGCCTACGCCCGGACATCTCTCCCGCGTCACGCGCGCAATCTTACGGGCCGGCTGATGATCGCGCATAATCTCGAAGACGATAACGTGTTGTTTCAAAACTCGGCGCAGATGATCCGCGCGCTGGAGGTTGCGGGCAAGCACTTCGAATTGTCGCTTTATACCGAGAAGACCCACGGCGTGTCGGGGGCAGAGGGACGCCAGATGGAGTCCACTATGTTGGATTTCTTCGAGCGTAACCTGAAGCCGCTGCCCGCCCCGCCCACTGCGCGGTAGAATAAAGTCGCCCCCGTATGAGCCTAACCGCATGAGCGTAACAGCCCGCGCGCTCCCTGGAGTTCTAATTCTATTCGCCGGATTCGCGGGCTGCGACCGCTCCGCCCCGGCCAATGTGGCGGCGACCGTGAACGGGCGCGCCATCACTTACGCCCAGCTCGACAAACAGTTTCAAGCGCAGTTCGGCGGCGCCGCAGGTGAGGCATCGAGCGGTGATCAAGCGTTGATACAGAAACTGGAAGTACTGCGAACACTGGTCGACAACGAGATCATGCTGCAGCGGGCGGAGAAGCTGGGTCTGATGGCCGGCGACGCCGATGTCGACGCCAAATTCAACGAGCTCAAAGCGCCCTACACGCAGGAAGAATTCCAGAAGCAACTGGACTCGCGCAAGATGACCATGGACGAGCTGAAGGCGCAGCTGCGCCGCGATCTCAGCGTTCAAAAGCTGTTCAACAAGGAAATCACTTCGCAGATCACCATCACCGACAAAGACATCACCGATTTCTATACCTCCAACAAGGGGAGTTTCAACCTCGCCGAGCCGCAGATTCATATGGCGCAGATTCTGGTTACGCCGACGCCTGATCCCAACGTGCGCAATTTGAAGAACGACAAGGCGAGGGATGAGGAGCAGGCGCGCAAGAAAATCCAGAGCATCGCTAACCGCCTGCGCGGGGGGGAAGATTTCGCGATGCTGGCGCAGAATTATTCGGAAGATCCCAATTCATCGCAGAATGGCGGGGATCTGGGATTCGTCCCGGAATCGGCGCTGGAGAAAGCCAATGTCGAGCTGCGCCGAACCTTGATGGCGCTGCGTCCCGGCGAAACCACGGCTCCGCTGCATACCGCCGAAGGCTACCGCATTCTGAAGCTGATCACGCGGGAGCCTGCAGGCCAGCGTGAGCTTGCAGACCCCAAGGTACAGCAAACCATTCGCGAGCAACTGATCAATCGCAAAGATCAGTTGTTGAAGGCCGCCTACTACGAGATGGCGCGCAACGACGCCAAAGTGGTGAACTACTACGTCAACGGGATCGTGGGCGCCAGCGGCAAGAAGTAGGCTGCGGGCTCTGCCGGCCGTTACAATGTAGTGCTATGAAGCGGTCGATTTCGGTTCTTTTCGCGTGCATTGTGTTCGCATCCGCGGCGCTCCCGCAAGCGCCTGGTACGCGCCTCAACCCAACCGTGAAGCAGATCGTGGATGCGATCTCCGAGCAACGGATCGCGGAAATTTCGCGGAAGCTCGAAGGCTTCGGGACG
>Ga0157375_10005922_pt1 | contig 10656 bp, 14 predicted proteins | sample M35metaG_FD_115311 | JGI IMG/M metagenome (GOLD analysis project Ga0157375, IMG submission 115311) | Miscanthus rhizosphere microbial communities from Kellogg Biological Station, Michigan, USA - M3-5 metaG | ecosystem: Host-associated > Plants > Roots > Rhizosphere > Soil | place: USA: Michigan... | reverse complement strand
GGATCCCTTTGGGAGCGGTTGCCCAGGTCACTCAGCTCGTCCAGGTCTCTCAGGTGTCAGACAGCTCGATCAACAGCGACTTTGCGCCGAAATGAGCAGACTCCAGCCAATACGGACCGGCGCACCCTCGACAGGCGGGCGCGGGCGCAGGTGGGTGCCGCTGTCCACGCCAGCCCGCGAAGCATTGCGCGCGCACCGCCGAGCGCAACAAGAGGAACGCACGGACTTCGGCCCTGACTACCGCGACCACGACCTGATCTTCTGCCGCTTCCACGGCGACCCGCTGCAGCCCTCCGGCATCACGAAGGAGTTCAAGACCCACGTGCGTAAGTGCGGTCTGCCAATGATCCGTCTGCACGACACCCGGCACGGTGCCTGCTCAATGCTGCTCGCCGGTGGCGTCCCCATCGAGGTGGTCCAGATGATCCTTGGGCACGCCTCACCCGAGATCACGCGCAAGGTCTACGGGCACCTGATGAAGTCCAGCGCTGCGGACCAGGTCGAGGTGGCTTCGAAGCTCATCACGAGATATCGCCGTGAGCAACCGACGGAATCCGCTGTCGGCGCCGGGTCATCTGACCAAGAGTGAACCGTGTTTCCGCAGGTCATCCCTGTAGGAGTGGGGCCGGTCAAGACCTTGGTGACCTCATTTTGGGCTGTCTTCGGTATCGGCGCACATGTCGACGTAGCCGTCGGGGTCAAGGCTCGGGCGGAGCCCGACCGCGTAGCGGCCGAAGGGCCTTGAGGCCGGCGCCGTGGTCGGCAACGATCTGGGCGGCGAAGACAGGTCCAGGGGATGATTCCTCACGGTGAGAACGGGTTTGGTGGTGCGCTCGTCAGGGCCGGAGGTCCGGCTGGGTGGCAGCCAAGGCGGGCTGCCGGTCAGCACTCAGCCCGGTGACCGTCACGAACGAGAGCAACGGCGGGCATCAGCGCACGATGGAACGCACGATGCGGAATCCGACGTCGTCGATCTGGAAGGCCGGGTGGCTGCGGCGGCGCACCGAGGCCCGGCAGCTCCAGCGCTCGTCACACCACCCACCGCCACGTAGCACCCGATAGGTGCCGTAGACCTCGGCATCGTAGATGTCCCAGCACCACTCCCAGACGTTGCCCAGCATGTCGTAAAGGCCCCACGCGTTGGGCTGCTTGCCGCCCACTTCGTGGATCCGCTCGCCGGAGTTGCCGCGATGCCAGGCGATCTCGTCGAGCGGCCCGTACCGCGCGCCGGTCGTTCCGGCACGACAGGCGTGCTCCCACTCGGCCTCGGTGGGTAGCCGGTACCCGTCAGCGGACGCGTCCCAATCGATACCCTCGCCATCACCATGGAGGCGATACGCAGGCGCCAACCCCTCGCGTTGGGAAAGGGCGTTGCAGAACTGAACGGCGTCCAACCACGAAACGCCCTCGACTGGCAGCTGGTCGCCTTGCGCGGTGCTCGGTTGCTGGCCGGTGACCTGTGCGTACCGCGCCTGGGTGATCGGGGACGCCGCGAGCTCGTATGGCGCAAGCTCGACCGCCCAGCTGCGCTGCGTTCGCCGGTCCGACAGCGTCACCTGCCCTGGCGCAATGACGATCATCATCTCGTTTCCTGCGCGGGCGTCCATGGGCAGGCGATGCTACCGACGCTTGTCTGATTCCGCGAACGGGCTACGACACAGTTCGGCCTGACGACCTCCCTCAAGGTGGCCATCCCGAACTGTCACAAGCGAGCATCAGGCAAGTCCGAATATCTTGATGATCTAGTTCGCGCGGGGGAGCCAGCTGAGCAGGCAAGCGCCAGTGCGGAGCAGACCTTTGCTCGTTACTTTCCCGAGGGGACACCCGAGCACAATCACCTTGTTTACGACGTAGTCGCCGACGGCAAACCCGTCGGGTATTTGTGGATCGCGCCGCACGCACCAGGACAGACTTCCGCGTGGTGGGTCTGGGACATCGCCATCGACGCGGACCAGCGGGAAAGGGGTTCGGCCGCGAAGCCATGCTTCTGGCCGAGGATCGGGTGCGCGAGCATGGGGGGTAGACGCTGGGCCTGAATGTATTTGGGTTCAATGCGGCGGGTCGTGCGCTTTACGAGTCATTAGCCTACGAAACTACCTCGGTACGGATGCTCAAGAAACTGTCATGAGAATTCCGTAGAGGGCGATCGGTCCGGGGTGCCCGTAGTCGAACGGTTGGCGGTGCGGCCGAGAGCGCCACCGTGTGATCAGCACGCGCCCGCAAGCCGATCCCGTTACGGAACGGCGAGAACCGTGTTTGTGCCGGCTCGGAACGGCCTCCGCGCGTGCCCGCAGGCCGTTCCCTGATTCGGACAGACGGTCTTGAAAGTGCGGTCCTTGGCGGCGATGTGACAGAGTTCCGTGCGTGCTGATCGCTGAAATGCGGATGTGGCCCGTTGACTCACCAACCGAGCTCGCACAGTCGCGTCGCCGACCCCGAAGTGATGACCCAACTCGTGAATGACCGTCCGCCGAACCTGCTCGACGACTCGGAATCGCTGTTGCACACCGCCCAGATGGCCTGCCGGTAGATCGTGACGGTGAGGCGGGACGCTGATGACGCTGACCCGAAAATGAACCCACGCACTGCTACGCGACATCGGGGACCGGGTCGAATCGGACGGTCAGGCCGAGGGCGTTGGCTTGGCGGATGATGTGTCGCTTTACCCGGTCGGGGTCTTGTTTGGTGAAGTAGTCGCCGCCGAGGGCCGTGCCGTTGAGGCTTGGCACTTGAGTTCGAGGTTGTTTCCGGCCGGGTCGCGGATGAACACCGCGTAGTAGTCCGGTGCATACTCCGGCCACAGTCGGGGCTCGTGGAGGATCTCGGAGCCGCGTGCGGTGGCGAACTCGTGGCCGAGTCGGACGGTCGCCTCGTCCTCGACCCTGAGCGCTAGGTGGGTCTGGCGACCACCGGAGTCGGTCGCCAGGGAGAAGAACAGCTGGGCTGGCTCACCAAGTAGGGCGTACCCGATCAGACCCGGCGTATCGAAGGTTCGCGCACCCCCTGCCAGGCTGAGGATCTGGTCGTACCAGTCGCCGATGGCGTTCAGGTCATCGACTTGGAGAACGACGTGGTCGAGAAGCGTCATGGGCGCTCTCCGGACCTTCTGCCGCCCCGCTCTGCGGCTGCGGCCTCCCGCAGCGCCGGGACGAGCTCGCTGGCGACCGGCTGGAGCTGGCTGGCGATGGCTTGGGCCATGTTGCCGGGTCTGATGAAACGCATGAGTGCCTCCTGTGGGATGGACTTGTGGGATCCGGGCTTATCCCGGTGCTGAACGGTGCCTTCGTCAGTGCGCTTCGTTCTCGGTGCGGGACGACGCTGGACGAGGGAGGGCGGCCAGGGCGGTGTCGGCGATGCCAGTCAGGGTCTGCGGATCGACGCCGGCCTTGCCCACCGCCTCCATGCCGCGCACCACTGCCAGCAGCAGCGCTGCCAACTGTGTGGGGTCGGCGGCATCGTCGATGTCGCCGTGGCGCTGGCAGGCCCGGACTTCCATCTGCAGCAGTGCGAGGAGCGCGCTCATGATTTCGGCGGACCGACCGGCGACGACCGGGTCGTGTTGGGCGAGCTCGGCAGTGCCCTTGGCCAGCAAGCACCCGCGGCGGTCGGTGTCCGAAGCGGTGTTGGCCGCCACGAACCGGACGTACGCCGACAGTCGGGTGAAGGCTCCCTCGTCCGAGCCGCCGGTCAGCCTGAGCGCGGCCTGCTCGACGATCGCCGTTCCCCACTGGTCGAATACCCGGTGGAACAGGGCGCTCTTGTCGCCGAAGGCCCCGTAGAGGCTGCCTTTGCCCAGACCGGTCGCCTCGGCAATATCGTCCATCCGCGTGCCTGCGTAGCCGGTCGCCCAGAAACGGTCCCGGGCCAGCTCGAGGACCCGGCGCTCGTCGAAACTGCGTGGTCGCGCCATGGCCTCAGGCTATCCGTTTTTGACTTAGTCGTCCATAACGTCGTACGATCTGGACGAACCATTCCAGAATCGTCCGCGACATCGTGTCGCCCCGAGGGTTCGTCACGGACGTTGGGTCAGCCGACGCTTGGGTTCCTCACCTAAGCACTCACCCCACCACCACAAAGGAGCATTCATCATGGCCACCATCAGCATCATTGGCTCGGGCAACATGGCTACCGCCATCGGGACTAGGGCGGGTAAGCACGGCCACACCGTCGAGATTTTGAGCCGCGACGCGGCCAAGGCTCAGGCGTTGGCCGACCAGATCGGCAACGGGGCCACAGTCGGCGCGTTCGGCACCACGCCCACAGGTGACATTGTCATCGTGGCCGTGCCGTACACGTACGCGGCTGCGACGGTGAAGGACTATGGCGACGCGCTGCGCGGCAAGGCTCTCGTTGACATCTCGAACCCGTTCAACGCCGACGCCAGCGGAGTCGCAACTTCCAGTGGCAACTCGGCGGCTCAGGAGCTCGCCGAGGCCGCCCCCGAGGGCGCGCACGTCGTGAAGGCGTTCAACACGATCTTCGGTAACGTCCTTGCCCAAGACAAGCCCATGGACGCCTTCCTCGCCGGCGACAGCGCCGAAGCGAAGGCAAGCGTCTCGGTATTTCTGCAGAGCCTGGACCTGCGGCCCGTCGACGCAGGAGGGCTTCAGATGGCTACGGCTCTGGAATGGGGCGGCATTCTGCTGGTGGGGCTGGCCGGGAACGGCGCGGGCTTCAACCTCGCCTTGGCAGCCGAAGTCCTCTGAAGGCCTTCTTGCCATCGGAGTCAGGCCTCTCAGTTGAGGACCTGACCGACCGCAACGCCGACGGTGTCGAAGGTGCACACCCCGTCAGGGACTAGCCCCGTTTGCGGAACGCTTCGCACGACCGGCGTGTACTCGCCGGCCCGGGGTGCCTCGCAGGTCCGCACACCGATCGGCCATTCGGCCTTTCGGCCGACAGAAAGGAAGGTCAACATGCCCAAGCTTGATGGCAAGGTCGCCGTGATCACTGGAGCAACCTCTGGGATGGGGTTGGCGACGGCCAAGTTGTTCGTGGCCGAAGGCGCCCACGTGTTCATCACCGGCCGAGACAGGCACAGACTGGACGAGGCGGTCGCCTCTATTGGCCACAACGTGACGGGCGTACAGGCGGACTCGGGAAATCTAGACGACCTGGCTCGCTTGGCCGAGACTGTGCGGGAGCATCACGGACGAGTCGACGTCCTGTTTGCGAGCGCCGGCCTCGCGTCGGTGTCCGATCCGTTGGGAAGCATCACCCCGGACTCGTTCGATGCGATGGTGGGCGTGAACTTCCGCGGCACCGTGTTCACCGTTCAGCACCTGCTGCCGTTGATGAGCGACGGTGCGTCAATCATCCTGAACGGTACGACCGGCGCCACCAAGGGCATCCCCGGTACCGGGGTCTACTCGGCGAGCAAGGCAGCCGTTCGCTCACTCGCGCGCACCTGGGCCGCGGAGCTGAAGGACCGCGGCATCCGGGTCAACGTCATCAGTCCCGGCTCGATCGACACCGCGCTCTTCGGCACCGTTGGTCCCGAATTTCGGGAGCAGATCACCGCCGCCATCCCGCTGGGACGGCTCGGGGCCAGCGAGGAGATTGCGTCCGCTGCGCTGTTCTTCGCCTCCGCGGACGCCAGCTTCATCACCGGCGCAAACCTAGTCGTCGACGGCGGGTTCAGCCAGATCTAACAGCGAGCGACGACCAGAGAAGCGCCTCATGTCGACGCTCCAACCTAACCGCACCAGGAGCAGAGAAATGAGCAGTAACGTGCCCTCCAGGGGCCTGCGTCTCAGTCGTCGCAAAAACCGACGCAGCGCAATCGACGGTTCCACACAATCCCTACCACGAGCGACGGTGGATGGATCTGAGCGTCGTCGTCACCGCCCAGAATCATGATTCTGCTGAATGCAACTGTCGTGTACGTGGCGTTGCCTTCGGCGCAGGCCGACCTGGGGTTCTCTGACGCCAACCGGCGCCACCGTGCACGGGTTCGCCATCGGATTCTGGTGGGCCGCCGGCCAGTTCTGGGCCGCCGATGTCATCTGCGGCGCCTGATCCGCGGCGGCACCAGGCTTCACCACGAGGCCGGCCAGCCTGAGCCTCTCGACGGAGTCGTCGGGGTCGTGATCTGACCACACGCTGTGGGCGGCGACGTCGCGTCGTCCCTGACTACGCACGAACGACTGAAGGAGACATCGATGCCTGACTATGGTCATCCCCTGCGTTTCGCAACATTCATTGGTCCCACGAACTCCCCGCCGAGCCGTCCGGTCGAGTTGGCGCAGCTCAGTGAGCGGCTCGGTTTCGACTTCGTGACCTTCCAGGATCATCCCGACCAGTCGAGCTATCTCGATACCTGGACTCTGCTGAGTTGGGTGGCCGCGCGGACCGAGCGCATCGGAGTATCCGGCAACGTGCTGAACCTGCCGCTGCGTCAGCCCCCCGCCGTGCTCGCCCGCGCGGCCGCCAGCCTCGACCTGCTCTCCGGTGCACGGATGAGCCTCGGGCTCGGGGCCGGGTTCTTCTGGGATGCGGTGGAGGCGGCCGGCGGACGTCGGTTGACGCCGCTGCAGTCGGTGGCGGCGTTGAGCGAGGCGATCGACGTGATCCGCGGGGTGTGGGACGCCGATGGGCCTGGCCGACTGGATGTCCAGGGGGAGTTCTATTCGGTCCATGGCGCCGAGCGCGGTCCCGCGCCCGCACACGAGATCCCGATCTGGCTCGGAGCCCACAAGCCGAAGATGCAGAACCTGGTGGGACGCAAGGCAGATGGCTGGTTGCCGTCACTGCCGGTCATGGAGCCAGGCGGCCTTCAGAAGGGAAACGCGATCATCGACGACGCCGCGCGGGCCGCTAGCCGCGACCCCCGCGAGATCACGCGGCTGCTGAACGTCTTCCCGGGTCAGCAGACTGCGGAGGCACTGGCTCAGATGGCCATCGAGGACGGTGTCAGCGTCTTCATCCTGGCCAGCGACGACCCGGACGTAATCGAACGCTTCGCCGCGGAAACCATCCCCGCCGTACGCGAACACGTCGCCCGCGAACGCTCTTAGCTTGCCGCCTCGCTGCTGCGCGGCCAAGCTCTCGACGCAGCCCACCACACCGGCGAGACCTCTCTTAGCCCGGATCCACCGTCAGGTGATCGTCTGACGGCTTGAGCGGGTTGTGGTCGGGCCGGTCGGGTTTCGGGCGTGCTTGTTGGACCCGGGCTGGCCGGTGGTCTCCACTGGTGTTCGGTCGGGTCCTGGTCGGACGGGCGGGTCGGGTCAGGTTGTGGGGGCTGGTCCGTGCCGGGCTCGTTGGGTGAGTTGGGTGAAGGCGGTTTGCCAGGGCCAGCCGGTCGGGAGGTGGAGCACGAGTTTGCCGGCTGAGCGGGCGAGCCGGCCGGGGACGGTGATGAGCTGGGCGCGGATCGTGCCGGTTGTCGCTCGGGCGTGGAAGGTGGGGGCGAGGGCGCCGGCGGTGCGGGTGAGGTTGAAGGCCATCGCGGCGCAGACCAGCCAGGCGCTGTTGGCCCAGAACTTCCCCGAGGTTATCTGGAGTCGTCCCACCAAGGCGGTCTAGCCTGACCGGCTCTTATGGCCGGGTCACCTGGCAACAGGTAACCCGGCCTTGTCAGTAAGCCGGTAAACCAGGGGATGCAGGCTGTCTCCAGTTGACCGCGGACCGGCGCGACCTCCATCTCATGGCATTTTCAAATCCGAAGAGGCCATGGGATCGTCAGTTGGGGATCCATCTCCGGACAAGAACGCACACCCATCGCGGTTAGATGAGTGCGTCGTCGCTAAGGTCATCGAAGCCGACGCTTTGACAACTCGACGCTGTGCTCTTCCTGCTGGACAATGGCGGCGTGAACGGTGTCAACCTTGCCGTGGATGGTGGCTGGCTTCCGCGCTAGGGCGACCCTCCCTGCCTTCGCCTTGCGAGCGCGGTAGGCGGCCACTGCCGCGCGATTGCCGCAGCCGGCGTCGCAGAAGCGCTTCGATCGGTTTTTCGACAGATCGACGGCAACGCTGTCGCAGTCGTCGGCGGCACAGATCCGCAGCCGGCTCAGCTCCTTTGTGCGGACGACATCGACGAACGCCATCGCGGCCTCGACCGCCATCCGGGTGGCCAGCGGTGCCTGAGATGGGGTGGCGTGCAGGTGGTAGTCCCACCGATCGTGTTTCACCAGCTGTGGAAGGGCATTCGCCTCACGCAGGAGTTCGTTGACGAGTTCGACCACTCCCTCCTCGTCCAACTCCCACAGTCGGCGTAACCGGGGGCGGAGGTCTCGGACCGCCTGCAATTCGGCGTTGTCATGATCGCGTTCGCCCGTCCAGCCCCAGGTGCGCACGAATTCGTCCAGCGCGGCCACGTCAGGCAGGAGTTCCTGTTCGCCGTCGAGGGTGTTGACCAACGCGGCCGCCCCGGCCAACGCTAGTTCTGTGTCATCAGTAAAAACCATCTTGACTCCTGTCGGGCACGCCGTCTACAGTCATGAGTGTAGACCGTTTCACTCATGACTGCCATGATGACAAGCGGGAGAACCGATGTACCGGGAGCGCAGCGCGAGAACGGGGCTCGCACTGGCATTGCTGTCAGCCGCGACCTTCAGCACGTCCGGATCGTTTGCGAGGTCGCTGACCGGGGCCGGCTGGTCGCCCGCGGCCGCGGTCGCTGCTCGGATCAGCGCCGCCGCCGTGATTCTCGCCGTGCCTGCCGTGCTGTCGATGCGCGGCCGCTGGCAATCCCTGTGGCGTAACGCCGCAATGATCTCGATCTACGGCCTGCTCGCGGTAGCCGGTGGCCAGGTGTTCTACTTCAACGCCATCCAGCACCTGTCGGTCGGCGTGGCGCTGCTGCTCGAATATCTGGGCACGATCCTGGTAGTCGGCTGGATGTGGATTCGGCACGGCCACAAGCCGCATCGGCTCACCGGCGCCGGTTCCGCGGTGGCCATCGTCGGCCTGGTGTTCGTCCTCGATCTGATCGGTAGCGCACGGCTCGATCCGGTCGGCATCCTGTGGGGACTCGCCGCGGCCTTCGGACTGGCCACCTACTTCGTCCTGTCGTCCAAGGTCGACAACGATCTGCCGCCGATCGCCATGGCCGGCGCAGGGATGACGGTGGGCGCGGTGGCATTGCTCGGCCTCGGCGCTGCCGGAGTGCTGCCGATGCACGCGAGCTTCGGCGCAGTCGATTTCGTCGGGCGGCGGGTCAGCTGGTTGGTTCCGGTCATCGGGCTGTCGCTCGTCGCCGCAGCGATCGCCTACGTCGCGGGCATCGGCGCGGCCCGTCTGCTCGGTCCGAAGCTCGCCACCTTCGTCGGTCTCACCGAGGTCGTTTTCGCGGTGCTGTTTGCCTGGTTGATGCTCGGCGAGCTGCCGAGCGGCCTTCAGTTGGTGGGTGGCGCGCTGATCGTCGTCGGAATTGCCCTGGTCCGTATCGACGAGATCCGTCCCGCTGGACGGCTCCGGATGCGGCTTTCAGCGAGTCAGCCGACGCCGCGGTTGAAGAAGCGCCAATGAGCAGCCGAGCCTGGTGATCACTCAACGGGAGGCCAGCTAATGGAGCACATGCGGCTCCGATAGGCCTGGGGTAGCCGTCAAGCGACCCCAGCGACGCCCATCAGAGTGCCTTCAGGGTCGGTGAAATGCCCGACGACAAGGCCAGTCGGTGATGTGGCTGGACCCATGACCCGTGTTCCCCCGAGTTCTCGGCGCGCTGCAACGCTGCTTCGACATTCGGGACCCCTACGTAGAAGACGGCGTGGCTCGCATAGCCCGCTCCGCCTCCCACGCCGCCGCGGATTCCTGTCCCGTCTTCGGAGGTGACCAAGTCTAGAAACCCATAGTTCCCCGGTTCCGATACTTCCCGCGCCACGGGCGAGGGCACGTCGAATTCCCAGCCGAAGAGTTCGCCGAAGTACTTGCGGAGCCGAGTCGGATCCTTGCCGATGACCTCAAAGTGCACGACAGGTTGTCGCATTCGACCTCCTTGGCTTGGCAGCGGCGCTGCGCCCCACACACTGGGCCATCTTGCCGTCAGCTGACGCGTCCAAGCTAGCTGGCGCATCGTGGAATTGCCGATCTCGAGTTGGTGATGTCCGTTCGCCCCGCTCGAACCTGACTACTAACGTAAGCAACATGCTTGAGGCCAGGAGGGCGAGTGTCTGGAAGAACCGTTACGACATCACTGTGGACGGACGGCGGCTCGCCACCTGGGATGGGTCGTCCTGGAAGTCCGGCGGCACGTTCGAACTGGACGCACGGCGCTACGAGGTGCGCGCCAACATGTGGGGCAACAAGTACGGCATGGTCGACCAGGACGGCACACGCATCGCCTCGGCCGACCGCGTGGGTCGCAGGAATTGGACGGTGGAGGCAGACGGTCGAACCTACGAATTTCACCGCGCGTCGCTGTGGCGGCAAGAGGAGGAGTTGCACTTCGAGGGACGGCGCGTGGGTTCGGTCAGGCGGAACAGCATCTGGCGTGGCAACGCGGTTGCCGACTTGCCCGGCCTGTCGCTCCCGGTGGAGGTCTTCGTCGTCGCCGTCGTGCTTACCATGTGGGATTCGGCCGCTGTCACTGCTGTCGCTGCCGGGTGAGCCCCTCCGGAGGATCGGCTAACGGGCAGGCACGGACGGGTGGAGGTGGTGTCTGGTAGCTCAGTGCTTAATGACTGCTCGGGACCCGCGGGTCGCTAGGTTG
>Ga0157375_10005916_pt1 | contig 10660 bp, 9 predicted proteins | sample M35metaG_FD_115311 | JGI IMG/M metagenome (GOLD analysis project Ga0157375, IMG submission 115311) | Miscanthus rhizosphere microbial communities from Kellogg Biological Station, Michigan, USA - M3-5 metaG | ecosystem: Host-associated > Plants > Roots > Rhizosphere > Soil | place: USA: Michigan... | reverse complement strand
AGCCCTTTGTCTTTTTTAAACACGGTCCATGCAGCACCTGATACATCTTCTGTTGAGGGTCGTTGGGACATCACTATCTATAATTCCGGAAAAACGATTCCTTCGTGGCTGGAAGTTGTTCACTCAGGCTTACATACTTTGGTCGGACAATTTGTAGGTGCCGGTGGAAGTGCGCGTCCAATTTCGAAAGTGAATTTCAATAATGGCAAGGTCAGCTTTTCCATCCCTCCTCAATGGGAGACAGGAAATGACCTGGCATTTGAAGCGACCCTGCAGGGTGATAGTCTTACAGGCACTATAACTTTTCCTGATGGAAAAACCTATAACTGCAACGCCGTTCGGGCACCTTCATTAAAGCGTTCATCAACGCCCGCGTGGGGAAAACCCATCAAGGTTTTTAACGGCAAAGACCTAACAGGCTGGCATCCTTCCGGTGAAAAAAATCAATGGGTGGTTGAAAATGGTGTCTTAAAAAGTGCGGCTCCGGGTTCTAACCTGGTTACAGATTCAAATTTCACAGACTTTAAGCTGCATGTTGAATTTCGTTATTCAACTCATGGCAACAGTGGAGTTTATTTGCGAGGCAGGTATGAAGTCCAGATCCTGGATGATGATGGAACAGCGCCACCAAAAGGTACGTTAGGCGCGGTATACGGATTCTTATCTCCAAGTGAACCCGCTGCAAAAAAAACCGGTGACTGGCAGGCCTATGATATTACACTAACCGGAAGAATGGTCACCATTGTTGCAAACGGCGTAACCATTATTTGCAACCAGGAAATACCGGGCATAACAGGGGGTGCTCTCAATAGTAATGAAGGCGAACCAGGGCCGATCATGTTGCAAGGCGATCATGAACCCATCGAATACAGAAATATCGTGCTTACTCCGGCAAAATAATTGCCCGAAGTTTTGAACGGATCCGTTTACGCAGCAACCTTGGCATGGTTATCCCCGATTAGTAATTGAAATAACCTGGCTCACCCTTAACCATACGGGCCATTATCATTTTCTCCGAGATAGTGTTAATTCCTAAAATCTGGATTATGAAAATGATCATTCGCCCCGTTATCACGAAACCTGCTCACTTATTAGCAACCATTTCCCTTTTTATCTTTCTGGCTGTATCATTGACCAATTGCGACAAGAATGACAGTAACAACAACAACAATAATAATCCATCAGATAGTACTAAGGTTGACCTGCAACTGGTAGCCGATGGATTTGTATCTCCAATTGGTGTGGTTGCCTCACCCGATAACACAGGTCGTTTATTTGTGATCGACCAGGCTGGAAAAATTTGGATCATTGATCAGAGCGGTAAACTACCGACTCCTTTTATAGATGTCACGTCAATGCTGGTTGCATTAAACTCAAGTTATGATGAACGTGGATTGTTGGGGCTGGCCTTTCATCCGCAGTTTATCACTAACCACAAATTTTATATTTATTATCAGCTTCCTCCACGTACCGGTAACAATTTAAGTCGCATCTCAGAATTTCAGGCTTCTGCCACTGATCCAAATGTTGCCGAAATGAGTAGTGAAAAAATTTTACTTGAATTGGACGATCCTCAAAGCAATCACAATGGAGGAACAATTGCATTTGGGCCTGATGGTTTTTTATACATCTCCATTGGCGATGGTGGTGCCGCCAACGACGTAGCTGCAGGTCACGTAGATGATTGGTATGCTGCAAATGCCGGTGGCAACGGACAGGATATCGAGGCAAATCTTTTTGGAAACATTTTACGCATCGATGTAGACAACGGCTCACCATATGGCATTCCGGCCGACAATCCATTTGTGGGCAAGGATGGCCTTGATGAGATCTATGCCTACGGATTCCGAAATCCTTTTCGCATGTCTTTCGACATGGGAGGTAATCACGACCTGATCGCGGGTGATGCCGGGCAGGGCTTATTTGAAGAGATCGATCTTGTAACGAAAGGTGGAAATTATGGATGGAATGTAAAAGAAGGAAGGGCCTGTTTCAATGCGGCAGATAATACCACAACAATGCCCAGTTGCCCTTCAATGGATAACTTTAATAATCCACTTATTGATCCTGTAGTTGTCGTAAATAACACGGCGAATCCGCAGGGAGGCCGCGCACTCACTGTTATTGGTGGTAATATCTATCGGGGAACCGCCATACCTGAATACCAGGGCAAATATATTTTCGGAAGTTTTGGACAAACAGGTTCGGCACCCGATGCAGAACTCTTTATCAGCACACCGGCGGGACAAACTGATTGGGGTTTTGAAGAGATCAATTTGGCGAGCCACCCAAATGATATCGGTTATTATCTAAAAGGGTTTGGCCAGGATAACAACGGAGAGATCTTTCTTACAGTCAGCAGCAACCTGGGACCATCAGGCACAACGGGCAAAGTTTTTAAATTGATAAAAAAATCCTGATCATCACGACACTAATTGAAGAATTTTTTTTATTGATACGAACAAACGCGTTTTTATTTTTTAGTTTCTTGAAATAAAGTTAGATTTAGTTAAAACAAATTGCTATGAAGAAGACGTTTGTTTACCCGGCTGCTTTATCGCTCCTGTTAGTCGTTATGTTATCCTGTAAAAAAGAACAACTGGGAAGATCGGCCACAGTTGTCCAACCAAACCAATACGTTAATGCAAGTGTGGCCTCCGGTGAAACATTCACTTTTGTTGCAGGGTCCACGGGTTCATTGAGCGTAAGCAAACAGGCGTTACATTTCCAGGTTAGTGAAGCATTGAATGAAAACGGCTCTGTTTATTATAATTACAAGCCCGCGGCAGGTTATATTGGATCCGATGAAGTTGCTTTAATGTATCTGTCAAACGAGGCTGCGCCTGTTATCAGCAGTGTCAGCACTGGCTGCCCTGCAAGTCATGATACTCCTGCGTCAAGCGCAATGAATACAATAGTGATAAAATTGACCGTAACAAAATAAGAAGGGTCTATTTCACTCTCTTCCTCGCAGTCTTAGTCTTTGAAGCACGTTTTGGTTTTAATGTCCTTTGCATAAAATCTCAAAAGAACCAAAGTCAGAGACAAGAACCAAAATAAATTCAAAATTAGAAGTACAAGGAAACAGTTCCGTTTAATTTTCGTTTTTTATTTATTTGAAACTTGACATTTTTTTCAATTTTCTCTGCCAGGTTATTTGCATAAACACCGGTCCCTTTTTTTACCTCATAATATGGAATTTAAGTGTGCTATTTCAAATTCAGACATTCATGCTAAGTACAGATCGGCAGATTGATACTTTTTAAGTAATATTAATATTCAAATCTCAACCAGATGTACAAACCTTTTTATGTAACCCTCTTTGTGATCGCCAGCTTGACGTTTCTGCAAACAAAGGCACAAAAGAACCCCCCGTTTAAAGTGATCGCATTTTATACAGAAAGGAATGATCTGGCTCATATCAGTTTTGTACATGAAGCCAACAAATGGTTCCCGAAAATGGCCACGCAATACAATTTTGTTTATGATTCAACCAATGACTGGAGTAAATTAAATACTGGTTTCCTTTCGCAATATCAGGTTGTGCTTTTTTTGGATACGAGACCTGATGTACCGGAACAAAGAGTTGCTTTCAAAAAATATATGGACAATGGTGGAGCATGGATGGGCTTTCATTTTGCCGGGTTTGCATTGACACCCTCTGAATTTCCCCAAAACTGGGATTGGTATCATAATGAATTTATCGGGGCGGGACAATATGTGAGTAACACCTGGCGGCCCACATCGGCTATTCTTCGCGTAGAAGACAGTAAGCACCCAGCCATGAAAGATCTGCCAACTACATTTAAATCCTCACCGAATGAATGGTACAGGTGGGAGAAAGATATCCGGAATAATCCCGACATTAAAATACTATTATCGATTGACTCCACCAGTTTCCCTCTCGGCACCGGCCCCAAGCTATACGAAATATGGCATAGCGGCTATTACCCCGTTGCATGGACAAACAAAAAATACCGCATGATCTACACCAATATGGGTCATAACGACATCGATTACGAAAACAAAACGAACAAAGAACTATCCTTTCAATTCGACAATGAGATTCAAAATAAATTTATTCTTGACGCATTGCTTTGGTTGGGAAGAAGGGATGGTAAATAAAAAAGGGTACGGCAATTCTTAGGTTGCCATACCCTCATCACTTTTTACTTTGTATTTCAAAAAAGGTTACAATTTTACAAATGAGAATGATTTCGTTTCCCTGGAGGTTGTAATATTCACGATGTAGATCCCACTGGTAAGGCCTGTTGTATTTACTTGTACAAGTTGTTTACCATCACCAGGAACTATTGTCCTGACCAATACTCCATCATACCTGACAATCTTAATGGAAGTTGGTTTCTCCAAACCCGTCATATCGATCGTCAAAAGATCGCGAACGGGATTTGGGAATATTTTATACTCTGCTTTCGGCACTACTTCTGTTGTTATTCCCCGGGTCGTTATTTCTTCCTCGTCACACGAATCGGTGCGAAACGCGTTGACGGCAATATTGCTGAGACCCGTATTTCGCCTGATGATATCCGAAAATTTCGTGCGTTTTATTTGGTCACGGAGCGAGTTGGACAAGTAAGGATCATTCAGGTAAAAATAAAAATCTCCGTCTCTTAATTTTTCAAACTGCGATTTCAGCATAGCATTCAATGTTCTGCCGACTGATTTACCCGGCAAATGATCTTCCGCGAGTATACCGATCCACAGATCAATGTTGCTTACACTTTTGTATAACACCCGTAGTGAATCGGCTAATGAATCAACGGAAGTAATGTCTGAGAATCGTCGTGCCTGCGTACCCGTGTAAAACAACCTTGCGGTGTTATAATCCGGCAACCCGTGATCTCTTCCCCGTTGAATATTTAAGCTACCGAGATCTATCCCAAACCGAACCGGGCTGCTGGCACTGACAAACAAAAAATTCCTCAACACACTATTGATCCTGGTGTCCGTTTCATACTGATCATGACTTGAAGCGCCTTTGATAAAAACATCTATTCCATAGGTTGGTGTTAATTGCGGATTCCAAAACACGTCAACAAGTTCCATTTCACCGGGTCCTACTTCTTCACAACTATTGTTAACCAATAACACTTCATCCGATACCATTGTATGTCCGAGCCGGTATGATGCCGTAGCAAAGCTGTTCGTGATGTCGGGTCTCACATTGTCTTTATAACCGGAATAAGGTTGAAGTACAATACCGAGAGCCGGCAGAAATTCCTGGTAGGTGATCGCTTCGATCTCAGCTCCCACTATTTTTCTTGCGCTCTGGTACATCTGCTCATCATTGCGCATGCCCACGCGAAAAAGGCTATCGCAAAGTCGGTTGTGCTCACGTACAAATAAAGTATGAAGAGAAGTAAGAACAGGATTTTCTGCTGCGCGAACATCTCCTGCGACAAACGTCTTTACATGATGATCGCTATCGTTTGCCATTTCGGGGGCGTTCAGGTCAATCGCGCCACTCAATTCACCATTTCGCGTATTATAGGGCAATAAATTTCCGGAAGAAGTCTTCAATTTACCATTCCGCATCGTCCTGAGCCATATTGCTCTTTTTGAATCGGAGCCGTATACATTGGACCCATCAATAAATGAAGTGATCACGTTAAATTGTTGTCTCACTGTATTACCACGTGCATCGGTGGTCATTTGGTAATCGCTTCGGTTAAATGGAATGTCTTCGGTAAATATCTTCTCATTGGCCGGCAAAGCAATGGGAACATATTCTGTTGTGCCCGTCGGTGTGGCACTCATGTCATGATCTAGGAATTGCCCCCACTGGTACACCAGCGTGCTCAATTGCCTTGTATTAAATTGTGTTACCGGTTCGTCGCTCACCGCATTTGATATTGCCCTCGGTGAAGGACGGCTGACACCTCCCATTGCGCCGCTTGGATCGCTCGGGCCATATTGCGCCGGCATATCTCTGAATAACATGATACCCGCAGCACCCCAATTTACTTTTGAACTGCTGCTTATGTTATTATTGGCACCATTTATTGATCTGTACGGAGCATGTACCCGTAGAAGAAGGCCGTTCGTCAGGGGATCTGTCGAAGAACTGGTGACCTGTACAAGCAAGTTCCCCTTGACAGCTCTGCTTTGTTGTGCAATAGATGGAATAAATGCTGCAGGGACGAGGATGAAAAAAATAACTGTTTGTAAGATTGCTTTCCAGGACATAAGAATAATTTTAAAGTGTAAAAATTTTTTTCATCGTAACAAAAGATTATTCATCTGCCGTCAAGTAGGTGCAAAATACCGGCAGTAAAGAAGGTTAGAGTGATTAGAATTCAGACTGGAGACGAATAAGAAGAGTAACTATCCTTTGCAACCGGGCAACGGTCCATCCCTTGAAAATATCCCTGATTCTAATGACAGTATGTTATGAGGTATGAGAATTGAAAAGGGACGTTGATCAAAAACTGCAGGAGAGATCCCTGATGCAGTTAGTTTTTCATAATCAATCAGTGGACTGGTCTTCATAGATAATATTTTAAGCAGTCTAAAAAATATTACTCAACAAAGGTGAATATCAAAACGTGAAATCCGTTACACAATTCTGATAAAATGTTACATAATTCGGGATGTGAAAGAACGCACATGAAGAGGGTTAAGCAGTCACAAACTTTCGAGCGGGATCAAATTTTTATATTTCAATTTTTTAAAAAGAGATGGAGTTATGCCAGTAATTTTTTTAAACTGCGCAGACAAGTGAGCCGTGCTGCTATAGTGAAGTTTCCAGGCAATCTCGGAAAGAGTAAGATCATTATACAAAAGCAATTGTTTTACACGTTCTATCTTATGGAGAATAATAAAATGTTCGATCGTGACATTTTTAACTTTCGAAAAAATTTTCGACAGGTAGGTATAATTCGTTTTTAATTTACTGCTGATATAGCTTGAATACTTTATCACCGGCATTTCATCAGAATAGTGGATCATCTCGATAACCACATTCTTTATTTTCTCAGTAAGAATATTCTCTTTACCGGATATTAATTCAAAATCACTCTCGTGAAGATTTTCTTTGAGTTGTTCGTATTGTTGATCAGAAAGGATCTCCCCTACTTCTATTTCCCCGATATCGATCGATACAAGATGCAGTCCCAAGTTTTCAACAATGGATTTGACCTGCTTTTGTGAGGGCACGGTGGTCATATTTTTAATAAATGCCTTCAAGGGTATTCCTTAGAATATTAGAGATGTTGGCAATCATCAAAAATTTCTCCAGTTTCCACTAACCCAACGAATTGCCTTTAAACCCTCGATTTTGTTGAGTTGAATCATCTTTTCAAATTATAAAACGATAAAATACGATCGTCCGCTTTACGGAATCTCCTCGTAATAGTCACAGTGGCCTATTCGAATTGGAACGATTTTTTATTTTTTCTCATATCATTGTTCTGTCCATACTAATTTATAAACCCGTAAAAAGTTTGACAATGTCAAAAACAGCTGTACAAACCAGAACTCTACAAAAAATTCTGATCATTGAGGACGAAGGCGAAATGTGTCTTTTGTTAAATATTTTACTCAGCAACGAGGATATTGAACTGGAGCATGTAAAGAATCTTTCATCAGCTGAAGAATATCTTTCAAAACAGCTTCCCTCTCTTATTATCCTGGATAATAAACTTCCTGATGGCTTTGGAGTTGACTATATCAGTTACGTCAAGGAAAAATACCCGTCTGTAAAAATTGTAATGATCACAGGATTCGATGCTTCAGCAAAAGACGTGGCGATGGAAAACGGCGCGGATCTATTTTTAGAAAAGCCATTTACCAAACAACAATTGATTGCGGCGATCAAATCATTGCTCAATTTACCTACTGACTGATCATTCGCAGCCAGGTAAGTCCATCAGTTATTCTCCGTATACTTCTTGAAATTGTCAAGAATAGCCTGCCAGCCGTTGCGCTGCATTTCCACGGAGTGAGTATTTTCTGCCTCAAAACTTTCTACCACTCTTGTTATATTATCCTGCGAAGTAAAATTTATTTTTACTTTTCTGTCATCACCAAGAGTGTACTCAATGTATTGATGTTCTTTAACCGCATCATAAACGCCGCCAAAATCAAAACCCATGCTTCCATCCTTAGCTTCCATGCGCGCTGAGAAACGTCCGCCTACTCTCAGATCATTTTTTGACCATGGTGAATGCCAATCATCAGAAGCGTGATTCCATTTGATAATGTGTTCAGGTTTTGTCCAGTATTCCCAAACTTTTTTTACCGGGGCATTAATTGTGTTTTCAATTGTAATGACCGTTTTTTCCTGGGTTTCCATGCTAATAGAATTTTTTTGTTGAATTTATTTAGACCACAAATATCAGCTGAATTTGATACGGAGACGCTGTGCAATTCCGGCAATTTAGAGACCAATTGCGACACGAATCGCGGATGACCAGATCTCAAAGGATTAAAAGAATATTCGGACGCAGAGATGGAATTCGAAATAAATGGGTTACTAACTTATTTCTATAAATAATTCTTGATCAGGAAAACTCCGATTCTATCTAAGAATGTAGGCGACGCCTCCGATTGTTTGCCTGTACAACCCGGATTTCAAGGCGCCTCTTAATTCCGTTCTGTCGAATGATGAATACCATTCAAAGGGGACTGTACCGACTCTTTTTAATTTTCCTTTTAGCAACTTATCGTCGAAGGTAGAGTACCAGGAAATGGGGCTGTTGCCGATCGATTTCAATTTTCCCCGGTATGCTTCATCATCAACCGAAGAATAGTATTCGATCACTGAGCTGCCGATAAACCGCAATTTTCCCCGATAAGCTACATTGTCAAAATTGCTATAATAATCGAGAAGAAGGGTGCCAATTGATTTTAGCTTTCCCACTTTTGTGGTCTCGTCCAAATGGGTATAATACGTGAACGTGCAGGTGCCGATGCTTCTGACCTTGCCTCTAAACGCAGAATCCGCTTCCTGTCCGTAATACTCTATTCTGCCGAGATAGGGTTGCAGTTTCGGATCGTAATAATTGCCTCTGTCCGCAAGCAGTTCAGTTCCCCACTCAAGGAGTTTACCTTCATCGGAGACACGTAAGAGAATATTCTGGTCGGTAATAAATGAAAAATAGGAAAAGCTGATGCCGCCCGAAATCGTGACCTGGCTCAGTTTCTGGGAAGAGGCAGCGTTGACAATGAATAAAAAACTAATAGCTGTAAATAATTTTGTCATATTCTATGTTGATAAGGGTAAGGGATTTTTGTCAAACCCACTGCACAAGATAGTTTTTAATGCAGATTTATTATAGCGTTTCGCCGATCTTTCTTGTAAAAGAAGTTAAAAATTCCCGCAGCAAAAGCGTTAGGCCTCCACAAAAAAAAAGGCCAGATAAAAGATCTGGCCTTGTCGCATGGTTGAGGGCTATTTCCTTTTTATGTAACCAAATAAGCCATGCTCCTCATCACCGGGACCTGCAGCAAAAAACAGCCAGTTAGGATCGATTGATGTAGCGGTGGTGGGAGCGAATGAGATTGACCATAAACCTTCTATTACAATAGTCTTACCATCTGAACGAAGCGCTCCAAGAAACTCACCGTCCTGGTCATAGGCGTTGATATGACCATCTCCAAAATTACCGATGAGTATTACGTCTTTTATATCATGATGTTTTTTCTCAATTATCTTATCATTGTCTTCCTCTCCATCCCATTTTTGATTTGCCCAAAAGGCTGTCGGAGCCCATGCTACGCCCCATGGCGCATTCAGTTTGCCTGCGGATGCAAATCGCTTGATCAATTTTCCATTCGGATAATAAACATCCACAACTCCCAGTCCGGGTCCTGTTTCCTCTTCCCCCGGTTCATCACTTACTTTCGCATACATCACAAACAGATTGCCACCCACATTTTGAATGTTAAAGGGTGCATAACCCTGGGGCAGGGACGGATCTGTAAAAGGTTTCCCGGATACTTCCGTCCAGCTTGTGTCATATACATCAATGCTCGCGGTAAGAAAGTTAGCGGCATAGATAAAGGAGTCAGCGCCGTCAGCTGCGATCGCAAGACCTGTGTATGCAGAAGTGGCTGAGTTATCCTTAACTTTTATTGCGACATTTCCTCCATTCCATCCTGAAATAACCCCGTCGTCGCCAACAAAAATGAATCGTGCCGGATTTCCATTAGGAAGCCTGAAACCACTACTGCCGTTAAATACAATGCCTGTTGGATGTCCGCCGCCGGCATCAGACCCTGGCGAGGGAATAGCTACCGGTGGTCTTACATCGCCGCCTTGTGAATTAAAGATCATACTCAGACCTGTTGCTTGGGAATTTACCCAGTCTGGGCCTGACGGAGCAAACGCCATCCCCCATGCATTCTTAAGATCCGGAACTACTCTCATGGGGTTATATTGATCATCATCTCCTACAAGGTTCACTTGCTCATAATTTGCATTGAGTTCATTAGGCTTCGGAAATGGATTCTTTTTACAGCCCGCTACAGCCAGCAATAGGCACGTTATTACCAACCATGTCTTGGTTCTTTTACTAAAGTTCTTTTTCATATAAATCGATTTTGGTTACAAAAAAAACTTCTGCAGAAATTCTGAGGTTGAATTCTGATCTAATAGTTGGATGTAGAAAGGAAAAAAGGAGCTTTACTAGTAAGCGTT
>Ga0157375_10005915_pt1 | contig 10661 bp, 9 predicted proteins | sample M35metaG_FD_115311 | JGI IMG/M metagenome (GOLD analysis project Ga0157375, IMG submission 115311) | Miscanthus rhizosphere microbial communities from Kellogg Biological Station, Michigan, USA - M3-5 metaG | ecosystem: Host-associated > Plants > Roots > Rhizosphere > Soil | place: USA: Michigan... | reverse complement strand
GCGGGACGAAGATCTGCGGAGTGCAGATTTCTTTGATGTGACGAAGTACCCGACGATCACCTTTAAGAGCAAAAGCGTGAAGCAAACCGGCGCGGGCAGCGGCGACATCCTGGGCGATCTCACGATGCATGGAGTGACGAAGGAGATCACCTTGCACGTCAAATTCCTTGGCAAAGGCAAAGGGATGGGGGGCAAGGCGATCAGCGGCTGGCAGGTCATGCCCGAGCCAATCAAACGGAGCGATTACGGACTTAACTGGAGCAAGGCGGTCGAGGGCACGGCGGTCATAGGCGACGAAGTCACAATCTCGATCGACATCGAGTCGGATAAGGCTCCCTAACGAATTCGCGGGTTTCCCGCCTTTTTCCGCCGGAGTGGGGGAGAGGACGCCATCACCTGGATTTTTTTCGAGGAGAAGCGCGACCTCCGAAAACTTGGTAACTCCGCAAAGGAAAGCTCGATGAACACGAACCGTTTCGACGTTATCATTATCGGCACCGGGGCCGGTGGCGGCGCTCTCGCGCAACGCCTTGCTCCGAGTGGGAAACGCATTCTCATCCTGGAACGCGGCACCTTTCTGCCTCAGGAGAAAGAAAACTGGGATCCCAAAGCGGTCTTTGTCGAGAATCGCTATCATACCGATGAAGTTTGGCAGGATAGCGAAGGGAAGCCTCTCCATCCGCAGACCGCCTATTGGGTTGGGGGCAATACGAAAGTCTACGGCGCCGCCCTCTTCCGATTGCGAGAGCGAGATTTCGAAGAGGTCCAGCACGAGGACGGCATCTCGCCCGAGTGGCCCTTGAAATACCGCGACTACCAGTCTTACTACGACGAAGCCGAGGTCCTGTATCAAGCGCATGGTGAGCGTGGCGCCGACCCAACGGAACCGCCGACGGGCCAGCCTTATCCACATCCTCCTGTGACTAACGAGCCGCGCGTCCAGGAGATTCACGATGAGCTCAAGGCGGGCGGCTACCATCCTTTCCCGTGCCCTGTTGGCATCAAATTAAACGAACGAGTGCGCTGGCAAAGCCAATGTATCCGTTGCGATACCTGCGACGGCTTTCCCTGCCTCGTCGAGGCCAAGTCGGACGCCGACAATAACTGCATTCGACCCATCTTCGAACTGCCAAACATAACACTTCTCACCGGCGCCTATGTGAATAGGTTGACGACCAACGCTACCGGTATCGAGATCAAGGACGTCGAGGTCGAGTTAGATGGAGGTAAACGCAGAGAGACTTATTCCGCCAACGTCGTGGTGGTCGCCTGCGGGGCTATCAACTCTGCTGCGCTGCTCTTGCGCAGCGCCAATAGCTCCCATCCCACTGGTCTGGCCAACAGCTCGGACTTGGTCGGGCGGAACTTCATGTTCCACAAAGCCGCGATCGTCCTCTCGATCGGCTTGAAGCCGAATCCGAGCAAGTACATGAAGACCGTGGCCGTGCACGACTTCTACTTTGGCGAAAAGGAATTTCCTTTTCCAATGGGTGGAATTCAGTTGGTCGGCTCTTTCAAGTGGGAGATGATGAAAGGCGAAGCGCCGCCGCTCACGCCGCCGATCGTCTTAGAAACAATGAAGTCACACTCCATTCCGTGGTGGCTAACAACCGAAGATTTGCCCAGCCATAACAATCGGGTCCGATGGATCGCCGGGAAAGGCATTCAACTCGCTTACACTCCGAATAACGAGCAGCCTTACCAGCGCCTGATCAAACGATGGGAACACGTGTTAAAGGAAGTGGATGGCGGACATACGTATGTGCCCGAGGAATTCTACCTCAAGAAATCCATTCCCCTGGAAGGGGTCGGACATCAGAACGGCACCTGCCGGTTCGGATCGGATGCGAAGACATCCGTCCTGGATCTCGACTGCCGGACGCACGATATCGGGAATCTCTATGTCGTGGATGGTTCCTTTTTTCCCTCCTGCGGCGCCGTCAATCCGTCGCTTACCATTATAGCCAACGCTCTAAGGGTGGGCGATCACTTGCGGCAGCGTCTGGCGTAGAGTCAAATGGCGCAACGCCGCGAGATCATAACCGTCTATGCCGCTGGTATGGTGCAAGGCGTCGGGCTGGTTACCTTTCCGGCGACCGGCGCGGTGTTTACCAGTTCCACCCATTACGGCCTAACGAGCACGGAATACGGCGCCATGTTTGTGCCACAGGCCATCATGGCGATTGTCGCATCGCTCCTCGGCGCGGGGCTGCGCAGCCGTCTCGGCACCCAGCGCATCTATCTGCTGGGGTTGTTGGCCAACCTGCTCGCCATGACCCTGCTTGTCGCGAGCCGCTTTGCGATATCGAAGCATTCATTGGCATATGCAATTCTGCTCGTCGCCACGAGTTGCATGGGAGTCGGCTTTGGCTTCACCGTCCCGGCGCTCAATACCTTGGCCGCGGCGTTTTTTCCCGAGACGGTGGACAAGGCGGTGCTCGCGCTGAACGCGCTCCTGGGATTAGGAACGGCGCTGGCTCCGGCCTTTGTCGCGTTCTTTGTAGGACTCGGAATCTGGTGGGGCCTGCCTGTGCTTGTGGGTCTCCTACTTTTCGGGTTGCTTGTGCTAAGTGCCAGGGAAAGCTTGAACGAAGCCGAATCATCTCACGCCGATCAAATCCAGAAAGGTAAATTTCCCATGCGATTCTGGATGTTCGCCACTTTCGTCCTGCTCTACGGCGTGTGCGAAACCGTGAATGGCAACTGGGCTTCGCTTTATCTGACGAAGAATTTTAAGGCGAGCCCGGCCATGGCGTCCCTCGCCCTGACGATGTTTTGGATCATGGTCACGACGGGACGTGTGCTGTTCGCCGGCCTCGAAAAATGGTTTCCCCAACGGCTGGTTTGGCGTGTCCTGCCGTTCGTCGTCACAGCTGCTTTCATCACCGGTGCCTCGGTGCCGAAAAGCAATTCAGCGCTCGGCATTTTGACATTTGCACTCGCGGGACTCGGATGTTCGGCGCTCTTGCCCCTGGCCATCAGTTTTGGGCAGAAAGAACTGGCGACCATGACCGCCTCGGTGGCTGGCGGCCTGATCGCTTTCTATCAGATTGGCTATGGCATTGCCGCTTTTGGAGTTGGCCCTTTGCAATCCTGGGCCGGACTGGACCTCAGCACCATCTACGGGGGCACTGCGATGATTGCTTTCGCGATGGCCGCGCTATCCTTTCTCATTACGAGCAAATCGGCGGCCCTGGCTTAACATTCCTTTCGACTACCGAACTCACCAAAACAGGAAACATCATGAATCTCAAAGACAAGGTCGCCATCGTCACCGGCGGCAATAGTGGCATCGGAATGGCCATCGTATTGGAACTCGCGCGGCAAGGCGCAAGCATCGTGATCGACTATGTCGCGCATCCCGAGGCGACGGATGCACTTGAAAAACAGCTGGCGGCGATGAGTGATCGGGTGATTGGGGTGAAAGCCGACGTGAGCCAGATCGCGGAGCTGCAAGACCTGGTCGCGGCTGCGGTCAATAAATTTGGACGAGTAGACATTATGGTCAACAACGCCGGCGTCGAAACGCGCACCTCCATTCTCGACACAACCGAGGCGCAATATGAGAAAGTGCTCTCAATCAACCTTAAGAGCGCATTCTTCGGCACGCAGCTCGCAGCGCAGCAAATGATCAAGCAGGGTAGCGGCGGTCGCATCATCAACATCACCTCGGTGCACGAAGACTGGCCAATGCCCGGCAACACCGCTTATTGTCTCTCGAAAGGGGGGATGCGAATGTTGACCCGGACCGCGGGAGTCGAGCTGGCGCCGCATAACATTCTTGTCGCCGGCGTCGGTCCCGGTGCGGTGGCGACCCCAATCAACCTCGGCACAATGAATGACCCGAAGCTATTGAATAAGCTGGACAATGCCATTCCGCTGGGCCGCATGGCCAAACCAGGGGAAATCGCTAGCGTTGTCGCGTTTCTGGCGGGCGACGGAGCGAGTTACATCACGGCGACAACGATTTTTGTGGATGGCGGGATCATGCAGAGTAGTCCAGGACTTTGAGTTGGAGGTGGAGAGAGAGCATGCGCCATACTCCGCCTAAACATCAGCCGGTAAAGGAGCGAACGAATGAGCAGGCACAGACACAATCACGGGTCGGACCTCAGCAGGCCTCATCATGACCATGTTCCTTACTGGAAACGTGCGCACACGGACTGGCGTTTTTGGATCGGCGTGCTGCTAATGTTGGCGGCCATGATCGCCTACGTGTTGAGCGATGATTTGGCGTGGCGACCACGCAACCAAACCCAACCTCCGCCGTCCGGTCAGGTCGGAAAATAGCCACGGACGTAGGTCAATCCCGCCTTATCCGATAGAGTCCACTTGGTCGCAGCCGACTTCGCCGGACACCGCGCCCGTGCGATGCACTCCGCTCACTTGTTTTCAGTAGTTCCAAGGTTCGCCGCTGGCACGGGCTGTTTTCGTGATTCTACGAATGCCGTAATCCTAGCCAGTTCCTCCGGCTTGAGTGATTTGCCGAAGGCGGGCATGTTGACGCCGCCGTTTACGATCCGAATAACGATGTCGTCATGAGTGAGACGATCTCCCACATAGGTGAGATCGGGCCCGCGCCGGCCGCCGTGGCCGTCGATAAGGTGGCAGTTCAAACACGCCTTCTCCTGAAAGAGGCGCGCCCCTTCAAACACCGGTCCGCTTGTGGCGCCGATGATTTCCTGCGTTAAGGGTTCCGGATCAAAGTTAGGCGACCAGGGAGAGCGGGCGCCCGCGATCCAAAGGGAACCGATCATGATCACGCTTAGGAGCACGACGGCGATCGACCACGGTCGGCGCGAAGCTGCGCGCTCCCCGCGGTTATTCAGGAGGGGAGCGATCAGCAGGAGAATGCCTATCACCGCGGGGGCGAGAATCATGACGTAGCCTTCCAGGGCGGGTGGAATCAGCGCCAGAACGGCGAAATACCAGAGCAGATACCAGTCGGGGCGCGGATCAGCCTGCAGGACGCTCGGATCCGGCGGTTTGTCGAGCGCGGGCGGTCCAAAGATAATGGCGAGGAGCGCGATCGCGACGATCAGTGCCGTACCGACGACAAAATCTCTCCACGCCCCATCAGGGAAGAATGGCACGCCGGTCTTCTTCAGGTCTTCGTGATATTCCTCGCGATAAGTCTCCGGGTGGACCGGCTTGCCGGCGACAGGCGGTTCGGAAATACCGTGGCGCAAAACCAGCCGGAGATGCAGCGCGATGAAGATAAAAATCAGCGACGGCACAAGAAAGACATGGATCGCGAAGAAGCGGCTCAAGGTGGCGCCCCCAATCGTCGTGCCGCCCAGGATGAAGTGTGCCAGCCAGTCGCCGATGAGTGGGACGCGCCCGGCTTGTTCGGCCGCGATCACCACTGACCAAGTGGCGGTCTGATCCCAGCGCAGAAGTTGCCCGGTAAATCCCATGGCGAGGGTGAAGGCGAGAAGCAGGACGCCGGTCGTCCAATTCATCTCGCGCGGGAATTTGTAGGCGCCAAAAAGAAAGGTCTGCGCCATATGCGCTCCGACCATTAGCACCATGGCAGACGCGCCAAAGTAGTGCATGCCGCGGAGGAAATTCCCAAACGGTGCCTCGTCGGTAATGAACTTGAGCGTCTCATAGGCCTGCGACGAAGAGGAGACGTAGGAAAAGCTCAGGGCCACACCGGTCACCACCTGGACGATGAAAGCCACCATCGTGGCGCTGCCAAAGGTGTACCACCAGCGGGCGTCGTGCGGGACGAGGTGCTTGGCGGCGGGCCCGATGAGGTCGGCGAGCCCGAGTCGGTCATCAATCCATTGCCAGGCTCCGAGCAAGAGCCGTTTCATAGAGTGTTTGTAATCGGTATCGGGCCGGCTTTGATTTGCACCTGGCCGTTCGCGACTCGCACCGCAAGGCGGACGAGCGGCTTGGGCGGGGGGCCCGCCGCGACGGTTCCGTCTCCATAAAACACTCCGCCATGACATGGACACATGAACAGTTCGGCGTCGGAAAGCCACCGCACCGGGCATCCCATGTGAGTGCAATGAGCGGAAAACGCGATGAACTGCTCCTCGTTCACCCGGCGCAGCCAGGCTGCGCTTTTCGCTGAAATGCCCGCCCAGGGCAACGACGAGGGATCGGTAATCGTGACGTTGACCGTCCTGCCGATTTCGAAATCAGCGATCTTGCCGAGCGAAAGCCACTCGTTAGGCGCCTTGCGAAAAAGCGGGGCGATGACGAAGCCGACCAGCGGCACCCCGAGGAGTGCGGCGCAAAAGCCGCCGAGAGCAAGCGAGAGCTTCTCAAAGAAACGACGGCGGGACATCTCTTCCGGGGAGGGCGGCTCCGCATCGCGCTTTGATTCGTTAGGTACGATTTCGTTCACGGCGAATTTCGCTAATCCATCCGGCAAGAGAGGCAATAAAAAGACCGGCCCCGACCGCGAGAATCACCCATGAGGTGATGAAACCCCAGAAGAAGAAGGTGGTGCCCATGGCCAGCCCGGCCGGGAAATAATTGGGCCGCGGCAGATGTTCGTCTGGGAGTAAGTCCCAGCCCTGGTGCGTTTGTTCGGTATTTTGTTCCATTAGAGTCGTTGAGTTGCCGGAGATGCCGCAGGTGCTTCGCCGAACCAGCGCGGGATTTGGGCGAAAATCGCACCAAGATAGATTAAACACATCGGCACCCACATAAGGAGTCCGCCGATTTGCTGATCTTTTTCCGGACTAAATCCCCACCCGGTCCGAATCGTCTCCCAGATTCCGAGCCGGTCGCCCACTGGCAGCGCGTAAATCGAACAAACGGTCACTGGCGAAAAAGTAAGAATTACCCCGAGCGCGCTACAGGTGACACAGGCGCTGAACAGATAGAGGACCGCCCCAGGCGGCGAAAGCCGTTCTTCTTCCCTGGGCGCGAGGACCTGAATCCAAAAAAGTATCCCGAGCACAAGCAGCGAAACGGTTTGCAAGGCATAGACCGAACGCGACGCAACGGCGGCGTTGCAGAGCGTCGGCCAATGCCAGAACCACATTGCGCCTACGCCGGCGATCCACCCAGCCACAGGATGGGCGAAAAAGCGCGGCCGCCATCGCAGTGAAAGTGATCGCGGCAGACTAAGAATGAAAAAGGCCGGGACGATAAGTAGGAGCAAGATGTGTTGCAGCATATGGGCGCTAAAAAGGTATCCATTCGCGAGTGCGTTAAGCGGTGAAACAAGGGTGAGCACGAAGACGCTCAGCGCTAGTAAAAGCCAGGCAGGTCGCCCTTCCCCGCGAAAGACGAAGAGATAGGCGGCAAGCCCAACTCCGGCGATAATGAGAACCAGCGGATTCCAAGTCCAGGCCGTCAGAAAAAACTGTTCAGTACTCATCGGAGTCGAGGCAGGATGTAAACCACGGACAAAACAAAGACCCAGACCACATCGACAAAGTGCCAGTATAGCCCAATGGCATCGAGTCCCGGCCAGGGCCGCTTTTTCGAGTCTCCGGCGAGCGCCAGACCCAGCAGGACTAGCAACGCGACCAGCCCGACGCAGACGTGCAATCCGTGGAAGCCGGTGAGGGTAAAGAACGTCGTCGCGAAAAGGTTCGAGTTTACATCGACTCCACTCTTGAAAAGATGCCAGTATTCAAGCCCCTGGCCGCCAATAAAAATTCCGCCGAGGACAATGGTCGCGCTCAGCCAGCCAATCATTTTGCCTTGGTTGTTATTGCGCAGCCCGGTCTCCGCGCGCCAGATCGTAAAGCTGCTGGCAAAAAGACAGAGGCTAAAAAGTCCGGTCTTGAACAAGTCCAGCTCATGCGGATTCGGTCCGGCCTGCGGAGCGGCGTTGTAATAGAGAAAAGCCAGGATCAGCACCAGGAAAAATCCGGTCTCCGACATGATGAAGGCCACGATGCTGGTCTTGTTCTTTTCCGGTTTGAACTGGTCGATCTCTCCTCGGCTTCCGACGACCGGGTCGGGAGCATCGGGATGGGCGACGTCCCAGAGTGGCCGGCGGCTGCGAAGCGGCGGCAAGTAATGAAAATTCTCATGAGGCGGCGGCGAACTTGTCGCCCATTCGAGAGTCCAGGCATGCCACGGATTGTCGCCGGCCTTACGTCCGTTGAGCAGACTAATGATCAGATTCCAGACAAAAAGAACCGAGGCGGCGGCCATGAAGAAAGCGCCGATGGTCGAGAGCATGTTCATCCAGGCCCAGCCCGGCAGATCCGCATAGGTGTAGACGCGTCGCGGCATGCCGGCCAGCCCAAGGAAATGCTGGATGATGAACGTCATGTTGAACCCGATGACCATGAGCCAGAAGGTCCACTTACCCAGCCGTTCGGAGAGCATGCGTCCGCTCGTTTTTGGAATCCAGTAGTGGAGCGCGCCGAGGATCGCGAAGACGATCAGACCAACAAAGACAAAGTGAAAATGCGCCACGAGATAGTAGCTGTTCTTCGTCTGCCAATCGAGCGCGGCCGAAGCATGACTTACACCCGTTAGGCCAGCGACCAGGAACTGAACCAGCGCCGCGATGCAAAAGAGCATCGGCGTATCGAAACGGAGACGTCCGCCGATCATGGTCGCGCTCCAGTTCAGCACCTTCACCCCGGTTGGGATCGCGATCAGCATGCTGGAGGCAACGAAAAACAAGTCGATCGTATGACCCAGGCCGGTCGTAAACATATGGTGAGCCCAGACCCCGAGGCTGAGGAAAGCGATCGCAACAGTGGAGCCGGCGACAAACTCGTAGCCGAAGATTGGCTTGCGCGAAAAGACCGGGATAATCTCGGATAAGATGGCGAAGGCCGGGATGGCCACGATGTAAACCTCCGGATGTCCAAAGGCCCAGAAAATATGCTGCCACATGATGGCGGAACCTCCCGGCACGAGAAAGAAATGGGTATTGAGCAGCCGATCGATCAGAATCATGACCAGCCCCGCGTTCAGCACTGGCAAAGCAAGGATGACAAGGAAAGCATTGACAAAGATCATCCAGGAAAAGAGCGGCAACCGCCGAAGAGTCATGTGCGGTGCGCGGCTGCAGAGGACGGTGGCGATGAAGTTGATATTGGCACCGACCGAGCCGATCCCGAGAACGAGAAGCGAGAGCGCCCAGTAATCTACTCCGGGCTGCGAAGAGTAAGCCGTTTCACTCAGCGGTGCGTAGGCGAACCATCCCACGGCCGGTGCGCCGCCCGCCAGAAAACTGAAGTGCAATAGAATCCCGCCGAAAGGAACGAGCCAAAAACTGTAAGCGTTCAAGCGCGGGAACGCCATGTCGCGTGCGCCGATCTGGAGCGGGACGATATAGTTGGCCAGGCCGAAGAGCACCGGCATCGCGACGAGAAAAATCATCGTCGTGCCGTGCATGGTAAAGAGCATGTTGTAAGTGTCCGGTTGCAGCAGTGTGCTGTTAGGCACGGCCAGCTGCAGTCGAATGAGCAGCGCTTCCACTCCGGCGAAGATGAAGAAGACCAGACCCGTAACCATGTAGAGGACGCCGATTCGCTTGTGGTCGACCGTGGAAAGCCACGCCATCTTCCAATGCTGCCGCTGTTCCGGAGTCAAAATACCGGCGCGATCCAGGACGGTGGCGATTTCGTTCATTGCAACGTCTCGAAGTAATCAGCCAATTGCGTCACTTGCGCCTCGCTGAACTTATAGTCGGGCATCTTCACACCCGGTTTGACCAGCTGTGGGTCGGTTAACCAACGGCGGAGATTAGCCGGCGTATTGTCGACCACTCCGGCGCCCAGTATTCTTCGACTCGCAAAATGAGTTAGATCCGGACCGACCCGTGCCTCTGCCGCGGTGCCATTGATGGCGTGACAATTAATGCAGCTGTGTTCTTGAAAAATGGCCAAGCCCTGCGCCGCGCTGCCGCTGTCGGGAATTTTCGCCGGCGCCAACTGCGCTTTCTCCCAGGCTGCGAATTGCTCCGGCGTTTCCGCCACGACGAGAAAATGCATCCACGCATGTTGCGTCCCGCAGAATTCCGAGCAGACCCCGAGATATGTCGCGGGCGCGTCCGCCTGGATCCAGATGTGATTCGGATGATCCGGTACGGTGGCCATTTTGCGCGTTAATTGCGCGACCCAGAATTCATGCAGCACGTCCGCCGACTCGAGCCGGATCGACAACGGCCTGCCCGCGGGGATGTGAATTTCGTTGGCAGTGATCACGCCCGATTTCGGATAACGCGCCTCCCACCACCACTGGTGACCGGTGATCACGATGTCAGGCGTCGCCGCCGCCGGTGGATCGGAAGCGTTCATCGACTGCCAGGTGAGGAGAAAGAGGACCACCACGATGAGGCATGGGATTGCAGTCCAGACAATTTCCACCGCCTTGTTGCCGGCGAGCTGCCGCGGCTCTGCTTCGCCCTCGCGCCAGCGATAGCGCATGAGCGCATAAACAATCATCCCAGCGACGATGATAAAAATGAGCGTAAAGATAATTCCCGAGACAATCGCGAGATGAAAGATCGCGCGAGCTTCAGGCGACTGCGGATCGAGAACGGGCAACGAATTCATGCGGGCAAATGTTGCGGCAGCGGCGTCCCTTTCGTCTATCAGGTGACGCGAGACCCGCAAAGAGTCTTTTGAGTTCATCCGGCGAAAGTCGTCGTCAGATCTATGGTGCTGGCCGGCGTCCTGCCGGTGACAACACCGGAATTATCCATATGATCAAATGCTCTCGCT
>Ga0157375_10005913_pt1 | contig 10666 bp, 7 predicted proteins | sample M35metaG_FD_115311 | JGI IMG/M metagenome (GOLD analysis project Ga0157375, IMG submission 115311) | Miscanthus rhizosphere microbial communities from Kellogg Biological Station, Michigan, USA - M3-5 metaG | ecosystem: Host-associated > Plants > Roots > Rhizosphere > Soil | place: USA: Michigan... | reverse complement strand
GACTGGTTTCGCACTGAATCCAGCGGCACGCGTGGAGACACTCTCCGTAGGGGCTCAACAGCGCGTGGAGATCGCCAAGGCCCTCGTCCGTGCCGCTCGCATTCTCATCCTCGACGAGCCAACCGCTGTCCTCGCACCCGCTGAGAACGCCGAGCTCCTGCGCTGGGTGCGCGCCTACGCAGATGCGGGCAATGCAGCGGTGTTGATCACCCATAAACTTCGCGAGGCTCTCGGCGTCGCAGACGAAGTCACCGTGCTGCGGCGCGGTCGTACCGTCCTCACGGCGACACGTGACGAGGTGACGCCCGACACGCTCACGTCCGCGATGATTGGCGAGGAGTCGACCGGCGCGAAGCCGAGATCCTTCGCCAACGATTCGCGGCCTCCGTCGTCGCTCGGCGCTGTGTTTCGCGCTGAGAGGCTCACGCTCGCCGACACGGGCGGGAGCACGCGCGTGCGTGATGCGACGTTCGAGATCAACGCCGGCGAGATCGTCGGCATTGCCGCGGTCGAGGGCAGTGGTCAGCGTGAGTTGCTTCGTGCGCTCGCGGGCCGGCTCGCCCCCGCGTCGGGCGTGCTCGTGCATCCACGAGTGGTTGGCTTCGTGCCAGAGGACCGGCATCACGACGCGGTGCTCCTCAATCGCAGCCTCTCGGAAAACGTCGCTCTTCGCGGCGCCGGCCCTCGCCGAGGGATGATCGACTGGAACGCAGTCGGCGCGCAGACCGAACGCCTCATGCTCGACTACGACGTGCGAGCTGAAAGCACGACCGTTCCAATGCGAACGCTCTCGGGTGGCAATCAACAGAAGCTCGTCCTCGCCCGTGAGTTGGAGCTCGGTTCCGATTCGGAGCCGGCGCTCGTCATCGAGAACCCGACGCGCGGCCTCGATGTGAAGGCGACCGCCGAGGTACACGCGCGACTCCGCAGAGCCGCGGTCGATGGCGCGGCCATCGTGATGTATTCGAGCGACATCGACGAAGTGCTTCTCCTCGCGACTCGCGTGTTCGTCGTCTTCGAGCGCGTTGTGCGCGAGCTGCCGCTCGATCGCGAGCGGATTGGCCAGGCGATGGTCGGCGCCGCGTGAAGCGCGGGACACGGGCACCTGCATTCCGACGCGATTCCGTCGCCTGGGAACTGGCCCGGGCGACTCTCGTCGTGCTCGCGATCGTCGGCACGACGGCACTCCTCCTGTTCGCCGGTGGATACGCCGTCGACAGTGGGTTGGCGGCGTTGTGGCGCGGCTCGTTGGGATCGTGGTATGCGTTCACCTCCGCGACGCTGGTGCGTGCCATTCCGCTCATGCTCACCGGAGTCGCTGTGGCGATCGCCTTTCGTGCAGGCGTGCTGAACATCGGCGCGGAAGGCCAGCTGCTGGCGGGAGCTGCGGCCGGTGCAGCGGTGGCGCTCTCGCTCGGCAGTCTGCCGGCGGCGATCGTCGTGGTCCTCGCGCTCATCGCTTCGGCTGTTGGCGGTGCGGGGTGGGCGGCGATCGCCGCTTTTCTCCGTTCCCGCTTCGGCGTGCTCGAGGTCATCAGCACCATCATGCTGAACTTCGTCGCGTTGCACGCCGTGTCGTATCTCGTTCGCGGCCCCCTTCAGGAACCGACGCACGTCTACCCTCAGTCCTCGACGATTGGGGAGGCGATCCATCTGCCTCGAATCATTGGTGCCGGACGATTGCACAGCGGACTTCTGCTGGCGCTCGGCATCTGTATCGTGGCCGGGTGGGTACTTCGGCGTACCGCCGCGGGGTTCCGCCTGATCGCGGCTGGCGAGAGTCCGAGTGCTGCGTCGAGCGCGGGCGGTATCGACGTCATGGCGACGACGACGCTCACCTTTCTCGTGAGTGGCGCCCTGGCCGGATTGGCGGGTGGCGTCGAGGTTCTCGGCGTCACCTTCGCTCTCTACGAGAACATCTCGCCAGGTTACGGATACGCGGCGATTGCGGTCGCGCTTCTGGCGCGGCTCGATCCATGGCGAGTCGTGGCAACTGCGTTGCTGTTCGGCGGCCTGGAGGCCGGGGCAGGGGCGATGCAGCGCGACGCTGGAGTGCCGTCGACGTTGGTCACGGTGATCGAGGCGGCACTCATTCTCGCCGTCGTCGCCGTGGGAGCGCTACGTCGCCGATCCTCCTTGCCGGATACCGCCACATCCCCGATTACCGCATGACAGACGTCGTCGAGCCTTTTCTCGCGGCGACGATCCGTACCGCAGTTCCGCTCGCGCTCGCGGCGCTGGGCGAGCTGCTCGTCGAACGTACGGGGTTGATCAACATCGGCTTGGAGGGCGCCATCCTCGCCGGCGCATTCGGAGCGCTCGTGGGTGTTTCGAGCCATGGGGTGGCACTCGGCTTCATGAGCGCGATGGCCGCAGGGTTGATTGTCGGGTTGCTCTTCATCGCCTTTGTGGTCTGGGCTCGCGCTGATCAGATCATCACCGGTACGGCGTTGACGCTGCTGAGCATGGGTGCGACAGGAACGCTGTATCGAGCCGTCTACGGCAGCTCCGGCGTCGCGTTGAGCATTCCCACCAGCGCCGCGCTTCCGATCCCCGGCCTCGCAGGTTTGCCGGTCGTTGGTCCAGCCCTTTTTTCACAGCCTCCGATCACCTATCTGGTGTATCTCCTCGCGCCCGCACTGGCGTGGTGGCTGGCGCGCACGCACGCGGGCCTCGCGCTGCGCGCCATCGGAGATCGGCCTGACGCGGCCGAGGCGGCAGGCATCGCGGTAGATCGGGCGCGAGCGCTGGCCGTCCTCTTCGGCGGAGCGCTTGGCGGTCTCGCCGGGGGAACTCTCGTCCTCGCCCAGGCTGGAACGTTCGCCGAGGGAATGTCCGCCGGCCGCGGGTTCATCGCGATCGCCATCGTGGCGCTCGGGCGGTGGACACCCATCGGTGTGGTCGGTGGCGCGTTGCTGTTCGGCGCAGCGAGTGCCCTGCAGTTCGCCTTTCAGGCGATGGGGTGGAACGCCCCGTATCAGGTCTTTCTCGCCGTGCCGTATCTACTCACGCTCGCCGCGTTGGCAGGTGCGGTAGGACGCACACGGGCGCCTGCCTCTCTCGGGAAGGCGCTGGAGCCTCGTCGATGATTCGGATTTCGACGGTTCAGCGAGATCAGTCGGCGCACTTGGCCAGACTGCTCGTCCAGCGCGTTACCCACTGCCGAGGACCCGTGCGCTCGATCAGCGCATAGGCCAGCCCAACGTCGCCGTCGCGCGCGATCACCAACGACGGAGTGCCGTTCGCGCCGAGTCGAACAGCGGCCACTAATTCGGAGGAGACTACCTCTTCCTCCCTCCCGAACGAGCGCTCGGCATACGCGAGCTGATAACGTCCCGTCGTGACGCCGCTGTCGCGCTCCGCGATCACCAGTGTCTGTTCCTCCAGCGGGTTTGCTTCCTGGTTGACGCGTCGAATGAGCTGCGCCGCCAGCGCCTGAACGCCGGGAGCAGCGTCGAACCGGCGGATATCCTGGGCGGTGAAGCGCAACCCCTGGAAGGAAGGAGAGGTGTTCGCCGTGACCGCGGAAGCCAGCCGTGATGCCTCGGCAGCGAGCGCCATGCTGTCACGAGCCGGGAGCTTGTCCACCGAATCCAGAGGGATTGCCGTGACATTCTTGCTGAGAAATCCTACCGACCACGCACCGGCACCTGCGGTCGCATGCAGATTCCGCAGCGGCCAGACCCGACACTCCGCGTTGTCGTTCCCCGCCGGGAGCTCGAGGGTCGCTGTGAATCGCGAGCTATCGCGACCGAACAGCGTCGCCGTCGCCTGATCCACCGCACCCGTATCCACGGCAGCCGCTGCACCGTTGGCTGCGCCAAAGAAGACGATAGCCTCGTCTGGAGTTGTCCCGGCCACCAGCAGCACCGGACCAGCTGCGGGGCTCCACCCATTGGAGATCGGCGGGGCCGCAGCGGAATCGACGTGCGTGGTGCCCGCGACCGCCTTCGTGTTTGCCCGAACCGGCGGTACGTCCTGCTTGCACCCGATGATGAAGAGACCCGCGCAAAATGGACCGATGCCGCGGCGCAGTGCGCGAACGAGAATGAGGCGGGGTTGAAGCATAGGAGGTAATTTGGACCGCCAATTCAGGGCGTCAACACGAACAGGAGTTGCCATGGCCGAATCCGTCGTCGCCGAGGCGCGTGGGCAATCGGGCGGGAGTGCTTCGATGATACCCACATCCCCGCAACGCGCCTCTGTCCTGGAGCGCGCAAGCTGGGCTGTCTACGACTTCGCGAACACCATCTTCTCGATGAATGTCGCGACGCTCTACTTCTCGGTCTGGTTGATCGCCGACCTGCATGCATCCAACACCGTATATGCGGTCGGGAACGGCATCTCGTCCATCCTCGTCGTGCTGTCCGTGCCCGTGCTTGGCGCCGTGTCCGATGCGCGCCGTCGACGTAAGCCGTGGGTGGTGGGGTTCACCATCGTTTCGTGTCTCGCATGCGCCGCCATCGGGCTCCTCGGTCAGCTGACTCTGCCGATTAGCGGAGCGGAAACAATAGGCGGGACGGCACTGCCGGCAGGGTGGCACCCGACCATCTCGACCTTTGGCTGGGTGCTCGTCGCGTTCGTGATCGCGAACTACGCGTATCAGGCTGCGCAGCCGTTCTACAACGCCATGCTTCCCGATCTCGTGCCGCCCGAGGAGCGCGGCCGACTCTCGGGAATCGGCACGGCAGTCGGCTATATCGGCACGATCGTCGGCCTTCTGATGGTCGCCCCCTTCTTCAATGGGGCCCTTCCACTCCTCGGCGCGCTGCCGGCCGCCAGCATCTCGCTGCTGCACGCCGTCGTCCCTTTCTCGTCGCACGCCGGCCGAGTGTCGACCTTCGTGCCGACGGCAATGCTCTTTCTGCTGTTTTCGCTTCCCCTCTTCTTCTTCTGCCGCGACCATCGTCCGCGCGCGGAGCGCGTTCCGATCGCCTGGCGCACTGCCTTTGCCGACGTCGGTCACACGCTCCGCGACGCGAAGCGTCATCCTGGCGTGCTCGCGTTCATCCTCGCTTCGTTTTTGTACCAGGACGCGATCGGCACGATCGTGTCGTTCATGGCGATCTATGCGGTGAAAGCCATGGGCTTCCAGCGAGGCAGCGAGATCACGCTCTTCCTCGTCCTGACGATTCCGGCGATTTTCGGCAGCTACATCGTTGGCCGGCTCGTCGATCGGTTCGGTGCTCGCCACACGCTGGTTGTCATCATCGTCGCGTGGATCGTGCTGTTGATCGCCATGGTGTTGGTGCCAACGCAGGGAGCCTTCTGGGCCGTCGGCCTTGGAATCGGCCTCATCTTCGGCGGTGTACCGACCGCGGAACGCCCTCTTCTGCTGACGCTCGTGCCGGCTGAGGAATCGGGGCGCTACTTCAGCCTCATGCTCCTGTCGGCGCGCGCCGCCGCGGTTGCCGGTCCATTGGTGTGGGGTCTCACCGTCGACGGTCTCGAGCCCGGGTACGGGACCGGCCTCGCCTACCGCGCGGCGGTCATGAGCGTGGCCGTGATGTTTGCGCTCTCGCTCCTGTTCCTGCGATCCGTGCCACACCGACCGCAGGCTGGTTGAGACCCATGCTTTACCGATTCCTCAGGGCCATCGCTGTCATCGCCCTGAGATGGTACTACGCGGAGATCGTGGCGCAGGGAGCCGAGCGCGCTCCCCGCACCGGACCACTGCTCATCGTTGCAAACCATCCGAACGCGCTCATCGACCCGTTGCTGGTGGGGACGACGCTGTCGCGACGCGTGCTGCTCACGGCCAAGGCGACGCTGTTCGAGAATCCCGCGCTTTCAGCGTTGTTGCACGCAGTCGGTGTCGTGCCCCTGCGCCGCGCCAAGGACGAAGGTGGCAGTGTGCAGGGGGTGGCCACGGCGGAGCGCAATGCCGAGGCGTTCCGCTCGGTGACCGCGGCACTGCGCCGCGGTGCAATAGTGCTGATCTTCCCCGAAGGCATCAGCCACGACGCTCCAGCCATCGCTCCGCTCCGATCCGGCGCGGCTCGCATCGTTCTCCAGGCGCATTCGGAGGGAGTGCGCGGAATTCAGTTGCTGGCCGTCGGCCTGATCTACGAAGAGAAGGAAAGGCCGAACAGTGATGTGCTGGTGAGGGTTGGCGATCCCTTCATGCTCGATTCCTGGCTCGAAGCCAACGGAGCGGAGAATGTCGCCGGGCTGACCCAGACGCTGGACGCCCAGCTGCGCGCCGTCACGCTCAACTTTGCCACGGCGGAGCGGGCCGTTCGTGCGGTGCGCCTGGCGCACATCCTCTCCGCGCTGGCGACAAAGCCCGCGCCTGTCGCCCGACCAAGGTCTCTCGACACAGAGGCCGATCTCGCAAATCGGATCGACCGTGCCACTACGGCGCTGGCCGACGCGCCCTCTGAGACCATCGGTGCCGCGGACGAGCTCTCGGATCGTCTCGATGCGCTCCAGCGCGAGCTGGATCGAAAGGGGATCGCGCTCGAGGACGTTCGCATTTCCGTACGCTGGAAGGAGGGCATCCGCTTTCTGCTGCGAGAAGGACCGATGATTCTCCTCTTCGCCGTCCTGCTCATCCTCGGGCGAGTAGCACACTGGATTCCGATCCGATCGGCCCGTGCGCTCGCGATGCGCTCCCTTCGGCACGACAGCTCCCGCGATCAACCCGCGATGCGAACGATCATCTTCGGACTCGTGGCGCTGGTCATCTGGTACGTGCTGCTGTTCGCCATTCTCGACCACCTCGTCGGCCTTCCGGGCGCGATCGGCTTCCTCCTCCTGATCTTCGCGGCGAGTCATGCCCTCCGACTCGGCGGTGGCCGGCTCCGACGCGCCCTGCGTCGAGCACGCACATTCCTGGCACTCCGGTCCGATGGCGCGCTGCAGCAGCGGCTCATCGCCGAGTTCGACGCCCTGGTTGCACAATCGGTGTCGCTCGAGCGCGCTCTATTGCAGGAGACGCCCGCCCGTCCGTTTCAAGCGCTCAGCGAGGGTGTGTAGGCGGAGGGAGCAAGGGACCGCCGAGATCCCAGTGCCACGCATCGCGGCGTATGCCCGTGCGGGGATCCTTCAGCGGCTTGAATTGGAGACGGGCCTCTCCGAGCCCGATCGTCGCACCGAATCGAAGCAACCGCTCACGATCGGTCGAGACGAGGTGCGCCATCTGGCGCCCCTTCCAGACGTGGCGGTGCAGCCATAGACCGCCATCCATCGCGTGAATCATCCCGGCGCGGCGGGACCGAAACTCCCGATATTCCGGATCCGCCTGGGACGCGTTCGTCGACTCCGGTCGGATCACTTCAATACGACGGCAGTGTCCATCGAGCTGCGCTCAGCGTGCGATCACTGACAGGCCGGAACTCCTTCCACGGAGGCGGGAGTTGGCGTTGGTGAGACCGCGCCATAGAACACCACGCACTGCAGCGGATAGGAGAGGGGATGGGTCGCTGTCGCCACCCACTGTCCCACTCCAGGCGTCGTAAGAGTCAGGATGACTCCGGGCGACGGACGAAAGTTGAGGGCCGCCGTGTCGCTCGCGTACGACGCCGACTGGAAGAAGTAGGCCTCCTGGGCGACCGCCAGATTGCGCAAGTCGCTGCGAAGCGCGGCTGCATTCGCCTTGCCCTTGGTGTTCTGGAACTTCGGGATCGCGATCGCGGCCAGAATGCCGATGATCACGACGACGATGAGAAGTTCGATGAGGGTGAAGCCGGTTCGGGTGCGCGGCATCGCGGGGATCCTGAAGCGAGCGGGAGTGCGGCAGGGCGCCGCGGAGGGTCAGTGCAAACAGGGAAGGGAGCAGCGAAACGGAGATCGGGTGCACCCCTAGGCAAAGCAAGGGCAATGCCCAGTATGGCATAGCATACTAACTCTTTATACGACAAGCGTTTGCACACTTTCTCGCCGTACTCCAAAAGTGATCTAGGCCGGCTCGAATTGCCCGAACCACCGCACTCTGCAATGGCCTTTTCTCGCCGTTTGCAACCCGGCGCCGGGCTATCCGAGCTTCGTTTCCAGCCAGTTCCGGCCCGTTCCGACGTCGACGACCAGGGGGACGGACAGCTCTGCGGCACCCTCCATTTCTTCCCGCACGAGGTCCGTTACCGCCTCCATCTCGGGCCCCGGCACCTCGAAGACCAGTTCGTCGTGCACCTGTAACAGCATGCGCGCGCTGAGACGCTCCCGTTGGAGACGCTCGTGGATGCGGATCATCGCGATCTTGATCAGATCGGCCGCCGAGCCCTGAATGGGAGAGTTCGCGGCCGTGCGTTCTCCGAATGCGCGGATGTTGAAGTTGCGATCCCGGAGCTCGGGCACATATCGCCGGCGCTTGAAGATCGTTTCCACATAGCCGTGCTCGCGCGCGTACTGGACCATCGAGTCGAGATATTCGCGCACGCGCTGGAATCGCTGAAAGTAGCGGTCGATGAATTCCTTTGCCTCGGCGTGCGAGATCTTGAGCTGCCGAGAAAGCGCGTGCGGTCCCTGCCCGTAGATCGTGGCGAAATTGATCGTCTTCGCACGCGCGCGCATCTCCGATGTCACTCCTTCGAGAGGAACATCGAAGATCAGTGCCGCTGTCTGTCGGTGAATGTCGCCGCCCGACCGGAACGCTTGCACGAACGCGGGATCTCCCGAGAGATGAGCGAGGAGCCGCAACTCGATCTGTGAGTAGTCGACGGCAAGAAACTCCCATCCCTTTCTTGGAATGAATCCACGCCGGATGTCTCGACCGAGCTCTCGTCGGATCGGGATGTTCTGAAGGTTCGGATCATTCGAGGAGAGGCGACCGGTTGCGGCGACGGTCTGGTTGAACGAGGTGTGAAGGCGCCCCGTGTGCGGATTCACCAGCGGTGGAAGCGCGTCGATGTACGTGCTCTCCAGCTTCGCCAGCTCACGATACTCCATCAGGAGCGACGGTAGTTCGTGCCCGGCTTCGGCGAGCTCCTGGAGGACGCTCGCATCCGTCGACGGACCGGTCGACGTCTTCTTGAGGATCGGGAGCTTGAGTCGCTCGAAAAGCACTTCGCGGAGCTGCGGATTGGAGTTGATGTTGAACTCCCCTCCCGCCGATGCGTAGATCTCCTGCTCGACGCGCTGTCGTTCGCGCGCGAACCGCTGTTTCAACGATGCGAACCAGGGAATGTCGATCTCGACACCGGCCCATTCCATGTCGGCCAGCACGCCGATGAGCGGTATCTCGACGTCACGATACAGTTCATAGATCTGCTGCGCCTCGAGTTGCGGCCGGAAACGCTGCTCGAGCTGCCACGTCACATCCGCGCCTTCGCACGAGTAGTCTCGCGCACACGCAATGGGAACGATGTCGAACGGCACCTCCGCCTTTCCCTTGCCGCAGAGATCCTCGTAGCTCGTCATCGTGTGGTCCAGGAACTCGAGCGCCAGCAGATCGAGCCCATGCGAGCGTCGCCCGGGATCGAGGACGTAGCTCGCCACCATCGCGTCGGACACCAGACCGCTCAGTGTGAGTCCGGCGCGACGCAGGACGAGGAGATCGTACTTCGCGTTCTGCCCGACCTTGGGAACGGCCGGATCCTCGAGGAGTGCGCGAAGTGGCGCCATCGCAGGGTCGTCGAGCGATGGGAGATTCTTTACCGGAGGAACGCCCGCCGCGAGTGCTCGCGCGGCGATACTCGTCGGCTCCGCCGACCGCCCCTGCCTTGCGCGCTTGGCCCGGAGCTGCTTGGGTTTCGCTTCGTTTGCCAAATCCGCATCGCTCCCTGACTCCGAGCTCGATGCATCGTCGCCGTCGAGCAGCAGATCGCCCTGGATGGCCTGCGGCACGCGATGGCGCAACGGCAGGTAGAACGCCTCGCCGGGTCCGACAGCGATCGAAATAGCGACGAGACTGGATCGGAGCGGATCGACCACCTGCGGGCTGTCAGGCTCGATCACCGTCTCCGTATCGATGGCGATGTACGGCGCCTTCCGGGCGCGCGCGACCATGCGCTCGAGCGCGGGAATCGTGTCGACGGTGACATAGTGTGTCGTCGGGCGCGTGCTCTCGGGTGTCGCTTCCGGCGCTCCGAGCGGAGGTGTTGCCGCAACGGCGGCAGCCGCCGCCGCATCGCCGATCGAGCGCGCCAGTGAATGGAATTCGAGCTCGACGAACAGCTGCCGCAGCCGCGTCGAATCGGGCTCTCGAACGCGCATGGCGTCCAGCTCCAGCGTGATCGGAAGATCCTCGCGAATGGTCACCAGCTCCTTCGAAAGCCGCGCGAGATCGCTCTGTTCCATGAGCGCTTCCCGAGGGCGCTTCTTGGTCAGGCTTGGCGCAGCGGCGAGGATCGCTTCCAGATCACCGTACTCGATCACCAGGTCGCGCGCTGTTTTCTCGCCGACTCCCTTGACGCCGGGAACGTTGTCGGAGCTATCGCCGACCAGGGCGAGGTAATCGGTCACGTGCTTCGGCTCGACACCGAGGCGCTCGGTACCGTTCTCCACCGATACCCACTGCTCTTCCACGCTGGCCGGGCCTCCGCGACCCGGGTTCAGTAGCCAGACACCCGGGCGGACGAGCTGCTGAAAGTCCTTGTCGCCCGAGACGATCACGACGTTCGTGTCCTGCGCGAGCCCTTGCCGCGCGAGCGTGCCGATCACGTCGTCCGCCTCGTATCCCGGCAAGGAGAGGATCGGGATCCGATATGCTTCGAGTAGCTGGCAGATG
>Ga0157375_10005912_pt1 | contig 10667 bp, 8 predicted proteins | sample M35metaG_FD_115311 | JGI IMG/M metagenome (GOLD analysis project Ga0157375, IMG submission 115311) | Miscanthus rhizosphere microbial communities from Kellogg Biological Station, Michigan, USA - M3-5 metaG | ecosystem: Host-associated > Plants > Roots > Rhizosphere > Soil | place: USA: Michigan... | reverse complement strand
TCAACCGCTACACCCAGAGGTGAATTAAAAGAAACTGAATCGGCAACATCGGATGAACCCGCAATGCCAGTACCGGCAAATGTGCTCACCATGCCCGCGGTACTGATCATTCTGATCTTATTATTACCCGCATCAGCCACATATACATTACCCGCTGCGTCGGCAGTCACCCCAAAGGGCTTGTTAAATGTAGCCACGCTATCCAACCCATTAGCCGAACCCTTTACGCCACCTACACCGGCAAAGGTGGTCACCAAACCCGTAGGATTCATTTTGCGGATAACATTGTTGCCCACATCTGCGATGTAAAGGTTGCCATTCGCATCAACAGCCAAACCAAAAGGATGATTAAATCTTGCCGCTTTACCCAGGCCATTTACCAAACCCGCCGTATCACTGCCTGCGACTATATTACTATCCGCTACTCTCGCCGGCGATAATAGCTCCTGTTTGCAGCCAAACATGCCGTTCGCAACAACGATACACAGAAAAACACCAAGCAATTTTAGTGAAGATTTTACCATCGGATATTTAAACGCTTGCATCAAATTTAAAGTTTTCCGGTGAAGGTGAAAGGGAAAAGGTTCAAGACGAAGAGCTGATCGGCTAATTTCGGCTCAAGCCTTAATGAGTGCTTAACTATCCGTCCCCTTAAAAGGGATGGCAATAAATCCCTTCTAAATTAATTTCATTGCCGTCGGTTAAAACCGACGGATTAACAGGCTGCCAAGTATGGCTTAAAAAGATTGCCTTTTGTAAAGAACGAAAGCTCTTCTCATCCAAAAGCAACCTTTCCGCTTTCTCCTTTAAGCTTTCAGCTTAAAACAATATCTTAGTCGTGATGAACAAACTGGTCCTAGGCGTTGCGCAAGAAAGAGAAAGACTAAAGCGACAGACTGTTTTTGCCTTTCACCCTTCACCTTTTGCCTTTTTCCTTTTACCGTTCGCCTTTTTCCTTTTATTGTTCTCATGCCACACCAATGATCCATCCAAGGGCAAGACAGTTTTTAATATAAACCTCGACGAAGGCCTTACTTCCCTCGATCCTGCCTTTTGCCGCAATCAGAACACCACCTGGATGGATGATCAGCTTTACAATGGCCTGGTGCAGGTTGATGACAGTCTGAATATTCAACCCTGCGTTGCTAAAAGCTGGCAGGTATCAAATGATGGGTTGACGTACACTTTTCACTTACGCAATAACGTTTATTTTCATGATGACCCCTTGTTTAAGAACGGCCAAGGCCGCAAAGCAGTTGCATCCGATTTTGTATACAGCTTTGGTCGTCTCATCGACCCGCAAGTAGCTTCCTCCGGTTCATGGTTATTCAGCGATAAGGTTGCAGGCAGGCAATCATTCGTTGCGCCGAACGACAGTACCTTCGTCATCAAATTAAAGCAACCCTTTCCACCATTGCTCAGTTTGCTTACCGCCCAGTATGCTGATTTGGTGCCGCATGAAGTAGTCGATTATTATGGCAAAGATTTTCGCAATCACCCTGTTGGTACGGGGCCTTTTAAATTCAAGTACTGGAAAGAAGGCGAGGTGATGGTTTTTCTGAAAAATGAAAACTATTGGGAAAAGGATAAGGACGGCAGCACTTTACCGCACCTCGACGCCATTCGCGCTACGTTTATTGGCGACAAGCAAACCGCCTTCATGGAATTTGTGACGGGTAAACTCGATTTCCTGAACGACATCGACGGCAGTTACCGCGATGATATTCTCACCAAATCGGGCAAGGTAACGCAAAAGTATAAAGGCAAATTCATTTTAAACTCGGCACCACTGCTAAATACGGTATACCTGGGTATCCTGGTAGATAGCCATCTCCCTATTGTGAAGAATTCACCGCTGAGGTTGCTGAAAGTACGACAAGCTATTAATTATAGTATCGATAAACAAAAGATGATCAAATACCTGCGCAACAGCGTAGCTACGGCGGGAAATGCGGGTTTTATTCCGGCCGGTATGCCTGGGTTTGATGCAAAAAAAGTAAAAGGCTACACCTACAACCCAGAGAAAGCCCGTGAATTGCTTGCCGAAGCTGGTTTCCCTAACGGTAAAAATCTGCCCGACATTTTACTCACTACCACTATTGGTTACCGCGACCTGATTGAATACGTGCAGGGACAACTTGACCAGATAGGTGTACATACCCGCGTGGAGATTACCCAGGGTGCAAGTCTGCGCGAACTGGTATCTAAAAACGGAGTCAACTTCTTTTATGGTTCATGGTTGGCTGATTATCCCGATGCGGAGAATTACCTGTCTGTCTTCTACTCCAAAAACAAAATACCCTGGGGACCTAATTATACCGGTTTTAATAATAAAAAATTCGACCGCCTGTTTGATGAATCGTACCATGAGCCAGATAAGACCAAACGCTATGCCCTATACCAGCAGATGGACAACCTGGTAATGGAGCAATCGCCGGTAGTGATATTATACTACGATAAACTGGTGAACCTATACCAGAATAAGATTACCGGCTATAGTAAGAACGCTCTGAATTTGCTGGTGCTGAAGAGAGTTAAGAAACAGTGAGTGGGTTGATTGGGTTGGATTGAGTTGATAAGTTAACAATAGTGATCCTTTAAGCCTTCGCCATATCAATTTTCTTTAGGTCGGCAATTTCACGTAAATTTCAATCCGCGAAAAGTTTAAGTTGCATTAGCTAACTCAATCAACTTAATCAGCCACCTAACTTAATCAACTAAATTACCCCTTAATCTCCCTGTATCGAAGCAACCTCGGAAGGGGCAAGCGTAAGTCGCTGGAACCGTTTTGCCAATTGCACCTTTGCTTGCCTGTCAAGCTTTTTATCCTTAAACATTCGTATCCAAAGCTTCCCCTGCTGACTGGCAAAGAACAACCGCAGCTGACCCTGAAACTTCACACGGTCGTGGTGCAGATAACCCCAGCCGCCATCGGGCAGTGCATCGCAGCTGTATGAGTCCCACTGCTCACCCGTTACACTATGCCACGGGATTACGATAATATCATTGAGCAGGGCAAAAGCCACATCGCCTACTTTTAAGTTATATGCGGCACAGGGTATGCGGATATTGGCTTCGGTACTATCGCCCACCATATCTACCAGGTACGGAATAGCCAGTGTATCTAAAGCTAACACTTCATGATAGGCGGGGTTCTCTTTCCTGAACCGGGCGTTTATGCGCTCCTCTTTTTTCCATTCAGGCGCGCCAAATTGCCCATAAGGCAAATATTTTAAATGCCGTACATCCCGCTCCACAATTTCCTTAACCTGGCTAAAACTTGTTGTACTGCTCAGAATGAGCAAAATGAGTAATAAAGTTCGGTTAGACATACTTAAAAGGTTGAGGCACGAATATACTAAAGAATAATCTGAATTTTACAATAGTTTAAAAATATTCTTGTCCTATAAATTTCATAATTACAAGTTAAGGATTAATAAGTTACGAGCACTACCTAAAGCGTATTTTCGTCAATATTTTTATTTATTTAACTCTCTGCTTATGTGTGTTTTAACACTTAAAACCGACCTAAGAAACAGTAAGATTAATCCGGTTGGAAAGAATGAAAAATGGCGGGATGCCAGCATTTTAAAAAAGGGCTTTAAAATAAAAAAAGCCTTCCAAAACAGAAGGCCTGGCTTGTATATTGGGAAAAAACTTACCGTTTTCCGTATTTCAGTGCATCGGCATTTACAATATCTGAAGAAGATTTGTTACCATCATTCACCGTATTCCCGGTAATCACAACGGCATCAGCTCCAATAGTTTTAGCGTAGTCTATCAGTTTATTCTTAACCATTTCCTGCCCGATATTTGGAATGGTTAAATGCCCGATGACTGTATAAGGCTGTTTAACATCATGAGTCGAATAAAACAGGTCGACAGAAGTGGTAGGCGGCAGTTTATCACCAAAATAAGAAGGCTGTATTGCACCACAGGCAGCGAGTATTGCAATGCTGATGATAAGCAATAAGTTTTTCATGGCTGAGTTGTTGTATAAAGCTAAGACTTACTCATTATCACAAAGTTTAAGAGAGATTAAGTAATGATTTTATTACAACACGGTTTTTGGGATTATCGTGATTTTTATAAATACAGCTGGGTGAAATCTATTAAATCCTTTAATCGTGTCGGGGTTGCGAAAACAAAAAAGCCTCTCCCAATGGAAAGGCTTTGTATAGTATGTGCTTTTAGCTTTAGCTTTCTGCTTAAACAGCCATTTGTCTGCGAATAATATTCAACGCACCGCCTGCCTTGAACCATTCTATCTGCTGAGCATTATAAGTATGGTTTACAGCAAATGAATCAGTAGAGCCATCTTTATGGTGCAATACTACAGTCAGTTGTTTGCCCGGTGCAAAGGTTGTTAACCCTTTGATATCGATTATATCATCTTCCTGTATCTTGTCGTAATCAGCAGAGTAAGCAAAGGTGATACCCAGCATACCTTGTTTTTTCAGGTTGGTTTCGTGGATACGGGCAAAAGATTTTACCAGTATAGCACGCACACCCAGGTGACGCGGCTCCATAGCAGCGTGCTCACGTGATGAGCCCTCGCCATAGTTTTCATCGCCTACTACGATAGTACCAATATTATTGGCTTTATAATCGCGCTGAGTGGCAGGTACCGGGCCGTATTCGCCAGTCACATGGTTCTTCACACTGTCGGCAGTATTATTAAAGTAGTTGATAGCGCCGATCAGCATATTATTAGAAATGTTATCCAAATGCCCGCGGAATTTCAACCATGGACCAGCCATCGAGATATGGTCGGTAGTACATTTACCCTTTGCTTTAATAAGCAATTTCAAACCGTTCAAGTCGGTGCCTTCCCATGCAGCAAACGGGTCGAGCAATTGCAGGCGTGATGATCTTGGGTCAACCTTCACTTCTACTTTGCTGCCGTCCTCGGCAGGAGCCTGGTACCCGGCGTCTTCAACCGCATAGCCTTTAATCGGCATTTCAATACCTTGCGGCTCATCCAGTTTTACTTGCTGACCTTGTTCGTTGGTTAATGTATCGGTCAATGGGTTAAAAGTCAGGTCGCCTGCAATTGCAAATGCAGTCACAATTTCAGGTGATGCTACAAATGCGTGTGTATTCGGATTACCGTCCTGGCGTTTGGCAAAGTTGCGGTTAAACGAGGTGATGATAGAGTTTTTGCGTGTAGGGTCGTCTGTATGACGTGCCCACTGGCCAATACATGGACCGCAGGCATTAGCCAATACTACGCCGCCCATTTCGGCAAAGGTACCCAGGTAACCATCACGGTCAACCGTATAACGTACTTGTTCAGATCCCGGGGTGATAGTAAACTCAGCCTTAGTTTTCAGGTGCTTATCAACCGCCTGTTTAGCGATAGACGCAGCACGGGTAATGTCCTCGTATGATGAGTTGGTACATGAGCCAATCAAACCAACCTCCAAAGTAGCGGGCCAGTTATTTTCTTTTACGGCAGCAGCGAATTTTGAGATTGGCCAAGCCAGATCCGGTGTGAACGGACCGTTTACATGCGGTTCCAGTTCGCTCAGGTTGATCTCGATCACCTGGTCAAAATATTGCTCAGGGTTAGCATAAACCTCTGCGTCGCCTGTTAAATGTTCTTTTATAGTATCTGCCAAAGCAGCAATTTCTTCGCGTTTTGTTCCTCTCAGATAGATGGCGGCTTTCTCATCATAACCGAATACAGACGTTGTAGCGCCAATCTCGGCACCCATGTTACAGATAGTTCCTTTGCCTGTAGCTGAAAGTGATTGTGCACCTTCGCCAAAGTATTCAACAATAGCGCCTGTACCTCCTTTTACGGTGAGGATACCGGCCACTTTCAGGATCACGTCTTTAGCTGATGTCCAGCCTGATAATTTACCGGTCAGTTTTACACCGATCAGTTTAGGGAATTTTAGCTCCCATGGCAGGCCGGCCATTACATCGCAGGCATCAGCACCGCCAACACCGATGGCAATCATTCCCAAACCACCCGCGTTAGGGGTATGAGAGTCGGTACCTATCATCATCCCACCCGGGAAAGCGTAGTTCTCTAACACTACCTGGTGAATAATACCTGCACCCGGTTTCCAGAAACCGATGCCATATTTATCTGATACCGAAGCAAGAAAATCGTACACCTCTTTATTAATATCTTTTGCAGTGCTTAAGTCTGCATCCGCACCTATTTTAGCTTGTATCAGGTGATCGCAATGCACCGTAGACGGCACGGCAACCTTAGGACGGCCAGCCTGCATAAATTGCAGCAGGGCCATTTGTGCGGTAGCATCCTGCATCGCGACACGGTCAGGAGCAAAGTCAACATAATCCACTCCGCGGGCAAAAGCCTTGCGGGCTTCACCTTCAGATAGGTGGGCGTATAAAATTTTCTCAGTTAGGGTAAGTGGTTTACCGGTCGGTTTACGTGCAGCAGCCACGCGGATGCTGTAGCGATCATAAACCTTTTTGATCATATCTAAATCAAAAGCCATTGTATTGATTTTTTGGGTAAAAAGTAAACGAATTCGGAATAAATGCGACTCATATTCAGTCGAGCAGCGAATTTATAAAAATTGCAGCTAAATGGTGTCAGTAATTTGTTTAAATGTAATTTGGAGGGGTTCTAAATTAGATTGGATTGGTTGAATGGTTGATTATGTTGAATGGTTGATCGAGTTAGTAGATGATTAAGTTGAATGCCGTCGCCCAATCTCTGCTCACTAATTAACCAAAATATCTATCCCCCACCGTCCGCATACGCACATACACTGTACGCTAACGTACATCTGGGGACCAAGTTAAATTTTATTTTATTGATAATCAGACAGTTGAATTACGGGTATCAATTTTGGCATACCCATGTAAATGAACAACAATTAATTCAACAGTAAAATATCAAACACAATGAAAAAGTCAATTTCAACCCTCGCAATAGCAGCATTAACTGTACTGGGCCTAAGCCAGTCAGCAGTTGCTGGCAGTAAAGACCGTGACGCCGTTACCGTTTTAACCGAGATCAGTAGCATCAGCAAAATCGAAGTTCACGGCAACGTTGAGCTATACCTGTCAGATGGCACAACCGACCGGGTAAAGGTTTACAATAAGTACTACTCAGAAAATGCATTGGTACAAAATCAAAATGGCGTACTTAAGATCTCGTCTTACAAAGCCGAAAAATTAGTGGTTTGGGTAACTGTAAGCAATCTGTTCAATCTGTCTGTTTATGATAATGCGCAAGTAAAATCTTTCGGTAAACTTTCTGCTCTTGAACTTAGTGTGAACCTTTACAACAACGCATCAGCACAATTGAACATGGATGCTTATGCCGTGAATGTCAAAGTAAATGATCGCGCTAAAGCAGATATTGAAGGTGCTACTACAGAAGCTAACCTGAGTTGTGATTATTCCGCTTTCCTGAACATCAGCAATTTGAATAGCGAACACCTGGTTAAAAAAATCATTACTGAGCCCTACACCAGCGAAAGCAATCCAACAGTAGTATTATAATTTGATGCCGAAGGTGATTAATAATCTCATCTTTTAGCCAGATTTAAATCTTATCTAAAAAATTAGTTTGTTATGTAATAAGATTCGCTGCAAACTATATCTTTGCACCCGAATCTTATTACATAACAATGAAAAGAACTATACTTATCATGGCAAGTGTATTTGCCACCCTTGGAGCTTTCGCTCAAACAACAAAAGTTGACACCGAAAAAAGCTTAAAGCCAACCACCAAAAGTTTAACTACTGAGCTCAATGTTAATCCATTTAACGGACAGATCAATCTGAACAACTCACTTAATCAGATCAAATTCCGGTATTTTGTTTCGCCCTCTGTTGCGTTGAGGCTTGGATTCAATGTCAGTCGAATTGACTCTTCTGTTAACGTAAATAATCCTTACGGTACTAATAGTTTTTTCAATAATGACCAGAAAAAATCAACTACCGTTGGAGCTAACTTTGGTGTCGAAAAACACTTTGCTGGCACGAAAAGATTATCCCCTTATATCGGGGCAGATTTCTCAATAACAGAAAAATCTTCGAGCGAAGTTAGCACCAACAACCAATCAACGACAACCGTAACTAACGCATGGTTTTATACTTACTATAACGGCAATACTACCGTCACCCAGATAGCACAGCCCGGATATACAAGATATGGTTTAAACCTGTTTACAGGTTTTGACTTTTATATCGCAAGGCATTTCTTTTTTGGTTATGAATTTAATTACAACATCTCCAGAACAAATTGGAAGGAAATTAGCATTGTTACCACGCCATCAACTGGTGTTAACAACGGCAATGCTTCTGTAAAAAATACAAACACAACATTCGGCGCAACTTTAATAAATGGCATCCGATTGGGGTATTCATTTTAATTTAAAAACCTAAACTTAGATGAAAAAAATCACAGCTTGCCTCAACATAATTGTATTGCTTTTGGCATCAATACAACTTCAAAGTTGCAAGAAGGATAAAAGTAACGATCCCCAGGTACAGACAATTTCAGTAACTGCACTTTCTCCGGGCAGCGTTTTGTTTAAAGGGAATATTGTTAGTACCGGCAGTTTTAAAATTTTAGATTATGGATTTGTTTATAGCACGACAACGTCCGGAGTTAATGAAACAACAGGAACTAAAGTGTCTTTGGGGCAAAACCCACAGACAGGACAATACAGCAAGGAGGTGGATGGGATTATTGTAACTAACAGCTACTCGCCTATGATATATGTAAGAGCATATATAACCAACGAAAAAGGAACAGCCTTTGGCGCATTAACCTCAGTAGCTTTGCCGGCTCTTTCAGCCAGCGGCCTTTCTCCGGCAAGCGGCAGATCGGGTGACCGGATCACTATAAACGGGCAGTTTTATTCGACTGCAGCTGCTGATGTTAAAGTGAGCTTTAATGGCACCCAGGCAACAGTGGCATCGGCGTCATCGACACAAATTGTAGTAACGGTACCAACGGGTATTAATGCGTCCGACAATACCCAGATTCCTGTACAAATTGCCGTAGGGGGACAAAATGTAAGCTCGCCTTATTTTACTATTTTGGCCAATTTCAAAGATTATTCGCCAAAATCAGGGCCTGTAGGCACGGTAATAACATTTACAGGCGATAATCTTCCAAGCTCTTACTATTATAATTCGGCAACTGTATCATTTGGCGGGGTTACACAAAGTTTAAACTACTATTCTGCTCAAGCAACAGTGCCTACTAATATCACAACCAATAATTTTCAGATATCAGTTACTGACAATTCAAAAACATTTATTTTACCAGGATCTTTTAACATAACTGCTCCGACGATCACTTCTATTTCCCCTTCATCCGGGCTTGCTGGTACTATATTTACCGTTTCAGGTTCAAATTTTCCAGCAGCGTATAGCGGCGTTACCGCTACCTTGGGAGGCGTTAATATTTACGCAAACACATATAACGGCAGCCAGTTTGAATTTACAGTGCCGACAAGTCTGGCCCCGGGTAGTTATTCATTTGTTTTAACCTCGGGACCTAACAGCGTTACCGCTTCGCAGAAATTTACAGTTACAGCTCCATCTATATCAAGCTTCTCTCCTTCATCTGGGCCTGTTGGCAGCCAGGTTACTTTGACGGGAGCTTTTTTAGCAGGGCAGTACTACACTGTAAATTTCGGCTCATATAGTACATCAGGCTATGCCTCATCATCAACTACGCTAACTGTAAATGTTCCTTCAGGGATACCGGCCGGGGCGTTAAAAATCTCTCTGGTAGCCGGTGGACAAACCATAACAGCTCCCGGATCATTCACAATCACAGTCCCTACCATCACCTCGTTTTCCCCTACATCAGGTGTAGCAGGCACCATTGTGACAATTACGGGTACCGGATTTAATAATGCTTATTATGGTACCAGTGTCAGCTTCGGAACAGTGACTGCCAATATTTTAAGCATTACCACTACTGCAATAACAGTAACAGTTCCATCAAATACAGGCAACGGCGCCATGAAAATCAATGTCAATACTGGCGGACAGACAATATCCAGCCCAAGCAACTTTACTGTAACGAATTAGAAAAACCTGATTCGCAGTAATTTAAATTTAAAAAAGCGGTCGTCATGCGAAATTATGACGACCGCTTTTGTTTTGATGGATCTGTGTTCTTGTTTGTGTGAAAAATTAAGGCACTATTGCATCAAAACTGTACCCCATCTTACTCCACTCCTCCAACGCCCTCGGCAATACATATTCCAACCTGTCATAAGCTTTCAGGCTGTCGTGAAATACCACTATTGAACCATTCTCTGCATGCCGCAATACATGCTGCAGGCAGGTTTCAGGTTTTAGTTCAATATCAAAGTCGCCGCTTAGCACGTCCCACATAATGATCTTAGTATCGGGTTTTGCCTTTTTGATCAGTTTTGCCTGCGATTTTTTAATGCGACCATAAGGTGGGCGGAACAAATCGGCATGTAGTAACTTATCCGCTTTTAAAAAATTTTCGACGTAGGTTTTGTTATCTGTTTTCCAGCCTTTAAGATGATTAAAAGTATGGTTCCCGATACTGTGACCAGCACTTTTCACCTGCTCAAATACATCAGGGTGTTTTTTTACATTGTCGCCGATACAGAAAAATGTAGCCTTTGCATTATATTGCTTTAAAATATTTAAAACATACGGTGTAACAATCGGTATAG
>Ga0157375_10005909_pt1 | contig 10668 bp, 7 predicted proteins | sample M35metaG_FD_115311 | JGI IMG/M metagenome (GOLD analysis project Ga0157375, IMG submission 115311) | Miscanthus rhizosphere microbial communities from Kellogg Biological Station, Michigan, USA - M3-5 metaG | ecosystem: Host-associated > Plants > Roots > Rhizosphere > Soil | place: USA: Michigan... | reverse complement strand
TCGCCGTACCAGGCGCACTCGGCGTCCAGGAACACCGGGCCGTCGGGGCCGCACAGGATGTTCTTCGGGCTGACGTCGCCGTGCACCAGGGCGACGGCATTCGACTGCGTCGCCCGCACCAGCGCCTCGATCCTCGGCGCCAGGTCGGGATGCCGCGCCGCCGTTGCCAGCAGGTAGGGCTCGAGACGGATGTCGAAGAAGATCGGGTCCGTCGCAAACTCGGCCGCGAGCTCGGGGCGCGCGGCCGAGAAGGCGTGGATCCGGGCCAGCACCCTGCCGACCGCGCGCGCGGTCGCGGCATCGGCGTGGCCGTCGCGCAGCGCCTGCTTCCACAGCACGTAGCGCGAGGGCTCGAGGTAGCTCATCACCAGCACGCCGAGCCCGGGGTGCTGGCCGAGGACCTCGGCGGTGCAGCCGGGGGCCGCCTCCTGCGCCACCCGCATCCAGCGCGCCTCGTAGAGATTGCGCGCGATCGGCGCACGCCAGTCGGCGGCCACGCGCAGCTTGGACAGGGCCCGCTTGGCGCAGACCGGTCCGCGCGCGGTATCGATCCGCCAGATGTCGGAGGACACGCCGCCGGTGAGCGGCTGGCCCTGGAGCGGCTCGGCACCGGCGAGCCCGAGCTCGCGCAGGGCAACCGCGAACTCCTCGGGGACCGGGATCGCGCTTGTCCCCTGATCAACCATGGCCGCCGGACTCGACCAGCTTCACCAGCGCATGCAGGGCCTGATTGGTGGGAGTCGCGATGCCGAGCTCGCGCCCGCGCCGGGCGACCAGGCCGTTGAGATGATCGATCTCGCTCGGCTTGCCGCGCGCCATGTCCTGGGCGGTGGACGAAAGCTGGCCCGGCATCGCTGCGGCGATGCCCTCCATCGCCTCGAGCGAGCGCTCGAGCGGCAGCTCGACGCCATCGGCCGCGGCCACCGCCACCACCTCGGCGAGCACCGCCCGCTGCAGCTCGCGGATCGCGGGCATCGCCGCCATCCGGCCGTACGGCATCTGGGCGAGCCCGGAGATGGCGTTGTAGGCGCAGTTCACCATCAGCTTGGACCACAGCTCGGCCATGACGTCGGCCGAGATCCGCACCGGCACCCCGGCGGTCGCGAACAGCTCGACCAGGCCCTGGAGACGCGCGGCCAGGGCCGGCTCGGTCGCGTCGGCGGCACGCATGGCGCCGATCACGAGGTCGCCCCGGCCGTAGTGCTTGACGACGCCCGGCTCGGGCATCGCCGTGGCGACATAGACCACGGCCGGCACGACGGGCTGGGCCACGCGCCGGGCGATCGTCGCTGCGTTCTCGACCCCGTTCTGCAGGCTGAGAACGAGCGCGGCGGCGCCGAGATGCGGCGCCATCGCGTCGGCCGCCGCTTCGGTGTCGGTCGACTTGACGCAGAACAGCACCAGGTCGGCGCCCTGCACCGCGGAAAGGTCGACGCTCGCCGCGATCGGCACGATCTCGACCCGGTCGGCCCGCTCGAGGCGAAGGCCCGTCCGGTTGATCGCCGCGACATGCGCGGCGCGACCGATCAGGGTGACGGGATGGCCGGCTTGGGCGAGGGCGGCGCCGAAGAAGCTGCCGACGGCGCCTGCGCCGACGACCGCGACACGATGCAGAGGAGCGTTCACCCGAACCATTTTCGGCCTCGCCGAGCGCTTGGGAACCCGTGTTTCACCGAGCGCCCCACCGGTGTCGCGCCACCGCGCTATGTCTTTGAGGCTATTCAGCGCCGTCAGGCGCGACCTCTAGACTTTTGCGGCGCGTCGCCCAAGTGGTCGATCAGGCGATCGGCCGCGCCGAACGTGCGGGAGGAAACAACAGATGGTGAACCGTCGAAAAACACTTACCGCGCTCGCAGCAGGCACGGCGTCCGCGCTCGGTGCCCCGGCCTTCGCAGCGCCAAGCAAGGACGAGAAGCGCGCCGAAGTGCGCAAGATGGCACAGGAGACCTTGGCGAAACTTTATTCGGTGCAGCCGGGTGCCAAGAAGGCGATCGAGAGCTCCGCGGGGTACGCCGTCTTCAGCAATTTCGGCATGAAGATCCTCGTCGCCGGCGGTGGCTCCGGAGACGGCGTCGCGGTCGCCACCAAGACCAAGGCCGAGACCTTCATGAGCATGGTGGAGGTGCAGGCCGGCCTCGGCATGGGCATCAAGAAGTTCCGTCTGGTCTGGGTCTTCGAGCAGCCCGCGCTGCTGCAGAAGTTCGTCAGCTCCGGCTGGGAGTTCGGCGCGCAGGCCACGGCGGCGGCGCAGACCGGAAGCACGGGCGCCTCGTACCAGGGTGCGGTGGCCGTGTCGCCCGGCGTCTGGCTCTATCAGCTTACGGGCGACGGCCTCGCGGCCGAGCTGACCGTGAAGAGCACCAAGTACTACAAGAACAAGGACCTCAACTGAACCTCGCCCGAGGCCTCGGGATCGAGGCCTTCGGGCTTACGGCGACACCTTGGACCAGCCCGGCCCGGGGTCGAACGCCTTCGTGGCGGCGGCCCGTGCCGCAGTGTCCGGACCGAGGTCGCGCTCGTAGATCTGGACGTCGTGGCTGATCATGAAGGTCTTGACGCCGCTGTCGAGGTACTTGACCGGCCAGGCGATGACGGCGAAGCCGCCGAACAGCCTGCCCTTGGCGATGTAGCTGAGCGCGCCCCCCGGCGCGTGCGGGCCCTGTTCGGTGAGCAGCTTGTAGCGATAGCCGTGATAGCCGGCCGAGCTGCCGAGGCCGGCCGAAGCCAGCGCCGGGCCGATCGGGCTCTGCGGCTCGTCGGCTCGCGTCGGCCAGTACAGGCCATCACGCTTTCCGGGCGAGCTCGACAGCTTCGAGGCGTATTGCAGAACGCGATCGCCATCGTGATCGACGGCCACGTATTCGAGCTCGGCGTCGCGGATCGCCAACAGTGTCTGCATCACCGCCAGCTCGTTGCGGCCGATGCGGCGGATCCGCATCTCCTCGGCGCCGGCGAGCGTGTCGAAGCGCCAGCCGGTTCCCGACTTGACGATCGGGATCGGCAGGGTCCAGCCGTCCTTGCCCACGGTCACCAGGGCCCGCTTGTCGTCCACGGGCTTGATCGCCCGCCCCTGGGCCCAGAGCTCGAGGAAGGTGTAGCGGATGTCGGCGCCCACCGGCGGGATGAACTCGCGGAAATCGGCCCCCAGCATGACCTTCAGGGCCTCCTCGTCGTTGATCGCGACCGCATCGCCAAAGGCGGCCATCGCCGCTTCCGGCGTCTCGAAGGTCTGGCGGCTCGAGGCGGCGTGCGCCGGCGCGGCCGTCAGCGCAAGCGCGCCCGCCAGCACGGCCGCATGGAGGAGGTTCCGGACCGTCAGTGTCGTTCTAGCTGCATTCATGCCGGTTCTCCTCAGCGACGCCCGCCGCGTCCGCCGCCGCCGCGACCCCCACCCCCGCCCATGCTTCCCCGGCTCGCGCCCGAGCTCTGCATGCTTCCCCGGCCGCGGTCGACGTTGCGCTGTGCGGCGCCGCCGCCCTGGTGGACGCCGTTGAAGGCGTTGTCGCGACCGGCACCGCCCCGGCCGCCGAGGTCACCCGACCCGCCCCGATCGCCGGAAAGGCCTCGGTCGCTCGCCCCGGCACGGTCGCTCGCTCCTGGACGGTCGCCCGCGCCACCGGCGCGATCACCGCCGGCCCGGCGATCGCTGGTGCCGGCGCGATCGCCCGCCCCTTCGCGACCGCGGAAGTCGTTGCGCTGGCCGGCGCCGGCCGAGTTCTTGCCGAACTTCTCGCGGGTGGCGTTGTCGCGGTAGGAAACGCCCTGGCGATGGCTGGAGTCATGGTTCCATTTGCCGCCCTGCCCCTTGTTGCGGTCGAAGTTGCGGTCGATGTTGGTCGCGCGATTGACGTCGATGTTGATGTCGCCGCCGCCCCAGTTGCAGTTGCCGAAGATGGCGCCCGCGGCAGCGAAGCCCAGGCCCCAGGCGAGTCCGGCGCCGAAGGCATAACCGGGGTAGTAGGCGGGGTACGGCGGCCAGTAGTACGGCGGGTAGGCGGGGTAGCCCCAGCCGCCGTAGACAACCGCCGGCTCGTAGGCCGGCACGTAGATCACCTGCGGGTTGGTCGGCTCGATGCGGATGATCTTCGTCTCCGCCTGCTCGACCACGACCGTCTGCTGCTCGGTGGTCTTGAGGTTGCCCGAATCCTGAGCCTTGGCGCGCAGGCGCTGCACCGCGGCGAGCACGTCCTTCTGCTGGGCGAGAACCGCGTCGCCGAGCTTCTTGGTCCAGTCGAGCTGGTCGTTCATCGGCTCCAGGACCTGCGGAAAGGCCACCAGCGACTTCACGCTCACGTCCCACGACTGGTTCGCGACCGCCTTGACTGCGGCCTCGCCCTTGAGCGTGGGATTGGCCTTCAGCCAGCGCGCGGCCTGGACGACCTCCAGCGGATACGTGGAGGCCATCAACGCCTGAGACAGCACCGAATCGGGATAGAGCGCGATCGGCGCCACGAGGGCCTCGAGCTCCTCGGGCTTGAACGGCGCCGCTTCAGCCTGGGCACGCGCGCCGGACGATGCCGCGAGCAATGCGAACACGAGACACGCCCAGAGCATCCGGGTCATGCGTCCGATCGGAAGCTTCATGTCACTTCCTTCCTTTCGCCCGAGAAAATGCGTATTGTCCGGACAATGCACCCGGACGCTTCGAATGGAAACTGGGCGATGGGGCAATTGACAAACGCGGGAGGCTTGATCTCGGCCTACACGCACACAGGGGGTTGCGCTGGATCAAATCGGGCGGTGCTCCTTCTGGTGTCAAATGAAATGTGTCACAACAAGGAACTTCGATGAACATGCAAAGATTTCTGGGGCTCGGCGTGCTGTCGCTGTGCTTCCTGGCCGGTGGCGCGATGGCCCAGGACAAGGCCGCCAAGCAGGCCGAGGTGATCAAGAAGACGCAGGCGACGATGGAGCGCTTCTACAAGGAAAAGCCGGAGCTCAAGACCGCGGTCGCGAATGCACCCGGGTACGCGGTCTTCACCACCTACGGTTTCAGCTTCGTGATCGGTGGTGGCGGCGGCTCGGGCGTCGTGCATGACAACAAGACCAAGCACAACACCTTCATGGAAATGGGCGGTGCCAGCGTCGGCTTCCAGCTCGGTGCCGCACAGACCGAACTCCTGATCGTCTTCAAGACGGCTGCAGCGATGAACAAGTTCATCGATAAGGGCTGGGAGGCCGCCGGTACGGCCACCGCCTCGGTCGGTGCCAGCGGATCGACGGCAGGAGGCGGCAAGGGGGTGGCCGCCGGGGAAGAGGCCGAAACCTACACGCTGACCAAGAACGGCCTGCAGGCGGGTCTGGCGGTCGGCGGCTCGAAGTTCTGGAAGGACAAGGACCTCAACTGAGTCGTCGGCCAAGTCGAGCACGTGCTCAGTGGAGCGCGTGCTCGTCGCCGTCGCTGACGGGACTGGCCCTCTAGACTCGTCATTCGCTAGGGCGGGCGCTTCGCTCAACCCGGCTCACGGCTCGACGCGGTGAGGAGGGACCGGTTGACCGGATTGCGATGTAGGAAGCTGTCGCGAAACTCCTCGGGTACGTGGCGCGCGGCAACTTCGCGGACCCATGCCTGGCCGCGCTGCAGCGTTTCGCGCGCCGCGCCCCGCGCGGCCGGGTCCGAGTCGAGCGCGCGATAGGCCGTCGACCACGCCTCGGCGAGGTACAGGTCCGACGGGTGGCACGCCTCGAGTTGCGCGAGCACGGACTGCGCGAGCGCGGCAGCAGCCGGCGCGTCGCCGCTGCGCACGAGGCCATCAACCTCGCGGATGCGCGCGCTTTGCGCCAGCGCCAGCAGGCCGAGCCGCATGGCCTCGGTGCGCGTCTGCCGGCACAGAGCCACACCTTCGTCAGGTGCCAGCTCACGCGCCAGATCGAGCTGGGCACCCAGGCGCAGCGGCGGGCTGCCCTCGGCACCGAGCAGCTCGAGCGCGGCCCGAAGTTGCATTGCACCCGGGCGGCCACGGGCCTGCTCGGCCCGCCCACAGATGGTCCAGCGACGCGCCCGCGTCGACCGCGGTAGTCCGTCGTCGCGCGCCAGCAGGTGGATCGCCCGGGCCTCCTGGCCGAGGTGCACGAGCGCGAGCGCGCGGTGGTTCTCGTTGACTGCGATCCACATCGGCGCGCCGCCGGCGCGAAAGTGCCGGCCCGCGAGCTCGAACGCCAGCAGGGCCTCGCGGTAGCGGCCGAGGGCGACGTACAGCATGCCGAGCACCGTGTCGTTGTGCGCCATCGGCGCGCCCACCGCGGTGCCCATGCGATCGCGCAGGGCGCGCGCGCGCTCGGCCTGCGCCACCGCACCGGCGATGCGGCCGACGTAGCCGAGGGCGCCGGCCAGGTTGGTGAGGTTGACGATGGTCTCGGCAACGTCGCCCAGTTCCTCGGCGAGCGTCACCGCACGTGCGATCAGGCGAACCGCTTCCGGCCAGCGCGCGGCCTGGCTGAGAGCGTGGCCATAGTCGGTGGCGAACTTGTAGCGCAGCAGCAGGTCGCGGCTCTTCTCGAAGCGCGGCTCCGCCTTGTGCAGCATCTCCACGGCCTGCGGCGCACGGCCGCTGTTGGCCAGGGCCAGCGCCTCGAGACGCACGGCGTCGAGCTCGGGACGCGACTGCCGGAGGCGGCGCGCCGCGGTGCGTGCGCCACCGGCCACCTCGGCGGCATCGACGAAGCGACTGGCCATCAGCAGCGTGCTGGCGCGGGCCAGCTGTGCCTGCAGCCGCTGTTCGTCGGTCGTCGCATCGAGCAGGAGCCGCTCGGTAAGGGCGAGCGCGGCGTCGACGGTCCGCACGATGAGCATCGGCTCGACCGCGCGCGTGCGCAGAGCGAAGGCTCGCGCGGCGTCGCCGCCGCGACCGGCGCAGTCGATGGCCTGCTCGACCAGGCGCAGCTCGTCTTCGCGTCGCGAGTGGCGCAGCGCGTCGTCGGCGGCCGTCTCGAAGGCCGCGGCCGCCATGGCCCATTCCTGCGCCTCGCGCCAGTGCGAGGCGACGCGCGCGGCAGGCTTGCCGGCCGCCTGCAGGAAGGCGGCGACGGCGCGGTGCAGCGCTTGCGCGATGGCCTCGGGCACCGAGCGGAGCACGACTTCGTAGAGCAGGTCGTGGGCGAAGCCGCGATCGCGGATCACTTGCGCGGATTCGAGCTCGCGCCAGGCCTCGGTGAGCTCGATGACCGGGCGGCCGGCAACGTGAGCGGCCAGCTCGACGCTGAAGTCGAGCCCGGCGATCGCGGTCACCCGCGCGAGGGCGAGTGCCCCGGGGGTCAGCTGCTCGAGGCGGCGGGCGATCAGCGCGCCGACGTCGTGCGGCGCGGGCAGGGCTTCGGGCGGCGCGTCGAGAAGCCGCAGGCCACCGGCGATCAACGCGCGCAAGGTCTCGAGCACGAACAGCGGGTTGCCGCCGGTGTGGCGCCACAGCGGCTGCGCCCAGCGCGGGGCGTCGAGCCCGGGGATCTCCAGCGCTTCGAGCAGCGCTTCGACCGCGGCCGGATCGAGCGGCCCGAGCCGAACCTCGGTGAGCGCGTCGCGATCGCCGGCATGCCGCCATTCGTCGAGCAGAGCCGGCACGTCGCCCGCGCGGCAGCCGATGCACCAGGCGACAGGCGCGCCTGCGCCCCCGCACAGCGCGGGTAACGCGGCGAGCGTGGCCTCGTCAGCGTATTGCGCGTCGTCAAGGACGACGAGCGACAAGCCCGCCTGCGCCCAGGCCGACAGCGCGTCGGCGACGGCGCGCTGGAAGGCGCCTGCGTCGAGCCGGCCCGGGTTGGCCGTACCCAGTTCGGGAACCACGCGCGCGAGTTCGCCGCGCAGCCAGCCGGGCTGCGGCTCGCCGAAGCGCGCTGCCAGGGCGCGCAGCGTGCGCGCCATCACGGCGTAGGGGAGGCGCGCGTCGCCGGGCCGCGCGGGCACGACGATCGCACCCTCGACCCGGGCGGCGTGGTCCTCGAGCAGGCGCGTCTTGCCGATGCCGGGCTCGCCGCCGACGAGGGCCGAGCGCCCCGAGGCGAGCGCGGCAGCGAGCTGCATGCGTTCCCGGTCGCGCTCCACAAGACGGGGCGGGCGCAGGATGGCAATCGGCATCGGCGTCGCCTGCAGCGGAGGTAGCGCGCCGCTGTGCTCGATCAGCTGGGCGAGCTGCCGCGTCTCGGCGCCGGGAGCCACGCCGAGCTGCTGCAGCAGCGCCTGGCGGCAGCGCTCGAACGCACCGAGCGCGGCCGCGCGATCGCCGCGCAGGTAGTGCAACCGCATCAGCCGACGGTGGGCGTGCTCGAGTGTCGGATCCTCGGCCACTAGGCGCTCGGCGTAAGCGAGCGCCGGGGCGACGCGACCTTCGGCTTCCAGGCCGGCCGCGATCTCGGCCAGCGCGTCCAGCCGCGCGCGGCTCCAGCGCTCGCGCGCGCCGCGCACCCAGTCGTCGAGGCCGGGGCAGTCGGAGTAGTCGAAGTCACCGAGCAGCGGTCCCCGTGCGGCGTCGACGTCGCCGGCCAGGCGCCTCTTGACGGCGGCGAGGTCGTGCTCGATGCCGGGCGCCAGGGTCAGCACCTCGCCGGCGGGGATCACGTGGCAGCCGCTCCGGCGGCGCAGCTGGAACAGGCGCTGCCGCAGGCTGCTGCGTTGCCGGTCGGTGTCCGCTTCGCCCCAGAGGAGTGCGGCCGCTTGGCCGCGCGGCGTCGGTCCGTCGAGCGCGATCAGCGCCAGGAGCGCGGCCTCGTGGCGCTCGAGTTCGTGCACGCGGCCATCGCCCGGCGCGAGCCGCGGCAAGCCGGCGAGCTGCAGCCGGATCGTCGGCGGCGCGCGGCGCGCGACCGGCGCAGCCGGTCGGGCCGCCGGTGTCGGGGTGCGCGCTGTCTTCGCCAACGGCTGGCTCCGTCGCTTCGGCATCAGCTTCGCAGCGCCGCCTCGTGGCCACGCTGTTCGACCCGCCGGACGGTGCCCACGCTTGCCATGTCGGTGCCGATGCCGACTTGATCGGCTCGCAGCCAGTTCAGATGCGGCGATGTTAAATGCCAGCCCGAGCAGTTGCGCCAGGACCGCGTTCAGGATTCGCTTGCTAATGACCCGCGGCCGGCCGCCTGCCCCGGCGGCTGGGCGCTTCAGTGCTCGCGCATCGACCGCCGTGCCGCATTGACCAGCGGCTCGACGAGGAACTCGAGAGCGGTCCGGTCGCGTGCCCGCACGTAGACCTCGGCACCCATGCCCGGCTGCACGGCAATCGGGCCGGCCGAAGCCAACGCGGCACGATCGAGTTCGACGTGGATCAGGTAGTAGGCGGCGCCGCTCTGCCGGTCGGCCAATGCGTCGGACGAGACGTAGACCACCTTGCCTGCGATCAGCGGCGTCGTTCGCTGGCGATAGGCGGTCAGACGCACGTCGGCGGCGGCACCGGCGCGCAGCTCGGCGATCGAATCGAGCGGAACGCGCGCCTCGACCAGCAGGGGCTGACCCTCGGGGACGATGTCGAGCAGCGCGTCGCGAGGGCCGATGGCGCCTCCGGGCGTGGTCACGCGAAGGTCGAGCACGAGGCCGGATACGGGTGCGGTCACCACCTTGCGCTGCATCGCATCGAGCGCCGTGCGAACCTGCTCCTCCAGCTCGACCCGCCGCCCGGTGACGTCGCGCAGTTCTGCCGCCACGTCCTGCATGAAGGTCTCGCGCAACGTGGAAAGGCGCAGCTCGAGGTCGGCGGCGCGCTGTCGCGCCTGCGCCAGTTCGGCCTGGTTGCCGTCCATCCGGCTCCTGTATTCGGCCACATTGCGTTTCAGCTGCATGACACGGGTCTTGTTCACGAAGCGCTGCTCGAGCAGCTCCTCGTTCAGCTGCACCTCTTCCTGCATGCTGTCCATCGCGACGGCGAGCGACGCGTGCTCGCGTTGGCGCGCTGCCGTCTCCACGCCCACTGCGGCGATCTGCGCGGTGACCAGCCGAGCCTGCGCCTCGAGCGCGGATCGACGCGCGGCGAACAGGACCGATTCGCGCCCGGCAGCGTCGGCCAGCCGCGGCTCCGACAGCCTCGCCCGCAGATCCTCGTCCGGCGCCCAGGTGGCCGCGGCATCGCGCTCGGCAGCGAGCCGTGACTGGCGCATGCGCACGGCATCGAGCTGGCCGCGGGCGAGGTCGTAGCCCGCATCGATGCGCGCGTCGTCGAGGACGACCAGGGCCTGCCCCGCGGTCACCCGGTCGCCCTCGCGAACCAGGATGTCGCGCACGGTGCCGCCGTCGCGGTGCTGGACGGTCTTGCGCTGCGTGTCCACCTTGACCAGCCCCGTGGCGACCACCGCTGCGCCCAGCGGCGCGGCGACCGACCAGGCCGTCAGCGCCGCCGCGGCGATGCCGATGGCGGCGACGCCGGCAACGACGGCGCGCCGGCTCGCGCGAAGCCAGTCGGCGGTCAGGAGATCCGCGGATGGCACGGCAGCGGGCATCGCAGCGGCATTCATGGTTCGACCTGCCATCACAACTGCTGCAGCACCGGCACCGCAGGCTGCGTGGCCATGCCCGGTTCCGCCACCGTGGCCGACTTGTCCTGACGAACGCCGATGCGAACCAGGGCGCCGTCGCGCAGCTCGAGAATGCGGTCGACCAGCGCCAGGACCTGCGTGCGCTGGGTCACCAGGACCACCGTGACGCCGGCCTGGCGCAGACCGGTGAGCGTCTGCGCGAGCGCCTGCTCGCCGGCG